>JAABVA010002608.1_pt1 | contig 17774 bp, 14 predicted proteins | sample 5560331 | NCBI WGS metagenome assembly JAABVA01 (sample SAMN12812661, study PRJNA571458) | rock metagenome | isolation source: Antarctica rocks | place: Antarctica: Victoria Land, Mt New Zealand sud | collected 2016-01-07 | reverse complement strand
CCCACATCGGGATCTGCACCACGTCGACGCCTACGCGTACGGCGCCGGTGGCCTGCCCGGTCCGCTCGTGTGCGGCCCGGAGATCGAACACCGTGCGCACACCGAGATCGGCGACCGCGTCCCAGCCAGCGCAGGGCAGGCCGTCCAGAGCCCCGCAGCGGCACACCAGGCCGCGGCGCACTTGCCTGGACGAGGCCCAGTCGTTGGAGCGCAACGTGCTGCTGACGGTGCTCTCCCGGCTGGGGTCGGGCTCGCGGGTGGTGCTCACCCACGACGTGGCCCAAGGGGCCACCCGCTGTTCGCGCAATCACCTTGACCCGCGGTGAGCGCTCGCCGATCGCCGCGCTGGTCACCGAGATGTTCGAGGAGTTCGGGCCCACCGCCCGGTGATGAATCCGGGCGCGTTCGGCTGCCTGCGCGGCAGGAAGGCGCCCCGATTTCAGGGCTGTCGGTGGCGCCGGCTCACCAATGTGTTGGTGCTCAGCGGAAACTGCCCGAGCGAGGCCGGAGCCTTCGACCGCGCTCCGGCGAGTCCCGGGCGCGGTGGCAACCGAACGCGGTGACCGCCTCGCCCGCCACGGTGACCACAGGAGCGTGGTGGAGCGAGGGCCGACGGGACGCTGCTGCTTGTGGAATCACCCGTCCTGGCTGTTTACTTGCTCCTCGGCCGGTGTTCATCGGGCAGCCACCGGTGGCGGGTACACAGTGGTTGGTGACGCTGGAGACGCAGTCCTTGGTCGGGTTGATGGGGTGGCCTTCTCGTCCGGCTACCCCGATGGGTTTCGCGACTCGATGAACTCAACGGGAGCGTCTTTGGCGGCGACGTGCTCGCCTGGCTTGCTCACCATGCCCACCGACGGCTGCATCGTGGTCGGTGTGGACCCGTTGGTGTTCGCTGCGCCCGGCCACGTCCTTGCCGACTTGCCCGCCCGCGTGCAGCACACCGCGGCCGTCGCCGACCGGGCCGCAACCCTCGCCGCCGCGGTGCGGCCTCGGGAACGAGCGGTCCTGCTCGCCGCTGCCTGGCTGCACGACATCGGCTACGCTCCGCAGCTGCACAGCACCGGCTTCCACCCCCTCGACGGCGCCCAGTACCTGCAGCGCCACGGCTGGCCGCCGCTGATGTGCCGCCCGGTCGCCTTCGGGCACCGCGCCCGACGGGTCCATGCCGATCTGCCCGGCGTGGCGGACTTGGACCCCACCGTTCACGGCGCTGCCCCGCCGCGCATCCGGCAGGTTGGTGCCGGTTTCCAGGCAAGGATTGTGCGCGCATGACTCCCCGCTTGACCAATCGATTCGTGGTCGGCTGCGCCCTGATGTTGTTGGCCGCCGGGTGCACCGGCGTGTCGGACACCGGGGCCGGCTCGGCCTCACCGTCGGCGACGTCGGGCGCGTCGCCATCAAGGAGTACGGCCCCTCTCGCCGGCCCGGTTACCTCGTCGCGGGGTGGCGGCCTGCCGGGCATGCCGCCACCGGTTGACCCTCATAACGTCTACGCCGCCGCGGGGCCGAACATGCTCAGTCCCGCGATCGCGGCCGATCCGGCCTATGTCTACGTCCCGAACTCGCGGAGCAACACCGTGTCGGTCATCGACCAACACAGCATGAGGGTGATTGCCACCTTCCCCGGGGGGCACGAACCGCAGCACATCGTGCCCTCCTACGACTTGACGACGCTGTACGTGACGGCCGACATCCCGGGGGCGGGCAGTATCACCCCGATCGACCCGCGGACCGCGAAACCGGGCCAGCAAATCCCGATCGACGACGTCTACAACATGTACTTCACACCCAACGGTCGGTACGCGATCGCCGTCCAGGAGGAATACACCCGGCTCGCGTTCTACGACCCGCACACCTGGAAGCTGCACGACACGGTGACCGTTCCCGGATGCAAGGGCATCGATCACCTCGACTTCACCGCCGACGGCACGAAGATGCTCGCCAGCTGCGAGTTCGGCAACCGAATGGTGGTGCTCGACGTGGCCACCCACCAGCTCATCCAGACGATCCCGCTGACCCACGTCGCCCACGGCAAACCGCAGGACGTCAAGCTCTCCCCGGATGGGACGGTCTTCTACGTCGCGGACATGGTGGCCGGCGGTGTCTACACCCTCGACGCCACCACGTTCCGGGTGACCGGCTTTCAGGACACCGGCAAGGGCGCCCACGGCCTGTACGTGGCGCGTGATGGTCAACGAATGTTCATCACCAACCGCGGCGAGGGCAGCGTCACCGTCATCGACCTGCCCACCCGCCGGATCGCCACGAAATGGGTCATCCCCGGTGGGGGCAGCCCCGACATGGGCAACATCTCCGCCGACGGCACCGTGCTCTGGCTCACCGGCCGCTACAACGGTGTCGTCTACGCGATCAGCACCATAGACGGCCACCTGATCGCCAAAATCCCCGTCGGCGCCGGCCCCCACGGACTCACGGTCTGGCCGCTGCCGGGACGCTACTCACTGGGACACACCGGTATCCTGCGCTGACTTCGGTCGTCGGACGCCGAGCCGTGCCCGCGCCCCCGGCTCGGCGGGGCCACCGTTGGTCGAGGCCACAACCGGTAGGGGAACTGGAGGAGTGGTGGCGTGACACGGTGGATCGGGCAGTGGTCCTTGCTGTCGGGGCCGGTGCCTGTCGTCGTGCTGGTGTTGGGGGTGTTCGCGGCGGCGTGGTTGGTGCTGCGCAGGGATCGCCACCATCTCACCCGCACCGTGCCCCTGCTGGTGCTGGGCGCCGCCCTCGCGGTGGGGGTGCTCGCGTTCCTCGTGCAGCGGGTGTGGCGTCCCTTCCCGGACCCGGTGCCGCTGTCGGTCTACACCTGGGTGGGCCTCGGCCTGCTCGCTGTGCTGCTGGCGGTCCCCCGGTTGCGCCACGGCCGGGGGGTGAGTAGCCGTGTGCTCACCGTCCTCGCCGCTCTCACCGTGGTGCTCACCGTCAGTTCCCAGGTCAACATCTTCTTCCGGGCGTTCCCCACGGTCGCGACGGCGCTGGGCGACCCGCCCGGTCACCAGGTGAGTTTCGGTTCGGTGCGCGGTCGGGAGGCAACGCTGGTCACCGGTGCCCCCCTGGACCGGGTGTGGGCGGCGCCGGCGACCATGCCCGCGGCGGGGGTGGTGAGTCGGGTCCCGATCCCCGGGTCGGTGTCCGGTTTTACTGCCCGCCACGCCGAGGTCTATCTGCCGCCGGCCTACCTGTCCACGCCCCGAGCGAGGCTGCCCGTCCTGGTGCTGCTGGCCGGGCAGCCCGGCGCGCCCACGGACTGGGTCACCCTGGGCGGGGCGGCCGCGGTGATGGACGCCTACGCCGCCCAGCACGCCGGCCTGGCTCCGGTGGTGATCATGCCGGACGCGACCGGTGCCCTCCTGGCCAACCCGCTGTGCCTGGACTCCGCGTTGGGCAATGTGGATACCTACCTGTCGGTCGACGTGCCCGCGTGGATCACCTCCCATCTGCAGGTCAGCACCGACCCCGCTCAGTGGGCGATCGCCGGATTGTCCTACGGAGGAACGTGTTCCCTGCAGCTGGCGGTGAACCACCCCGGCGTGTATCCGACGTTCCTCGACATCTCCGGGCAACGGGCACCCACCCTCGGCGACCATGCGCGGACGGTGGCGGCGGCGTTCGGGGGGAACGAAGCGAAGTTCGACGCGGTGAACCCCTTGGACGTCCTGGCCCACACGCGGTTCCCCCGCAGCCACGGCGTGTTCGTCGTCGGCGCAGCGGACACCGAGTACAAGCCCCAAGCCCAACAGGTCTTCGCCGCCGCCCGGGCGGCGGACATGAAGGTGCGCTATCGGGAGGTGCCCGGCGGGCACGACTACCAAGCGTGGCGGCAGGGGCTGGTGGGCAACCTGGCCTGGCTCGGGACCCGACTGGGGCTCACGGCGTGAGCCTCGCACCACCGGCACCCCCCGCGCATCAGCATCGGCCGGTCCTGGAGTGGGTGCGCTCATCAGCGGGCTCGGGGGTGCGCGGGGCCCCGGTGACGTGCGTTTTTCTGTTGGTCCTGTGGGTGCTCGGCGCGGTCACCTCCAGCTTGATGCACGGTCCCCCGGCCCGGCTCGGCAGCACGGTCGCGGCAGGGGCGCACGGCCTGGAGCATGGGCAGGTCTGGACGCCGCTGACCGCGGCGGCCTTCGCCGCCGACCTGCCCGGCTACCTGCTGGGCACCGTGGTGGTGCTGGCACTGGCGGTGCCCGCCGAACGCCGCCTCGGCGGGCGACGCTTCGCGGTGGCCGCCCTGAGCACCCAGATGCTCGGGGTGTTGCTCGCGCTGGGGGTGGTGCACCTGATCTGGTTCGCCGACCCCGCCTGGGCCCACGAACTCAGCCGCCACCCCGCCGTGGGCCCCACCACGGTCGCCGTCGGTGTCGCGTTGGTGGCCAGCGCAGCCATGACCACACTGTGGCGCCGGCGGCTACGGGTGGGACTGCTCGTCGTGTTGGGCACGATCATGCTCTACGGCGGGTTGCTCGAGGACCTCGTACGGTTCTGCTGCGCCCTGATGGGACTGCTGGCCGGTCCGCTGCTCACCGGAGCCCGGCACCGCGCCCACCGTGGGCGCCGCGGGCACCGGCTCACCGGCACCCGCCGTGAGGGCCGGGTGCTGGTGGCGATCGTGGTCGCCGCCAGCGCGCTGGGTCCGATCCTGGCCGCGTTCTCCCCCACCGCGGTGGGGCCGCTGTCGGTGCTGCGGTTCCTGTTCACCTCCGCCCCACCGGACGCGGCCACCGTGCGGGCCATCTGCCTCGACCCCACCACGGCGAGGGAAACCTGCCGCCACCTGCAGAACCGGCTCAGGCTCTCCGGGGTGGGGCCCTCCCTCTTGTCGCTGCTGCCCGCACTGCTGCTGGTGGTGCTCTCCGACGGGCTGCGGCGGGGACGGCGGGCGGCCTGGGCGGCCGCGGTGGGCATGCACGTGTTCCTGGTCGGGCTGGGTGGTTTCCTGCTGTGGCAGGCCACGGTCATCCGCTCCCGGGAAGTTCTCGTCACCGTGGCGATGCGGCACGTCCGGTTCCTCCTCGCCCTGGCCATCCCACTGCTGGTACCGCTGGTGGTGCTGTTGGTCCTGCTGGGCACCCGCCGGCTGTTCGATGTGCCCGCACCACGGCGCACCTACGCCACGCTCGCAGGGCAGGCGGGAGGATTGCTCGCCTGCCTTGGTGTGCTCTATGTGGCGGCCGGGCTCGCCCTGGGCTCCGGCTTCGACCGCCGACCCGGCCTTGTCACCCTGCTGCACGACTTGCCGCAACGCTTCATACCGCCGGGTTACCTCGACGAGACCGAGCCCACCTTCCTGCCGGTGAGCCCCGCGGCGACGGTCCTGTTCGAATGGCTCGGGGTGGTGTTCTGGACGGTGCTCGCCCTCCTGGCGCTGCGCTCGTTCCTGCGCCCGGTGCTCGATGCCGACCGCTCCACCGCACACGCCCACGACCTGCTCACCCAACACGGCGGCAGCCACCTGTCCTGGATGACGACCTGGGCAGGGCACCACCGCTGGTTCACCCCCGATGCCACCGGCTTCGTCGCCTACCGGGTGGTGGCCGGGGTGGCGATCACCACCAGCAACCCGGTGTGCCCCCCGGAGCGAATGGGCCAGGTCGTGCGCGAATTCGCCGACTACGCCACCGCGAACGGTTGGACACCCTGCTTCTACTCGGTCACCGACGCGGTGCGAGCCCCCACCGCAGCACTGGGCTGGGGGGCCTTGCAGGTCGCCGAGGAAACAGTCCTGCCCCTGGCGGAGCTGGCGTTCACCGGCCGAAAGTTCCAGGACGTGCGCACCGCACTGAACAACGCCCACAAACAGGGCATCACCGCCGAATGGATCACCTACCCCACCGCCCCGCGGGTGATCACCGACCAGATCAGCACCATCTCCGAGGAATGGGTCGCCGACAAAGGCACCCCCGAGATGGGCTTCACCCTCGGCACCCTCACCGAGGTCGACGACCCGCAGGTCCGCTGCCTGCTGGCCCTCGACGCTGCGGGCACCGTGCACGGGGTCACCTCCTGGCTGCCGGTGTACTGCCACGGTGCGGTGGTGGGCTGGACACTGGATTTCATGCGCCGGCGCAGCGACGGTTTCAAACCGGCCATGGAGTTCCTCATCGCCTCCGCCGCGTTGCTGCTCCAAGCCGAAGGCGCCCAGTTCCTCAGCCTCTCCGGTGCCCCCCTGGCCCGGGTGAACCGCGACGCCGACGCCATGGCCGAGCCCGACACTGCGATGGCGCGGCTGCTGGAGCTGCTGGGACGCAGCCTCGAACCGGTCTACGGGTTCCGCTCCCTGCTCGCGTTCAAGGCCAAGTTCCAACCCGAATACGTCCCCCTATACCTGACCTACCCCGACCCCGCGGCCCTACCCACCATCGGCAACGCCATCGCCCGCGCCTACCTCCCGACAATCTCCCTCACCCAGGGCGTGGCACTGGCGCGAAAACTCCTCCGGGCCCGGAAAAGCTGAGCGGACAACACACCACGCCAGTGCCCCCAGGCACCACCGACGTCACCGAGCTCCCCGCAGGACGTCGACCCCTTCCTGCGCCACGGCGACGACACCGCAACACTCGGCCGGTAAATGTTCAGGCGTGCAGCAGAGTGGCCGCCGTGACGGGGGCGAGTCCGCGGGCGGCCAGGTCATCGAGAACGGCGGGCAGCGCCGCCATGGTGCCCTGGTGCCCGAAGTGCATGCTCACGATGGACCCTGCCGTGGCCCCGGCCACGGCGCGGCGGATGGCGGCGGGTCCGGGATCGGTCCAGTCCAAGGAGTCGATGTCATAGGACAGACACACCAGGTAGCCCAGCTGGCCGGCGACCTGGCGGATCAGCGCGGTGGAATGCTGCGCACTGGACTGCCGAAAATAGTTGCCCGGTCCGCCGCTGAGCCCCACCAGAGTGTCCCGGCAGCGCCCGATCTCCGCACGGATCTGCGGTTCCGGCAACGATGCCAGGTCGGGATGGGTCCAGGTGTGATTACCCAGCTCGTGCCCGCCCGCGGTGATGGTGGCGGCCATCGATGGGTTCGCCGCCAACCACCCACCGACGGCCATCACCGTCCCCGTGGCGTGATGCGCGGCGAGCACGTCGAGTACCGCGGCGGCGATCGTCGGGTCGCCCTGACCGTGGAAGGTCAGCGCCACCTGCTTGCGCCCACGCGAACCCCGCACCACCTCGGTAGCCGGGCCGGTGGCGGGCGCGGTGGTACGCGGCAGCGGCGGGGTGGTCGCAGGAGTCGGCGGAGTGGCGTTCCTGGTGTCCGTGCACGCCGCCGCCGCCGAGGCCACGGCGAGACCGAGCAGGGTACGGCGGGGAAGGTCGATCGCCATGATGACCGATGCTACTTACCAATTTCCGCGGACCACGCCAGTAGTCGTAGGAACGTCCGCGTGAATCGATGCGCTGGCGCCGGAGGACGCCGATCACACCCGCCGAATCCGCGGTCAGGGCCGCGCGGTGCGACCGGGCGCGTCCGCGTGCGCCGCGAGGACCGGCGTCAGGATTCCTCCATGTGCTGCGCCAAGTATTGTTCCCCGGCCGCGGTGGGATGTTCCCCGTCCGGACCGATGTACACGCTGTCGCTGCCCTGAAACCAGCCGAGGGCCAGCGGGTCGGCGAACGTGCCACGACTTTGCTGGGCGGACTTTTGGAGGGCGTCACGGATCTCGGTGAGTTGCTGTCCCGGATCGGCGGGCGTCGAGGGTGGTCCGACGACGATCAGCGTGGCGTCCGGCGCGAGAGTCTTGATGCGCCCGAGGGTCTGGGTCATCGCCCCGGCAACGTGAGGTTGGCCGAGGTCATTGTCTGAACCGAAGAGGAGAACAATCCGCGAGCGGGCGTTGACAGTCCGATTGACCAGGCTCGTCGATCCCGGTGTCGACGGAAGCGTCCTCAACGAGTTGGCCGACGATCTGGATCACCTTAAGGTGGTCGTCATCGCCGTGGACGAACAGTTGGAAACAGAGCATGGCCCCGACACCGGCTTCCGCCGCCGCGGCCGCGAAGCGCGGCCAGCGAGACTCGGCGGCCATGTCGGGGATGTGCACGCGTGGGGCGCAGCTGAGGTGGCAATGATCATTCCTGGCAGGCACAGTGGGGGTATGCAGCAGCCGACCGCGGTTCAGCGGCTCGTCGATGCCATGCTGGATCGGGCTGAGAGGGATTGCCCCGGGGTGGAGTTCATGATTTGGCTTCCGTCACTGGAAAGCTTGTTGTTGCCCCGTGATAGTGACCGCGGCGGGTACCACGGCGCGGCGGCACCCCGTGTGATGCAGGGCCGCTACCGCGGTCGCCGCATCCAAGCCTTCGACAACTGCGGCGCCCTCACCGCCTGGGTGTCTCCCGCAGGCGGGGTTCCTGCCCCATCGCAGGCCCCCACCTATGTGGGTGACCTGCTGGCGGAGCACTTCACCGCCTGCTGAACGGCTTGGGGTGGTGCGGGTCAGCGGTCGAGTTCGGGGTCGTGATCGTCTTCCTCGGGCAGCGGGACGGTGATTGTTTGCTCCAGCTGATCGGCCTCGTCGGCGTCCCACGTGGCGGTCATCGGGGTGGGGGAGAGACGACCGGCACCGTCGGTGCCGGTGTCGTCGTCGGTGTCCTCGATGGGGGTGCGCTGCTCGATCAGGTCGGCCTCGGGAACCTCATCGCCGGGTCGGGTGGGCTCGATCATGGTCGGCCTCCTTGTCTGCGCGGAGCTCGGCGTTGTCGGTTTCCAGTTGAGCGTTGGTGGTTTTCAGTTGGGTGTTGGTGGTTTGCAGATGCAGGATCTGGGCGATGCCGACGAGGTTGACCCCCGTGTCGATGAGGTCGGTGATGCGATGGAGCCGGTGCAGGTCGGCGTCGCTGTAGCGGCGGGTGCCCCCCTCGGTGCGGGCCGGGTGCAGGAGCCCGTGTCGCTCGTACAAGCGCAGCGCCTGGGAGCCCACCCCGGAGAGCTCGGCGGCCACCGAGATGCCGTACACCCCGCGTTGGGAGGGTGTTTCCTGCTCCATCACCACCTCCACCCGTGTCGTGATTCCCTCTCTTGCCCAACTGTATCATCGGTGGTACAACAAACCTGTAGCAGGAGCCATAGATGACCTGCTCACGAAACGACACACAGGAAAGGTTGTGGAGGTGGGACTGATGTTGATGCGTACCGACCCGTTCCGGGACCTGGACCGCTTCACCCAGCAGGTGTTCGGCACCGCGGCGCGGCCGGCGGTGATGCCGATGGACGCCTGGCGGCAGGGCGATGCGTTCGTGGTCGAGTTCGACCTGCCCGGGGTGAGCGCGGACTCACTGGATCTGGATGTGGAGCGCAACACCCTCACCGTGCACGCCGAACGACCGGCTCGGGACCAGACCCAGGAAATGGTGGCCTCCGAACGACCGACGGGGGTGTTCAGTCGGCAGTTGTTCCTCGGCGACAACCTCGACACCGACAAGATCGACGCCCACTACGAAGACGGGGTGCTGCGCCTGACGATCCCCGTCGCGGAGAAAGCCAAGCCCCGCAAGGTGGCGATCACCAACACCCCCCAGCAGAGGGAGGTGATCAACGCTTGAGCTGACCGACACGGAACAACCCAACATTGGGGGTGAGACCGATGAGCAGCATGACCACCGCACCCGACCGACCAGAACAAGCGGACAGCGCCGAGCAGACATGGTTCGACCTGGAGGCACAGATACTGATCGCCGAGGTCGAGAACTACCTTGCTACCGCAGCCCAGCAGCGCCGAGCGGCGCAGACCACGTCCGCCCCCGCAGCCGCCGCCTGCGCCCCGGCCCCGGCCCACCCGGTTAGCGGTGGCCCTCGATGGTCACCGCGACCAGCACCCACCACCAACGACTGGGCCAGGCAACGCGCCCCTCCGCGGCGAGATCACGCCGACCGTTTCGAACATCCACACGGGGAAGGGCGGTGATGCCCACGCAAGGCGCACCTACCAACAACTCACCCCCGCTGGATCCGCCCACCGGTCCCTCCTACGGGCGGATCCAGTGGGGGTGCCGGCCGAAGCCAGAGCACGACTCGTCCGTCGAGGACCCGATGCACGGGGTGCGCACTCGCTCCGCGAAGCCCAGGCCGCCACCAACATGCTGAACGGAATTGATAACAACACGGGGCGACAGCACGCAGGTGTCCAGAGGTGACAACAAGTGGATGACGCCAGCGATGCAGGACCGATCAGAGTTCTGAACCGGACCCAGTGGGGCATGGCTGTGGGTACCGGATGCGGTCACCGAGCGCCAGCTGCCCAACGCACTAGATCGTGCCGGTCTGTGGCAACCCGCGCGCCACCATGGCCAGCGTGTGCCGTTGGTGACCGACGTGGACTTCGGAATCAGTTCCTACGCCACCAGCGCAATCTTGACCGGTGCGGGTTTCAGCTTCTCCTGGCACGAAGACCAACCCCCCGATCGCCGAGACGACATCTGGGCAACCCACCACCCCGACGACCCCGAAGCGGAAGTCACCACACTCCCGGCACGGGCGTAGAGCAGCGCTCCCTTCACCGCACGCGGTGATCACTGCACCGTGGGGCTGCACCACCCGAACCGACTGATTCGCCCCTCAAGAGGATCAGCATCCGATCGCTGCCGCAAGCGAGAATTCGACTTGTTGGACTTACCCGCACACCACAGTGCAGGAAACATCAGACATCCGTGCACACGACCGCGGATATTGACATTGTCGAGATCAGCCATGTACGCAACGCTCACCCGCGCTCGCTCCGACCAGAGTCAGTAGGCGGGAGGCCCTCCCCGTGCCGCGGTGGCTGCTTACGGCCGCAATCATCAGCCGCTGGACGCCAGAAGCCCTGACCAGAGCCATCCGCTCCAAGCCGTCGCTACCGCGGGAGCTCGTGCCGTCTTCCCGCCGGCCGGTTAGCCGACGCCGGCTGGCCCTCGACCCTGCGCCACGGGCCGCCGCTGGGCCGCGGTCGGGTCGCGCCGTTAAGGTGCCGTCATGGCGGGGAGCGGCGCGGAGCAGGGTGTCATCCCTGTGTTCTTTTTGTCCGACTCCACCGGCATCAGCGCCGAGACGATGGGCAACGCGCTGCTCATCCAGTTCCCCGAGCTGCAGTTCGACCGCACGCTGATCCCGTTCATCTCGAGCGTGGAGCAGGCCCGCGAGGTGGTGGCGCAGGTCGACGAGGTGATGCGCGGCCCGGTGCCTCCGCTGGTGTTCACCACGGCCGCGGTCGACGAGGTCCGCGAGGAGCTGCTCAGGACCACCGCCCCGATCATCGACTTCTTCGGCCTGCACATGGCGCACGTCGAGGCTCAGCTCGGGGCCCGGGGCCTGCGGGAGGCCCGCCGGTTGCACGGCGTGGGCGATGTGCGCCGCTACAACGATCGGATGGCGGCCATCGAGTTCGCCATGGAGCACGACGACGGCCTGGGCACCCGCGGCCTCGACCGCGCCGACGTCGTCCTCATCGCCCCCTCGCGCTGCGGCAAGACCCCCACCGCCATGTACCTCGCCCTGCAGCACGGCCTGTTCGTCGCGAACTACCCATTGGTCGACGAGGACCTCGAGACCACCGACCTGCCCCGCCCGGTCCGCGAGCTGGGCAGCAAATGCTTCGGGCTGACCACCACCGTCAGCCGGCTGCACCGGGTCCGCCAGGAGCGCAGGCCCGACTCCCGCTACGCCTCGGAGCCGCAGGTCCGCGCCGAGCTGCGCGCCGCCGACGCCATGTACACCCGCCACCGGCTGCCCGTCATCGACACCTCGGCCTCGTCTGTCGAGGAGATCGCCGCCGTCGTCATCCAGACCCTGTCCCGGGAGCGTCGGCACGCCGCCGAGAAGACCGCGGCCAGGACCCGCTCGAGGAAGGATCCCACCCCATGAGCAGCACCGACACCGTGACCACGCGGAGCGAGACCGACGACAACGTCCGGTGGTTCGCCGAGATCGGCCTGGGCGACCTCGGGGACGTGGGCGGCAAGAACTCGTCCCTCGGCGAGATGATCTCCAACCTCGCCGACGCCGGGGTGAGCGTGCCCGACGGGTTCGCCACCACCGCGTCGGCCTACCGCCGCTTCCTCGGCGACACCGGGCTGGCCGAGCGCATCTCCGACAGGCTGCGCGACCTCGACACCGAGGACGTCCGCGCGCTGGCCGAGGCGGGCAAGGAGATCCGCACCGCGGTCGTCGAGCAGCCGTTCCCGCCCTCGCTCGAGGCCGACATCCGCAGCGCCTACGAGACCCTCGTCGGCGGGGATGACGAGGCCTCGTTCGCGGTCCGCTCGTCCGCCACCGCGGAGGACCTGCCCGACGCCTCGTTCGCCGGGCAGCAGGAGACCTTCCTCAACGTCCGCGGCATCGACGCGGTGCTGCAGGCGATCCGGGAGGTGTTCGCCTCGCTGCACAACGACCGCGCCATCGCCTACCGGGTGCACCACTGCTTCGACCACGACGCCGTCGCGCTCTCGGCGGGCATCCAGAAGATGGTGCGCTCCGACGTCGGCGCGTCCGGGGTCATGTTCACCATGGACACCGAGTCCGGCTTCCCCGACGCCGTGTTCATCACCTCCGCCTACGGCCTGGGCGAGGGCGTGGTGCAGGGCGCGGTCAACCCCGACGAGTTCTACGTCTACAAGCCCGCGCTGCGCGCCGGGCGGCCCGCCGTCCTCAAGCGCGCTGTCGGCGAGAAGGCCACCAAGATGGTCTACACCGAGGACGCCGAGGTGGGCCGCTCCACCGCGTTCGTCGATGTCGACCCGGCCGACCGGGTGCGCCTGTCGCTCACCGACGAGGACGTCAGCGAGCTCGCCCGGCAGGCGCTCAAGATCGAGGAGCACTACGGCCGCCCCATGGACATCGAGTGGGGCCGCGACGGCAACGACGGGAAGATCTACATCCTGCAGGCGCGTCCGGAGACGGTGCAGTCCCGCGTCGGCACCACCTCCGAGCGCTACAAGGTCACCGGCACCGGCACGACCCTGATCGAGGGCCGCGCCATCGGCCAGAAGGTGGGCGCCGGGGCGGTGAAGGTGCTCACCGACGTCGACCAGATGCACGAGTTCAGCCCCGGCGACGTGCTCGTCGCTGACATGACCGACCCCGACTGGGAGCCGATCATGAAGCGCGCCAGCGCGATCGTCACCAACCGGGGCGGGCGCACCTGCCACGCGGCGATCATCGCCCGCGAGCTCGGCATCCCCGCCGTCGTCGGCACCGGCAGCGCCACCCGCGAGCTGGCCGACGGCCGCGAGGTCACCGTCTCCTGCGCCGAGGGCGACACCGGCCTGGTCTACGAGGGCCTCGTCGACTTCGAGGTCACCGAGACCCGGCTCGACGCCATGCCGGACATCCCCACCAAGATCATGATGAACGTGGGCACCCCGGAGCAGGCGTTCGCGTTCTCCCGGCTGCCCCACAAGGGGGTCGGACTGGCGCGGCTGGAGTTCATCATCAACCGGCAGATCGGCATCCACCCGAAGGCGCTCCTCGAGCTGGAGTCCCTCGGCGGGTCGCTGCGCCGCGAGGTCGAGGAGCGGATCGCCGCCTACCCGTCGGCCCGGGAGTTCTTCGTCGACCGGGTGGCGGAGGGGGTCTCGATGATCGCGGCGGCGTTCGCGCCCGAGCCGGTGATCGTGCGGATGAGCGACTTCAAGTCCAACGAGTACGCCAACCTGCTCGGCGGCGAGCAGTACGAGCCGGACGAGGAGAACCCGATGCTCGGCTACCGCGGCGCGTCGCGGTACCTTTCGCCGGACTTCGCCGAGTGCTTCGCCATGGAGTGCGAGGCGCTGCGCTACGTGCGCGACGAGATGGGCCTGACCAACGTCAAGCTGATGATCCCGTTCGTGCGCACCGTGACCGAGGCGAAGGGCGTCATAGACCTGCTCGCGGAGAACGGGCTGCGTCGCGGGGAGAACGACCTGCAGGTCGTGATGATGTGCGAGCTGCCCTCGAACGCGGTGTGCGCCGGGGACTTCCTGGAGCACTTCGACGGGTTCTCCATCGGTTCCAACGACATGACGCAGCTGACCCTGGGCCTGGACCGCGACTCGGCCCTGGTCTCGGCCGGCTTCGACGAGCGCGACCCCGCGGTGCTGCACATGCTTTCGCTGGCCATCTCCGCCTGCCGGGAGCGGGGCAAGTACGTCGGCATCTGCGGGCAGGGCCCGTCGGACCACCCGGACCTCGCGGAATGGCTGGTGGGCCAGGGCATCGAGTCGATGTCGCTGAGCCCGGACACGGTCGTCGACACCTGGCTGGCACTGTCGAAGCTGGGATCGCCGGGGTGAGGCTGTCAGCGATCGACACGCTCGTCGAGCGGCGCACCCGCTACCTGATCCTGGTTCATGTCCCGACCGACCGGCCGACGGCCGAGGCGATGCGGGAAGGCATCACCGGGGCGCTGGGACAGCTGCCCGCCCCGCTGCGCCGCACGCTGACCTGGGATTCTGGACAGGGAGCTGGCGATGCATCACCAGGTCAGCGAGCAGACCGGCGCCCGTGGTGTTCTTCCGTGACGCCCACTCGCCGTGGCAACGCGGCCCGAATGAAAACACTGAACGCGCTGCCGCGCGACTACTTCCCGAAGGGCACCGACCTGTGCGCGATCACGCCTGAGGAACTCACTCGCGTCACCGACGAGATCGACGAACGTCCCCGCAAGACACTCGCCTGGGCTCGGCCAGCGGATCTGCTCGCCGACCAAACCGCGGCGGAGACCGCCTGACCGCGTTCATCCCCAGAAGATGGCTGTCGGATCCCGGTCGACCTCGGCCAGGCGATCCTCGACGCTCACTGAGGCAGGCACGTGGTCGTACCCGTGGAACTTCAGAGTGCGGTCGCGCCAATACAGCGACCACAGCCGCGTCGCCTTTGTAGAGCGAAGCCGCCCGATCGGAAACCGCGTCCATTCAGGACCGAAATCCGCGCGCCACGGCGGGCGACACTCCACACGATCGTCAGACACCGCTCGTCGACCTCAGCCTCAACGCGAACCTCATCTCGAACCTGCTCGGGAACCCGAGCGCGGCACCACCGCTGCACCCGAGCAACGTCCGTCTCCGGCAGACCCGACACACCCGCTACTCTGCCGCCCAGAACTCACCCCTCCTGCGACGTTCACCGGAATCTGCCGTCCACCCCAGCTGTACCGCAGCAACACTGCCCAGTGTGACGCTTTACCCACCAGCTCCACACCTACAACCCACCACCGCGGCCCTACGGCGCAGGGCGGACAACCGCCGACCAGCCTTGTCATCAACTCCGCAGGAATGCTTAACTACCATCAATCAGAGTCTATGGAGAGACCATAATGCCGAACCCTAGACTAACAATGGCACTCGAACAACTTGATTCAGGACACTGGCTCGACTTCGAAAGATTCGCCGCCTGAATTTCTCGTAGTCGATCTTCCAAACCTTAGGACTACGGCTTCCGGCAGGGGCGATCGTGGCCGAGATGGCCAGTTATACGAGATTGATTCAGAGCCGGGCGTGATGATTCAATATTCGGTGTCAACGGATTGGCGTAGCAAGATCTGGGCTACCATTCGGAGACTAAAAAAGAACTTCCCTGACCTCCGAGAGCTTGTATACGTTACAAACCGGTCTATTGGGCCAGACGCCGACGATTTAAAGCGACGAGCCCGGGTTGATAACGGGATAGCAGTCGATGTACGAGACAAGAACTGGTTCATAGAACGCGAATTGACACACATTCAACGCAAGGTAGCGGCTGAAGAACTGATAGAACAGTTTGTCGCACCCCTACTCCGCGCGCGAGGTGTCGCGTCAGAAGTGTCAACGTCACTTAGCGATGACGATGCAAGAGTCGCCCTCTTACATTTAGCGCTGGATGACGCAGACAGAGCGACCGACAAGAGTCTGACTAAGCAGTGTTTCGAGGCTTTAGTGTTGTCCGTTCTTCACGACACTAACGCGGAAAGTATGATCGACTTAGATACAATCGTGTTACGGGTCACTAAGCTACTACCAGCAGGGCACGACCAACAGATCCGAGGCCAGACAAAGAGTGCAATAAAAAGGTTGAGCCATCCAAAGAACGGGCGGGTGAAAGAACACCGATTGAAATCGAAGTTTCACTTGAGTTTCGACGAACAGGGGCGGCTAAGCGCACAGACCGCGGCCTTTCTGGCAGATCAGGTAGAGCTCGAGCGCGAACTGTTGGCCTCACTAATGGCGGTGGGCGTCGACCCCGGGGTTGTAGATCGAACCCATGGACTTGGAACGGTGCTGCGGGAGGCGTTGGAGACTGCGCTACTGCAGCAAGGCAATCTCTTTGCCCAGGCCGCGATAAACAAAGAAATCCGTCTGATGAGTGCAGACGGCATTATCCAACAATTCCGGTCGCGGATTCCTGCAATAACCAGCGCGGTCTCGCCAGAACAGTGCGTTGCAGCGGTGCTAGATGTTGTGGAATCGCCCGGCCAGCAGGTGGTTGCCCATCTGGGGCGCATCGGAGACGCCTACACATTGTTTTCTTTCATGCAGCAAACACCAGACGTGCAAAAAATCATCCTAAAGATATTTTCGGAGGGCGAGATCTGGATAGACACGAGCTACATTCTGCCGCTATTCGTAGAGACTCTTGCATTTGAAACCTACGACCGTCCGCATTCCAATATTCTTGCCGCCGCCGTGCAGTCTGGTTTCAAGTTATTCGTCACTGATGGGGTAATTGAAGAGATTGAGACGCATCTCAAGAATTCGAGGTCATGCGCTGAGTCCAAAGGACAGTGGCGCGCTCGAACGCCCTACATCCTCGCAAAATATCTAGAAACGGGGGCAGCCAGCACAGGGTTTCGGGCGTGGGTGGAAGAGTTCCGTGGCGATAGTCGCCCGGCGGATGATGTGCGGGAGTACTTAGAGCAGAATTTCAATATAAATCGCCGCAACCTACTAGAGTATGCGAATATGGCTCCGATCGAGCTAAGGGCTGCTGTGCAGGAGATATGGGCGACTGCCCACGACAAACGGCGCGCGCCCACCAAAAGCCACATGTACTCGGCGGTAAATGCAAGGCTCGTGGCGCACGACGTGGAGAACACTGTCGGTGTTTTACAGTTGCGCAAGGACACGCCGATATCACCGTTGGGTTACAAGCAGTGGTGGCTTACGCTCGACAAGTCGGCGTACCGCGTCGGTGACGCATTGAAGTCCGCGTTAGGAGTCGGCGCGCCGCGCAGCCCCGCTCTAAATCCGGGGTTTCTGGCGCAATTTCTTGTCCGTCTCGGACGGACAAGAAACGCCGTAGAGCGTAGCCTTTACGTGAGTATGCCCATATTGAATGATTTTAGCACGCTTAACTATACACCTAGCGGCCTTGTAGACAGGGCTGATCAGATTCGCGCTGAGCACGTAGCGAAAAAAGAGCATGTGGTGAAGCGGTTGGTTCGTGACAAGCTGGACGAGATGAAGGCACTGTCGCGGCCCGAGTTCTTAGATGTTTCTATCGACGAAGAATTGGCCGAGGTAGAGGTGCTAGGTGGATAGCGCGTGTAACCGGGTTCGCCCGGACCACTGATGACACGGACATCCGCGCTCGTCGCCCGACTCCGGAGGTTGCCACCCCGCCATCCTCTCTGAGCAGATCGCGAGTCGTGGCCTGTTCACGGACCACTTTGCCATCACCTGGGACGCTAAACCACCCGATAGGTGTCGCAGAAATGATCTGTGATGTACCCGGCGGCCCGGCTTGGGTTGCTGCCAGGCTGATTGCCGGTGACCGCGGGTGACTCGCAAACGATCTGGCCGCGGCGACGCGTGCCTTGCAAACGACGTGTTCCCGTGGTCGC
>JAABVA010002606.1_pt1 | contig 17778 bp, 25 predicted proteins | sample 5560331 | NCBI WGS metagenome assembly JAABVA01 (sample SAMN12812661, study PRJNA571458) | rock metagenome | isolation source: Antarctica rocks | place: Antarctica: Victoria Land, Mt New Zealand sud | collected 2016-01-07 | reverse complement strand
GGGGTGGAGGGTGTCGATGATGATTAGGGTTTCTTTGTGGGGAGGGAATGTTAGTGACTGGGTATTGCTCATAGAGGGGAAAAAGGGGGAGTGCAACTTTTTGACTGCGAGCAAAATTCCAGAACCTCCTTTTGCACTGCTTCGTGCTTTTTCCGTCGAGCTTTCACAGCATGCGTGACCCCAGGTGGGGGAGAAAGGGTCTCGTATGAAATGAAGACTGTGCTCGTTTTTGATAGCTATTCCCACATCTCAGCACAAATCCCAATTCGAAACCAGAAAACAAAAATTGAATTATTCGCCCATGAGAGAGAAGAAGCATACAAACCTGAGCATTCAAAACATAATGTCTCACAAGAGGCTTGGCGGATTGCTCCACCGAGTCGAGAATTAGAGTGAAGGGTGAGGCGCCATCGCGGAGGGTGAGGAGCTTTTGGATTAGAAGGAGATTGGGGATGCGGCGGTGGGGAAGAGAGGTGTCGGTCATGGTGATGAGGGTTGGGGAGGAAGGGAGATGAGAGGAAATATTTGTAGAGGTGAAAGATTTGTAGGGATAGATTCTGGTAGAGGTTAGGGAATCATAACCGGTTGGTGGGACATTTGTAGCATCATATTCTGTAGAGGGCGTAGAAGATATGGAGAACGTATGAGGGGTGGTTTCCGTTCATCGGAATACTCTTGTCTAATGCCGTATAATATGCAGAGTGTATATTGGATGTAAACTGAATTGGTTCTCGCTTGTGAAGTCAAATCTACGTAAACCCTAACTGCTTCCCAGAGCTGTAGTCTCTGAGTTATGGCCAGATACCGTTCAAATGCAGCGGCTTGCTGGACAAAAGCCTCACAAATATACGAACTCGGCCGTTCGGAAATGGAAAAATAATCTTTCTGGTGGAATGTCTGTCATGAATATGTTGTATAAGGGGGCTTCACCCACAAAGGACTATGGCCTGAGATCGGACACCTTCAAAGCTATCCTACAGAAACAAGGCTCCGATGTTATTACTACACCCATGGGCCGTGAGTGCCTTCGTAGTAGACCCTCGGACCGAGATCCTAGTCGATGCCAGCACCTTCGCTAAAACAATGTAGTCTGGACGCGTACGCTTGAAGATGCACCCTATATCATACACGCATCACTTGTCCTCCCTTTCGCCACCAAGCTCCTCAGCTCAACCATGACTATCTGCTTGGGCTTAAGGGCCTATTGAATCCACCAACGCGATTCATATATTGCCTGTACTCGGTCTTCTTCTCTTTTCTAACACCGTATACATTGTTCCCCGGCACTTTGGTATTCTTCGTGGTTTTGAACGTTGCAAAGCCCATCATTTTCCGCATGAGAGCTATTTCAGGGTCCGAGTCCACGTCCATGGCCGTGGTGGGGTTAGAGTCGGTAGGCGGAGATTTAATACCGTTTGTGGCTGGAGGTGAGCTATCGGCCATGGCCGTTTGGGGGTTGCGTTCGGGATTTGGCCGAGATGGCTTTCGTGGCTCAGTAGGGGGTAGGGATTTTGGAGGTGGAGGCTTTGTGGTGGGATTCAGAAGCTGTGTTGTTGCGGGTGTAACTTTCGATAGCGGATCTCGTGGCGGAGAACGCGCGCGAGTGGGAGGCTTGTCCTTACGTGGTGGCGAGCGCGAGCGGGTATGATGGCGAGTAGCATCTTTAAACAAATCAGTATATCTCCTGGCGCATTCATCAGAATCTCTATATTGCTCACCTCGCCGTGGCCTATGCCTCTCCCTGCTCGTCGTGCGCTCCCTATCCCTCCTGTCCTCCTCCCCACCCCTCTCGCCATTCCGATGTCTTCCCCCGTCCCTCTCCCGTGACCGGCTCCTGTCCCGCCGTTTATCCGTTCTGTCCCTCGATCTTGATCTCCGCCTTCCGTCCTCGCGTCGATGGTCCCGGTCTCTATCGTCTCTCCTATCTCGCCCATTTCTCGTCTCTTTAGTCGAGCTGTATTTGCGATCGGTGTCTGTAGCTCTGGATGAGTTACGCTCCCACATCGCTGAGCTGTCGGTGCGCTTCGCGCGCTTTGCCGGTGGCTCTGCCATAGATTGATTGGGGTTGACGAGAGGACGGTGGATCGGACGTGTCAGCGTCACTCGAGCTGAGCTATGACCGCCAGATGGCGCTTGGACTTGAGGAGTCAAAGCCTGAGAAATTGCCGTGGTCCCCGCAGCGCCTCTAAACTCCGAAGTGCTGCCGCTCGGGAAACACTGAGCAAAAGCTTCGAAACCTTTCCCTAAATCGGCAGCAAGATGTTCTACTTTGTCATGGGTCTGTGGAAGATGGTGATTCGGTGACTGGGCTGGCTCGGGGGATTGTGATGTGAACTTCCTCTTTGCCCTGAGCTTGAAGGAAACTTTTGCCCGATTTGCTTCGTCCATGCTTGCGATACGGTGACCAGAATTGCTGTTCGCGCAAGCATCAACAACGACAGATCTGACTCAGTATCGCATGATCTTCGTTTTATGAAAGGACATGAAGGTCAGGTGAAATTCCTCTTGGTATTTCAGGTCGAGAGCTCGGGGTCCTGCGCGAGGTTTGTGTTGGCTCGTTTTGGAAGAAGTTCCATTCACTCGATAATGTTCAAGGGGGAAAGGCTTACAGATCCGAGGCTGACTCGAGATATCATTTCACATCACAGCACCCAACTGCTGTGCGGTTCTCTAATTTTACTCTACCGTTGCTATTAGGCACATGCGTTTATATTGTGTATATGATGAAGTACTGAGTGACATGTCGGCTGTATCCAGACAATCGCCAATAGACTCGAAAATCATCCCCTTTATCAAGTCCTTGGTAGAGAAGCGCTTTCGAATATCTGCGCAACTCGAAGGAAGTTATTGAGGCGCTGACCTACTCCCAGGAATCCTGCAAACGCCACCAAACATACCCGGAAAGAAGGCTAAGGCAAGGAGTGAGTGTGAAGCCTCAACCGTATCCAGAAGGAAAGGTAAGTAAGTATCAGTGTATCAGACAATGCAAAGATCTTATACAGAAGTACTACAAGGAAGTACCAAACTAAGGCGAATGGTGTGAAGTATTTGTACGGCTCGGGGTAGACTATATCGGTAAGTCCAGCTTAAAAAGGCCTCAATTGCCTATTGGAAATATCATCGTGACTTCGTGGTCGAAAATTTATGACTCGTAAGGTAAGTGGAACTGGGGGAAGCGGCTTTGTTGTGCCAACGAGACTGTCATCGGACTTAAGTTCAGGTGTGGTGGGTCCACCGATCGCCCAGATTGAGGGACCTCCTTCAGATCTGGTCATTGACGCCGGATCGGGAATCTGTGCTTTACCAGGTTGGTTTGGCATGGGAAGAGTTTTATTGATAGAGACATGGTAGTGATCCATAGGCCGGGTAAAGATGGTACTACTACCTGTAGAAGAAGGCCGCAAGGAGGACGTAAGCTGAAGGGGCAAGTGCAGTGAGGGAGAAGCGGGTTCTTGCTCAACAGGGTCTAGAGCTCGATGCAAATAGCTTAGGCGGAGTCCTATCTGCACGGTAGCGCTACTCTGTCCGGAGAAGCCTCGCTCATGGGCTCGGGAGATTGGATGTGGAGGCTGGATAGGACCTTCGGTATCTTGAGACATAGTCGTGCTGGTAGACGTGCGTACAATAGCAGATGCAGATGTGGGATAAACCGAGTAATTTGGTCGATTCTGCGTCGCTGACCGCGACGCTATTGCTCGGGGGGGCTGTGCAACTGGGCTTGTTTGAGGCACAGGAGGTTCGGTGGAAAAGTTCAGGTGCTCGAAATGGGCTCTGGATGAATCTGATCGGTTTGGTAATAGAGTTGGTAATACATCTGGATACCTCTCAGATTGTACGGTGAACTCGTCCGTACTTTCGCGGAAGCTTTTCTGACGAAGGATAGGCGAACTGATATGCATTTTCATGTCCAGGTCACTGGGTCCGAAGATTCTCAAACGTCGCTTCTGAGACCACGGAGTCGCCATGGCTCTAATAGCAAACCTGTCCGCATTGGATCGAAGGAAAACATGGAGGACACCGTTGATTATGCCGAAAAGGTTGAGAGCGACCTCTGCAATCTGAGATGTACGAATGGCTGGCCTGTGGGTCGCGATTGAGATGTAGTAAGGTAAGATGAGCGCCTATCCAACTTTAGCATGTAGCCATCTATATTTGTGGTCGGGTACCATACTAAGAGCACAATGCTAGGCACAAGATAATACACGACTCGAGCTGCCGCGATTCGCTCATCACGATCCGTCTGGAGTCTCCTTAGTAATTGTAGTGTAATCACAAGAGCACAAAGACTGTATGTGAAGATCAGGGACGTTGCGATGACGATTCCAAGCTTTGCGTAGGTTGCGGTCCACCAGATCAAGCTCGCTAGACACGGGCCCTTGCTCTGAGAGAAATTGGAGGGAGTCCAAGTAAGAAGTGTCAATATGGGCACGGCAGCAAGACAAAGAGGAATATTCCATTTCCCCCGGGGATGAAAGCGTGCCCTCTGAAGCGATCGAAAGGTGGTTTCTAGGCCGAAGACTACCATCGCGTATGGAACAATCCATAGTGCTGTTCACATTTAGACATGGACTAACGGCATTGTGATCAGGGACATCATACCAGGCCAGACAACCTGTGCTGTCGCTTTACAATCAAACGATGTTACTTCTTCAAACGTGCTACTTTGTATCCCAATAAATATTACCTCTTGGACGACGACCGCTATTGATATGATGAATGGGAACATCTCCGCCGGATGTAGCGTCAGGCGAGAGTGACTGGGATTCCTATTCATTGTTAGTGGTATAATAGCATGTCTCTCAAGTTATTGACTTACCGGGAATCCAAGGAGAGCTTCCGGACCCTAGCTGGCCACGCATCGTGTATGATATTAGCGATCACCAACAGAGCGAAGACGAGATTGAAGCCTCCAAGTATTGTGATCACCAATCTAAACGTAACACCCCCTTCGAGAATCCATTTGTTGCTGAGTATTTGGATCATAGCACTCTTCTCGGCCTCGCCTCGAGAGATAAGCATAGCGGAGACGAGCTTTGACATTGCTGCTTATGAATCACCCAACGATCGTCCCACAAGAATAATTTAGATTGACTTTATTGTCATTAGCGATGTAAAAGGAATTCTCAAGAGGGACAAGAAGGAAGTTCAGCGATGTAGTAGGATGAGAACCAGCTCAGACAACCAAAAGCAGGGACTGATCCAGTCAGCGAAGGGAGGAACAGCACGTTCGAAGACCAAGCTGACCATTGAACGCGGGGGGAACGCATGAAATATGAGTACATAAACTTCATGCATGATTCTTTAAGTCTGCGAAGTGATCACGGCATCATGACTTGGCGGATGGGCTTTTATCCGAGCTCCTTGAAGATTTATTAGATTTCCTGGTTGTACCCGGTTTCGGCGGCATCCACATCTTTATAAACGGCGATGGTTTGAGCCGGAGAGGGGTGGTATCTCATCCAACAATATGGGCTCGCTCGACGTGTCGGACCCAGGCTGCATTGCGGCTCATGTAGGTACGTTATGGAGGGGCCCCACGGTCGAAGCCTGGGGAAAGGGCTGATGTTCGAGTAGAAGGCCATGGGACATCTCGATCAACCTCAAGCAAGTAACCCTTGAAGCATTGATACTCGACACAATGTCGGTAGGAGAGGTAAGCAGCGCATAAAGTTCATCTAGAATAGCTATCGAAGAGAGCGGGGAGCTGAAACTCGAAATGCTTAGGACAACAAAATGATCGCCCACTTGAGGTTCTTGAAAGCGCTACGCTACAAGTAGCGTAGCAGCATGCGGTATGTACCGACCACCATCCACCCCCTTCACCTTGAGGAACCCTCTGTAACATGAGCTACCTTGAACTTTTGTTCGTCCCTCCTAACCTTGCCATTACAACCTTCAACACCCCGACGAAGAATGAAAACCGTACAACTTCTGTTGTCCGGGAAAAAAACATAAGGAAAAAGCTCGACAGCAAAAGCCACCTGTGAGTAGCCCGGAAATGGACAGCTCATGTGTACGAAAATGCCTCGACGACCGTAAGGAGCTCCGCCGTAGGTGAATGGGTGATGCCTAGGGATTGCCAGGGCGTGCTCGATATGGTGTCCTCTCGCTCATCCTAGGTTGAGCGTCCCTCGGCCAATTTTTCTTCCGCCACCTCGCCATCCTCATCCGACTCATCGTCTTCTTCCGGCCCGCCGTCCTCTTCCGAATCATCGTCCTCATCCGTGCTATCTTCTTCGTCCTCCTCTTCCTCTGATGTTTCTGTTTCCGAATCGGACAAGCCGTCACTACTGTCGTCATCGGATTCGGTGTCGTCGAGTGCCTGTTCGGCAAGAAGCTCCTCATCTAAGTCGTCTGTTTCCGGAAGATCAACCAAGGACTAGTAGTTTTAGTACTCGAACACTCGCTTTCTAATCACCATACTCACGTATTCCTCTTCATTCATCTGAAAGCGGGTTTCCAGCATGTTCATCCATCGCAAATTCTTCTTTTCTTCTGCTCTCTCGAGCTTCCTCTCCTCTTTTGCCGCCTCTCTTACCGCCTTTCTTGTCGCCTTTCTAGCCCGACGTCTGCTCTCTATCTTTGCTCGTTGAGATCGTGAGAGGCTATTCTGGCCCAAGATATCTTCAGGCATCTTGCTGAATAAGGTGGTTTCTGTTTTACGCGATCAGCAGGTAAGATGAAAGTATTGGTTGCGGTTAAATATTACTTCTGTTAGTCTCGTAGGTTGATGTCTGAGCGGTGCGTATCATGTATTGTGTGCTTGCGTCTGGGCCAAGGGCTAATAGTTGGGGTTTGGGTGGAAGATGGAGGGGAGATCTTGAACGGGTAGAAGAATATAACACGTGCAATGTGTGCCTTGAGGTACGTGAACGTGTGAAGGAACTAAGGGTAACCTAAGCGTATGGCCGCTTAGCTCTAATCTGTTGAAAACATTGGTTCTAAAGCTTGCAAGGGTGTTGGCTGAGCTTGGTGCATGTTATATTCATAGAATCCTACGGTAGGTAAGAATCTCAAGTCTCATTTCTATGGTTTGTTATACTCGTACTGTATTATTTACGCTTCGAAGCTGAAGGCGGCTACAGATTCAAACAAATGGCATTATATAGAAACCCCCTCGACTCCGGTCTACGCTCTATTCGGGTCGATGATCGGCTTTTTCTGTATAGGTCAGTCTCGTCGTTGGGCGGGAGGTTACTTACCTCGCGATATCCACTTCGACCTCATCTGTCCGGGCTTCTAGGACCTGATCTCTGCGCCGTCTGGGCCTTCGATATTGGCATATCTGTCAGGCTCAGCTAAGGCAACTCTACTGTCACCCATATCCCTTAGGCTTCGAATCTCTGCTCGTTGTGCACGGTTGAGCTTCCTTCGTGCATTGCTCAGAGTCTCTTTTGACCAATGTTTGGTCTCCGCGTCTTCGATGATTTTTTTTTCTCGGATCACGTATTCCCTGCGAACTTGGGCTGCCCAAGTGCTCACACACCGTTGGCAGCATAGGCGATCGGGCATCGAAATACGGATCTCTTCTTCTTCGCTATTGCAGCCCCACCACCGATAGTCAGGGCATCGGATGAGTATTTCGGTTTTATATACGTGCATGCACCGGCTGAAAATATGTTCGGTGATTACGCACATAGTTCCAGACTAGTGCTAAGTCAAAAGGTGGAGCAAGCGTATAATTCTGTTGGGTACAGTTCTTTCGATAATAGGGGTGGCTCTTTGAGCGGTGGGTACTGGAAATTCTGTTGACGACATGGCATAATAGATATCAGGGCTCAGCCGATACCCGGTTTAAGGGGCCCTTGCGCGGTCTTTGTTCACGACAATGACTTTATTGGTATTCCATGTCTCAGCCCTTTGTTTTTTGTGGTCCTGAGCAACCCTTTGTTTTGCACAATGCCAGTGTCTGTATACCTTATACGAGGCCAGAGGTACATACGGGTTCTCTTGCCGGAAAGAACCTACTTCTGAGTCTCACGTACGCTGACAGATGTCCACCTCTGCTGACAAACTTATAGTCAGAATCAGATACTTCTCTTCTTCTGTGCTAGGAAGTATCCGCATGGACCAGGTAAGATGTAGTCTTTGACACTTGCTAAGCGCACTATCCGGTATGTCCACCTTGTCTGACATGTCTCCCAACAGTAAAACCACTCAGTGATCGTGGTCGGTGCAGGTGCGGTTGGGCTACTGACGGCTCTACCGTTGGGACAGGCGGGTATTGATACTCGTGTCCTCGAGAGGCTCTGGTGTATATGCCGGTGGTTATCCCCGCTCTCCGCTCGCTCGGTAACCTTTGAGCTTGTGCAGTCGCATGCGTACCTGAGCAATGAAGGCGCAGCTTGGCGAGACAGGGATGGAAGACGGCTGGCGCACCTGCCACTTACTGGCCATAACGCCACGGGAATTTGGTGGTCTATTGGTGATTTGTCAGGAAAGGATGGCTGATTTGGTTCTTGCCGATCTGAAGAAGTATCCTAGTGTCGATGTTAGGTTTGGGTTAAGATGTGTAGGGATCGAGGACCTACCAAGCCGCGACAAGGTTAAAGTCATGGTCCATCAAGGCAAGGAAAAGGATGGAGACCTTCTGTTCCACGCTGAATATGTGCTCGGAGCCGACGGGAGCAACAGCTCCGTAAGGCGGATCATGTGTATTCCCTTTGACGGCTGTACGTGGCCGGATTTGAAAACGATCGGGGCAGATGTCTTGTATGACTTTTCCAAAAGGATGGGATATCACCCAGTGAATTGCATCGTCCATCCAGAAGACTGGGCTGTAATTGCATATACTGGCGAAGATTGTAATGGGATACCGCAGTGGCGTGTCACACACCCCGTACCGCTCGATCTGCCTGGATCCCGTGACGCAATGATAGCCCGAGCATAGGAAAGAGTAGTGCTGTTTCTTGAAGGATCGAAGGGCTTAAAGGTTGTGATGCGGAGCCATACGTGCTGCATCAGCGACGTGCTAGTCAGGCCAGGAAAGGAAGGGTACTTCTTGGAGGCGACGCTTTGCATTCAGATAACCCAATTGGCGGCCTCGGTCTCACCACCGGTGTCTTGAATGCTATCGCGTATGGGAATGTCGTCATGCGAGACCTCAAAAGAGGAGAGCCTGGGCCTCTCACTATGGCTTGAGCCAAGTCGAGAAGGGAAGCTTTTATCAACGCAACCAATCCGACGTCAATTGTCAATCTGCGAAAGCTTCAGTCTCTTTCCGAGGAGGATAAGAAGAATAGAGTGGAGGAAGACCCTGGGTTTGCTAAGACGCTGAGGGCCAAAATGAATGATATATTACCGGAAAGTCGAGGCACAAGAGCAGGTGAAGATGCCGAGATCTCAACTCTAGAGGAGGCTGTGGAGGCCCACCGCTTAGCCTGAAAGGTGACTGCACACTTGGAAGGAATGGCAATGGCGTTGGCTTTGTGCTATTACCGCCTCGAAAAAGGCGATCATCAAATTCTTTTCTTTCAAGTCAGTGGCGAGACATGATGTTGAACAGTAAGAAACGCCAGATAAACGCCAGACGAACGCCAGACGAACGCCAGAAAGGCGCGGTCGAGCTGCGGGGCAAGAATTCACCCAGAAGCGACAGGTGCTGCTTCCATTCTACTACTATATTTTGTAGTTATATCGGTGCTAGAACCATGACTGGGAGTGCTTTCTTGCATACCTTATCACCAGAGTCTGACGGCTGGCACTCCCTAAAAACACAACGGCTATCTCCAACCGTCCATTTGCCGCCTCAGCCCATCAGATCCGAAGCATGCATGGCCTGCAGTAGTGTCCGTGGTTCTAGCTTACCTTATGTGGCTGAAGTATGACAACGCACAAGTTTTGTGACTCCAGGTCGTTCAGCTCGTTCTTCTTGACAGACTTTTGTTGGAGACATTGGTGATCGACTTTAACGTTCGGTGTATCTATTTTTCCGCAACCCAAAGAACAACAGTTGTTCAATTGTCAACTCGTGCTTTTTCTCTGCTGAAACAATGTGTTTGACACTGTTCCTCAGGCTTGCAATCTTCCGTCTGCTTGTGCAGAGTTTGAACATCCAATGTGCTTTGTCGGAAAATGAAAGCCCTGATACCACAGGCTGCGGTGATTGCGTAAGTCTAAAGGTCCCTTCTGCTTCGACTCAATGTTCTCTGACCGTGATAGTAGTGCAGCAAGCTTTCCAATGCGTTTCCTGGTGCTGTGAGCCTACCCAACACTACTGCATACGTACAGGAGCAAGTATACTGGTCTCAGCAGCAATCAGAAACCCAGCCAGCATGTCGGTTCACTCCTGTCAGTGCCAACGAGGTTTCGGCTGCTGTGAAAGAAATACGTTTGTCGAAATGCCCTTTTGCAGTTAAAAGCGGTGGGCATGCGTGCTTTATGGGTGCTTCAAATAGCCAGGGCGGTATTACAATTGATCTGGAGAAATTGAGTACAATTGAAGTGTCATTTGATAGAAAGACGACCCGACTCGGCAGTGGCAATCACTGGTCAGATGTATATTCGAGACTTGAAACACTTGGCCTTGCCGTCACCGGGGGAAGAAATGGGGATATCGGTGTAGGCGGATTGACTCTCGGAGGTTGCTAATTGACCATGAATCTAGTAGTCCTCTAGGCTAATACTAAGATAGGTGGTATAAGCTTCTTTGCTGGCCTCTACGGATGGGCATGCGACAATGTTAATCAATATGAGGTTTCCTATACCCTTACTCCCAATCACGTCCCTTGCTCAGTTGGCCACGTCTGAGCACGTCTTAGGTCGTTCTTGCCGATGGAGAGATAGTCAATGTCAACTCATCTTCCCGAGAAGACTTGTATTTTGCTTTGCGGGGCGGAGGGAACAATTTCGGGATTGTGACCAGGTTTGGCTGCGAGCTCCTTTCACCAGGGTTAAATCTAAGAGTCATCAGGTTTGATCTGGATACCTTCGAACACGGCTTGATGTGGGGCGGCATGACGGTCTACCCACTCGCTGAGAACATTTCCTTGTACAATGCCTTTTACATGTTCAACATGAACCACGACCGAGATCCCAAAGCAGCTCTCATCCTATCTACTGCCTGTGTCAAAGGTCTGGGATGCTTTTTCTCCGCCGAGTATACGTACAAAGACCCAATCGCAAAGCCGCAAATCTTTGAAAACTTCACCTCGCTCACGAATAGCTCTGATACCACGAGGATCACGACCCTGAGTAACCTGACCACGGAGATCAAAAACAGCCAGCCAAACGGATTTCGGTTAGTAGCTGTTCGTAGAATTACCAGCCTGTAAACGGGTGGCTCATGAAAAACCCACAGGCAAATCTTCATGACGGCAACATTCAAAAATAACGTCCAATTACAGGTGGATATCTTGGGTATTTGGTACAACTCTATACAGCCAATCTTGAACATTCAAGGGTCCTTGCCTGCACTTGTCTTTCAACCTATCTCGGCACCTATAATCTCTCACTTCTCCAGGAATGGTGGAAATGCTCTCGGAATTTCACCGCAAGATGCTCCTCTCACTCGTAAGGGGCCTTCGCGTTTGTTGTTCTTTGCTCGCCCCAGCCCTAGGCATTTGTCACATACTGACAAGCTTTCGGTGGGTAGTTATGAACATCGACCTTCAGTGGGGCGATATCAAGGATGACGATACCGTTATTCGCATTGCCAGAGAGATAATGGAGAAAGCGGTCGCCCTAGGAAAGGTGGAGTGGTTTCGTACATCCTTTCCACACCAATAGTTAGAAGATACTGATTCAAGGACGTTATGCTCCAGTCTCGCAACCTCCACCACCGCTACATCTACCAAAATTACGCGTATATCTCCCAAGACGTTTTCGGTGGCTACGGACCCAAGAACAGAGAGAAGTTGCTCGCTGTTCAGCGAAAGTACGACCCCGAAAGGGTCTTTGAGAAGCTTCAACCGGGGTATTTCAAACTGAGGAAACAGGATCGATAGATACAAGGTATGATTGGGGAAATGGAAATAGGAACCCGATAGGCTGGGGATTGAGATAGCCGTTAGCAAGCGTGGGTGTTTTATATACTGTAACCTTGTGCCGTCCTTTCTTTTGAAGTAAAGTGTTGAGAGAGGTTTTTGCAAAGAAGCATCGCCATCGACGATGATTGTCAAAGATATTCTTTGGACGGCGGAATAAGTCCGTGTACGGAGTACGAGCAAGTGCATACGCCTATGATACAGTACAGGCAGCTAAGGTACGATACCATACTCGTACCGGGGGCTACATGATCAACCTCTTCGTAATGACTGGAGGAATTCAACTCCCCAGGTAGATGAGGGTCCTTCCACTCACATTGTTCGTTTACTTTCGCTGATAGAGTATTGTGACTATCAAGTGCTCAAGTATCATTATGTCGTCGTCTGTTGCTTCTGAAAGATGATGACGTTCCTGGCCTTGCGATGACTTCATCATTACCTGATCCACTCTCACCCCTTGGATTCTGGTCGATGATTTCATCACAAGTGACAATTTCCTACTTCAGTAACCGCGAACGCTCCTGCACTCACAACCTCTGTCCCAATACCAAACGCAATCATGTTGTCCAGAAGCTCCCTTCTCATGCTTTCAACTCTCAAACAAAGCACCGTGATTCAACGAAGAGCTATCAGCACCACCATGACCACTTTCGCCAGCCGTGGCCGCTCTGAAGCGGGCCAGATCATATCTGATGTCTCGAGGCAAGAGGGTGGCACCACCAAGGGTCGAACCTCTTTCGTTCCAGACTACCTCCACTCTGCTAATATTTCCCTCCAGGCTCAACAGCTGCCCAACTGCAATCCGAGCTCACCAAGCAACGTAATGCACAACCAGCGGAGCAAAGACTCGGCTCCAAAGTAGCCACCGACCCTTCCTCCGTCACCGCCGAAGACGCCCAAATTCTCCACCGCCGCGAATCCCGCGCCCTCGGCGGCCAGCAACCTCGTTCTGGTAGTCTCGCCTCACAAGCCCAGTCTTTGGCTGCCAAGAACGAGCAAGGTACCCCCATCAACGGCCAGTCAAACGCTGGCTCAACGGACTCTACTGTGCAGAGCCAGCTCGATCGCCAGGAGAACTATGAGAGCGCTGCCGAGGCGGTGAAGCAGAAGCTGGAGCAAGATCCCCAGGCTGTGACAAAGGAGGATGGGGATCTGATGCATAGTCGGGAGACAAAGGCTTTTGGGACGACGGAGAAGGGTGGCTTGGCGAGCCAGGCACAGAGCTAGGCGAGCAAGAACGAGCAGTGAACCGCAGCGGTCGGACTCGTATGAGAAGCTGTCACGCGGACATAATAGTCTTAGCGCTTGTACCGGCATAGACATAGGTCGAAGATGAGAAAGGCTATGAGTTAACCGTAATGTACATATACTGTATCAGACTTCTGATTTCTGCTCTGCTTCGAATTCGGCCACATTCCACCTCAAGAGAAGATCATGTCGTTCACAATTTCTTCTCTTGTCTATGCAGAATTTGACATTCAGGTAACATTAGTTGCATTTAATACAAAGTCCTGAATATCAGTACTACTTAACTGTTTTTTCATATAAAAGACTAGACGAAGATGACGAGTGCAGATAGAAAGGCGAAAGTAGGCGTAGAACAATTGTCAATTCGGACAGATTTCTGCGAAATAGGAAAGAACATTAAAGCATATGATATAACGATTGCACGCGTTTCTCCTAAGACGTCAGAGCTCCCGGTAAACAATGCCCATGAGAGCGCAGATCTTGGGAGAACGTGCTTAGGAACCAGCTGGAGCTAGGAGAACATGCCTCTTAAGAATCTCGACTTAGGAGAGTGTCGGTCTTGGGCGCCAGTTCCCAGGGGTGACTGACTCCTGAGAGTAACCTTTGCGGAGGGCTCAATCGTAAATGCGTGGAAGCGAGTATCATATGGTACAATATTTTTGGAAGTTAATTCTGAGCTTTTATTGCTGCACGCATGTCGGCTGTCTACTTCACCTCTTCCAGAATTCTGTAGTTGGCACCTGGAAGAAAGTTCTCCCGGGAGAGTTCTCTTAGGAACGGACCCTTAGGCTATGTAGACTCCTTTTCGCCGCTGATGTGCTCCCGGGATCACTCAGCTTAGGTGGAGCGGGATCGGAGGGCCTGAGACCTGGGTGGAGCGGGTGGGGGATTAGAAAGGGAGCCTATGGTTACCAAAAATGGGGCAGGAGATTCAGAGATGACCGATGCAGCAAAAGTAAAGCCCAGTACTTCACCAAGAAAAGCCTATCTGGTAAAAACGGTAGATCAACTGGCGATCATATTAAGCGGACTTTGCACTGGTTATTCGCAAGAAATGAAAGAATTATACTTGTCGATGATGAAGTGTAGATCTGATCATTGACTAAAGGTGTATCTTCTACAACAGAAGCTATCTAAGGTAGGTTTTGTGCCGCAACTGACGCTAGCCCCAACCAGGCTAGCGGGCAGTGTAATGGCACTGCAACAACTATGTTCCTAATTAGGAACTATGTTCCTAATTAAACGACTACTCCTCCTGCTCCTACTGCAGCTCCTACTGCAGCTCCTATTGCTTCAACAATCGACGGATCGCGAATCCGGACCCCATATAATCTAGATTGCATGTATGAACCTAGGTAAGCTAAGTCGAGATCTTCTCTCGCAAGACCATGAATGCCATCATCCGTCTTGTCGTACGAGACACCGTGGAAGTACTAGTCGACATATTGCTGCACTGATGCCACCAAGACATGCAATTCTGCCTCAGTCCAGCCCAGCGTCTGTCTAATATATTAAACAATATGGAAGACTAGATCGGAAAAAATGATATGGTAAGATGATAAATACCGTGCCTCATTCCAGCAGCTACAATATGAGGACGTTGCTTGGTTAGTGAGAACACTTGGGCGTTGGTATCGGTCCTAAATGGGAAACGTCGAGGTATTTGCGAATGACGAGATTTTGGAAAAGGGTCGGAATTACGTTCGACAACTTGCATTGAACTCTCATTGCAATAGATAGTGCTGACCGATCAACTAAAGACCTCCATAATATCCTTGCTATTTTGACTAAAAGCTCATTGACCCGCCTCCTGAGTTAAATTCATTCCCTTGAATCATTTTGCCCCCATTGGTATGAAATGTACCGCTAAAGGTGTTGACTGACTTTGTCGGCCAATATGGCTTCTCTTTTTCACGCACGATGTTCTCGTCTTGCTTGCCCGCCGAAGAACTCTCGTTTCCAAGTCCATGATCAGATTGTCCTTGGATTTTAAGGGATACAGAGGATGTATACCTGTCGAGGGAAGCCGAATGTTTTGGCACAATCTTATAAAGGTCAGTTACAAAACATATCCTGATCATTTCAGCTATAGATTACCTCTCCAATAGCCCGGACCGGCAGCTCTTCATAAAAGCATACAATCACAATCTCCCTATCTTTGCTTTGGTCCCGACCTCGTAGCATGGTATGAAAATCTTGCCGCATTCTTGCCATGACCTCAGATTTCTGCTGCAGGATTTTCAAAGTTTCATGATTGACTCGGCGAAAATACTGAAGGAAGTTGCTGCCGATAACCGCCAATTCTGCAAGACCTGAGCCACAGTGTGGAGTTCCCATAAAGAGAATGCCTTTTGTATGTTCAAAGATATGCTGAGTATGTTGGTCGGCACTACCCCTCGATTTCAACAATGCCTATCGTATCTCAGAGCTAGCCCTCGAGCCAAAGATATTTAATTTGAAAATTACGTTCAGCCGTTCTAGATGTGAGATTCGATAACTGTCAATTGAAGTTGGAAGAACAGTCAAAGTAGGGCAAGTTTCAGACTAATAGTAAATGCATAGATATAAGAAACATAAAATAAATGATTGTAGAAAACAACTTATCAACGCAGTTGTATGCTCTTAAAAATCTTTCTGAATGTAAATCAGTACTTATGATCTTACCGCTCAGACCGTTCCTTCTAGCTATTCGTCCCTCACTAGTCTCTTTCGATCAACTGGTTCTTCAACGTATCGTCGTGAGATTCATGTCTTTCAATTCCTTTATACAAAGAACCTCGTGTGATGACAATACTCTGAGCTTGCCGCCTCAATACTTGCTTCTTCAGCGTCATTTTGAGCCTTGCAATCATTCATCGCTGAGCTAGTCCGGTGTTTTGCTGGGCTCATCACGACGGAAAAATCATGAGTAATATACATGAATGTTCACGTCTCAGAGCAAGCTTTTACTAGAAGCTAAGAAGAAGCTTGTGAAAAATTCTTTCATGATAAAGTAGGGTATGCTACCTGCTCACTTGCATGAATTTATAGGGCCGCTTTTCTTCGTCAGAGATCTCGATATAAGAAGCTGCCTGTACCTAATGCATCATCGAGAGATGTCATGTCCCTTGCCGATTGCATTTTCAGCGTAGCAAACATTGGAAAAATTTGTCATGTTCAACATCTGAAAGTTTCTTAGAAAGGTATTTAGTGTGTCAAGGACTTTCAAATACCTTACGTACTATCAGTCTCTTCAATCACTGTCTTACAGTTCGAGCGTGACGTTGCATCGTGGATTCGCTGAGTTCTGAACGATATGCCGTACCAACAAGTTTGTGGTGTCACAGCATCGACCCTCTTCAGGAATTGCTAAGAGTTAACTGTCTGCATACTCTCAAACACACGCTTGCTCGCGCTTATTTATGAGATTTACTCTAAATGAACGCTTAGCTGCGCGACGTGTGTCTATAATGCAAGAGTCTTGATATACGAGAGCACAAGAGTAGAAAGGCATATAGATATATTTGACTGAACTATCTAGTAGGTAGAGCATACGGAATGAAGAAGAAAGAAAAGAAGTGGGCGAAGAATAAATACCCATTCACTAGCGTCGAATAAATGCGAAGATTACTAATCACAGAGGTAACAGTATCGTTCTCTGTTTTCAACATTTTCAACACTTTCTCTTAGGAATTGAAGCTCTATATGAAGCTATTCAGGTTCTCTACTGACTGTATATTCATGCTTTTTTACTCGTCGACGCCATGCTCGGCGAGAATAGCTTCATTCCTTGAAGCTAGTCTCATGACTGACCTGAATCTCAAGAATTTGCCTGACTCCAGAGACTTGATGAGATCGTCGACCATCATTTGATCGATGAGTATGTATTTCAATCTAATTGCTTCCTCTTCTACCTTGTTTCGGACATAGTGATACGACGTATGAATGTGCTTGGTTCGAGAATGATTGACGAGATTGCTACTCATTTTTATAGCCGCCTGATTGTCAGCTAAAATGATAGTTGAATTCGTATTCGAACCATCATATCTCATCTCTTTCAATGCTTGAACCAGAAAGGTCAATTTCTTGACTGCATTACATTCGTCAACGTATTCAGCTTCAGCAGATGACGTGCTAACGCATTGCTGATGTTTGAAGCTTCAGCTAATTGATTCATTTCATAGAAAAAACATATAGTCGAAGATGAATCTTCGAAAATTCAAGCAATTTGCATGAACTGAATCGATATATTCAAAGAATTCAGCTTCTTCAACTTTCTTCACTTTGAAAGATTCATATCGAAGTCTCAGCTGAGCAGTTTCGACTAGATAACGAATGATTTGTTTGACAGCTAGATCATGATTGAAGATAGAATTCGTCGAATATCTGCTGCATTTGCTCACTGCATAGACTATGTCTGATCGTGTTTGACAAACTACTCACATTGTTAGGGGCCTGCCTAGAGCGGGTCAGATAGGGGTGTCATTTAACTAGAAGATAAATGCTAAGGAAGAAAGGTAGCTACAGGAAAGAAGCTGGCTACATATGTGTGTTCCTCAGCCGACGC
>JAABVA010002605.1_pt1 | contig 17781 bp, 15 predicted proteins | sample 5560331 | NCBI WGS metagenome assembly JAABVA01 (sample SAMN12812661, study PRJNA571458) | rock metagenome | isolation source: Antarctica rocks | place: Antarctica: Victoria Land, Mt New Zealand sud | collected 2016-01-07 | reverse complement strand
TTCTTCGGCATCATCACCCGCCAAGCCATCCGACGCGGCACCTTCACCAGCGTCAAACAACTCATCTCCGCCATCGAAAACTTCATCGACGGCTGGAACACCCGATGCACCCCGTTCATCTGGACCAGAACCGCCGACGACATCCTCACGAAAGCCCACCGTAAAACAACTTCAAACACGCGACACTAGTTTGGCCGGCAGCCGCCATAGATCACGCTATCCAGGCGCTTCCAATAGACGTCGATTCCTTGGAAACCGGCTGACCGCAAAAAGGCCAGCTGGGGCTCAAGCGGGATCATATAACGCACGTGGTTGTCGTAGCGTAACTGCTCCTGCGGCGTCCGATGGAGCCGCTTGCCCGCCGCCTCATGATCGTCTCGCTCGTTCACTCGCTCCCAGGTGGCTTCGACCACGGGATCAGTCGAGCGCACGGGATCGTAGTTGAGGTACCAGCCGCCAGGAGCGAGGTGTTCGAAGATCTCGGCGAACAGGCCTTGCTTTCGATAATCGGGCATATGGTGCATGCACATCGATGTAACAACAGCAGCGAGCGTGTTGGGAATCCTCGCAGGCCAGTTTCCCGTCAACATGTCGAACTCGACGTACTGGAAGCGCTCAGCGAATAACTGCATCTCACGTTCGCCTTTACCCATCATCTGCGGTGAGAAGTCGGCAAGAATGGCGGTGCTCCGCGGATACAGACTGAGGATCCCTCTCGCCGCTGCCCCAGTTCCTGCTCCCAAATCCAGGAAAGTGAAGACCTCCTGCTCACCGAAAGGGAGAAGCTCACCCATGAAGCGCCACTGGACCGCGCGTTTCCGCTCACGTGCGTCGGCCTCCGCCGTCCAGTCCTGGACGACCTCCGCAGACTTCCAGATGGCTTCGTTCGTGTTCCTCGACTCGTTCATGTGTAGAAACTAGTGGGCGCGACCCGAATTACGCCAGGATAAACAAAAGGTTGTCTCGGCGAGGGAAGCGCCGAGCGTCCGTACCGTTGTGAACCGTCCCGGTTTCATGCCGTCTTCTTGTTGGCGGCGTCGCCAGACGGTGAGCCGGTGTCGTGAGCGTAGTAGACCTGTTCGAACTCCTCGGGTGTGACGAGGTCGAGCACACTGTGAAGGCGGTGGTTGTCGACCAGTCGACCCAGCTGGCCGTGGCGTACTCGACATCGGCGATGGGCTTGTAGGGGCCGCCGTAGAAGACGGTGGTGCGGATGCACTCGGCCTTGTAGAGACCGCTGATCGTCTCGGCCACACTCATACGCGTCCCCGACGGTCCCGATCGAGGGCCAGATCTCCTCCAGCGCGAGGTGTTCGGTCAGCCGAATCGAGGTGTACTGCGAGCCGGCATCGGAGTGGTGAATCATCTCGCCCGGAACCGTCGGGCGACCTTCGCGGTCGCGCTGCCACACCGTTGACCATCACCGCCATGTCGCGGGCAGGCCGTAGGCAGTTCCGATGGCGGTTGCCGGGCCGCTAACTTGACGCCCGGCGTACGCCTCACGGACGAACGTCGCCCTGCCCAACCCGTAGGCCGCGAGTGCGCAGCCGAGCGTGTCCAGCGCATGGACCGTGGTGGCCGCGCGTGTCGATGCCGGCAGATCCTGTGTGTCTGTCGCGGCAATGACGTCGGCGAGCTTGTCGGCGATTGTCTCCACTCGCGTCCCCGCCATCAGAGGCTCACTGCCAGGGCCGCGCGGTTCACCTTGTGGGTCCTGGAGTCCTCAAGCGCTTCGAGGACGTCGCTGAGTGGGTAGGTGGCATCGACGATTTTGTCGAACGGCAACTTGCCCATGTTCCGGGACAAGAACTGCAGAGAGTCCTGCAGAATCTTCTGGTGGTACCGAATGACCGGATGGATCGTGACCGACCGGCGTGTCAGAGACCCGATGTCCAGCGGGATGGTGCGCCCGGGCATGACGTTGCCGATGACGATGTAGGTCGCGCCGGTCCGGACCATCTCGATTCCTTCGAGTACCGCATCCGGGATGCCGGTGAGTTCGATAGCCGTGTCCGAGCCCCCGTCGGTGAGCTCAAGGACTCTGGCGATGCGGTCGGCCGCCTCGGGGTACTCGTTGAATGACACGGTCTCATCGGCGCCGAACGCCTTGGCGGCGTCGAGGCGCTTCTGCACTGCGTCAAGGACGATGACCCGTGCTCCTCGTTCCTTGGCCCGCGCGGTAGCCCAGAGTCCGAGACCGCCGGCGCCTTGCACGACGACCGTGTCACCAGCGGTGATGCGCGCCCGATGAACACCGGCCGAGGCCTGCGCCAGCGCGCAGCCTGCGCTGACGGCGACGAGCGGCGGCACGTTGTCCGGCACCTTGAACAGCGAGTGCATCGGGCTCACGTAGAAGTGGGTGCCGAACGTGCCGGTGAAATGCGGGAAGTCATCTGGTGACTGGGTCCACTGGTTGTAGCCGTTCTCGCACAGGTGTGTCTGCCCTCGGGCGCACGCCCGGCAATGCCCGCAGAACGCGAAGTACACGATCGACACCAGGTCGCCGGGCTTCAGGGGGGTTCCCGCGGAGTCGGTTGGGCGGCTGGTGGGATCGACGACGCGTCCGACCATCTCGTGTCCGAGGACGATCGACTTGAGCGGATGACGGTCTTCCCACATGTGCAGGTCCGACCCGCACACCCCGGCCGCGACGGTCTCGACTAACAGCCCGCCCGGCTCGGGGGTGGGCAGCTCGTACTCGCGGAATTCGATCTTCCCTGGCTGCGGCATGTAGGCCACGGTGCCAACGGTCATGGCATCTCCTCTTCGAAACGACGTTGATTGAGATACGGCTACGGTCAGCCGGCAAGCTCGCGTTCGAGCGCGTCTCGCGCGGCCCGTTCCCCGGGCGATGCCGGCCAGTCGTAGGTGACCGCGCGGAACGGCGGCCAGTTGTCCTCCACGGTGGGCCGCTCGACCAGCAGCGGTGTCAGGCAGTTCTGGCAGGTGGTGGTGATGCGCGGGCCGAGATGGTTCGCGATCGGGTAGCGGGCGACGTTGGTGCTGCCGCAGTTCAGGCAGGTCTTGCCTTCGACTGGGACGCGGACGACGTACACTCGTTCCTCGGTCGGCGGGGTTTGGGTGTAGCGGTGGTTCCAGGCCATCTGAGGTCAGCTCCTTCGGTGGGGTGCGGTGATGGTTTCGCGGTGCCGGGAGCGGCTAGGACGCAACTCCGGTCGTGACGGCGTCAAGCTCGTCCCAGGTCTGCGGCCACGGGACGTAGCCGCCGACCGGCGGGGCCCAGGTGCCTGCTTCCTGCTGGGCGCCCAGGTCGGTGCGCAGTGCGGTGGTGGCCTGCTCGTCGACCTTGAGTCCGTCATCGGTGAGCACGACGCCGTAGGCGCGACGGGCGAAGTCGGGCGAGACGCGCTCGTTCCACACGTCGTCCCACACGCGCTGCGGGTCCCGCTCGAGCGGGTTGCCGTAGGCGCCGCCGGTGGAGCAGATGATGTACACGACGTCGCCCTTGGTGAGCGGGTAGCCGGTCAGCTTGAGTGTCTGTTCGGCGGTGTTCCGGCCCCAGACGCCGTTGGCCGAGTCCGGGGCGCCGCGCTCGTCGACCTTTCCGGCGATGGGGATCAGGTCCTCCATCGGGATCATCCCGTGTTTTTGGCGGATCGTGCCGTCAGGCTGCCGCTTCACCTTGTAGATGTAGCTGGTCATCCCTTCGCCGCCGCCGCCGAGGCCAGGCCGAGTGAATCGACCGGAGTCGATCAGGTACGACGACACCGCGTTCTCGCTGCCTACTTCGACCATCAGGGCGTTCGAGAAACCAGAGCGGTGCTTGCCGGGCGCCGCCGCGTCCATGAGCAGGTTCCGTCCGCGCACGAGGACCGGGTTGTCACGCTCGAGGAGTTCCAGTGTGTTGTCGGAGATGTTGAAGATGGCGGTGGTGTTGAAGCTGATCCCGTCACCGGTGTTGGTGCCGCCCCACGATCCGCCGGCGGCGAGGATCTGGCCCCACGGGTTGCCTTCCTTGCCGGGCCGGCTGTCGAGGCCGGCGAATACGTGAACGTGGGTGTTCGCGCTCTCGGACGCGATTTTCCGCTCAGCACTCATGCGGCCGAAGATGTTGAGCATCAGGTTGGCGGTGTGTGCAGCGATCTCGGTGTGGATGCTAGCGCTGGCCGGAGGCAGACCCATGATGGCGCTGCCGGCCGGAGCCAGCACGTGGAACGGGCGGAGCGCCCCGGCGTTCATCGGGTGGCGCGGGTCGAGCATCATCTTCGGGCCGACCAGGCTGCGGTTAACCTCTTCCCAGCAGGTCATGAGCGCGCCGAGTGACTGCCGGTCGGTGCCTGAGAAGTCGACCTCGACGCGGTCGTCGACCTTGCGCACCGAGGCGCGAAGGCCAATCGGGGTGTCGCTGATCGCGTCGTCGTCGACGTACTCCTCGCCCTCCCAGACGCCGTCGGGCAGCAGAGAGATGGAGCGTCGCATTCGGGCCTCGGCCAGGTCGAGGGTGTAGCGGCAGCCGGCTCGTACGGCGTCGATGCCGTAGGTGTCGAGCAAGCCTTGGAGGCGGCCTTCGCCGACCTTCAGCGTGCCGAACAGGGCGCGGACGTCGCCGAGATTCTCGAACGGCGTGCGGGTGTTCTCTAGCAGCAGGTTGATGGTCGACCGGACTGGTACGCCGCCGGAGGTGATCAGCGTCGGCGGGACCCTCAGCCCCTCTTCGTAGAGCGTGGTGGCGCGCGCGTTGAACCCGCCGGCAACCGGGCCGCCGATATCGGTGATGTGGGTGGCGTCGGTGAGGATGAAAGCGACCTCGTCTTTATGGAAGACGGGCCGGAACAGGTTGACGTCCGGGAAGTGGATCGAGCCGCGCCACGGGTCGTTGCAAAACAAGGTGTCGCCGGGACCAATGTTGTTGTAGCCCCACTCGTCCATGACCATGTTGGTCATGTGCTGATGGGTGAACGCGAAGTGCACGCACCCTTCGGTGATGGCTGTCATCTCGCTGCCCTGGTCGCCAACCGCGTGGATGGAGACGGCGAAGTCCAGGATGTCGCGGACCACGTTGGAAAACGCACTGCGAACAAGGTTGTTGCGCATGTGTCGGGTGACCTCGATGAGTCCGGCGCGGATCGTCTCCGCCGTAGTCATGTCGAGGTCGTAGTTGCTCCTGACCTTCTGTGCGGTCATCAGGGCGTCGTTGGTAGTCACGCCGTCACCTCTTCGTCGTCGTCGATGATCACGTTGCCGAACTGGTCAATGGAGGCCGTGGCATCTTGGGGGACCAAGATCGTCGACGAGCCATCGTCAATCACGGACGGCCCGGCGATGCGGTTACCGGCCAGCAGTATTTGCCTCTTGTAGAATGGAATGCTCTGCCTGCTCTCGCCGTCGAGGCAGACCTCCGATGTGAGCGTCAGCGCCTCGGCCGGCGGCTCGTCGGTGCCGGACTCGATACGAGTGAGCGGGATCTTGCCGCGAGCTCCGGTGGCGGTCACGGTCATCGTGGTGACCTCGATAGGGGTCTCCAGCGCGGAGTAGCCGTAGGCGCGTTCGTAGAACTCGTGGAAGTCCGCCTTCCACTCCTCGATGCCCTTGCCGTCGATCGGCCAGCCGCGCAACACCACCCGATTCGCAAAGCCCTGGCCGAGGTAGTGCCCGTGCAGGGACCGCTCGATGACGATGTCGTCGGGGTTCACGCCTTGGCCGACGAGGTCAGCGATCGCGTCGTCGTCGAGTTTGCTGAAGATGGTCGAGAGCTGGTCGGCGCCGAGCGTGTCGACCTGGTCGACGACCGAGACGGCCTTCTCCACCCGCAGCGGTGCGGCAACCATGCCTAGCGCGCTGAACCCGCCGGGGAAGTATGGCACGACGGTGCGGCGCATCCCGAGCATGCGGGCCACAGCGGCGGAGTGGATGGGGCCGGCGCCACCGTAGGCGAGCACGACGAACTTGGCCGGGTCGACGGCAGCCTCAAAGATGATCTTGCTGGCTTCGGTCTCGATCTGCGCGTTCATGAGCTGGAACGCACCCCAGGCGAGCTGCTGGTAGGTCATGCCCAGGGGTTCGGCCACGGTGTTAAGCGCGTCGATCGCGGCCTGCTTGGACAGGTTCATTCGGCCGTCGAGGAAGAGGTCCGGGTGGACGACTCCGAGCGCGACCATGGCATCGGTGGTGGTTGGCTGAGTCCCGCCACGGCCGTAACAGGCTGGGCCGGGCTCCGATCCGGCGCTCTCCGGGCCGACTGACAGCGTGCCGAGTTCGTCGAGGGAAATGATGCTGCCGCCTCCCGCGCCGATGCTGCGCACGTCGAGGGCAGGGAAGCCGAGCCGGATGCCGAACTCGAACTCCCAGTCGTCGGTGCGACGGGCGACGCCGTCATCGACGAGGCCGATGTCGGTGCTGGTGCCGCCGATGTCGATGCACACATAGTTGCGCTCATCGAGGACGTCGCCAGCGTAGGACTCCGCGCCGAGCAAACCAGCCGTCGGGCCCGACTGGATGGCGTAGGCGGGGAGTTCCTCCACAGTCCGCTCCAGGGTCCGGACGCCGCCGTTCATCTGAGTGATCAAGACGTTGCCGTCATAGCCGGATTCGTTCAGCCGTGCCCGCAAGCGGTTGAGGTAGTCCGAGATCAGCGGGCCGGCGTAGGCGTTGAGGACGACCGCGAATGTTCGGTCGTATTCGCCGATCACGGGACGGACCGATGACGTCTGCACGTAGGCGTCGGGCATGACCTCGTTGATGATCTGCCGGACCCGGTCCTCGTGCTCAGAGTTGCGGTAGGCGTGCAGCAGACACACCGCGATCGACGTGACGCCCTCGGACTTGAGGAACTCGACCTCGCGGGTGACGCTGTCCTCATCGAGTGCGACGTGGACTGAGCCGTCGTAGGCGAGCCGCTCAGGAATGTCTCGGATGTAGCGCCGATTCACCAGCGGCCGCTTCTGGTGTGGCCGAATCCATGCGGCGTCGTACAGGTCGGGCCCGTTCGGACGCACGAGCCTGCCCATGTCGAGGGTGTCGCGGTTGCCTTCGGTGCAGATTAATGCGGTCTTGGGGCCCTTGCGCTCGAGGAGCGCGTTGATCGCCACGGTGCTGCCATGGGTGAAGGTCTTGATGTTTTTCGTGTCGATGTCGAATGCGGCGAGTGCGTCGAGGACACCCTGAGACTGATCTTCCGGGGTGGTGCGGACCTTCGCTCGGCGCACACTGCCTTCGTCGAGGTCCACGAGCACCGCGTCGGTGAATGTTCCACCAACATCGATGCCGAGGTGGTAGGACGACATTGTCTAGCCTCCAGGATGTCGGGACGCAACGGTGGCGCCGGGTTGTGGGACTGCTTGCTGTGCTACGTCGGTTTGTGCGGTGGTGCTTGGGGCTCAGTGTTTGTGGTGCTGGTCGGTCAGCCGAGGACGAATGGGTCCCGGGTCTGCCCGCTCAGTTCGATCCACACCGACTTGGTCTCGAGGTATTCCTTGACGGCGTCGAACCCGTTCTCGCGTCCGATGCCGCTGGCCTTGTAGCCGCCGAAGGGGACGTTGTAGGTCAGCGTTCGGTAGGCGTTGACCCAGACCGTTCCGGCCTTGAGCCGGTGTGCGACGCGGTGGGCGCGCATGACGTCGCGGGTCCAGACAGCAGATCCGAGGCCGTAGCCGGTGTCGTTGCCGATGGCGACGGCTTCGTCCTCGGTGTCGAAGGGGATGACGGCCAGCACGGGGCCGAAGATCTCCTCCTGCGCGATGCGCATGTCGTTGCGCACGCCGGTGAACACCGTGGGTTCCATGAACAAGCCGTCGCTGTACTCGGCCTCCTGCTTGCGCCCACCCCCCACCGCGACGTCGGCGCCCTCCGAACGTCCGATGTCGACGTAGCTGAGAATCTTGTCCAGTTGGTCCTGGAAGGCAACCGGGCCCATCTCGGTGTCGGGCTCGAGCGGGTTGCCGAGCTTGATGGTGCCGGCGCGTTCCACCACGCGCCGGACGAGCTCGTCGTGGATGCTTCGCTGTACTAGGACTCGGCTGCCGGCGACGCACGTCTGGCCTGTCGCGGCGAAGATGCCAGCGATGACGCCGTTCGCTGCGGCATCCAGGTCGGCGTCCTCGAAGATGATGTTCGGGGACTTGCCGCCGAGTTCGAGCGAGACTTTGGTGAGGTGGTCGGCGGCGGACTTCATGACGTTGATGCCGCTGGCGGTGGAGCCGGTGAAGGCCACTTTCGACACTCCCGGATGGGCGGCCAGCGCCTTGCCGGCTTCGGCGTCGCCGGTGACAACATTGAGCACGCCGGCCGGCAGGCCGGCCGCCTCTGCCAGCTCGGCGATCTTCAACACCGACATCGGGGTCTGCTCGGCGGGCTTGACCACCATCGTGCAGCCCGCGGCCAGCGCAGGCGCGAGCTTGAAGGTCAGCAGGAGCAGCGGACTGTTCCACGGGAGAATTGCACCCACGACACCGACCGGTTCGAAGCGGGTGTAGGTGAAGAAATTCAACTTCGGTGAAGGGATGGTCGAGCCCTCGATCTTGTCGGCCATGCCGCCGAAGTACTGGTACCAGTCGGGCAGGCTAGCGACCTGGCCGCGCATCTCGCGCAGCAGCTTGCCGTTATCCGTGGTCTCGACGACGGCCAGTTCCTCGGCGTGTTCGCCGATGAGATCGCCGAAGCGGCAGATGATGCGTCCGCGCTGCGAGGCCGTCATAGTTCCCCAGGGGCCGTCGAGGGCTTCCTGGGCGGCCTTGACTGCGGCATCGACGTCAGCTGCACGGGCGTACGGCACTCGCGCCCACGGCTTGGCGCTGAACGGGTTGACCGTTTCGAAGGTGCCGGCGTCGGCTGCGTCGACCCACCGGCCTCCGATCAGCATCTTCGCCGCGACGAGCTCGCCTTGCCCGTTGGCGGTGGCGGTGGTTGCGGTACTGGTAGTGGTCATTCCTGGGCTCCTAACTGTGGGTTGGTCAGCCGATGACGGCTTTTGTGGCGAGCAGCGACTTTGCGATGACGGTGCGGAGTACGTCGTTGGTGCCTTCGCCGATCGCCATGAGTGGGGCGTCGCGGTATAGGCGTTCAACTTCGAACTCCGTCGAGTAGCCGTAGCCGCCGTGGACGACCATGGCGTCGGCAGCACATTGCATGGCGGCGTCGGAGGCGAACACCTTCGCCATCCCGGACTCGGTGTCCATCCGTTCGCCGGTGTCCATCCGCGATGCTGCCCAGTAGGTCATGAGCCGGGCGGCCTGCACCTTGATTGCCATTTCGGCCAGCCGGATTTGAACTGCTTGGAAGCCGCCGATGGTGTGTCCGAAAGCCTCACGCTCGTTGGCGTAGGACAGGGCCTCGTCGTACGCGCGCTGCGCGACACCGAGCGCTCGGCTCGCAACATTGATCCGACCGGTTTCCAGCGACGAGAGAGCCTGCTTGAGGCCCTGCCCCTCGACGCCGCCGAGCAGGTTCGCCACCGGTACCCGCACGTCGGTAAAAACGACCTCGCACGATTCGGTGCCCTTGTAGCCGAGCTTGCCGATGTCTTTGGTGACCTCGAAACCGGGAGTATCGGCGTCGACGAGAAGGATGGACATACCCTTGTGTGCCGGGGTCGCGTTGGTGTCGGTCTTGACGAGCACGGGCAGCGGGTCGGCATAGCGGGCGTTGGTGATCCACATCTTGGCGCCGTTCACGATGTAGTGGTCGCCGTCGATACGCGCGGTGGTTCGAATGCCTTGCAGGTCCGTACCGGCACCCGGCTCGGTCAGCGCGATCCCGGTGCGCCGCTTGCCGGTCGCGAGATCGGGCAGGTACTTCCGCTTCTGCTCCTCCGTGCCATGGTGCGCAAGCATCCAGCACGAGACCGAGTGGCTGCCGAGGATGCCAGCAACGCCCATCCAGCCACGGGAGATCTCCTCGAAAGTCAGAGCAAACGACACTGTGTCGACGTCCAGACCGCCGTACTCCTCGGGAACGACCAGTCCGAACAGGCCCATCCGCTTCATCGTGTCGACGATCTCGGTCGGATACCGGCCAGAGTGCTCCCACTCCCGCGCGACGGGAACGATCTCGCGATCGACAAAGTCGCGCAGCACCTTGCGGTACATCTGCTGCTCGTCGTTGAGTGTGAAGTCCATGAAGGTTCTCTCTCAGTCTTTGGCGATGCGGACCGCTGATTGTCAGATCGTCCCGGCCGGGCGGAGGGCGGGCTCAGGAGTCTCGATGGACTGCTTCCCGAAGGCTCCGGCGGCCCGCAGCTCATCGATCCGCGAGTCCTCGTAGCCGAGGTCGCGCAGAATGCTGACGGTGTGCTCGCCGAGCTGGGGCCCACGCCGATCGAGGCCGGTTATTCGAGGCCCGACCCGCACGGGCGATGCGATCGTTTGCACGTGTCCGTAACGAGGATGCTTCGTGTCGACGATCATCCCGCGGGCGGTCGTGTGCTCGTCGGCCAGCGCGTCGCCGATTGAGTGAATCGGCGCGCACGGTACGCCCGCGGCTTGCAGGACCTGGATCCATTCGTCGACCGACCGAGCGAGGAACTCGACGGCCAGTTGTGGCAGAAGTTCGTCGCGGTTGCGGTCACGCGCGTTGAAATCCGAGAAGCGCGGATCTTCGAGCAGGTCTCTGCGGTCGAGGACGTCGGCGAGCCGCGTCCAGAACTTCTCCTTTGCACATCCGACGACCATCCACCCGTCACTGGCTTCGAAGGCCTGAAAAGGCACCAGCGACGGATGCGCACTGTTGGGCATCCGGCGCGGCTCGAAACCCTCGTTCAAGTGCCACGTACCGAGGTAGGTCAGCATGCTGATCGCGGTGTCGTATAGGCTGACGTCACAGTCCATGCCGACGCCATCACGTCTGGCGGCATGGACACCGGCGATGAGCGCGATGGCTGCAACCAACCCACCGCTGTAGTCGACGAGGGACAGCCCCGACTTCTGCGGCGGTCCTTCGGGCTCCCCGGTCACCGACATCCATCCGGCCAGCGCCTGCAACACGTAGTCGTAACCGGGTTGCTTGCTGCGTGGGCCGTCCATGCCGAAACCGCTCAGGGAGCAGCAAACGATGGCTGGATTGATGTGCTTGAGGTCCTCGTAGCGGATGCCGAGTTTGCCCGGCACGTCGCCGCGCAGATTCGAGTACACGACATCGGCGTGGCGGACGAGGTCCTCGACCACTTCACGGCCGGCGGGCGAGTTGATGTCAAGAGTTATCGAGGACTTGTTGCGGTTGAACGATTCGAAGAACAGCGAGTCCTCGCCCTCGTTGAACGGTGGTACGTAGCGGCCAATGTCGCCGGCGCTGTTGGGGTCCTCGATCTTGACGACCTCCGCACCAAGATCGGCCAGGTGCAGGGAACCGAACGGTCCGGCGCCGTACTGCTCCAGGGAAATGATGCGAATGTCCTCCAGCGGCCGCCTCACGACGCGGCCCCTGTCTGAGACCATTCCGCGTCGGTCGTAGGAAACGGGGGCGTCGCACGCTCGGCGGCGCGGGAGTAGACGTAGAAGGTTCGTTCGTAGCTGCACACCACCTGGCCGCCCTGATTGAGCGCGCGCGAACTCACGGTGACGATGCCGGCATCAGGCCGCGACTTCGAGTGGCGCTTCGCCAGTACCCGCGACTCAGACCAGATCGTGTCGCCAGAGAACACAGGCGCGCTGAACTTGACCTTGTCCATCTCGAGGTTCGCGAACGCGTTCTGGGTCAGGTCGGTGACGCTCTGCCCGATAGATATCGCCAGCGTCAGCGGCGACAAGACCAAGCGCTGCCCAAACTCGGACTGCTCACCCACCTGGGCGTTGAAGTGGGCCTGGTTGGTGTTCATCGTGAGCAACGTGAACCAGGTGTTGTCAGTCGCCTCGACCGTCCGCCCCAGCGGGTGTTGGTAGACGTCGCCGACTTCGAAGTCCTCGAAGAAGCGGCCCTGCCATCCCGACTTGACGCTCACTCGCGAAGCACTCCCTTGTCCGTTGACACGACTCGCCCGAGGAGAGGATGGCCGTAGCGGTCCAGATCGTCGTTGGCGTCGTCCAGCTCCCATGACGCCACGTTAAACGTTTGACCTTGGACGGTCAACCCTCCGCAAAGAACGAGGATTCGGTCGGCTACGGTCGTGCTCATGCCAGCCGGTCAGGGGCGACCACTCGAGTACGAACGAGTCGCCGACGAGATCCGCACGATGATCATGCTCGGCCAACTACGGCCGGGTGATCGCCTACCGCGGGAGGCCGAGCTGACCGCCCGCATGTCAGTCAGTCGGGGCACGCTTCGCGAAGCGCTGCGGGTGTTGTCGACGCAGAAGTTACTGGTATCAGTCCGGGGGTCGGTGAACGGCGGGACGTTCATTGCCGAGCCCACCAACGACGACGTGGTGGCCTATCTCTCGACGTCGCTGAGTCTGATGAGCCGATCGCGGCTGTCGGTTACCCAGTTGCTCGAAGTTCGCGCGATGATCGAGGTTCCATCCGCCGGTATCGCAGCGAAGATGCGGTCCAACGAAGATCTCGAGCGGATGCAGGAGACCGTTGTCGTGGTGAACAAGGCCGCCGACGGCAAAGAGATCGACTGGTCGGTGAACAGCCGTTTCCACATGCTCCTGTTGCAGGCGAGCGGCAACCCTCTCGTCGATGTGGTCGCCCGGCCGATCTTCTCTGTCATGCGCGACCGCTTCTTGCGCGACCGCGCCGAGCCACAGTTCTGGCGCACAGTCGCCGAGGAGCACGCCGAGATCCTGCGCTACGTCCGCGAGGGCAATGACGCTGCTGCCAGCAAGGCGATGCGTGTCCACCTGCGTGCGCTCCGCGAGACCTATACCCGCATCGACATCTCCCAGATGGGCGCCGCCGCGAGTGGCAGCACCCCGCCAATCCTTAAGCAGAGCTTAAGTTTAGCTCCAGAACCTCCAAAGAATCGTTCTTAACCCAAGACTAAGAACGTCCGGCAATTTGATGTGACTGGTGGGGCGGATGTTACTGGTGTGTCGTTGCGGGTTGGGGCAAGGAACCCGGCTTGATCATGGGAGTGCTGAAGTCCTCCTGATCACCGGGAGGGTCCGTGCCCCTGCTGCCAGCATCCCTGACCGAACCCCTGTGGGTCCAGTTCTCCACGCTGTTCAATGAGGACGATCGCCCCGAATTCGTCGCGGATCATCCGTGGGGATGTCACCGCCGCCCGATCCCCAACCGGGTCGTGTTCGACCACGTGCTCGCCGCCCTGGTCCATGGCAGCGGTTACAAGCGCATCGCCACCCCAGGGTGTTCGGATCGCACGATCCGCCGCCGACTGCTCGACTGGGCCGAACGCGACGTAGGTGTGGAACTGCTCAAAGCCGCGCTCGCCGCCTACGACCAGATGATCGGCCTCGACCTCGCGGACCTGTCGGTGGATGGGTCGATCACCAAATCGCCCTGCGGAGGCGAACTTTCGGGTCGGTCCCCAGTCGATCGCGGCAAGCAAGGCACCAAACGCTCGGTGGTCACCGACGGGCTCACCTGCGACCCCACCGATAACCGTCGTCCTCGCCTGGCGGCGCTGTCTGATCCCATCAGCTCCCCCATGTTCCCCGTCGTCATCGTCTCCCTCGCGACGCCGGAATCCCTCGGCTGGTCTGGTCACCGAATAGGTTGTGCAGTGCTATGGCTGATTCCGGTGACACCCCTGGGCCTGCGGCTGGGTTCGCGGTTCTGTTGGGGTTGCGGGAGTTCCGGTTGTTGTGGCTGGCGCAGGTCCAGTCCTTGCTCGGTGATCAGCTGGCCCGGGTGGCGTTGTCGGTGTTGGTCTATGACCGCACGAGCTCGGCGTTGGCTACCGCGGTGGTGTACGCGCTGAGTTTCCTGCCGGCTCTTCTCGGCAGTGTGCTGCTCGGCCCGCTGGCCGATCGTCTGCCCAACCGGGCCCTGCTCGTCGGCGCGGATCTGATCCGCGCCGCCATTGTGGCGGTGATGGTCCTGCCGGGCCTGCCCGTTGCGGTGCTCGCTGCCCTGCTGGTCCTCGCCGTGTTGGTGGGGGCACCCTGGCAAGCGGCGGAGTCCGCGCTCGTCGTGGACATCCTCACCACCGAGGACTACGCGCTGGGCCTCGGCCTGCGCTCGGCGACCGGGCAGGCCGCGCAGCTGGCGGGCTTCGCGGTCGGCGGTGTCACTGTGGCCGCGGTCGGTGCCCGGGGCGCCCTCAGTGTGGATGCGGTGACCTTCCTCATCTCGGCGGTGCTCATCCGCCTCGGGGTACGGAACCGCCCCGCGAGCGCTCACCCCGATGACGCACCGACCGATCCCGCACGGCGCTGGCTTGGCGGGGCCATGATGGTGTTGCGGGACCGGCGGCTGCGGCTGCTGCTCTTCTTGTCCTGGGTGCTCGGTCTGCTCGTCGTCCCGGAGGGACTGGCCGCCCCCTACGCGCAGGCACTCGGTGGCGGTCCGCGCACCGTCGGGCTGTTGCTGGCCGCCGGCCCCGCCGGGGTGTTGGTGGGCACCGTGCTCTACTCCCGGTGGCTGTCCGCGCCGACCCGCGCCGCACTCCTGGGCCCTTCGCCGCCGCTGCCGGGTTACCGCTGCTGGCCTGCGCCAGCACCCCCGGTTTAGCCATCACGTGTCTGCTGTGGGCGCTCAGCGGCGCCTTCACCGCCTACCAGGTGCAGGTCGTCACCGAATTCGTTGGCATCATCGCGCCCAGCATCCGCGGCCACGTCGGGGTGGATGATCGCGGCCAGGGCTTCGACGCCGTCGACGAGGCGCGGACCGGGTCGCACGAACGCGGCGTCGGCGTCCACCGCCCACACCGGCACCCCCGCCGGCAGGTGACCGCCCTCCCGGAGCTGCGAGGCGACCTCGACCGCGGCGGGCAGGGCGTAGCCACATGGCGCGACGACCACCAGGTCCGCTCGGCTGCGGGCGACCGCCTCCCAGGTCGTCGCCTGTGAGCGCTGACCCGCCTCACCCAGGGTCGGCGCGCCCCCGGCCGCCGCCACCATGTCCGGCACCCAGTGCCCCGCGGTGAACGGTGGGTTGGTCCACTCCAGCACCGCCACCCGCGGTCGACCCCTGCCCGCCACCGCCGTAGCCACCCGGTCAAGCCGGGCCGCCAACCCGGCGACCACACCGCGCACAGGTCCTGGGTGAGGATCAGATCCGGATCCAGCTCGCCCAAGGCGTCCGCGTCGAGGCGATACAGGTCCTGCCCGGCCGCGAGCCGGGACCGCACCTGGGCGTCGATCTGGGCTGGTGTCAACCCCGCGGGCAACGCCGAGATCGACACGATGCGCCGCGACCGGGCCTCGGGGGGAAAGTCGCACTCGAAGGTGACCCCGACGACATCATCACCCCCGCCGAGGGCGAAAAGGATCTCGGTGGTCGAGGGCAGCAACGACACAATCCGCACCACCCGATGCTATCGCCCACCCAGCCCCCACTCACCGACCCGCAGACCACCCCGATACACGGATCACCGTCCTCGGGACGGCGCTCCGAGCTGGCAGGCAGTCCAGCGTTGAGTGCTTCCCCATCGCCACCGGTGTGCGTCGCAGCTCGGCAAGCACGAAACGTGCCGGGGGCTGCGAGGGCAGCCCTGTCACTGGGGTGCGAGTTTCTCCGGGCCGAGGACCTCGGTGTGATCGCCCTCGAAATGCACCTGGAATTCACCGCTGAGCATGCGGGCGATGACCACTCCCCGGCTGTGCCGAGCAACCCGGGGCCGCAGCCACCCGCCGATGTTCTCCACGGCGATCACCCGATCGCCGACATCGAAGCGAGGCGGTTCCACGAATCCCGCGTCCACGCTCATACCCGCCATTGTTCCCCGATGCTGGCCGCACGCCAATGCTGTCCGGTCCGTCGGCGTGCGTCCCCCGGGAATGGAGGTGGCGAGCACGACGCCGATCGACCGGTCGGGTTGGAGGTCCCCGGGAGGGGTGTGTGGGTGCGGATGCGCGCCCCGGCCCACCCGATCTGGTGGGAGGTCGCCTGTGTTCTGCGGTGTTCGCTTCCGGCGTAGGACGCCCGGAATCCCTTGGCCGCGTGAGGGCGCCGACCAGATCAGCCGCGGGGTGCATCGCCACGATCGGTTGGGGCGACGCCGGGTCACTACCGTAGGTGGAAGGTTCTCCGCCCCGGGCAGCCCGGCCGGGAGGCCAGGTAGCAGAAGGATGAGGGAACGCCGTGTTCGAGAGGTTCACCGACCGTGCGAGGCGCGTCGTGGTGCTGGCGCAAGAGGAAGCCAGGATGCTCAACCACAACTACATCGGCACCGAGCACATCCTGCTCGGCCTGGTCCACGAGGGTGAGGGCTCGGCGGCCAAAGCATTGGAATCGCTGGGCATCGCCCTGGAGGGGGTGCGGGCCCAGGTGCAGGAGATCATCGGCCAGGGCCAACAGACCCCGTCCGGGCACATCCCCTTCACCCCGCGGGCCAAGAAGGTCCTCGAGCTGAGCCTGCGGGAGGCGCTGCAATTGGGGCACAACTACATCGGCACCGAGCACATCCTGTTGGGTCTGATCCGCGAGGGTGAGGGTGTCGCCGCGCAGGTGCTGGTCAAGCTCGGTGCCGACCTGCCCCGGGTGCGCCAGCAGGTCATCGCGTTGCTGTCCAGCGGGCAGGGCAAGGAGCCGGGCGAGGCGGGCAAGCGCCCCAGCCAAGAGGTTCCGTCCACGTCGGTGGTGTTGGATCAGTTCGGTCGCAACCTCACCCAGGCCGCGCGGGAGGGCGCGCTGGACCCGGTGATCGGGCGGGGCAAGGAAATCGAGCGGGTCATGCAGGTGCTGTCCCGGCGCACGAAGAACAACCCGTGCCTCATCGGGGAGGCCGGGGTCGGCAAGACCGCGGTGGCCGAGGGGTTGGCGCAGGCCATCGTGGCCGGTGAGGTGCCCGAGACGCTGACCGGCAAGCAGCTCTACACCCTGGACATGGGTTCGTTGGTGGCGGGCAGCCGATACCGCGGTGACTTCGAGGAGCGGCTGAAGAAGGTGCTCAAGGAGATCCGCACCCGCGGGGACATCATCTTGTTCATCGACGAGCTGCACACCCTGGTCGGTGCCGGTGCCGCCGAAGGCGCGATCGACGCCGCATCCATCCTCAAGCCGATGCTGGCCCGCGGTGAGCTGCAGACCATCGGCGCCACCACCCTGGACGAGTACCGCAAGTACGTGGAGAAGGACGCCGCCCTGGAGCGCCGTTTCCAACCGGTACGGGTGGGTGAGCCCAGCGTGGAGCAGACCATCGAGATCCTCCAGGGTTTGCGCGACCGCTACGAGGCGCATCACCGGGTCTCATTCACCGACAGCGCCCTGGTCGCGGCGGCCACCCTGGCCGACCGCTACATCAGCGACCGGTTCCTGCCGGACAAGGCCATCGACCTCATCGACGAGGCCGGTGCCCGGATCCGGATCCGCCGGATGACCGCACCCCCGGACCTCCGCGAGCTCGACGAGAACATCGCCACCACCCGCCGGGAAAAGGAATCGGCGATCGACGCCCAGGACTTCGAGAAGGCCGCCAGGCTGCGCGACACCGAGAAGCAGCTGTGCACCCGCAGGGGTGAGCGGGAAAAGCAGTGGCGCGCCGGTGACCTGGACGTGGTCGCCGAGGTCGACGACGAGCAGATCGCGCAGGTGCTGGGCAACTGGACCGGTATCCCGGTGTTCAAGCTGACCGAGCAGGAAACCACCCGGCTGCTGCGCATGGAAGAGGAGATCCACCAGCGCATCATCGGCCAGCGCGAGGCGGTCACCTCGGTGGCCAAAGCCATCCGCCGCACCCGGGCCGGGCTGCACGACCCCAAACGCCCCAGCGGCTCCTTCATCTTCGCCGGACCCTCCGGTGTGGGAAAGACCGAGCTCAGCAAGGCGC
>JAABVA010002603.1_pt1 | contig 17795 bp, 19 predicted proteins | sample 5560331 | NCBI WGS metagenome assembly JAABVA01 (sample SAMN12812661, study PRJNA571458) | rock metagenome | isolation source: Antarctica rocks | place: Antarctica: Victoria Land, Mt New Zealand sud | collected 2016-01-07 | reverse complement strand
CCTGAACCCAAGGCAGCGTACTTCGCCCAGGATCCCCGGTGAGCGAGAAGTACGAGTTCGTCGACACCACGCTCACCGAACCGCAGTGCCCGTTCCCTGTTCGGTCGATGTGCCGCTGGCTGGACGTTTCCACGTCCGGGTTCTATTCGTGGCGGGCCCGTCCGGACTCGGCGACCGCCCGGCGCCGCGACGTCTTGAAAGCCCTGATCACCGAGGAGTTCACCCGTTCGGATGAGACCTACGGCTACCGCCGGTTGCACGCCGCGCTCGCCCGCCGGGGAGTCCTCGCGGGCCGGGAGCTGGTCCGTCACCTGGCCCGGGAGCTGGGACTCGTGCCCTGCCAGCCGCGGCCCAGCCGGCTGGGGTTGACCCGCGCCGACGCCGCGGCCGGGCCCATCCCGGACCTGGTCGGCCGTGACTTCACCGCCGACGCGCCCGGCCGGAAACTCGTCGGGGACATCACCTACATCCCCACCTGGGAGGGCTGGGTGTTCCTGGCGACGGTGATCGACTGCTACTCCAAGAAGGTCATCGCGCACGCCATGGACGACCACTACCGGACCTCACTGATCACCACCGCGATCCGACGCGCCGCCGCGACCGGACTCGCTGATCAGGCTATCTTCCACACCGACCGCGGCAGCAACTACACCTCGCACGAGTTCCACACCGCCCTGGCCGACCTCGGACTGCGCCATTCGACCGGCAGGACCGCGGTCTGCTACGATAACGCGATGGCCGAGTCATTCTTCGCGGCCCTCAAGAATGAGCGTGTCCACCGCACCGTCTACCCAACTCGGGCCCACGCAATCCGGGACATCACCACCTACATCGACAGCTGGTACAACAGCGAGAGACTGCACTCGGGCCTGGGCTACCAGACACCCAGCGAGACCCATGCCGGCTACCGAACAGCGGCATGAGAGCACAAAAGACGTTGTCCGAGAATCGCGGGGCAGATCAAGTCTGCTTTTGGCGGTCGAGCGGTTCGGCCTCAGCGGCAACAACATCTCCTACGCCCAGCTCGGTAACCGGTTTGGGCTCGGTTACTGGCGCCCCTTCCCCGCCGAGCACGGCTGGGGTCGGGTGCCGGCGTGGGGGGTCGCCCGGGTGCTGGCCGGCGACCCGGCGTTGGCCGACGTCGGTGACCGTTTCGTGGGCTTCGTGCCGATGGCCGACCACATGCTCCTGCACGCGGCGCGCACCGCCACGGGGCTGCGCGACACCTCACCCGAGCGGAACGGGATGTTGCCGATCTACCGTGACATGCGACGGGTGAGCGCGGACCGGACGTGGCGCGAGGATCTGCTCGACGTCAATCTCGTGCTCCGCCCCGCGTACCCCCCAGCGGCGCTGCTGGACGACGAGTTGCGCCAGAGCGGTGTCGAGGCGGTCGTCCTAACCAGCGCGACCTCGAAGACCGCCCTGATGATCGCCCGGCTGCTCACCGAGCGCGGAGTCCGCACGACTGGCCTGACCTCGGCCCGCCACTTGGACGCCGCCGCATCAACCCGCGCCTACACCAGCGTCAGCACGTACGACGAAGTCACCACCCTGCCGGTGGAGCCCACCGTCCTGCTCGACGTCGCCGGCGACCCGGGGACCGCACGCGCGGTCCACACCCGCTTCGGTGGTGATCTGGTGCGGAACGTCTTCGTCGGCGGCACCCACCATGACGCCGCCGCGCCCGACCTCGCCGTGCCGCTGACGCCCGAGCCGGAGCTGTTCAACACCGGTGGCCGCGAGGTCGAGCTGGCCGGCAGCCGTGGTGAGGAGGAGGTCCTCCGTCTGGAGACCGCGGCACGGGACCGACTCATACCCTGGGCGGCGGGCTGGCTGAGCACCCGCGCTGTGACCGGAGCCCGCGACGTCGAGGCTGAGTGGCACCGGCTCGTCCGCGGGCCCCAAGCAGATTCGTCGCTGACCGGGACGACCGTGAGCATCTGACACTGGTGTCACGTTCGATCGCCTGGGTGTAGCAGCCCGCCGTCCGCCGGCGGGTCTGTGCGAGGCCGAGCTCCAGCGGCCGTGGCTGTCTGGCTCGACCGGTGCCGCAGACGTCTCCGCCGACACGCGCTGAGCACACCATGGCGGCGCGGCGCCGAGAGCGGCGCCCGCGTCGTCAACCTCAGCCAGGTGCTCCCCGGCCCAGGCGCCTGGGCGGCCAAAGGCCACCTCGAGTGAAGGGCCAACACCGGTGAGGCGGTCATGCACCTTCGGCGGCACGCTCGCGCGACCGGGTGTGCCCGAAGCTTGACCTGCGCGGGACGCTGTCCGCTTCGGTCGGGATGTTCTGGCTGGTGGTTGATTTGTGCTCGCCGCTCCCGCGGGTGGGTCGACGCAGTTTCCTCGGGGCTCTAGCGTTTGGCGTGCTGCTGCACGTCGTCTTCGTCGTGGACCAGCAGCGCGTCGCGGCGCCGCTGGGACAACTCCATCGGCGCCACCCGCTCTGCTTCGAGGCTTCCGATGGACGTGCGGCTTGTGGGACGCGTCTCCCGTGTGTTCTGCCAGGCTGGTTGACGTGACGACGACTGAGCCGCGGGTGATCGGGATGCTCGGTGGCATGAGCTGGGAGTCCAGCGCGCAGTACTACCGGCTGGCCAACGAGCTGGTGCGCGAGCAGTTGGGTGGTCTGCACTCGGCGCGGATCGTCCTGGCGTCGATGGACTTCGCCGACGTGGAGGCGCTGCAGGTCGCCGGTCGGTGGGATGAGGCGGCGCAGCTGCTCGCCGAGGCAGCGAGGGGACTTGAGGCCGCCGGCGCCGACTTGCTGCTGATCTGTACCAACACGATGCACAAGGTCGCCGAACAGGTGGAGGCCGCCGTCACGATCCCGCTGCTGCACCTGGCGGACGCCACCGCGCAGGCGGTGACCCGGGCCGGTCTGCGGACGGTCGGATTGCTGGGCACTGCGTTCACCATGGAGCAGGACTTCTACCGCGATCGGCTCACCAGCCACGGCCTTCGGGTGCTCATCCCGCCACCGGAGGACCGCGCCGAGGTGCACCGCGTGATCTACGAGGAGCTCTGCCTGGGAGTGGTCCGAGAAGAGTCCCGTCAGGCCTACCGCGACACCATCGTTCGCCTCGTCGAGGCCGGCGCCGAAGGTGTCATCCTCGGCTGCACCGAGATCGAACTGCTGATCTTCGACACGGACAGCCCCGTACCCGTCTTCCCTACCACCCGGCTGCACGTCGAAGCCGCGGTCGACGCGTCCCTGAACCCTTCCGCGAGCAGTTGACGCCCCGCACAACAATCGGCCAGCGGACAAGATCGTGACCCGGTGCCGCCCGGACGAGCGCTGTCGGACCCATGTCAACCGCCGCTGCACGCCACACCCGGGCGGATCACGAACATCCTCGCGTGACGTAACTCGTCGGCGCGGGTCGTGCGACAGGTGTTCCTGTTGACACTGAGGGCGGTGGGGGAGTGTCTGGTGCCGATCGTCTGTGGTCTGGTGCTTTCAGGTCTGCTGCGGGAGTTGGACGGGCCCGGTTGCCACTCGAAGCGACGGCCCGCGCCGCCCGTATCGACATGAGCCCCGGGGCCGAGCCGCCACGGTCCTCTACCAGTGCACGGTTGCGTCAGGCGCGCAACCCGTCGAGCGCGGCCTGCAGGATCGGTTCGACGTAGCCGGGTTCGCCCTGGATCGTCGCGGCGGCCAGGACGAGGTCGAGCACCTGGTCGAGCCCGAGATCGGCGCGGACCTGGTGTGCGTGCTGCGCTGAGAGCAGCAGCGGTGACCCCGCGGCCAGGACGCGGTCGCGGCTGCTGCCGAACACGGGATCGGTAGCGTCGGTGTGCCGGAGGAGTTCGGCCGCGATCGGGTGCTTGCTGTGGTGGAACAGCGCGAACCGTCGGAGCCAGGAGACGAGCGCCTCTCCCGGCGAGCCGGAGACTTTTTCCGCCGCGTGGCACAGGTCGTCGACCTCTCCGGCGAACAGCGTCTCGAGCAGCTCACGCCTGCCCGGGAAGTCTCGGTAGAGGGTCGCCATCCCGACGCCGGCCCGTCTGGCGACCTCCGCCATCGACACCTCGGCGGCGCGGTCTGCCAGCACCTCACGGGCCGCGATGAGGATCCGGTCGCGGTTGCGTTCGGCGTCGGACCGCCTTCGCTGCGGCTCCGCATCGGACGAGGACATGGTGGACAGCCTATCCGTTCCGTCGTACGGTCGAAGCGGACATGCTCTCCGTTGACAGGTGGGAGCGACCGCAACCGCCGGCGACGGCGAAGGAAGGACCCCCCGCGATGGAGTACCGAGCCCTGGGCCGAACCGGGATCAGCGTCAGTCACCTCACCCTCGGCGCCATGATGTTCGGCGCGATGGGCAACCAGGACCACGAGGAGTGCGTCCGCATCGTCCACCGAGCGCTCGAGGCGGGCATCACCAGCATCAACACCGCCGACGGCTACTCCGCCGGCCAGTCCGAGGAGATCGTCGGTGAAGCGCTGACCGGGGGCCGGCGCGACGAGGTCGTCCTGTCGGTGAAGACCGGGGTGAAGCTCGACGGCAACCCCAACCACGGGGGCGGCTCGCGCCGCTGGTTCACCCAGGCCGTCGAGGGATCGCTCAGGCGCCTGGGGACCGACTACATCGACGTCTACGAGCTGGGGGCCCCGGACCCGCAGACCGACCTCGACGAGACGCTCGGCGCACTCACCGACCTGGTCGCCGCCGGGAAGGTCCGCTCGTTCGGCACCTCGAAGATGCCGCCCTCACTGATCGCGGAGGCCCGGAGCCTCGCTGAGCGCCGCGGGCACGGCGTGTTCCGTACCGAGGAGGCGCCGTACTCGATCCTGAACCGCGTGGTGGAGTACGACCTGCTCCCCGTGTGCCAGCGGCTCGGCGTCGGCGTGCTCGCCTTCGGCGCCCTCGCAGGCGGGTGGCTCTCCGGGCGGTACCGCAGCGGCCAGCAGGTCGCCCTGTCGGGACCCCGGTCGCACCGCCCCCAGATGGACGCGTCCGCGCCGGCCAACGCGACGAAGTTCGCCGCCGCGGATGCGCTCGGTGCGCTCGCCGACGAACACGGGCTCACCCTCGTGCAGCTCGCCACGGCGTGGGCCGCTCTTCATCCGGCGGTTAGCAGCGTCGTCATCGGCCCACGCACGATGCCCCAGCTCGACGGCTACCTGGCAGCAGACAGCATCGATCTGAGCGACCAGGTGCTCGACCGCGTCGACGCGATCGTGGCGCCCGGCGTCACCCTCGACCCGGCGGACACCATGTGGGTACACGGCACTCGCGCGCTCGATGCAACCCAGCGGCGGCGCTGAGCCAGCTGGCTCAATCCGGCCCGACGTGAGCCCGACCAGCGGGCGCCGTCGGGCTGGTCTGCAGCTTTCCGGCCCCCGAGGTGTCGAGCCGGCCCGCCGGCTTCGACGTCGCGGAGTAGGCAGCGGCGCGGGTGCGGTCGCGGCCTTCCTGCGGGCCCGGCACGTGCTGCTGCTCGCGGTCCCGTAGCGGTGAGCGCTAGGTCGCCCATCCGGGTCACCGGGCCGGGAGGCGCGGGCACTGTCCTCGTGTGTCTGTGCTTCATGAGATCAATCGCCCGGTCACGTCGCTGCGAGGAGGTAGACGCTCCGACCCGCCGGGCGGCAGTGGCGGCGGCCGCCCCAGCAACGATGACCGTGCGCTCAATGTTGATCTGCTCGCCGAGGCGCTCGGCGTCCTCCTCGTGGGAGGGACCGTCGGTGCCGGATCCGAAATTGTTAACCAGGCTCGTGACGTTCAGGCCGCGGGCGGCGGCGGCGAGAACGCGACCTGCGCCTGGTTGCTCGACCTCACCCGCGAACAGGTCACCACCTACCCCTTTGCCGAGGTGAACGCGGCCAACACCCACGCAGCCATTCATGGCCGGCCCTTTCGACGGACCGTCCTCAACGCCGCGCCCGCGGTGGCTGCGTTCAGATCAGGCGCGTGAGCGCGACCGGCCAACCCGTGAGCGCTGCAGCAAACGGTCGTGAGTGTGGCGGGTCGAGGCGAACGCCATCAGGAGCGGGGCTGGTTGGCGGTGGCGGTGTGGGCGGGCAGTCGTGCTGAGAGCCACCGAAGCACCGGCTGTAGGGCGTCGTCGGAGTTCAGCTCATAGATCAGCCCGTGCCCGTTGCCGTCCACGCCGTGGTCGGCCAGGCGGAGGTGCTCGACGTCCGCGCCCGCCGCGACGAGATGGTCGACGGTGGCCCGCCCGGCGTCCGCGAAGGGAGAGGCCCCACCGTTGACTACGGCGATCGGGATTCCGTCCAGCGCAGGCACCCGCCGTTCGGCCGGATCGGCCGCGCGAAGCTCGTCCGGACCGTCCCGCGCGGGGTCGTACCGCAGGGGCGCCGCGGTCAGGCCCCACGTCAGGGTCCCGATGTTGGGGATCGTGGCGAACGGCGGCCCCATCAGCTCGACGGCGACGATCGCCCGCACGAGCGCCGGGCGCCGGTCGGCGACCAGCCAGCCGACCGGACCGGAAGCGGAGTGGGTCACCACGACGGCGGGGCCGATCCGGTCGAGCAGCGCGGCGATGGCGTCGGCGTCCATCTGCTGGGACAGCACCAGGTCCGCCGGCAGGGGCCCGAACTGGGCGATGAACGCGTCGGTCGCGGGTCCGTCGCCGGGATCGAAGGGCCACTGCGTGTGGCTGGCTGCCATGGACCCGGGGAAGAACACCATCCGTCCCTCCTCGTAGGTGAGCCCGGGCCCGGCTCACCCACCGCTTCGACCTGGTAGCGCGAGCGGCCCTGCGTCGGCCGATCTACGACGAAGACGGCGTACCCCGCCTCCACCAGTCGCTGGGCCCAACCTGGCCGGCCGTCCGGGGTGTCGAGCCACTCGGTACCTTGCGTCGCACCGCCGTGCACGAGCACCACCGGATCGGGATGGACCAGCGAAACGGGGGCTTCCCACGCGACGAACATGGCGCCGCGCTGATAGGTCCCCCCCTCCTTCTCGACCCGCGTGCCGGGGATCCAGAGCTCCCCGCGCCGGCTCGTGCGCGGTGGGACCCGGGTCCATGACCTGCTGCCGTATCCCGGCCGCGGGGACGTGGTCACGTCGTCATCCGGGAGAGTTCCTCGAACTCCTCGGCACTGAGGGTGATCGATCGGGCGGCGAGGTTGTCCTCGAGGTGCCCCACCGAGGAGGTCCCCGGGATCGGCACCATCACCGGTGAGCGTCTCAGCAACCACGCCAGAGCCACCTGGGCGGCGCTGGCGTCGTGGCGTGCCGCCACGGCGTCGAGGTCGCCCCCTCTTCCTGCCAGCTGCCCGACGGCGAGAGGGACGAAAGGGATGAAGGCGATCGATTCGCGCGTGCAGGCCTCCAGCACGTCCTCCGCGGTGCGGCTGACGAGGTTGAACTGGTTCTGCACCGACGCGACGGCGACGATGCGCTGGGCTGCGCGCAGCTGCTCCAGGGAGACACCGGACAGGCCGACGTGGCGCACCTTGCCCTCTTCCTGCAGCTCCTTCAGGGTGCCGACCTGATCCTCCAGGGGCACCTTGGGGTCGATGCGGTGCAGCTGGAAAAGGTCGAGCGTCTCGACGCCGAGGCGCTGCGGGCTCATCACCGCCTCCTGGCGGAGGTACTCCGGGCGCCCCAGCGGAGGCCAGTCCGAGGCCTGGCGACCATGGATCGGTCCGGTACGCGTCAGCCCGGCCTTGGTGGCGATGACCACCTGCTCGGGATAGGGGTGCAACGCCTCGTGGATGAGCTGCTCGGCGACGTAGGGCCCGTAGCAGTCGGCCGTGTCGATGAAGTCCACGCCGAGCTCCACGGCCCGCCGCAGCACATGGATCGCCTCGTCGTGATCCCTCGGCGGCCCCCACACACCGGGCCCGGGGAGCTGCATGGTCCCGAATCCCAACCGGTGGATCGTCAGGTCACCGCCCAGGGAGAAGGTCCCGGCTCCGTAGTGGGGGCGGTGTCCGCTGCCATCGCTTCCCCTGTGCCTCTGCTCTCGCCGCCGGCCCCTCCGGCCTGCGACGTCCAGCGTCGTCCCGGACGTCTGTCCACACGAGCCGGCTTTCACGCGGCGGACGACTGTCGCAAGAATCCGGACATGGCGCGTCCGGGCACCAGCGTCACCGCCCCCCGCCCGGTCGCGCGGGTCCGGGTCTGGCCCTGAGCTCGGTGGGGGAGGCGCCGAAACGGGTCTTGAAGGCGGTGCTGAAGTGGTTGGCCCTGGGGAACCCGCAGCGTGCGGAGACCTGACCGACGCTCAGGTCGGTCTCCATCAGCAGCGTGTGGGCCGCAGCGAGCCGAACACGGACCAGGTGAGCGTGCGGGGTGGTCCCGGTGGCCTGCCGGAAGAGCCGGACGAAGTGGAACTTGCTGATCGCGGCCTCCGCCGCCAGCCGCTCGAGCGTGAGGTCGTCCGCGTGGTGCGACTCCATCAGGTCCAGCACCGCGTGGAGGCGCCGCTGAAGCAGGGGGCCCGGGACCCGGCGGTCGCGCGTCGTGGCCGACGAGCGCGGGTCGGGCACGAGCAGGTGCGTCGCCAGCCACAGCGTCCCTGCCTGCCCGTAGAGGTCCGCCGCCCCTGCCGCCGCAGCACGCGCCAGGGCGACGACCGCGTCGGACGTGGTCCGGTCCTGTCTGGCAAGGGTCGACAGACGATCGGTGCGGGGGCGCGCACCGGCCCTGCGGTAGTGGTCGGCGACCTCCGCCATGAGCTCGGCGGGTAGGTAGACGTGAAGAAGATCGGCGCGATCCCCACCGGCGGGGGTTGGCGGGTCCACGGCCGCGGCAGCACCCAGGACAAGGCGGCCCGCCGGGAACGGGTCGGCTACCGCTACTGGCACTCCGCGATCGATGCCCACACCCGCCTCGCGTTCACGCCAGTCCCTGCCCGATGAGAAAGCTGTCACCGCGGCCGCGTTCCTCCGCCGGGCGACCACCTTCTTCGCCGCCCACGGCATCACCGTCGAACGCGTCCTGACCGACAACGGGTCCTGCTACCGCTCGCACCTGTTCGACGCGGCACTACCCGACGGGGCCCGGCACACCTTCACCCGCCCGCACCGCCCGCAGACCAATGGGAAGGTCGAGCGCTACAACCGGACCCTCGGCGCGGAGCTCGCCTACGCCCGACCCTGGACCTGCGAAACCCAGCGCGCCGACTACCTCCAACGCTGGCTCATCCACTACAACTACCACCGAGCCCACACCGCCATCGGCAACCAGCCCCCGGCCACCCTCACCCCGACCACTGTCACCAACGTCATGATGCAGAACAACTAGTTCCAGGTGAGCTCTTGTTGGCGGTTGCGAACCTCTTGATGCAAAGCTTCGCGTACCACTTGCACGTCCCGGCGGGTCATGGCATCTTTGCGCACGGCTAGTGTCACGACCACCCTCGCGGGAGGGGTTTCAGCCGCAATTCGTCGAAGATCGGGAGCTGTTTGCGCCATGAACTTGGGGAGTAGTGCAACTCCCGCGCCTCGTCGTGCGCCTCGACCAGGGCAAAGATGTTGGTTGAACTGAAGCCAACGGTGGCATCGGGGAGATAAGTGTTGAGGTCCAGCTCTCTCACTCGTTGCAATGAATCCACGAAAAAGACCAAACGGTGCGACCTGAGCTCATGCAGCGACGCTGGGTCACCGTGCTCGTCCAAGTACGCCCGGCTCGCATAAAAGGCGAAGTCGTAGTCGCAGAGCCGCTCCGTGAACAAGCGAGTGCTCGGGAGTGCGCCAACCGTGAGCGCCAGATCGAAACTGGAATCACGCAAGCCCAGCTGTCGTGCCCCGGTGACCAGCTCGACGCTCAGATCCGCGTGCTTTGCCCGCACGCGAGCGAGCGCTGGGACGGCAAAGCGTGTTCCGAAGCCGTCCGCGGCCGTGATCCGGACCGTACCGACGATGGCGTCAGCGCGAGCTCCAGCGGCCGCGAGAGTGGCTCGCTCCACCGCTGCCTGAACGGCGCGCGCATGCTCCACGACGGCGCGCCCTGCCTCGGTGAGGTCCCATCCGTCGTGACCACGCCCGACGAGCCGAGCGCCGAGCGCTTTCTCCAGCGCTCGAAGGCGACGCGACACGGTGGCGTGGTCGACCCCGAGTGCACGAGCGGCAGCCACGAGGCGACCGGTGTCTGCCAGAGCTGCCAGGTAGCGCAGATCATCCGCGTGCACGTCCCTGGGATCGACTTCCAGTACCACGGGACCCCCTGTTTCGTGTGCACATCTGCACAGCGCCTGTGCCGACTTGGCCTCTTGATGCACAGGATAGAGCCGTCTAACCTCGACAGCCTAAGGACTGGCGGCACCGCCGAGGACGCGGAACACCATTACCCGCAGCTCGGATGATCCTCAGTCCCACTACGACAGGGGAAGCGGCAGGCCGAGATGATCGGCAGACTCGCCGCTTGCTCGAGGGCAGGACTGCACCTGCGCCACCGCAGAGTTCTAGTCGGTTGACCTCGACGGACGAGCACGCGCCGAACGGCGTAACCACGGATTGAGACGGAGCTCTGAATGAAAACAGTTCTGATCACGGGTGCTGGCACCGGTTTCGGTCACGAAGTCGCATTGCGGCTGGCCGAAAAGGGCTTTGACGTCATCGCCACGGTCGAAGTGTACGCACAGGTGCAGACGTTGAAGCGTCAAGCGGCTGATCGCGGAGTGACCTTGCACGTTGAGAAGCTGGACGTCACGAACGAAGGTGATCGGCAGAAGGCTCTAGGTTGGAACATCGAGATTCTGATCAACAACGCAGGCGTAGGAGAGGGGGGTGCCACGGTCGACATTCCCGCGTCGAACATTCGCAACGAGTTCGAGGTCAACGTGACTGGCCCGCTCCTTCTCACCCAAGGCATCGCGAAGCAAATGGCCAAACGCGGCGAGGGACGGATCGTGTGGGTTTCCTCGCGTGAGGGCTTGAACGTGAACCCGTTCACGGGCATCTATGCGGCATCGAAACACGCCGTGGAAGCTATCGCCGAGACGATGGCCTACGAGCTCCAGGAGTTCGGCATCGAAGTCGCGACCATCAACCCTGGTCCGTTCCTCACTGGCTTCAACGACCGCATCTTCCAGACCTGGGAGAGCTGGGAGGACGACCCGTCGGAGAGGCTCTTCGACTACTCCGAGCTGTCCTTCCCGCGGGCGCAGTTCGATCCAGAGCCGGTGTATGCAACCATGACCGCCGTGGCCGCCGGCGAGGTTGACGCCTACCGCAACCTCGAGCCCAAGTCGATGATCGAAGAAACCAAGGGCTTGCAGATGGCCCCATGGGATCGGAAGGTCACCGACGGTCTCGGAACCCGTTTCAAGGCCGTCCAGAACTCTTACGACATGAAGCCCGAAACTCCGGTCTCCGAGTAAACGGTTTCCCTCAAGGTGTGCCGCGGGTCCCGAGCACTCAGACCCGAGGGCTCGGGCGCACCTGCGGATCCCGCTCCGGTGGGAGTGAGTTCGTGCACCAAGCCAGGAGCGTACTGAGCGCCCGCTGGAGCCCGAGTCCTTCTCGACATTGCCAGAGGTGTCAACGCGCTCGACGGTCAGCGACCGCGAGGACGTGCCGTTACTAATGGGCCGTCACGCTGCGGACAGTCAGATCAGCAACGAGTCGCCGCGGTTATTGTGAGGATGCAGTATGTCGATTAAGCTCACGATCTTGCAAGACCGCTTCCGCAACCGCGGGACAGCGTTCACTCGCGAGCAGCGAGCCGATCTCGGGATCACGGGTCGGCTCCCGGCGGCCGTCGAAACGCTCGATGAGCAGGCCGCCCGAGCCTATGTCCAGCTGGGGCAGCAGCCTTCGGATCTGCAGAAGTACGTGTTCCTGAACCAGGTGCACGACCGGAACCAGGTGCTGTATTACAGACTACTCAGCGATCACCTTGCCGAACTGCTGCCGGTGGTGTATGACCCCACCGTGGGTGATGCGATCGAGCAGTGGAGCACCGACTACCGAGATTCGCGGGCGGTGTATCTGTCCATCGATCGTCCGGAAGACGTCGAGGTATCGCTGAAATCACTGGGTCTGGGTGGCGACGAGGTCGACCTCATCGTCGTGTCCGACGCTCAGGAGATTCTCGGGATCGGCGACTGGGGAGTCAACGGCACCGACATCTCCATCGGTAAGCTCGCGGTCTACACCGCAGCCGCCGGCATCGACCCCGACCGAGTGATCGCCGTCAACCTCGACGTCGGCACCGACAATGAGCTGTTGCTCAACAGCCCGCGCTACCTGGGCAATCGGCACGCGCGCATCTCCGACGAACGCTACGACGCCTTCATCGCCATCTACCTATCAACTGCGGCGAAGCTCTTTCCGAACGCACTGCTGCACTTCGAGGACTTCGGGCCGTCCAACGCCCGCCGTATCCTGGTCGAGAACTCGACGAAGTATCGCATCTTCAACGACGACCTCCAGGGTACCGGCGCGATCGTCATCGCCGCGGCGTTCTCTGGACTGAAGGTGACCAAGCAACGCTGGTCCGAGCAGCGGCTCGTCGTGTTCGGCGCGGGTACGGCGGGCACCGGGATGGCCGATCAGATCCACGCCGCCATGCTGCGCGACGGCGCATCCAGCGACCAGGCCAGGAGCAACATCTGGTTGGTCGACGTGCACGGCCTGGTCACCGACGACATGGAGGGTCTACCCGACTACCAGCAGGTCTATGCGCACTCCAGGGCCGATGTGCCGTCCCCGACCGACGGCGAGATCGATCTGCTAACGACGATCGAGCACGTCAAGCCCACCATCCTGATCGGCACTTCGACGTCACACAACGCGTTCACCGAGGACATCGTGCGAGCCGTCGCCAAGGGTGTGGTATGTCCGATCCTGCTACCACTGTCAAACCCGACGAGCCGGATGGAGGTGATGCCCTCGAATGCGGTCCCGTGGTCGGAGGGCCGAGCACTGATCGCCACCGGAATCCCAGTGCCGCCGGTCGAGTACGACGGAGTCACCTACACGATCGGCCAGGCCAACAACGCATTGCTGTACCCGGGCCTAGGGCTGGGCGCCATTGTCTGCGGGGCGGAGCACGTCACTGACGGGATGCTCTTGGCGGCCGCAGAGGCCGTGGCCAGCCAGGTCGACGTGTCCAAGCCGGGTGCGTCGCTGCTGCCGCCGGTAGACAACCTGCGCGCCACCTCGGCCATCGTGGCCCTGGCCGTATGTGAAGCGGCCGCCTCGGACGGGGTCGCCACCAAGTCCTACGGCAACCTGGTCCAAGCCGTCCAAGACGCCATGTGGCAGCCGGAATACCACGACTGAAGCCGGGTGGGAGCCCGGACAGCGACGACAAGAGAACGGACACATGAGCAACGACAACACATCGCACCCTACGATGAGCGACATCCCAGTGGGCATTGACGCTCCGGGTCAGCGCGAGGAGTTCGACAGCATGGGGAAAGTCAATGTTCCGGCCGACCGCTACTGGGGTGCGCAGACGCAGCGTTCGCTGATCCACTTCTCGATCGGCAAGAACCGGATGCCGATCGAGATCTATCGCGCCTACGGCTATGTCAAGAAGGCAGCGGCTCTGGTCAACAACGCTGCCGGGCGGCTTCCGGACTGGAAGACAGAGGCGATCATCTGCGCCGCCGACGAGACGATGGACGGCACACTGGACGAGCATTACCCGCTCTACGTCTGGCAGACCGGTTCGGCACACAAAGCAACATGAATGTCAACGAGGTGCTGGCCAACCGGGCCTCCCAGTTGCTTGGCGGCACCCTGGGCACCCAGGAACCGGTTGCCCCCAACGACGACGTCAACATGGGCCAGTCCAGCAACGACAGTTTCCCGACCGCAATGCACATCGCTGCGATCGCTCAGCTCGACGACCATCTGCTGCCCCAGACCAGAGAACTCGCCACGGCCGTCGAAGCCAAGGCCAATCAGTGGGAGAAGGTCGTCAAAATCGGCCGTACCCACCTCGAGGACGCCGTACCCCTTACGGTGGGCCAGGAGTGGTCGGGGTACGCCGCCCAGCTATGGGCGTGTCTCGACGACCTCGAGCACAGCCGCCGCGGACTGCTCGAACTGGCATTGGGCGGCACCGCGGTGGGTACCGGGCTGAACGCCCCCAAGGGGTTCAGCACGGACGTTGCCGAACAGATCGCCTCGTTGACGGGCAAGTCGTTCGTCACCGCCCCGAACAAGTTCATGGCCCAAGGTTCGCTGGACCCGATGGTCCGCGCGCACGGTGCACTGCGCGGCCTGGCTGTGGCTTTGATGAAGATTGCCAACGACATGCGTTGGCTGGCGTCGGGACCGCGGACCGGATTCGCCGAGCTGCTGCTCCCACAGAACGAGCCCGGCTCCTCGATCATGCCCGGCAAGGTGAACCCGACCCAGTGCGAGGCGATCATCATGATTGCTATCCAAGTCCTTGGCAACGATTCGGCAGTAGCGTTTGCCGGCAGTCAGGGCAACTTTGAGCTGAATGCGATGCGACCGATGATTATCAACAACTTCCTGTACTCGACGGAGATCCTCGCCGACGGGATGGAAAAGTTTCGCACCTTCTCGGTCGTCGGTACCGAACTGAATCACGACAGGATCGGCCAGTACGTCAACGAGAGCCTGATGTTGGTCACCGCTCTCAGCCCCGTCATCGGCTACCAGAACGCCGCTCACATCGCCGAGTCCGCGCTGGCTCACAAGCAGACCCTCAGAGAGGCGGCCCTTGCCTCGGGCACGGTCGACGAGGCAACCTTCAACCGCTTCGTCGACCCGATGTCGATGGTCGGCGACGGGGTGGGCGGCGCCTAGGTGTTGCATGTCATGAGGTTGTGACCTGCGGGTTCGGCGGCGTGGGTTGAACGGGGACGGGTCTCCCCGGTTGGGTGTGGAGCTACCACGGCAACACACCCGGCTCGAAGGAGACCTGTCTCGTGCACGCTAACGCTCCGTTGACCGCTGAGGGCCGCCGTCGTCTGGTCGCCCGGGTCCTGGAGCAGGGCCGCCCGCAGGCGCACGTCGCGGCGGAGTCCCGGTTGGCCCGGGCCACCGTGCGGAAGTGGGTGGGCCGGTTCCTGGCCGGTGGAGAGCAGGCGCTGGCGGACCGGTCCAGCCGCCCGCATCGCAGCCCGACCCGGACCGACCCGGCGGTGGTCGCGCGGATCGAAAGACTGCGCCGGGACCGGAAGCTCCCACCCCGGCTGATCGTCGATGAGCTCGCCGCCGACGGCATCGAGGTGTCCGCAGCGATCGTGCACCGGTGGCTGCGCCGGCTGGGGATCAGCCGGCTCCGGGACCTCGACGTCACCGGAACAGCCACCGCCAGGCCCGCCGGATCGAGACCGACCGGCCAGGTCAGCTCGTGCACCTGGACGTGAAGAAGATCGGGGCGATCCCCACCGGCGGGGGTTGGCGGGTCCACGGCCGCGGCAGCACCCAGGACAAGGCGGCCCGCCGGGAACGGGTCGGCTACCGCTACTGGCACTCCGCGATCGATGCCCACACCCGCCTCGCGTTCACGCCAGTCCCTGCCCGATGAGAAAGCTGTCACCGCGGCCGCGTTCCTCCGCCGGGCGACCACCTTCTTCGCCGCCCACGGCATCACCGTCGAACGCGTCCTGACCGACAACGGGTCCTGCTACCGCTCGCACCTGTTCGACGCGGCACTACCCGACGGGGCCCGGCACACCTTCACCCGCCCGCACCGCCCGCAGACCAATGGGAAGGTCGAGCGCTACAACCGGACCCTCGGCGCGGAGCTCGCCTACGCCCGACCCTGGACCTGCGAAACCCAGCGCGCCGACTACCTCCAACGCTGGCTCATCCACTACAACTACCACCGAGCCCACACCGCCATCGGCAACCAGCCCCCGGCCACCCTCACCCCGACCACTGTCACCAACGTCATGATGCAGAACAACTAGGCCACCGAAGTCAAGACAATTACTCACGGCGCCGGTCGGAGGAGTCCTGCGACTTCCGTTTCCGCCGAGACATAATGATCGAGGCAGCCACAATGATCAGGATCACGAACGCAATTGCTACCGGCGCAGAGACAGGATGACCGGTCGTCGGCGGACCTGCTTCGATGTCGGTTATCGTGCTCGTCACCCGCTGTATTGCTGTCACGCGCTGCACTCCCTCCTGGGACTTGCACCGATCCTGATCAAGGCGCACTCCCTTGGTTGTCGGCCGCCCGGTCCTTCGAGGTCCATGCGGGGCTGCAAGGACACAGAGGACACCTGTTGCAGCTCATCAGGTGTTGACCGGCTCCCCATCGACGTCGACGAGCGTACTAGCGAGCTTTCCGAACCACTAGCCGTATAACAGCGACGATACCCGCAATGATCAGCGCGAGGACTATCAGGATGATAATGAGAGCGGGCGCACCGGTCACCGTGTGCGTGGCGATCTTCATCTCGTACCTCTCGGTCGCTGATTTCGCGGTTCGGGACGGTGAAACTTCTCGTGACGCGGCCCCGGCGGTCGGTCAGGTAAGGCGCGCTTCGCTGCCCCGGTCCGCCAGGTCATCAGCTCACCGGAGGGGGCCGGCTCGTAGGCGTCGGTAGCCGTGGGGTTGGCGCTCACCCGGGCGGTCACCGTAGGAACGGTACGGGTCAGGGTCACTTCCCGAGTGGTGGTCCCCAGGGCATCGGTGCCGGCGGACGCGGAGTCGTCCAGTGCGTGATGGATAGTGCCGTTATCCAGTAGCTACGCCGAAGCGGCTGCGTTCGGGTGGGTCGGCTGTACGGAGCAGCCCGGCTCACGTCGTGGCGTGCGGGCCCGGTGGGGCTCACCGGTCTACGCGGTGGCGGGGACTTGACGTGAACAGGCAGCTTCCGGGGATCGGGATCATGTGGACGGTGGGCTTGTCGTAGTCCCAGTTCTCGTCCACGGGTTCCCGGTTGCGTCCTCAGTTGTCGGCGGTGTCCGCGCGGTGGTCAGCGTCAGCGCTGTCGGCCTCCGCCGACTCCTGCAGGTCGGTGTTGCCGGCCATCTCCCCGATCTTCTGCTCGGCCTGGGCCTGGGCCTTGTCCCCGCCGGCCTTGACCTTCCGTGCGTGCTCGCGGACAGCGTCCTCGGCTGTGCTGTCGGTACTCATGCAGGCATCCTCCACCGTCAACCGAACTGGATCGCGATGACCGGTACGCCCACCTGTCGTGCCGACGTCTCGGGCGCCGCGCGACGGTGAGAGCGGGTACGACGACGGCCCGATCGCCCGACGCTGCGGTCGAGTCGTGGAACGCCGCCTTGGGGACGGCGCGCGTGCGTACTGTCTGAGCCGAAGGTGGCACCCGGCTCGGGTCGGGGCTGCACGCTCCTAGCTTGGAGGTCGTGATGAGTACGGACGGCACGCTGGACACCGACGGGTCCGACGGCAAGGCCGACGCTGCCGGCGACGAGGTGCAGCGGAAGTCCCAGGAGAAGGCCCGCGAGATGTCCGATCGCCCGGAACAGCGACCGGAGAAGAACACTGACGGCGGCCCGGAGAGCGACCCCTCCTAAGCTCGCCTGCCGACCGCCCGGTTCCGGTCAGCGCTGGACGTGTTCGCGTGGTCCACGACTGACCGCGCGGCGTCTCCGGACCGATCCCAGGGCCGGCGCAGACCCGGGTCCCTTCGGATACGTTGCGATTGCGGTCAGTCTCCGGGCAGCCCTACCCCAAGCGGTCCCAGCAGCAGTTGAATCACCGACTCGCACCCCAACCCGGCCCGCGGCAACAGACCCGGGGACCGCCCCACCAGTGGTGGATAATGTGGATTATGTAGCACGGGCTGCGGGAACCGTCAGCTGGGTCAGTGGGTGAAGACCGCGTGTTCCAGGCGGTCGACTCGGGCGGCGAGGTCGTGGTCGGCGCCCGGCTGCTGTTCGGTGTGCAACCGGTCCAGCAGCC
>JAABVA010002601.1_pt1 | contig 17812 bp, 18 predicted proteins | sample 5560331 | NCBI WGS metagenome assembly JAABVA01 (sample SAMN12812661, study PRJNA571458) | rock metagenome | isolation source: Antarctica rocks | place: Antarctica: Victoria Land, Mt New Zealand sud | collected 2016-01-07 | reverse complement strand
AGGTCGTCGAGGGACAGGCTGAGGGGCCGCTGGACCAGCCCGTCCACCCGCAGCCGCCACCCACCCGGGTCGATCTCCTGGATCGGCCCGTGGTTGCGGGAGTAGAAGGTGTCGACGCCGGTGAAGACCTCACCGGCGAGCGCCGCCCGGGGCGGTTCGGCGTTGTACGGGTCCTGCTGGTGCACCACCATGTCCGACCGCTTGTCCCACATGACTCCAGCCTGCCCTTCCGCGGACTCCGCACACGGGCCCGGGTGCTCACCCGGTGATCGCGCCCCGCTCGACGTCGTCCGCCACGCGCTCCGGAGCCGACGCCACCGACGGTCGACAGGGTCCCGCGACGCCCCCAGATTGAGCCGGGCCACTTGCCGGACAGGTGCCAGGCGTTCGGCGGTGTGGCGCGGACGGTGGAACAGGGGAGGGTTCGGTGGCGGTGCATCCGTCGGGACAGCAGTTCACGATCAGCTCAGGAACGCAGTCGGCGACGGTCGTGGAGGTCGGTGGCGGGGGTCCGGGAGTACACCGTCGACGGGCAACCGGTCCTGCAGCCCTACCCGGTGGACGCGATGTGTGACGGTGCGCACGGGGCGCCGCTGATCCCGTGGCCCAACCGTCTCGGCGACGGCCGCTACACCTTCGCCGGGGTCGAACACCAGGTCGCGTCGACCGAGCCGGACAAGCACAACGCGATCCACGTTTTCCTGCAGTGGCGGTCCTGGCAGCTGGTCGAGCACGACCCGGACCGGGTGTCGTGGTCGCGACCGGGCTCCGGCCACTGACCGGGTACCCGTTCAGTGTCGACGTGAGCGTCGAGTACCGGCTGACCGAAGCGGACTGGTGGTGGCGACCACCGCGACCAACGTCGGTGACCACCCCTGCCCTTACGGCGCCGGCCAGCACCCGTACCTGTCCCCCGGGGAGGGCCTGGTCGATGACTGCACCGTCACCCTCGAGGCGGCCACCCGGATCGCGACCGACCCCGAACGTCAGCTCCCGGTCGGGCGGGAATCGGTCGACGGCACCGCGTTCGACTTCCGCGGCGGCCGCCGACTCGGCGATCTGCACGTGGACTTCGCGTTCACCGATCTCACCCGGGACAGCGACGGCCGCGCCTGGGTGCGCCTGCACTGCCCCGACGGGTCCACTGCCGAGACCTGGGTGGACGGGCACTACCCGATCGTGGAGCTCTACACCGCTGACACCCTCGAGGCGTCCCGGCGGCGTCGGGGGCTGGGCACCGAACCGATGACGTGCCCGCCGAACGCCTTCCAGACCGGGGAGTCCGTCATCCACCTGGCACCCGGTGAGGCGATCACCACCATGTGGGGGGCACGACTCAGCTGACCCGGTCCGCCCATGACCGCGGCTGCGTATCGGCGGTGGTCCATTCCCGCGAGGGGCGCGCGACGTGGACACCTGCCGGCACACGAGCAGGTACCACCCCGAGAGTGGTGGGCCACGGGGTCGCCGGCCGGCGTGTGACCGGCAGGGTGTCGGGATGGCGTGCGGTGCTGGCGGGTGCGGTCCGGGTCGACCGGTCTCAGCTCGCGGGCTGGGACGGCTTCGCCCACGCGGTCGGGGTTGCCGGTGTCTTCCCCGCGGCCGACGCCGTGGGCGGCCCGGATGTCGGGGTCCTCGCGGCGTCCGGCGCCCTCAACGCCGGCGCGGTCGCGCTGACCAGTGGTCTGGACCGCCCGCGCTTCACGATGGCCGTGGCTGGCCGCTGAGCCTGGCCACCGCGACCACGGTCGGCGACCTGACCGCCGGGTCGGTGCCGGTGCACCTGCTGGTCGGGTTGGCGGTGGCCGCGGGTCTGCTGGCCGAGGGCGGCGCCGCGGCGTCGGTGATCGGGGTGCAGGCCCAGGTCGGGTTCGTCACCCTGGGGAAGTCCCCGCAGACCGTCCCGACCGAACTCGGCCCGGGCCTGCTAGATCCTCACCGGCGCGGCGGCGCAGGTGGCCGGCGCCGCTCTGCTGCTGCGCTGGTCGCGACAGTGGTCCACCCACTGGCACCGGGTCGGCAGCCGAATGTTGGGAGTGCCGCCGCAGACGCCGCAGTTGGTGTCGACCGAGGTCCGCCGGTTCCCCGCCACGCTTACCACCTCCCGCGAGGCGGCCCGCTGGCAGGCCGGCCGCCTCGCGGGGACGCTGGGCGTCGCTGAACTGATCGGGGCCCGGCTCCCCGGTGGCCGGGGCTACTGGGTCGCGCGCACCGTCCTCAACGTCCTCAAGCCGGACTGGCAGCCGACCGCCACCCGCGGGATCGACCGGGGCGTCGGGACACTCCCCGGGATGGTCGTCGTCGGACTGGCCCTGACGGCGCTGCGCCCGGGCCGTCCGCCGGGTACGGCGCTCCTGGTCCGCCCTTGCCGCTGTGTGCTGGGCGGCGTTCGCCGTCCAGCGCGCGAACTACGCCCTGGGGAGCGCCCGGCTCGAGGGCATCGTCGTGCTGGTCACCGCCGTCGGCAGTGTTCTTGCCGTCCACGTCGCCGTCGCCGTCCACGTCGCCGTCACGATCCGCGGACCGGTGCTGCGCCGGTGGTGGCGGCGCTCGAGGTCCTGGACGTCGGCCCGGCCGCGAAACTGACCGGGAGACTGATCGCGGACCCGGTCGGTGCTCCGTGCCGGCCGGCGGTCAGCCGGTGGTCTTCGCGACCGCCCGGAGGCGGTCGGCGGCCCGGGCCGCGAGCGCCATGATCGTCAGATCCGGGTTCGCGGCGCCCTGGGTGGGCAGAGTGGAGCCGTCCACGACGAACAGGTTGGGCATCCCGAACACCCGGTGGTCGGTGTCCACGACCCCGTCCTCCGGGTGGGCGGCCATCCGGGCCCCGCCGACGAGGTGCGCGAACCGCTGGATCGTCATCAGGTCCCGCGCGCCGGCCGCCTCGAGCAGCGTCTCCATGCTCGTCTGGGCCGCGGCCATGAGCGCCTTGTCGTTCTCGCTCATCGTGTAGTCGAACCGCGCCACCGGCAGGCCGGGGCGGTCCGTCTCGTCGGCCAGGGTGACCCGGTTGTCCGGGTGGGGCAGGAACTCCGCGAGGGCCCCGACACTCGCCCAGTGGACGTAGTCGCGCATGTACTCCCGCAGCGGCGCGCCCCAGTGGCCCTGCGCCGACACGTGCTCCGACCACGTGATCGGCAGTGGCCCCACCGTCTGCAGCGACCAGCCTCGCTTGAACGGCCGGGTCGGGTCGGTCTCGTAGAAGTGTTCACTGCTGGCCTCGGGGACCTGGGCTTTGAACATCCGGATCTCGGCGTCGAAACGGCCGGCGGTCTGCGGCGCGCCCTGCACCATGAGGTACCGGCCCACCTGGTCGTGGTCGTTGCCCAGGCCCGCCGGGTGCGCGGCGGTCGCCGAGAGCAGCAGCAGCCGCGGGGTCTCGATGCTGTAGCCGGCGACCGCGACCGCCCGGGCCCGCTGGCGGTGTTTCACCCCGCCCTTCATGTAGGTGACACCGGTGACCCGCCCGGTCGGGTCGTCGAGGAGGACCCGCGACACGTGGGAGTGCGGGCGGACCTCCGCCCCGTGGGCGAGGGCGTCGGGGATGTGGGTTATCAGCGGGCTCGCCTTGGCGTTGACCTTGCAGCCCTGCTGGCAGAACCCGCGGTAGATGCAGTGCGGCCGGTTGCCGAAGCGGCCGTTGGTGATCGCGACCGGCCCGACCCGAGCCCCAATGCCCGCGAGCTGCGCGCCGCGCAGGAACACGTCGCCGTTCCCCCCGACCGGGTGGGCGTGCTGGCCGTAGGAATGCGGGTCCCCCACGGCCAGTCCTGCCCGGCGACGGGAAGCTCACCCTCGATGGCCTCGTAGTAGCCCTTGAGGTCGGCGTAGGAGATCGGCCAGTCGACCCCGACCCCATCCAGGCTGTGGGTGGCGAAGTCCGACGGGTGCAGGCGGGGCACGAAACCGGAGTAGTGCACGAGCGAACCCCCGACGCCGCGCCCGGAGTTGTTCGACCCCGGCGGCACCGGGTCCGCGCCGCCGATCACCCGCGGCTCGGTCCAGTAGAGGGTGTGCGCGCCGCGTTCGTCACTGACCCAGTCCGCGTCGGGATCCCAGAACGGTCCGGCGTCGAAGGTGACGATCTTCCAGCCGTGGCGGGCCAGGCGCTGGGTCAGGACGCTGCCGCCGGCACCGGCCCCGATGACCACGAGGTCGACCTCGTCGGTGTCGTCGAAGTGGCGCATGTCCGCGCGCAGTGCGTGGTTGACCCGCGACCCGTCGTTCGGGATCAGCCACGCGGAGTCGTTGCGTTCACGGAGGCTGCGGTAGCTGAACCGGCTCTCGGTCACCGCGAGGACCCGCCCTGGCGGCCACTCGTGCGCCCGTGCGGGGCCGGCGGGGAACCGGTCAGGCGACTGTGGGCCTCGGCCTCGCGCTGTACCCGCTCGGCGACGGCGAGCTGGTCGGTGTCGTCGTGGTCGGGCACCTCCCACCGCTCGCGGGCGTTGATGCCGACGTTCTTGTACCCGCGCGGGTAGGCAGGGCCGCCGAAGCCGATCTCGTTCCACGCCCACGGGTGGGAGTAGAAGGCGGTGCACGCGTAGCGGGTCCACAGACTCCACACGTGCTTCGCCGCCCGGCCGTGGAAGTCCCCCTCCCGCCCGGAACGGTCGAAGACGTCTTGGAGCATCGCGGCGGCGGCCGGCCGGCCGAGCCCGGCGAAGCCCGTGCCGTGGCCGGCGTGGGCGTCGGCGTCGAGGTCGGCCAGGGTGTCCCGCCAGGCCTGGGCGTCCTCGGGCATGTCGTCATACCGCCAGCCGTCGGTCTCACCCGCGGCGAGGCGGGCGTCGATGAGGGACACCACCGGGATCCGCGGATCGCTGTCTTGCGCGAGCAGCAGGTCGCACAGCAGCGTCGCGGTCGCGTCCTCCGTGGCGGTGAAGAGGGACAGGTCACCGCCGGGGGCCAGGCGGGCCAGCACGACTCCCGCGGTCACGTCGTCCCACCGGTGGGCCTCGGTGAGGACGTCGTAGCCGGGGAACCGGCCCCGGCCCTGCGGGGTCACCGCCCGCTGGTTCGGGGGACGGAACGGCATCAGTCCTCGCCCTCGCGGCGCAAGACCGACACGAGCAGGCCCATGCCGCCGACGAGGCTGGCGAGCAGCGGGGCGAACACCGGCGGCCCCATCCCCAGGTTGTAGCCCGCCAACTTCCAGCCGCCCGGTTTCTGGGCGACCCCGCGGATGTGCAGAACGAACCCCTGCAGACCGTTCACGACGATCAACGCATTCGCCAGCGGCAGGACCGTCTTCGCCGCGCGGCGGCTGAACACCGCGGCGACTCCGGCCGGGACCACCGTCGGCACCACCACGATCGGGATCCACATCAACTTGTTGCCAAAGCTCGCCGAGTCGTGGGAGGTGTAGATCTCCAGCGTGGTGATCACCGCACCCGCCGCGGTCAACCCCGCGAGGCTCCGGACGAGACCATGCCCGCGCGGCGGCGGAGCGCCCGGACGCGGCCTGAGCGTCCGGGCGGAGCCGATCCGCTACCGCGGCGCGGCCTGACGCCGGGCGGCGTGTCCGGGCGGTGTTCGCCGCTGACACACCAGCCGCCACGCGGCGCGCAGGACCCCGAACTTGTGCGGACACCGACCGGGACGGCACAGTTGTCCGGTGACAATCTTTGACGACCGTCTGGTAGGGCCACCTTCGTGTCGGCGGGAGCCGGCTCCTCGTTGGGGTGGGGTGAGGAGGTGAACCTGCTGCCGGATCTTCCATTCTGGGCGGACCTCGTGGTGTTCGTGGGGTGTGCGGTCGCCATTTGGGTGGCCGGGATCTTTCTGTCGAACAACACCGACATCCTGTCCGAGCGGCTGCATCTCGGGCAGGCCCTCGGCGGTCTCATCGTGCTCGGGGTGGCCACCAACCTTCCCGAGATTGCGATCACCTACAGCGCCGCCGTCAGCGGTCAGCTCGACGTGGCGGTCAGCAACATCCTCGGTGGGATCGCTCTGCAGACCGTCGTCCTGGTCGCCCTGGACGCGTTCGGGGTCCGTGAGCGGCGGCCCCTGACCTACCAGGCGGCCAGCCTCACCCTCGTCATCGAGGGGGCGGTCGTGCTGGCGGTGCTGATGGCGGTCGTGATGGGCACCCAGCTGCCGAAGACGCTGGTCCGGTTCCGCCTGTCTCCCGACGTGGTCCTGATCACGGTCATCTGGGTCGTGGGGCTGCTGGTCACCCAGCGGGCCGGGAAGAAGCTCCCGTGGTCCGACAGCGGTGAGGCCCCGGACAGCCAGCCTGAGCCGCGCGGGCACTCCCGCCGCAAACGCGCCCACGACGCCACCGCGAAGGGTGTCAGCACCGCCCGGGCCGCCGCCGTGTTCGCCGCCGCTGCGGTCGTCACCCTCGTCGCCGGCGCGGCCGCCGAGGAGAGCGGCACCGCGGCCGCGGGACATGTGGGGCTGTCCGGGGTCCTGTTCGGCGCGACCGTGCTCGCCGCCGCCACCTCGCTGCCCGAGCTGAGCACCGGACTGACCTCGGTGCGCCAGGGGGACTACAAGCTGGCGTTCGGCGACATCTTCGGCGGCAACGCGTTCCTCCCGGTCCTGTTCCTGCTCGCCGTCCTGGTGTCCGGGAAGGCCGTCCTCCCCAACGCGCACCCCTCCGACATCTACCTCACCGGACTCGGGGCGCTGCTCACCGTTGTCTACATGACGGGGCTGGTGTTCCGGCCGTCGAAGCAGCACGCCCGCCTCGGCCTCGACAGCATCGTCGTGGTTGTCGTCTACGCCGTCGGCGTCGCCGGACTGGCCGCCCTCCCGAGCTGACCGAGCCCGGTGGAACGGCGCTCAGCCCGGTGCACGAGTTAGCCCGCCGGCGCACCGGCGGCGGGGTCGGTGAGGTCGATGCACAGCGCGGTCGCGTCCTGGTCAGCGGCGTCGCTGGTGGTGAGCAGGTGCCCGATGAGGTGCCGCACGACTGGCCCTGGGGGATCGGCGCTCAGCCCGCGGATGACGGTGGTGAGTTTGCTTCGGGGTCGGTCGGTGAACCCGTGGCCGAGGACGACGAACCGGTCCCCGGCGGCCGCGGGGACGGCGGTGGCGGTGTAGTCGCTGTCCCCGGTGCCACCCCACGGGGGCTGTTCGGGGAGGGTGATCTGGGTGACCCGGCCGCGGCGGGCGCGGAACACGCGGATCCCGGCGGTGGCCAGGACCGCGACCCCCAGCGGGTCCCGGGTGAGTTCGACCAGCGCACCGTCGCAGGTGAGCCGGCCGGCGAACTGTGCGTACAGCGCCTGGTCGATCAGCGAGGCCTGTTCGGGCAGGGTCCGGCCGAGGCGGCGGGCGTGGCGCAGCGCCCCGAGCGCGAGTGCGGTCACGAACGGGGCACCGGGGGCGGTGGTGCCCGCGGTGAGCACGGCGGCGGCGACCGCGCCGTCGCGGGCGGACCAGTCGTAGGCGTCGCTGCAGACGTCCCACGCGGGTTCGATCTGGCCGGCGAGGTCGAATCCCTGCGACCGCAGGGTCCGACCGGGTAGCTGCGCCCACTGCATCTCCGCGGTCACGGTCCACTCCCGGCGGCGGCGGGCGCCGTCGAGGGCCTGCGCACCGCGGGCGGTCGTCGGGAGCACCACCCCGGCCACCGGGGCGAGGGCGTCGGTGATCGCCTCGACCGCGGCCCGGTGCTCCGCACTCAGTCCGGCCGCGGTGATGACGGTCAGTGCCCCGAGGGCCTCGGGGTTCGCGGTCACGGGGGCGTGAACCGCCGTCCATCGCCCGTCGTCCTCGACCTGCAGCCGCCCGGTGAGCAGCGCCGCCCCGGGTGGTCCGTCCTCGACCCCGACCGGGGGGAAACCGAACGGGCCGTCGTCGCCTTCTGTGGCGGTGGACGACGCCGCGGGCGGCATGTCGTCGGATCGGGCCACGGCGATCGCGTGGAGGGTGGTCCCGTCGTGGGACACCAGCCGCAGGCAGACCGCCGCGGCGGCGGTGTGGTCGCGGACGAACCGGACCAGGACGTCGACGGCGTCGACGGGGTCCGCGGCGCGGAGGTCGCGGACGAGGTTCGACCGCAGAACGGTGAGGTCAGGGCCGGCGACGGGCGGGGCCGCGTGGCCGCCGAGCAGCGCGGTGAACCCGGCGAGGGCCGTGGCCCGCCGCGCCGGGTCCAGGGCGTCGAGCAGCCGCTGGAGTTCCGCGGCGCGGCGACGGTCGCAGTCGGCGAGGATCCGCTGCCCCCGTCGGGTCACCGTGAGGGTGACCTCCCGGCCGCTGTCCGGTGAGGGCCTGCGGTCGAGCAGACCGGCGGCGGTCAACCGGTCCACGAGCCGACTCAGGGTCGGTGTCGAGGTGCCCACGGCAGCGGCGATCTGGGTGAGATTCGGGGGCGACGGCGCGGCGGCGACGGCGGCGAGCACCCGCAGCTGAAGGGGGGTCGGGGCGTTGGGGAGCTGGTCGACCGCGCGGGTCGCGCTGTCCCCGATCACCGCCGCCACCCGGGACAACAGGTCCAGCTGGTCGCCTGCGGGGTCGGTGTTGGACACCAAAGTCTCCCGTCCCCTAGAGGAACAGCGGACGGACCGGGACCCGGTGACCGTCGATGTGCTGCCCCGGTTCGCACGGTAGCCAGCTGACCCCCCGTTGAGTGGAGGAGCCCCGACCCGTGGTCGGGTCGGGGCTCCTCGGTTGCGCGCAGGCGGCTGACCACCCGACTGTGGTCCCGCCGGCCGCCTTCGTTCCCCGGCCGCCCCGGGGTGTCACAGCCGGTGGTGACGTTGACGCGGGGCAGGGACGTCCGGGTCAGGCGGAGGCGGTGCGGGCGCCGGCTTTCCCGCGGTCAGCGGCGGTCCGGGACGCGTCGGTGGGCTCGGCGATGAGGTGGCCGGAGACGTACACCTCCGAGGGGTAGTACTCGGGGAGGGATCCGTTCGGGGTGGCGGCGTCTTCGGCGGTGCGGAGCTTGGCGACCTTGTGGATCTGGGCGCCGAACCCGGCCTTGGCGGCGATGTCGGCGACGCTGAACGCGATCTGCACGGTCAGCGCCCACCCGGCGTTGCCCGGGGCCGCGAACAGGGGGATCAAGTAGACCAGCGGGTACACCCCCCACAGCGAGAGCAGCAGGATCGTGGCGTTGCGGAGGCTGATCGCGGTGTCGGCGGACACGGTCTTCGCGGTGGCCCGCATCGACCCGATGAACACCACGTACAGGTAGGCGAAGAAGATGGTGCTGATCGCGCCCCAGACCAGCAGCCCGCCCTTGGTGGCGTGGGCCTGCCCGAGGCCGATGACCCCGAAGAACCCGGTCAGGATCATCAGGAACGCCGCACCCATGGTGGTGAACCGCAGCGACGCCGACTTCGCCTTCGCGAGGGTGCACACCGACAGGAACTCCACCGTCAGCAGGGGCACGGTGACCGACCAGTCGAGGTAGCGCAGCTCGGTGAGCAGGGTCCCGGCCTTCGGGACGTGCACGGTTCCGACGGTGCGGAACCCGAGAACGAGTTCGAGGGAGATGATGATGTACGCGACGAACGCGACCCCGCAGATGAGGGCACTGGCCACCGGCGCGGTCCGCCACCGCTTGGACACCTCGTTGCGGGTGACCAGGGAGTACACGAACGCCGCGAACAGCGCGAGCCCGGCCACGACAACCACGTACAGCAGCAGCTGGTACTCCCAGTCGGTGTAGGACGTCAACTGGCCGAACGACGTACTGGTATTCCCCAGATCGGGAACGGCGAGGGTGGGCACAGGGGCTCCTTCGAGGTGAGCGGGCGTCCACCGCGGTCGCGGCGGAACAGTGGTCAGGACGTCAACGGCCGGGCAGTCAGTGCTCAGGAAATACTGGGGAAGTCAGCGGCCGGGCGGTCCGGTACGGGCGGTCAGGCGGTCAGGTCTGGGCACCGGCGGTGGGTGGTGTCGAACCAGGCCACGGCGGCGGCGTGCGGGACGGTCAACGCCAGCAGCCCGGCGACGAGCAGGGCCAGCAGCCGCACGGTGCCGACCCCGGACCAGGCCAGCCCGGCGGCGACCACGGCGACCACGGCGACCGAGGCGGCCGCCGACCACACCACCACCCGGCGGTTCAGCCCGCCCGAGGAGGGTGCGACGCCCGCGATGGTCGCGGTGCTCGGCTGCAGGAGCCGGGTGAGGTGGCGCAGGGAATGCCAGGCCCCGAAGAACACCGCGAACGACAGCACCGGTGGGGCCACGAACGCCATCACCAGCAGCAGCAGCCCCTCCCCCGCCTCCCGCAGGCGCCGGGACAGGACCCGGCACGCCACCGTGACCGCCAGACACGCCACGGCGACCGCGGCCGCTGTCCACCGGACCCCCGGGGACAGCGCGGTGACCAGGCCCGGGGACAGGGCGGCCAGGACGCTGTTCACCGGCTGGGGATGCACCGCGAACGGCACCGCGACCACCACTCCCCCGGAGCCCACCACCGCCGCGACCCGCTCCCACGACCCGGCCGACCGGCCCGGCCGGGTCGGCCCCGCGTCGGCGTACTCGACCTCGCCGAGACCGAAGTGCACGACCGCGGCCACCAGCAGCACGAGGACTGCCGGCACCGTCGCCAGCCACACCGCGGCTCCGACCGCGGCGAACACCGCGAGATACACCCAGGCCGCACGCCGGCCGGCCGTGGGCTCAGCGGTCGCGAGCAGCGCCCCGTCGACCGCTCCGTGCGGCACCCCGACCAGCACCGCGAGGACCGCGACCGGTACGGCGAGGCGACCGGCCGTCACCGGCCACCCGAGGGAGACGACGACCGTGGCCGCCACCACCGCCAGCGACGCCACCTCGACGACCCAGCCCGCGTGGGTCGCCGGCGACCGGGTGCGGCCCACCTCGCCCGACGACATGCCGGGCGGGCGGACCGACCCGGTTGCAACTGATGTCATATGGCAACTATTGGGTGAGTTGATGCGAACTGCAACCTGAGCACAGACCGGCTCCACCTTTGTGACCCGACGGGGCGGCCGTCGTCGGAGCGGTCCGACCGTCATGGGCCCAACCGTTGCCGTGAGACAGTCGTCGGACGAGCTGGCGTCGAACCCCGGAGACGGAGCAGTCCATCGCCGGCTGGCGTTTCACCCGCTCCGCAGAGACGGCCCAGGACTCTTCCGGGGTCGCGAGGCCCCGCCCCGCGCAGCGGTGTGACCGAGATGGACAGGAGTCCGATGACGACGACCACCCCCAGCACCACCGACCCAGCCGCTGATTCCGTGCGTCATCTCGGCCCCGCCCCGTCCGCGAAGGGGGTAGTGGTCGTGACGGGCGGCTCGGCGGCCCTGGGTCGGGCGGTCGTGCGGGAGTTCGCCGCCGCCGGCTACGACGTGGCGGTCCTGGCCCGCGGCCGTGACGGCCTCGCCGGCGCGGTCCGCGATGTGGCCGCCGCCGGGCACCGGGGGCTCGGGGTGCCGTGTGATGTGTCGGTACACACCGAGGTCGAGGCCGCCGCCGAGGAGATCGAGGCGGTCCTCGGACCGATCGAGGTATGGGTCAACGACGCGATGACCTCGGTGTTCGCACCCTTCCTGGAGACCGACCCGGAGGACTTCGAGCGGGCGACCCGGGTGACCTACTTCGGGTTCGTCAACGGGACCCGCGCGGCGCTGAAGCGGATGAAGCCCCGTGACCGCGGGGTGCTGGTGCAGGTGGGGTCGGCGCTCGCGTTCCGCGGGATCCCGCTGCAGGCGGCGTACTGCGGCTCCAAGCACGCGATGGTCGGGTTCACCGAGTCCGTCATCACCGAACTGATCCACGACCGCAGCAAGGTCCGGGTGTCGATGGTCCACATGCCCGCGATGAACACCGTGCAGTTCAGCTGGGTGAAGTCCCACCTGCCGCACCACCCGCAGCCGGTTCCCCCGATCTACCAGCCGGAGATCGGCGCGCGGGCGGTCCGCCACGCCGCCGAACACGCCCACCGGCGGGTGTGGGTCGGGCTGCCGACGGTTGGCACCGTCCTCGGGAACCGGACCATCGCGCCGCTGCTGGACCGCTACCTCGGGCGGACCGGATACAAAGCCCAGCAGAGCCCGAAAGACGACATGCCCGAGATCGGGTTCAACCTGTGGCACCCGATCGACGGCGACCACGGTGCGCACGGGGACTTCGACCACAAGTCGGTGAGCCACAGCCCCGAGCTGTGGGTATCGGAGCACCGGGCCGCGGCCACCGCCGGTGCCACCGCTGCCCTGGCCGGCGCGGTCGCGCTGCTGCGGCGGGCCCGGTGACCGCCACAACCAGCTCCCGACCGGTCCGGGTCCTCGCCGCTGCGGAGGCCGTGTTCGGGGTGGCGTGCCTGGCCGCGCCCGGGGTGTTCGAGTCCGCCGCCGGGGTCACCGTCCACCGGGTCGACGGCCACCGGTTCGTGCAGATCCTCGGCGTCCGCCATCTCGTGCAGGCCGCCCTCGTCGCAGCGCACCCGACTCCCGGGGCGTTGCGCGTCGGGGCCGCGGTGGACGCGATCCACGCCACCACCATGCTCGGGGCCGCCGGAGGCGACCCGAAGCAGCGTCGGCCGCTGGTCCGCAACACCGCCGCCGCCCTCGGCTGGTTCGTCCTCGAGGTCGCCGTCGCCCGCCGGCACAGATGATCGGCGGCCGCGAGGTCACAGCGGTGACCGCCGCCGCCGGGTTCCCGCCTCAGGTGCTCCGCGAGTACGCCCTGCTCGCCGACGGCCGGCGGGGTGCGGTGATCGGCCCCCGCGGTGACGTGGCGTGGCTGTGTGCGCCGTACTGGGACAGCGAGCCGGTGTTCGACGCCCTCCTCGGCGGCGGCGGGGTGTACGCGGTGACCCCCCATGACGGGGTTTTCGTGTGGGGCGGGTCCTATGAGCCCGGAAGCTTGGTGTGGACCAGCCGGTGGACCACCGCTGGCGGGGTCACCGAATGCGAGGAGGCCCTCGCCTACCCCGCCGACGGCGACGGGCTGGTCCTGCTGCGCCGGGTCCGGGCCGTGGCGGGCGCCGCCGACGTCGACGTCGTGCTCGCCCCCCGGGCCGGCTTCGGCGGGCGACCGGCCACCCGGGTCCACCGTTTCGACGCGGGCGGGCGGTCGGGGTGGATCGCCCGGCTCGGGGAGCTGCACCTGCGGTGGACCGGCGCTCCCGACGCCGAACCCGGCGGCGCCGGCGGGTGGACCCACCGGCTGCGGGTCGACCCCGGCGCCCACCACGACCTCCTCCTGGAGATCAGCCCCCACCCGTTCGGCGACCCCCCGCCGGACCCGGCCCGGCTGTGGGATGCGACCCGAGCCGCCTGGGGTCGCGGCGCGCCCTCAATGGACGCGACCGTCGCCCCCCGCGACGCGATGCACGCCCACGCCGTCCTACGCGGGCTGACCAGCCCCGGCGGGGGGATGGTCGCCGCGGCCACCACCTCGCTGCCGGAACGGGCCGAGGCCGGCCGCAACTACGACTACCGCTACGTCTGGATCCGCGACCAGTGCTACGCCGGTCAGGCCGCCGCCGCCGTCGGCAGCGACGACCTCCTCGACGGCGCCGTCGCGTTCGTCGGGGAACGCCTACGCGCCGACGGTGCCGGCATGGTCCCCGCCTACACCACCCGCGGCGACGCGGTCCCCGGCCAGCACCGCCCCGCCCACCCGGCGGGCTACCCCGGTGCGGACCTCCTGGTAGGGAACTGGGTCAACCGGCAGTTCCAGCTCGACGCGTTCGGCGAGGCCCTGCTGCTGTTGGCCGCGGCCGCCGACCGCGACCGGGTCGACCTTGACGGCTGGGAGGCCGTCGAAGCCGCCGCCGCCGCGATCGAGGCCCGGTGGACCGATCCCGACGCTGGGATCTGGGAGCTCGACGACCACCAGTGGACCCATTCCCGCCTCACCTGCGTGGCCGGTCTCCGCGCAGCCGCCGGGCACGCCCCGCCCGCGCAGGCCGGGCGGTGGAGTGGGCTGGCGGACACGATCCTCGCCGAGACCGCCCGGACCTGCCTGCACCCCGACGGGTACTGGCAGCGCGCGGTCGACGACCCCCGGGTCGACGCGGCCCTGGTGCTGCCCCCGGTCCGCGGGGCGCTGGCGATGGACGACCCCCGCACCGTCGCCACCCGCCACGCGGTGCTGGACCAGCTCGGCGACGAGCTGTACCTGTACCGGTTCCGCCACGACGACCGGCCCCTCGCCGACGCCGAGGGCGCATTCACCCTCTGCGGCTTCATCGCCGCCCTCGACGCCCACCATGCCGGGCAGCCCGTCGCCGCCGCACGGCGGTTCGAACGCAACCGCGCCTCCTGCGGGCCGGCCGGGCTGTTCACCGAGGAGTACGACATCGCCAGCGTCAGCTCCGCGGGAACCTCCCCCAGGCCTTCGTGCACGCCCTCATGCTCCAGACCGCCGCCGCCCTTCGCCGACCAGCCCCCTGACCGCTGAGACCATCCGAGAAGGAGCACCGCATGGTCGTTTGCGTTCTGGGTGCCGCCGGCCGAGTCGGCCGGATCGTCTCCAGCCACGTGTACGCCTCCGGCCACGCGGTCCGGGGCGTCGTACACCGCCTGGACACGGCGCGAGTTGTGCTCAACCTGCGCCGCGGGATGGCCCCGGCGCCCAGATCATCACCCCGGTCGTCGGGGACGTCCTGGACGCCGACGGGCTCGTCGAGCTGTTCCGGGGCTGCGAAGCGGTCGTCAACGCCACCGGCTCCCCCGAGCCCGGCCCCGCCGGTCGCGACGTCGACCGAGACGGGACCGCCGCGGTCATCCGGGGGATGGGGACGGCTGGGGTCCGCCGGCTCATCCACCTGTCGTGCATGTACGCCCACCGGCCCGCCGACGCCCCGGCGGCGTTCGCGCCCGTCTGGGCGGCGAAACGGAACGCCGAGGAGGCCGTCAAGGACTCCGACCTGGACTGGACGATCGTCCGGGCCGGACCGTTGGTCGACTCCGGCGCCGCGGGCCAGCTGTCACTCGCGGCTCACCTCGACACCCTCGACCCGGTGTCCCGGGAGGACATCGCCGCCGTCATCGGCTCCTGCATCGCGATCAAGGAGACCACCGGCCACGACTTCGACGTGACCGGCGGAACCACCTACCTGCTCACCGCCCTCGACGTCGTCACCGGACGCCGGCCGCGGTCGACCCGGTGACAGCTCGACCCGAGTGACCTGTCCGACTGGCCCGGCGATGGCTGCGGGCAACCCGGTCCTGTTCGACCCGACTGAGCAGCCCGACGCGTCAGGGACTTCCGGTGTACCCCTAACGTTCGATGGGTGATCTCCGAGGCGGTCGCCGCGGTGGCCGCGCTTGCGGCCATCCTGAGCGCCTACTGGGCCCGGCAGGCCAGCCGCCGGACCGCGGTCGAACAGCGGGAGGACCGCGACGAGGGGCGCCGTCAGTTCGACGAGGACCAGGCGCGCCTGCTGTACCTCGACGCGAGCAGTCGGCTCACCCGCGGCGACGCCGAGCACGAGATCGCCCTCGTGACCCTCCGCCAGCTCCGCGACGACCGGAAGTCCGGCCGGTATGGGCCGATGGCCGCCCAGCTGATCACCGACCAACTGGGTGAACTGACCCACACCGTCGACCGGTTGCTCGCCCGCGGACAGGACGTCGAGCTGCTTCCCACTGACGAGGACGCGTAGGTACCCTCGGGGCAGTCCGATCGAGGAGGGGTGGCTATGGCGACGACAGTGCTGCGGGTGTCCCCGGTCCTGGTCGAACGGGCCCGCCAGGAGGTCCGCCAGCTCACCGCCGACCGCAAGCCAATCTCGGAGGGTCTCCGCCGGGTTTCGCAGGTCACGCTGGTCACCGACCACACCAAGACCGCCGAGACGGTGCACGCGTCGGCACGCACGCCATCTGTGGCGCGGCCCCGCTGATCGCAGCGGTGCCCTTCGGCGTGAGCTGACCCCAGCCCACAGTCGGAGGCCCCGGACCCATGCGCGGCCCGAGGCCGCTGTGGCAAGCGGTCACCGACGGCCCGGAGGAACGGGCTTCCGGCTCCGACAGGCGTGTACGTCGCTTCAGCTGGCCCACCGACCCACCAGGGACCGTCAGCTGCGCAGTGATCCGTCCAGTCCACGGTGGCCGACGACAGCGGCGGGTCGTCGTCACGGACGTGGAACGGCACCCCGCAGCCGGGAAGGGTGAGGAATCGGTGGCCGGGGAGGCGGAGGGTCAGCACGTATCCGGCGGCTTCCAGGGCCGGTAGGTAGGTGCTCTCGTTGTCGACGTTGGCCACCGTCACCAGCACCGCGACCTCCTCGGCGACGGCCGACGGTTGAGCCGGGGCGGGGCCCGGGCTCACCGGCAGGGGGGGCGACGCGGAGTCGACCGGCTGGAGGGCCGCGGTGAGCAGCCCCCACTCCAGGACAGTTCCGAGCTCATCGACGACGAGGGCAACCGAGTGGTGGTCCCAGTGGTGGTCGGAGGCGACACCGACGTACATGAAGTTGACCGGCTGGTTCATCGGCCCGCTGTCCCACCACCTGCTGACCGCCCACGGTTCGACGTCCCGCCCGCGGCGGCGCGGCGGTCGTGGTGGTAGCAGACGAGGTCGGTCGTCAGGTCCTTGACAGCGGTGAGGTCGTCCACCGCGGCGAGGAGCAACACCGAGCAGCCACCGCAGCAGCCGCACGTTCACCCGCAGAGGTGGACGCGGTGGTCGTTCACCGCGGTGGTGTCTAGCCCCGGCCGCGCAGCCCCGTGACCACGAGGCCGACCGCGGCCGGGGACGGCAGATGCGCCCAAACGGTGGTGTCCAATGGATCCACCACTACCTCGACTAGCCCCGGTCGAGCGCGACGGTGGACGCGGCGGCCCGGCAGACCACAGCGACCAGTTCCGGGTTCACCGTGGCCGTCACCGCTTCATGATCCCCGCGGGTACCGACAGCACGGGCACGGGCACGGGCACGGGTGCGGTCACGGGTCGGGGAACGGGAACGCGCTCAGTTCGCCGCCACCCAGCCCAGATCCCCAACGTCACACCGGTCGCGGCGGCGTAGGCGGTGCGCGGCGCGGACCCGGGCAGCCCCGGCAGACCGCGGCCGCGTTCACATCCCACGGGGTCCAGGCGTCGGTGGTGAAGACTTCGGCGACCACCGGGTGTACATCGGTTGCGGCGCACGCCGCCCGCCGACCCCACTCCCCCGGCGGCGACACGGCCCGCGCACCGCCGCTGTCCCTCGCCGCCGCACGCACGGCTCGACAGTCGCGCGGCCGGGTCGGTCAACCCGGCCGACACTCCGACCGCGGCGACGTGGCAGGTCACGCAGGTCGGGCCGGTCCATCTCAGGGACCGCCCGAGACACTGCGGTGGTCGCGGCGGCGCCCGACAGGCTCACCCGGTCGGCCCTTGGACGGCGACCCCAGCAGGTCAGCGGACCCACAGCCGCGTCGACCCGAACGGGACGGACGTGCACACGCCATGGACACCAACAGCCAGCCACCCGGTCCACCCGGCTCGGCCCCGCCGGTGATGAGGTCGTGCACCGTCTGCCACACCCTGTTCGACGCTCCCACCCGCGACGGTGACGGCAGCCACGACGACTCGACCGCTGTCCCCGCCGCCGCGCTCGATCCGACCCGGGTCGGTTCTGCTCGAACGCCGGCCGCTGCTACGCCGTCCGCCGCCGCCGCTGAGCACCCGGCACACCACCTGAGCGGCGACGACGTCTACCGACTCGGGTCGACCAGCCCCTCCGCCAACGGTTCCGGAGGATCACTAACCCAGGTCCGTGCTTCAAGCGGGTCGCACACCCGTCGTGCGATGTGACTCTCTATAAGTGGCCGTTATGACAATCAAAGTGGGTGCCGGCCCGGTCGTCGGCTGACCGGCCATGGGCGCCCCTCCCCCCGGCAGGGGCGGTGTCGGTGCTGGTCAGCGGGTCGCAGCTGCGCCGGCAG
>JAABVA010002598.1_pt1 | contig 17815 bp, 4 predicted proteins | sample 5560331 | NCBI WGS metagenome assembly JAABVA01 (sample SAMN12812661, study PRJNA571458) | rock metagenome | isolation source: Antarctica rocks | place: Antarctica: Victoria Land, Mt New Zealand sud | collected 2016-01-07 | reverse complement strand
TTGTCCGCAGGCTTCAGACCTCGACGGGTGCCGCCCCTCGACGCCTGCTGCGTAGTCCTCATCTCGTTGTCCAGAGATGGCTCCTCAATGGAGCAATCTTTCATACTATTAAAGGGCGCACGCCAAACTCTAGCTTAGCGGGGATTCCCTGGAAATGCGGTCGCGACCCTATGGGTCATGGTCTATGGCACGTGAGCAGAGGACGCGGACGCTTGCGGCCAGCCTCTGAGCGGCTCCGTACGCCGCCCCCACCACAAATGCGAAAGCGCGTCGTCAGTGTCTTTCGTCGCGGCGTGAGTTGGCTCCGGCAGCAGCTGGCGTGCGGACGCCTGTGGCAGCGGCTCTGGCTTGTGCGGGAGTCGTGGCCGATCTACGCCATGTCCTTTATCATCACGGTGCATGCGCCTCCTTACATGCAGTTGCCTGGTCATACCCACCCCTGTGAGCCGACCCCAGGGCCATCCCAGGACCGGGATGTATGCGCGCCAACAAGCTCTTTCACGAGCCGTAGGGTCCCACATGGTGCGCGTGGCAAGTTTGCAGCGGGCCGCGCGCGCCAACGCAGTAGGTGGGCACGGGCGGCGGCGACGGATGCGCCCGCTCCGTCGCCGCTGACGCGGGGTGGCGCTTCACCGGGGCTTTGCGGCTCAACATGCGCGGCGCCGGGCTCTGGGCCGGATCGACCTCGAGCACAATCGGCGCGTCGGCGCGCACGCTCACCGCGATCGTCGCGCGGTCGATGCGCGCGTGGCGCAGAGCCGGCGTGCGCGCGGCCAGCGTGGCGGCCAGGTCGCCGACCTCGACGCGCGCCGAACTGGTCGTGGGCAGCGCGATCGTCGTGGTCGCCGTTGCCGTGCGCCGCCCGCGTCCCGGCAGGGTCACGGCGACCGCGACGCGCACACGCGCCCCGCGCGCGCCGGGGTTGAACAGGTCGAGCGTGGTATGCCCAGGCCGTAGCCGCCGGGCGTAGGACAGGTGCGGCGCGCCCAGCCCCGGCGTCGTGCCCACGACGACGGTCTGGCCGCGCGCGCCGGCCTGGCGCGCGACGCGCTCGCTGGCGATTGGCAGGTCGCTCTCGACGGCCACGCCGACCAGCGGATGGCCCGGCGCCAGCGTATCGAGGTGCTCGACCACGCTCTTGCCCGGCGCGACCGTCACGTTGACGTCCTGCTCGTGGACCGCCCGCCCCTGCTGTACGTACAGGCGCAGGTGGGCTGTGGCCGCGTCCGGCAGCACGTTGCGCAGCACCAGGTCTTCGCCCGCTACTGGGTGACCGTCCCCGCCAGCGCTGGCGGCGAACAGGCGCCGCAGGCCCGTGCCCCTGGGCGGGGCGCCGACGTAGAGGCGGCCCAGCACGCTGCCGGCATCGGCCGTGACGACGGGGTGCGTGCCCTTGACGTAGCTCAGCGTGGTCCGCGCGACGCCGCCCACGACCTCGACGGCGCCCGGCGCGAAGGTGCCGAGGTCGCTATTGAAGGAGAGGGTGCGCCCGTCGCCGATCGGCGTCCCCGACGCGTCGACGACGCGCGCCGTCAGCGTCGCCTGCATGGTGCCGTCGGGGAGCGCCCGCGACGCGCCCATCTGGAGCGTCACCCGGCTGGGATCGCCGGCGCGCACGATCAGCGTGGCCCGCGCCACCCGCGTGCGCATCACATGGCCCGCGACGCGCTGCTGTGCCAGCACGCGCAGCGCATAGGCGCCGGGGCGCAGCCGCGACGACGTGTCGACGTGCAGCGCCGGGGCGGCCGCGCCCGCGCCGTGGCCGGGGGCGAACAGATTGACCGAGGTGGGCAAGACGTACGCCGTCACGCCGGAGGGCAGGCTCGACGGGTCCACCCCCAGGGTGGCGAAGTCGGCCGGACCATTGCTCGCGCGGGCGCCCCGCGCCGGACGAAGGGTGAGCGGGACGACCGCGTTGCCGCCGGCCACCGTCGCATCGCGGCCGGCCGCCAGCGCGAAGTCGGCGGCGGAGGCCGCGCTCGTGGGGGCGGAGGTCGAGAGGCGCGCCGGGACCCAGCGGCTCAGGCGTCCCTTGATGTCGTAGGAGGCCACGTCGACGCTGTAGCGCGCGCCGCGCAGGCCTTCCACGACCGTGTAGGTCGTGCCGAGGCCAGTGTCGAGCATGCCGTAGCGGCCGGCCGGCATCGTGTTGGCTCGCCAGCGCAGCTTGTAGCCGGCCACGTTGCCGGCGCGCGCCGGGGCCGTCCAGTAGACGTGCAGCAGGAGGTCGCGGTCGGCGCCCACGACCTGGCGCGGGGTGTCGGGTCGGGCGGGCTGCCGTACCACCACCGTCCCCGCGGCATAGGCGCTCACGTCGGGGCCGATGCCATTGTCGAGCACCGCATACACATAGTACGCGCCGCCGGGGATGGCGCCGGTGTCCCAATCGTAGCGCCAGACGCCGCCCCTGACTGGGACGCCGCCAGCGATGAGCGTGCCGGCGCGGTTGGGCTGCGTGTGACCGTTGATCGTGACGGTGGGCGCCGTCGCGTAGTAGAGCGAGACCGTCTGGGCCTTGCCCGGGTCGGTCCCGGCCAGCGTGCCCGTGAGGCGCGCCGTCGGGTGGGCCAGGACGGCCCGGCCCCTGGCCGGGGCGGTCACGGTCAGAGCCGGCGGCAAGGCGTCGCCCTGCACGTCCAGGCGATACCCCTCATTCCCGGTCACGTTGGAAATGGTCACCTTCCAGTCGCCCGCTTGCGGTCGGCTGATGTAGACGATGTCCTCGGCGGCGTAGCCAGGAGGCAGCTCGCTAGGCTTGGTGACGTGGATCGAAGCGTTGGGCCGGGCGACGTGGCTCGGTGTGTAGACTGTCCCATCGGGGGCGGTCAGGGTGAGCGCCGGGGCGCCGCGTTGCCAGCGCAGGGCGAAGAAAGTGTCCTTCTGGCCCGGCGCGATGCGCACGGTCCCCGCGTTCGCATACACCGGCTGCGATGGGCCATGGCGTGGCGCTCCGGCCGCCGCGGCGGCCGGGGAGGGCCGCGCCGCGCGGAGGCCGTCGAGCCGGCCCGTCGGTCCGATCACCGGCGCGCGCAACGCGGAGCGGTCGATCGTGGCCGCGCCGAGGGGCATGCGCACGGCGGCGAGGTGGGTGATACCCGCGGCGCCCGCCAGCCCCACGGCGCCGGCCACGTGATCGCCCAGGCGATCGCCGCTGCCGTTGTGTGCCAGCAGGTAGCCCGTGTTGTTTTGGCCCTGGATCAGGGTGTAGCTCGAGCCCGTGTCGAGGTGGACGCCGCCGTTCTTGTCGACGAACAGGCTCTTATCGAAGGAACCGAGGATGCAGTCGTGCGCATGGACGCTCATCTTGAGTCCGGAGACTTTGTTGCCGCCGTCGGTGAACTTGCCGAGCTCGCCGTCGATGCCGGCGTAGTCGTCGCACCACGGCACGACGTAGAAGGTCAGCGCGGGGATCGTGGCCGTCGCGGCCACGCTGGCGGCGAGCTCGGAGCCGTCGGCGTCGACCCAGAAGTGGGCGCGGGCGCCCAGGCGGACGTCGATGTCCCGGTTGACGTGGACGCCGGTGTAGCCGCCGACCACGGCGTAGGCGCCGAGGCCGGTGGCTGTGCGGGCGAACGCGGGGTCCTGCGCCAGGCTGTCCGTGCAGACGTAGTCGACGGACTGGATGACCCGCGCGCAGAAGCCGCCGTAGAAGTGGATGAACTGGAAGATGGTCCCGTAGACGGACGCGCCGAAGTTGCCGTTGGTGGCGACGCTGACCTGCCCGGTGGCCGACACGAGCTCGCCGCTGGGGTCCGCGACGCCGATGCCGGCCGTCAGGCTGACGATCACGTCGGTGTTGCCCGAGATGTCCACGCCCTTGCTCACGCCGATGCCGCCGACGAAGCTGTTGATCTGCAGCGGGATGCCCGCCTCCTCCAGCGGGATGCCTTCCTGGAGCTGCATGTTGATGACGGCGTGGCGGAAGGGGATGGGGTGCGTGTCGTCGGCGCTGCCGAACTCGAACGAGGCGGCGAGGCTGAAGGCCTGCAGGCTGACGAGGCCCTGCCCGACGACGAGCCAGCCCGACTTGGTCTTGGGCACGCCGTCGGCGTCGAGCACCGGGTTGCCGTTACCGTCGAGGACAGCGGTCTTGGGGAACGAGATGCAGCCCGCGCCGCCGACGCCGAACCCGCCCGCCGTGAGCGTGGGCAGCGGCAGGTAGGCGCCGCCGCTGTCCGCGCAGGCTTGCTTCTGCGCCGTGGGGTCGACCGGGGAGGCGTTGGTGAGGCTGGGTATCGAGAAGCTGGTCGGCAGCGGCAGGCCCTTGAAGGTCACCGCATGGGTTTGCCTGTTGTAGCCGACGTCGCCGAGCGAGAGGGCGCTGGGGAGCACGGGCAGGTTGAGCGTGAGGTTCTTGGCCTGGATGCCCGTGTTGTCGATGGTCAGCCCGCCAGCCTGCACCTGCAGCCCGCCGATCGTGAGCGCGGTCTGACCAACCTGGAGGCCCTTGGACTTGCCGGCCACGGCCAGCGTGACGTTGTTGGCCGTTACGCTCAGGTTGAACGGGTCGGGGAGCGTCAGGGCGGCGGCGTCCGCGCCGAGCCCCCGTGAGCCGATGGTCAGCTTGTCCACGCTGACCGCGGCGCCGCCGAGGTTCAGCGCGAGGTGGCTGCTGCCGTTGATGCTGACCACACCGCCGCTCACCTCGAACGCCGGGGTGACGGTGAGGCCGTCGACCGACACGGTGCGCACGTTGAGGCCCGCGTCCGTGAACAGGCCGCCGAGGTCAAGCGTGGCGTCGCCGACGGTGAAGCCGTCGGCGCCCAGGCGGAGCCGGGAGACCGCGACGCTGAACCCATAGGCGGAGAGCTTAATCTGGTTCTCGAGCTCGATGTAGCCGGTGACCGTCACCTTGCCGTCGGCCCGCGTGACCGCGAACGCGCCCGCGAGCGTGATCGGCTCGCAAGTGTCGGGGTGCACGGCGCAGTTGGGGTTCAGGCTTTTGGGCAGCGTCAGCGTGGCGTCGTCGACCGCGACGCCGCTCTGGTCGAGCGTCACGTCCTGTACGCCGAGCGTGAAGCCGGCCACCTTGAAGTGGATCAGGGCGCCGTTGTCGCGCCCGCCGAGCACGAGTTGGCCGGTGATGGTGGGCTTGCCGCCGTCCACGCTCGCCGTCAGATTGCCGTTGACCACGGCGTTCTCCAGGCCGGGCACGCCGGGCAGCGTGGCGTGGGCGTTGACGACCTGCAGGGAGACCGTCAGCGCGTAGTTGTGGTTGTCGGCGATCACGCAGGGGTCATCCTTCTTGCGTAGGGCGAGCTGATCGCTGGCGTCGGGCGTGGCCGTGGCGTTGCGGTAGTCGCACGCGTCGGGCGTGGCCGTCGCGTCGGGCCCGGTCGCCGTGGCCGTACCGGCCGGGGTGGCCGTCTCGGTCGGGGTGTCGGTGGCGGTCGGCGTGGCCGTCCTGGTCGGCTTCGCCGCGGACGTGCCGCCCGTCGCGGTTGCGGTGGACGTGGGCTTGGCCGTGGGGGCCGCCGTGTAACTGAGGGTTTCCGTGCGCGCGCCGTGCAGGGTCAGCGCGACGCTGTCGGTGCCGACGCCGAACCCACCGTACGAGAAGTGCGGGTTGGTCGCCAGCAGCGTGCCGTCGATCGTCTGCCCGCCGCTGAAGCCGATATGCACGGCGCCGCTGACGGGGATGTTGTCGAACGGCGCGGGCAGGATGGCCCGTGCGTCGGCGATGGTGAGCCCCGCGCCGCCGATGGTGATGCTGGCGGCGCTGATCCCGAAGCCCTTGGCTACGAGCGTGAAGTCCTTGATGCCGGCCGAGGCGGTCGGGGCGCAGCTGGCGTTGACCCGTATGTCGCCCGCGAGGTTGATCGCCGACCCGGCGGTGTCGATGCCGGCGATAGACAGGCCGACGCCGCTCATGGACAGGCCGCTGTTGTCCAGCGTGATGGTCTTGATCGAGGCGTGGAAGCGACCCAGGGCGCCGTCGTTGACCGGGCCGGCGGAGAGGGCGCCGGTGAGCGTATAGCGGCTGGCGACCCGCAGGTCGCCCGTGAGCGTGGGATGCCCGTCTCCGCACAGGCGCGAGGCCAGGGTGGCGCTGGCGTGCGCCGTGAGCCCGGTGTTGTCCAGCGTGAAGTCGCCGACCGTGTCGACGCCGCCGAAGGCGAAGTGGACGCCCGTCTGGGTGAGCGCGCCGACTACCCCGCCGTCCGGCTTGACGCGCAGGAGGCCGGTGGGCGCGACGTAGCGCAGGCCGGCGATGCGCGCCAGGCTGACGGTGGCGTTGGCGGTGAGCCCGCCTGCGTCGAGCGATAGGTCGCCGGTGGCGTCGAAGCCGTCCACCGAGAAGCTCGCGCCACTCGCGGTCAGCTTGCCCGCGAGGCCGAAGTTGGGCGCGATCGTCAGCGCGCCGGTCAGCGTGGGCGCCGCGCCGCCGGGCGGCATCAGGGTCGCGGGCACGGTATAGCGCGCGCCCTGCACGCTGAGCCCCGTGCCGTCGAGCGTGACGCCCGTGGCGGCGATGGTATAGCCAGCCAAATTCACGGCGGGCAGGGCCGCCGTGAGGCTACCGCCCACGCCGCCGCCGGCGGGGACCGTGAGGCTACCGGTCAGCATGACCGGGCCCGCCCCCGTCGGGAGCAGGCTCACCGGCAGCGCCAGGGCGGCGTTGCCGATGGTGAGGGCGTGGTCGCCAATCGTGATGGCGCGCGCGTCGAGCGTGAAGCCGGCGTAGAGCACCTGCGTGGCGGGGAAGTCGAGTGTCCCGCCGAGCGTGCCGTCCGCGTTGAGCGCGATGTTGTGCGCCGTGAGCGCGGAGGCGGCGCCGGCGGGGACGAGCCCGTCGGGCAGCAGCAGGCTGAACTGCGCGACGCTCAGGCCGGCCTCGCCCAGCGCCGGCCCGACGAGGACCACCGCGAAGCCCTGGTAAGAGATCTGGAGCACCGCCGGGGCGAGCGTCGTCGTGCCGGCGAGCGTGCCGTCGGGGCCGATGCGCAGCCCGTTAGCCGTCAGCCCGGCGCCGCCGAAGGCCCGCGCCAGGGTGAAGGAGGTCGTAGCGACGGTCACGCCCGTGTTGTCAAGCGCGGCGCCCTGCGCGCTGAAGGTCGTGCCGAGCTTGGTGAACTGGAAGTCGGGCAGCGCGATGGGCAACGTCGGGTTCCCGTCGGGGCCGAGCTGCAGGGCGAGGGGCGCGAGGGGGGCGCCGACGAGCGCGAGGCCCCCCGGCGGTGCGAGGGTGACGCCCTGCACCGCGCCGCCGGTCGCGCACTGCGTGGAGTCGAGGCGCCAGCCGCCGACGACCGCGTGGTAGCCGCTACCGCAGGGGGTCGCCGAGGGAGCGACCGTAGCGCTCGGCGGGACCGGGGTGGCGGTGGCGGTGGCGGTGGCCGTGTCCGTGGGGGTGGCGGTGGCCGTGGCGGTGGCCGTGCTCGTCGGGGTGCTGCTCGGGCGGGGTGTCGCCGACGCGAGCGGCGTGGCCGTGGGGCGCGGCGTCCGCGTCGGGCGCGGCGTATCGGTCGCCGTGTCCGTGGCGGTGGCCGTGGCGATGGCGGTGGGGAGCGCCGGGGGGGTCGCGGTCGGTGTGCTTGTGGCGGTGGCGGTGGCCGTGTCCGTGGCGGTGGCCGTGTCCGTGGCGGTGGCCGTGTCCGTGGCGGTGGCCGTGTCCGTGGCGGTGGCCGTGTCCGTGGCGGTGGCCGTGTCCGTGGCGGTGGGCGTCCCCGTGGCGGTGGGCGTCCCCGTGGCGGTGGGGGTATTGGTCTGCGTCGGGGTGTCGGTCGGCAGGATCGTGCCGGTCGGCGTGGGCGCGGGCGTATTGGTCTGCGTCGGCGTGCCAGTCTGCGTCGGGGTGTTGGTCTGTGTCGGCGTGCCAGTCTGCGTCGGGGTGTTGGTCTGCGTCGGGGTGTTGGTCTGCGTCGGGGTGTCCGTCGGGATCGCGGTGTTCGAGGCCGTCGGCGTCGCCGTGGCCGGCGGGGTGTACCTGAAAGCGGCGGTATTCGACGTCCCGCCGTAGCGCGTCGTGACCCGCACCTGCACGGTCCCGGTCCCGCCTGGGCTGGTCGCCGTGATGGCGGTCCCGTCGGCGCCGACGGTATAGGTCGTGGCCGTCGTCGCGCCGAAGCTAACGCCCGTGGCGTCGCCGAGGTCGGAGCCGGAGATCACGACCGCCGTGCCGCCGGCCTCGGGGCCCGCGCTCGGGTTCAGGCCGGTGATGCGCGGCGTCCGTTCGTAGGTGAAGTGGTCCGCGGCCGTGGGCGGTGAGGTCCCGCCGGGGGTCGTCACCGTGATATCGACCGTGCCGGGGGGTACGGGGCCGGGGCTGACCGCGTTGACGGTATTGGTGGTGATGTAGCTGCCGCTGGTCGCGTCGATGCCGTCGAAGAAGACGCGGGTCTGCCCGGGGACGAAGTTGGTCCCCGTGATCAGGACGACATCGCCGCCGTCGGCGGTCCCGCCGCGCGGGTCGACGCGGGTGACCGTGGGCGGGGCGTCATAGGTGAAGGCCGGCACGTTTGAGTTGCTGTAGGAGGAGGAGCCGCCGGGGGTGGTCAGTGTGATGTCGACCGTGCCGGGGTCCGCGGCCGGGCTGGTCGCCGTGACCACGGTCCTGCTGGGGTCCACGACGGCGGAGGCGGCCGCCCGGGCGCCGAAGTAGACCGTGGTGGCGCCGGGCGCGAAATTCGTGCCCGTGATGACGACCTGCGTCCCGCCGCCCGTTGGCCCCGCCGTGGGGCTGAAGCCGCCGATGGTGGGGGCGGCGTCGTAGCTGAACTGGTCGGCCGGCGGCGTCGCGGGCGACTCGCCGCCGAACGTCAGCACGCGCACGTCGACCGCGCCGGCCGACGCGGTGACGGGGCTGGTCGCCGTGACCACGGTCCCGCTCGGATCGACGTTGATCGACGTGGCCGGGCGGTCGCCGAAGAGGACGCCGTAGGTGGTGGCGAGGTCGGCGCCGCTGATCACGACGGTCGTGCCGCCGCCGAGCGGGCCGGCGTTGGGGGTGAGGCCGGTCACGACGGGGCCGGTGAGGTACGCGTAGCGGTCCGCGCCGTTGGCCGGCGAGGTCCCGCCGAGCGTGGTGACGCGCACGTCGACCGTGCCGGGCGTCGAGGAGGCCGGAGCCGTCGCCGTGATGGTCGTCCCGTCGGGGGCGACGGTGAACGAGGGGGACGCCTTGTCCCCGAAGGCGACGCGCGACGCGCCGCCCAGGTTGGCGCCCGTGATCACGACCGTCGCCGTCATGTTGAGGCCGCTGGCGGGCGGGTTGACGCCGCCGACGGACGGGGGCGCCACGTAGGTGTACCTGTCCGTGTCCGTGATGCCCGACGTGGCGCCGTCGCCGTCGATCAGGCGCACGTCGATCGTGCCCGCGCTCGTCGTGGACGGGCTGGTCACCGTGATCGTCCCGCTGGGGTCGACGGCGTCGGGCGTCACGGGGGCGATGGACCCGAACTGGACCTTCTGGACGTTGGAGAAGTTCGTCCCCGTGATGACGACGGTCGTGCCGCCGGCCGTGGGTCCGCCGGTGGGCTGCAGGCCGCCGACGACCGGGGCGGGGGTGGGATAGGTGTACACGTCGGCGCTCGTGACCGGCGAAACGCCGCCGTACGCGGTCACCCGGACGTTGACGGGGCCGTAGTGTCCGACCCCGTCCGGCGTCGGCGGGACGACGTACAGCTGGTCGCGGCCCTGATTGTCCTGGCCGAGATATTGATAGCTCTTCGCGGCGACCCCGCCGAAGGTGACCGCCGAGGTCCCGCTGAAGCTGGAGCCAGTGATCAGCAGCGCGTTACCGTCCTGGCTACGCGTGCGGTCGTACCTGTTGGGGGTGAGGCCGGCGATCGCCGGCTGGTCCGCGTAGGTGAAACCGTTCGGCCGGCTGCCGCTCGCGCCCGGGATCGTCACCGTCACGGTGACCGGCCCGCTCGCCGTCGCGGCCGGCGCGGTCACGGCGAGGGTCGTGCCGTCGTCGCTCATGGACGAGGGGGTCGTGGACGTGCCCCCGAACGTGACCGTGGTCGCGCCGGGGATGAAATTGGCGCCGGTGATGGTCACCGTCGTTCCGCCGGCGGTGGGGCCGCCGCCGGGGTTGATCCCATTGATGACGGGCGCGTTCGCGTAGCGGAACTGGCGCGGCGCGCTCGCGGCGCCGCCCGCGGTGGTCACGGTGAGGGCGACCGGCCCGCTCTGGGCCACGGCCGGCGCGGTCACGGTGAGGGTCGTGCCGTCGCCGCTCACGGACGAGGGGGTCGCGGATGTGCCCCCGAACGCCACGGTTGTTTCGCCGGCGACGAAACCTGTGCCGGTGATGGTGACGGTGACCCCGCCGTTGGTGGAGCTGCCGGGCGGGCTGAAGTCGGACACGGCCGGCGCGTCGCGGTAGATGTAGCCGCCAGTCCGGGTGGCGCCCCCGCCCACGCTGGTCACCGTCACGTCGACCGGGCCGCTCGTCGCGGCGTCGGGTGGCGTCACGGTGAGCAGGGTCCCGTCGGAGCTGACGGACGAAGGGGTCGCGGACGCGCTCCCGAACGTGACCGTGGTCTGGCCCTGGACGAAGTTCGTGCCGCTGATCGAAATCGCGCCCCCGCCGGTCTTGGGGCCGTCGGGCGGTGTGATGCCGGTGATGGTAGGCGTCCCGATGTAGGTGAAGGTCTGGCTGCCGTTGTTGTTGAGGCCCAAGTAGCCGCCGGCCGTGTGCACCTGGACGAGGCAGCCCGTGCACGCGCTGTAGGCGGGCGTCTGGACCGTGAGCACGGTCCCGTCGGAGCTGACGGAGCTGGGGGACACCCCATTGGCGTGGCTGGCGCAGCCGCTATAGTCGCCCCTGGGCATGCAGCCGAAGTACACCGTCGTCTCGCCGGACCCGCCGACGAAGCCCGTGCCGCTGACTGTGACGGAGGTCCCGCCGCTCGCGGGTCCCTGGGCGGGGGAGACGCCGGTGACGGTCGGCGCCGTCCTGAACGTGTACTGGTCGTATGGCCCCGTGGGCGACCTGTCGCCGTACTGGTCGGCCGCCGTCACGTCGACGGTACCGGGGGACGTGGAGCCGTTGAAGTACGCGGTGAGCGAGCCATCGGAGTTGTGCTGAAAGGATGCCGCCTCGGCGGAGCCGATGTAGACGTGCGCGGCGTTGGCGAAGTGGCTCCCGGAGATGTTGACGTATTGGGAGCTGCCGTCGGCGGGACCCTCGTTGGGGCTGATGCTGCTGACCGCGGGCCGGTTCACATACGTGTACGTCGTGCTCGCCGACCCGAACCGCGTCGTCACCACGACGGGGACGGACGAGGAGTCGCCCCCCCCGATGTCGTGCGTAGGGGTCGTCACCGTCAGCGAGCTGCCGTCCTGGCTGACCGTGTACGACGCCGAGGCGCCGCCGAAGGTGACCGACGAGACGCCGTACTGGAAGTTCTGCCCGTAGATCGTGACCGTCGTCCCCCCGTCGGTGGCGCCGCCGGACGGCGAGATGCCCGAGATCGTCGGGAGCGGCGGCGCGATCTGGCTCGCGAAGGCCTGCTGGCCCCCACCGTAGCCGTTGCCATTCGTGCCGGGAAAATTGTTCGAATTGGTGGCGCCGGCGATGTCGACGTTGAGATTGGGGTCCACCGCGATGCCGTTGCCCTGGTCCGCCCCCGAGCCGCCGAGGTACGTCGAGTAGAGCAGCGACGCCGTCCCGCCCGCGGGCGGGTAGAGCGCGGCGACGAAGGCGTCTCCGGCGCCGCACCCACTTGAGTCCCCGCAGGAGCTCTGGATTGCGTCGCGGGTCGGGAAGTCCGTGGACTGGGTGACGCCGGTGACGTAGACATTGCCGTTGCCGTCCACCGCGATGCCGTTGCCCTGGTCTTTCCCATTGCCACCGAGGTACGTCGAGTAGAGCAGCGAAACGTGCCCATTGGTGGGCTGGCTTAGCTCGGACACGAAGGCATCGCTGCCCTGGTAATTGTTGCAAGGAGGGGGGCCTGCGTCGGCGCAGTAACTCTGGTAGGCGTTGCTGCTGGTCGGGAAGTCCGGGGACCCGGTGGCGCCGGTGACGTAGGCGTTGCCCTGGCCGTCCACCGCGATGCCGGCGCCCTGGTCCGACGCGCGGCCGCCGAGGTACGTCGAGTAGACCAGCGAGCCGTCGCCCGAGGCGTTCGGATTGAGCTCGGCCACGAAAGCGTCGCCGCTTCTGCAATATGTGTCCGCGCATGTGGACTGCGCCGCATCGCGGGTGGGGAAATCGGGGGACATGGTTTGGCCCGTGATATACGCATTGTCGCTGCCGTCGACCGCGATGGCGGCGCCCGCGCTGTTATAGCCTTGACTGGTGCTGCCGAGCAGGGTCGAATAGAGCAGCGACGCCGATCCGCTCGCGGTCGTATCGAACACCGCCATATAGGCGTCCTTTGATGAACATGCCCCGATAGCACAACCCTGGTACCCGTTCTGCACCGGGAACCCGTTGCCGTCCGTGTTGCCGGTGATGTACGCGTGTTGGTTCCGGTCGACCGCGATGGCGGCGCCATTAGTGCCGTAATACCCGCTGAAGCAGGTGCCGTAGGGTATTGTGCTGCCGTCGGCGCTCAGCTTGGCCATGTAGGCGGCGTTGGAATTAAGGGGACACGACGAATATCCGTTGGCGGTGGGAAGATAACTACCGTTGTCAGTCCCCACGATGTAGGCATAACCATTGGCATCGGCCGCGATGCCCTTGGGGCCGACGAACCCGGCAATATATGTGGTATAGGCAGGAGTGCCGCCGCTCGTGAGCTTTATGACGACGGCGCAGCCTGACTGCCCGCACTGGCTGTTATTGTAGGGATAGGCATCGCTGGCAGAGTCGAGGACGTACACGTTGCCCGAGGAGTCGGAGGCGACGCCGACGGCCTGGTTGCTCTGGTTGCCGCCGCGGAGGTACGTGGACCAGTTCAGGACGGGGTCGATGGTGAGGGCGTAGCGGCGGTCGTAGGCGCCGAGCGCGAAGCCCGCCGTGTTGTCGCTACGCAGCACGAAGCGCGCGGCCACGACGCGGCGCTTGCCCGCGATGTCCTGGTAGGCGACAGGACGCTCCTGGCGCACCTGCCCGCCCGCGCTCTCCAGCACCAGGTTGCCCTGAGCGTCGAGGCGCAGCGCCCCTGCCCCCTCCCGCGCCAGCGCGATCGCCGCAGGGTCGGCGTCGGGGCGCAGCACGTAGTCGTACTCCAGGCGGCCCTGGCGGCCGTGGTAGACCAGGTCGACGCCGGGGTAGACGTCGTGGTAGTCCACGCGGGCGTAGGTGGGGACGCCGGTGATCCAGCTGCGCCGGTCGTTGCCGATGATGTAGTTGACGCGGCCGGGCAGTTGTTCGAGCCCGGTGATGCGCGGGGCGGCGTTGGCCCCGACGAGGCGCAGGCGCAGCGCGGCCGCGCGCGCTTGGCCCTTCGCCGTGGGCAACTCGAGCACGACGTTCCGGGCGGTCAGGGACAGCGCGCCGTCGGTGCCGTGGGCCAGGAAGCGCACGTCGCGCCCGGCCTACCCACGGTTGACCTCGAAGCTGATGGGCAGCCCGAGGTAGGCGGCGCGGGCGCGCGCCTGTGATGTGACCGCGCGGCCTCCCTCACCGCCGACCGCTCTCCCAGGCGCGTGCGCGGGGAGGCGCCCGGCGAGCGGTCGCCCCGCCGGGAGGGTGGGGAGGCGCCCGGCGTGCGGGCGGGACACGCGGAACGCGTGGCCTTGCCCGCGCGCCCCCGCTGCCCCTCGCCCTCTGAGGGGGAGGGGGTGGTGGGCGAGGCCGCGCGTCCGCGCGGGGGCCGGCCGGGACGGCAGCGGTATGGCGGCGAGGGAGGCCGGCCGGCCGGCGTCCACGTAGAGCCCCGTCGTCACCTCCTCTCCGTTCCCGGCGCGCGCCACGATGGTGGCGGCGCCTGCGGCGACGTCGTCGGGGATGGCCACGCGCATGGGGCGCAGGCGGCCGCCGCCGTCGGCCCCGTCGAGGCCCAGGGTCACCGTCTGGCCGTTGACCGGCCGCAGCGTGAGCGTCACGAGGGCTCCGGGCCGGAAGCCGCCCCCGCTCACGCCCGTGCGTGTACCGGCCGCCAGCCGCCCCGGCGTCGCCCGCACGCCGAGCACGCGGAGCACGGTTCGCGCCGGCACGCGCACAAGCTGGCCCTCGGCTCTGAGCGTGTGCGCGCCGCCGGCCGTGGCGCCGGGGATGGCGAGCGCGACGCCGAGGGCGCCCGTGCCGTTCGCGACGACGCGCGTCAGGGCGTGCCCGTCAAGGCGCAGGACGACTGTCTCGCGCGGCGCGAAGCCGGACAGGGTGACGGGGATGCGCGCGCCGGCCACGATCGGGCCGGGCGCGACGGAGAGGCGCGGGTGCAGGCCGTCGAGCGCGGGCAGGGGTGCGCCGGGGGCCAGGGATAGGGTGGGCTGGATCGGCTGGACAGGATTCGTCGCGTCGGCGGCGGAGGGGTGTGCCGACGCGGGCGCCCGACGCGCCGCCCTCGCGCGGAGGGCCGCCAGGGTCGTGTCGTCGACCAACGGCAGGGGCGAGCCGGCCCCCTTGTAGCCGTGCTCAAGCCGGGCCAGCGACGCGGCGTCCATGCCGCCGCGCAGGAGCCTGCGCCCCTCGGGGCTGTTCAGCAGCCGCTGCAGGAGGGGCTCACTCCCGGCGCGCGGCGCTCCGGCGCCGCGCGCCGGCGCCGGGAGGCCTCTGCCGGCCTCCGGCGTCGCCGCCGGACTCGTGCCGCCGGGCGCGCCCGCGGCGCCCGCGCCCCCGGCAAGCCCGCCAACCATCACCACCGTCAGCGTCGCGCGTGCCAGCCGCTCTAATAGGACGCCTCGCTCCATGATCGTTTCCTTCCTTTGCCTCTGCCGCCCGTGCCCGTTTCCGCCCATCCAGGCGGCGCTCTGCCACCTTGCTGTACATCTATCCGACGCGCCGGGACATGCACCCCGCATTGCACGGAGCTATTGCTAGACTTACCAATAATGATACCGATGTGGGGTTAAGATCCGGTTAAAATCTTGGTTAAGATCCGGTTAAGATTGGGCTGAATCCGGTTAAAATAGGTTAAGACCGGTCTGCGGGGTCAACACGCCTCCCGTCGGGCCGCGAAATCGGGCGCCCGCGCGTCGCCCTCACCCTCGCCTGGCGGGAGGATCATGTACCCTCCGGGGACGGTGCGGATCAACTGGCCGCCCCCAGGCAGGGCGTCGAGCTTCGCGCGCAGGTAGCGGATGTGCGTCTTGACGACGTTGGGGTCGGCCATGGCGCGCAGGCCGTGCGCCTGCCCCCGCTCCAGGATGCGCCCCACGGACACGGCCTGGCCCGCGTGCTGGAATAAGACTTCCAGGATGGCCCCCTGCATCGGCGTGAGCGCCACGCGCGCCGCGCCGCGCCGCAGCTCCCGCCGGTCGTCCGCGAGGAGGAGATCGCCGACGCGCAAGTCCCGCCCGGCGCGCGTCCGCACCTGGCCGCGCTGCGCGGCGCGCCGCAAGACGGCGCGGACGCGCTCGAGCAGGACTTGCATGCTGAACGGCTTGGCCACGTAGTCGTCGGCGCCGTGCTCGAGGCCGGCGACCACGTCCTCGTCCGTCGCGTGGTCGGCGAGCACGATGACGGGAATCCGCGCGGATGCGCGCAGGGCGGTGAGCCCCGCAACGCCGGCGCGGTCGCCCAGGTCGGCGTCGAGGATGGCGAGGCCGGCGTGCGTGGCATGCACGAGCCCTGCCGCCTCATAGCTGTCGCGCGCGTCGACGGTCGCGAAACCCTCGCGCGTGAGGGCATAGCGCAACAGATCGCGCAAGTTTCGATCGTTTCCCACGAGCAAAATGGTTGTCATGGCCGTCCCCCTCAATTGCCACCGCGCCCTGCGCCGTTAGGGGTATTGTATGCCGACAAGCCGCCGCTGACCACGCAGAACTCGCAGTTTGACTCGCAACTTGACTCGCAGATTTGGCCCTTACCCCACGACCCGCGCTTCGCTGTGGACCAGACCGTCGGCGTAACCGACGATCTGGCCGGCCTCTCCCCGACGCATGCTTACCTTTGCCCACATTTCTACCAGCAAGGAGAGGACTGATAGGCTGAAAATAAACGAAGGGGAGGAGAGGGGTATGGGCGAAGGGATCGTGGGCGTCGAGCGAGAGGCGGAGTGGGCCGTGGCGGAGTTTGGGGCGGCGATGCTGGGGGACGCGCGGCGGACGGAGCGATTGGTGCGCCTGGCCGGGGTCCTGGGAGCGCGCCCGCGGGCGGCGTTGGCGGAGGCGTGCGACGACCCGGCGATGCTCAAGGCGGCCTACCGCTTCCTGGAGAACGGCGCGATTGACCCTCAGGCCGTGTTAGCGAGCCATGTGGCGGCGACGGTGGAGCGGGCGCGGGGCGAGGCGGTGGTCCTGGCGGTGCAGGACACCACGCATGTGGAGTGGGACGCGCCGGCGGCGGATGCACAACAGGAGGGGCTGTGGGTGCATAGCACACTGGCGCTCACGCCGGACGGTGTGGTGCAGGGGGTGCTGGCGCAGGAGCAGTGGACGCGTCCAGGGGGTAGCGGCGCGGCGGCGGGACCGCGCCATTGAGGAGAAGGAGAGCCACAAGTGGCTAGGCGGGCTGGACGCGACCAACGCGGCGGCGCGGGACTGCCCGACGACCCACTGGATTGCCGAGGGGGACCGCGAATGCGATATCTACGACGTGTTCCTGCGAACGCGGGAGCCCAACGTTGACCTGGTGGTGCGGGCGGCGCAGGATCGCGCCCTGGAGGACGACCCTAGACGCGGACGAGACGCGCCTGCTACGGGCGCGGGTGGCGGCACGGCCCGTGGGGGGGACGTACACCCTGGAGGTGCCGCGACAGGGGGCACGGCCGGCACGCACGGCCCAGATTGCGGTGCGCTGGGCGCGCCTGAAGGTGCGGCCGCCGCGGTCGCGCGCCGCGGAGGGCCTGCCGCCGGTCACGCTCTGGGCGGTGTGGGCGCACGAGGAGGCCCCGCCGCCGGGGGTGGAGGCGCTGGATTGGCTGCTGCTGACCACGCTGTCCGTGCCGGACGCCGCTGCGGCGCGCGTCGTGCTGGGCTATTATGCCCGGCGCTGGGGCATCGAGATTTTCCACAAAGTGCTCAAAAGCGGCTGCTCCATCGAGCGGCGACGCCTGGCCGCGCTCGACCACATGCAGCGGGCGCTCGCGCTCTACAGCGTGATTGCCTGGCGCGTGCTCACCGTGACGCTGCTGGCCCGCGCCCAACCCGACCTACCCTGCACCGCGTTGCTTGATGACGACGAGTGGCAGGCGCTCTACTGCGCCATCCACCAGACCACCCAACCGCCGACCGCGCCACCGCCCTTGGCTGAAGCCGTGCGCTGGATCGCCCAGTTGGGCGGCTTCCTGCGCCGTGCGGCTGGCGACCTGCCCGGCGTGACCGTCCTCTGGCGTGGCTTCCTGCGCCTCGCCGACCTCACCCTCATGTACCGCGTCTTTCACCCCCCTCATCAGGAGCAAAAATGTGGGCAAAGGTAAGGACGCATGAGAGGGAGAGAAGTTCCGCGCGATCACGAACCTGCCCCACCCAGAGGTCGCGCCCGCCTCAGCGTCGGCGCTTGCGCCGGCGAACCTGACGGAGATTGTGCGCCTCTATGGGCTGCGCCAGTGGGTAGAGCAGGGCTACCGCCAGATCAAGGGGGCCTTGGGCTGGGCCGATTTCCAGGTCCGCTCCGACCGTGCCATCCGGCGGCATTGGCAACTCGTCTGCCGCGCCTGCTCGTTCTGCTGGTGTGCCTACCTCCGCACCTCTCGCTCCGCACCTAACAAAGTACCGACTAAGCTAGCGTTTGGCGTGCGCCCTTTAATAGTATGAAAGATTGCTCCATTGAGGAGCCATCTCTGGACAACGAGATGAGGACTACGCAGCAGGC
>JAABVA010002597.1_pt1 | contig 17820 bp, 25 predicted proteins | sample 5560331 | NCBI WGS metagenome assembly JAABVA01 (sample SAMN12812661, study PRJNA571458) | rock metagenome | isolation source: Antarctica rocks | place: Antarctica: Victoria Land, Mt New Zealand sud | collected 2016-01-07 | reverse complement strand
CTTCTTGTGATCTCGGCAGTAGGTACGAGATCACGCAGATAGAAATTTGCTAACCAGATCGATCACTAGCATATGCAAAGTTACTCAGCACGCCTACTGCAAATTGTCACTGCACAACGCCGCGTTTTTGTTTCGAGCTTATTTCTTTCAAAAGTAAGTCTCACACATTTCCCAAGCCTCAGAGCAAGTCACAAAGCTGCTGGGTCTCTGGCATTTCCAATCTGCTCGTTCACGGCAGGGCGGCATGGCCGCGAATGCCCTTGTCCCTGCCCTGAGCCGAATGAGAAAGCTCGATTCGGCACTGCAAGTGCCGACAGTCAAGGCAGGTCAGCTTGCGCTGCAAACTGCGCAATACGCGCGGCAAGATGGCATTACGCACATTAGCAGGCAAATGGCGCGCAGGGACTGCTGTCGCAGCCGCCATTGCCGCAGGTGGTACGGTTGCGTACTGTGAGGACCCTAAGGGTGTCGGCTTTGACCCCGAAGCTCTTGAGCGCGGTGCCAAAGCTCTGCGCGAGATCAACAAGTCTCCGTATGCCAAGAAGGTACACGTCGTGCGCGTGAAATTTTGTCGTGGTGGCCCTGAAAGGTCCCTGCCGTTGTCATATGCATATCGAGCGTAACACTGGTGTGGCAGAGTCTCAAACAAGCCAACTTACAGCCAGAACTCAAACAGTTTGTCATATTCCAGGTGTTTGAGCTGACACGAGAGCAGGAACGTACAAAGCAAGCAGAAGCTAGCAAAGATGAAGCACAGTACAAGGTTTACGCTGAGCAGCAGAGAAAGGTCAGCAATGTTTTCATGATCATCTGATTATCACTAACTCACAGCGTCATGCGCCAGCTCACATTTTTACATACAATCACGTTTTCATATACTGTCTGCATACCCACTGTACAGGAGACTGAGAAGGCTAGATGGGAGGAGCAGCGCAAGACCATGCAACAGGATGCTCAAACAAAGGCTCAGATGGCCCAGTATGAGGATGAGCTAGCTCGCAAGCGTAGTGAATCTGAACATCAGAAGAACAGGGAACGCAACAGGGAACTGGTGACACTGCAAGAGCAGTCTGTGCGAAATCAGGAAGCAGAAAAGCGCAGGATCCAAGAGCAGATAGAGGGTGAAAGGCGTGCTACTGAGAAGTACAAGGTGTGAGCATGAACTGCTTGGGTCTTAGTACCTTCTCCCACCTGTGAGAAAGTGCCGCTCAAACATGATTGCCCATTCCATGTCCCATGCTGCTCCATGCCCATGTGATCCACAGGCAGGCCAGCAGGCTTCTGTAGTACAGCCAAACTCCCTTTTTGCAACCTGGTTCATCAGCAGCTGGAGGCTGTAGCACTCATACACCCAGATGTTCTTTGACCCTCTGATCCCGTAGGCCAACTTGGAGAAAGAGGTGGAAAGAGAAAAGGCCCTGGCTGAGGCAGAGGGCCGTATCAAAGAGAACCGGGAGAATGAAGACGTCAACCGCAGAGCTATGCAGCTCCGGCTAGAAGAAGAGAGGAAGAAGCTAGTTGAGGCCATCAACACAACCTTCACCAACTTGGGCACAGGAACATTGGCTTTGCTGACAGACAAGGAGAAGCTTGGCACTGCACTTGCTGGCCTCACTGTCCTGGCACTGGGTGTGTACTCTGCAAGAGAGGGTACGCGAGTTGCCGGTCAGGTCTTCAGCAGGTGTGAGGGTACCTATGCATAGAGTGCATCAACAATGCTTATCTGCATACACCACTCAAAACTTCTGCCGTTCTTGACATGCTTCAGTTCAAGCTGTGCAACTCACTTACAAATCACGTTTCTCAGATGCAGACAAGCTTATCAATTGGTGATCTGAGCTCACAGTGTACACCACGGGCGTGATGTTAAACATGCTCCCTGCCATCCCATGAGGCTCAGTGCAAGTCATGCATCCTAGCTATGTGAGCGTCGAGCTCAGCAACGAACTGCAGCATCTGCACACTTCCAAGCAGTAAATCAGCGCCAGCAAGCCAGAGCAGGGCACTTCCTTAGTCACATCATGCATCTGAAGCTCGACATCATGACAGGGTCTCCCACCAAAGTGTATGGAGTGCAGATGGCTGGGTACCCCTAAGCTGGTGCGCGACACCTCCCGCCGCTGGTTCTGGCAAAGAGGCGCCAGCGCTGGCAAGTCCAGTGATGAAGTGAAGAAGGACTTCAGCGACATTGTGCTGCCGGGCCAGCTGCATGACCACGTGCGCGCACTGGCAGCTGTCACCTCTAACACAAAGAGTCACGGAGCGCCCTTCCGACACATGCTGTTCTATGGGTGGGTGTGTGTGTGCTTGCTCTCATCTGCTGGGTCCATGTCCTCTATGAAACATCAATGCCAAGCATGAAACATCAGTACACAGTGTGCTGATGATGAGAAGTGCTGCAAGATGCAATGTCCATTGCGTTTCTGTCCAAGGTGGCTGCAGCTGCTCAGTAAGCATCACAGCATGTGTCAAAGTCCTGCACATGAGGTCAGCCAGCGCTAGTACACAGCACAGTGCTTGGCATTTCCCACTCACAGCAAAGCAATCATAGCTGAGGCGTTCTGGAATTGCATTCAGGCCACCAGGAACAGGCAAAACTATGGCAGCCAAGCGATTAGCTAAGACCTCAGGACTAGACTATGCCATCATGAGTGGGGGTGATGTAGCACCCCTGGGGGGTCAGGCCGTCACCCAGCTGCATGACATGTTTGACTGGGCAGAGCGCAGCCGCCGTGGTTTGCTGCTGTTCATTGATGAAGCCGATGCATTCCTCAGTCAGAGAGGACAGCAACAAATGAGTGAGGTGAGATCAGCTCAAATCCTTCGTCAAGTTCAGCTAGACCAACTGTGCATATCCAGCATCATGCATGACGGATCTGTTGCGGAGTTGCTCACTTTGTCAACTCTGCTAGTGAGGGGCCCAGCTGTCTAGTTCGTGTCTAAGTGCCGTACATGCACATCGACAGCATTAAGGTGCTTGCAGCAGAGCTCAGTTTCAAATGGTTTGGCTTGAGGAGATGTTTCGCAACTCTGACTGAAACCGAGTTTGCACTGTAGGGCTTGAGAGGAGCCTTGAATGCAGTGTTGTTCAGAACCGGTGACCAGTCACGGGACTTTGCAGTGGTACTGGCCACCAACAGACCAGGTGACCTGGATTCTGCCATTCTGGACAGAATGGACGAGGCCTTGGAGTTTGGGCTGCCAGGGGTCCATGAAAGGCAGCAGATCTTGACCCTGTACCTTGACCAGTATATCTTCAAGGCTGGGACTGTAGAGGGCGGTGCTGGGGCCGCCAGTAGCAGAGGCTTGTGGCAACGCTTCTCGGTATATTTGTCAAGCCTGTCCTTGTTTTGCTAATCTGGTTGTGGTGTGTCTGAGCTGCGTGAAGTGCCATGACACCCAGCTGTCAGTAGAGACTTGCAGCCGGTCCTGTTTGTCTCTGTGTCAAGCAGTACTGCAGTTACATTTAGCAATGTATAGCCAGCCTGACCACTGCAAATTGCAAGAGCAATCTCTATGCCCTGTTCACAGCTGCAATGCAGTCACCTATGGCGTATTTGTTCAAAGCTAGGAGCATCCACAACTGCTGCCTCATGGCTGCAACAGTGGGCATACTTATTTAATTTTCTGGCTGTATTGTGCAGGCAATGTTGCGAGGGCGTAGCTCTAGCCCAGATCAGATCCAGGTAGAGACCTTCACACCAGAGATGCTGCGAGAAGCAGCACAGAAGACAGAAGGCTTCTCTGGGCGTGAGCTGGCAAAGCTGATGGCCAGCATGCAGGCAGCAGTGTACGGCAGTGCCCAACCCATGCTCACACATGAGATGTGGCACCGGGTGCTCAACATGAAGGTCCGGGAGCACTCCCAGCGGCAAGCTTTCCTGGAGGGTCATCATACTGTAGCCTGATCAGGCAGCAGCACGTCTTCAGGCTTTCACACTGTTGTCAGCTATCAGCCAAGGCCTTGAAAGGCAACTCAGTCAGAAACCCAGTCAGAACCCCCTTTGTGAAGCAATATATTGCTGATCACGGTGCGGACCAGTCAGGTTCGCCAAAGCGCAGCTGATGTACCAGTCTTTTGGACTTGCTGGGCAAAGAAAGAATGGCTGGTCCCGGCAGGCTATGAGCAAGACAGAGCGTTAGTTTGTGCGTGTGTGTCCAGACCATGTTGAGCATGAGTGTTGACACAGCATGACATCGACAGAGGATGTGCTGCCATGAACAAACCCGCTTGATGAACTTGATACTCCATTTCAGCTTTTTCATTTGCTGACTGCTACAATTCTGGTGATGACTGTTCAGTCGGCCGCAACAAGGCATGCTGAGGCATTGTTTGTGTTTGCAAGCAGCGGATAGGTATGCAGAGATGTATCAAAGATGTCTAAGCATAGGGGTCATAAGGCCCCAGATCCTGGTCAGCTTACAGGCTGTTGTGCCTCAGACTCACCAGCATGCATCACATGTCAGTATTTGCTCAATTGCAAAGTTGTACACTCCGGCTTGTGGAAAGGGTATGCGTTTTGCGAACAACATGGGCAGTACACTGGATACAACTGTGCTCTAGCGGGATCTATGTATGTTTGTACGAATCAAGCTTAGCAGCTCAGTAATTACAATGGCCTGTAAAAAGGTTGCGATGCTCTTTGCAACTTGCAAAAGATATTACAAGCACCTCCCCTTGCACAAGTACATTTCTGTATATGCAGCTTGTTCCCCATACCAACATCTGACAGCCGACCACGGGACTCAAAAGTCCAATTGAGTCAGAGTACACAACAGCAAGTTTTCTTTGAGTTCACTGAAAGGCTCACTTCCCAGTGATTGCCATGCCCATGATATAGTGCTGTCTGTCAATGTTAGTCACACATGTTATGTTTAGTCTAGCCCCACATCATGTCACGCTGAAGTACTGACAGTTATGTTGCTACCCAATAGCTCACCGGGATGCTGCCTACATCTGTCAGTCAGACAGCCTGATCTGAGCCAGGACAGATCAAAATTCAAGAGGATCTATGTGACGGTGTCGTCAGGCAGAACAATGTCATGTGAACTCGCCAAAAAGCTCAAGAAGAGCAAGATACACACAAGCCTGCAGCCCAAGCCGGCACAGCTCCATCATACAGCAGGGTCCGAGAGCACGCTGCTTCGTCTCCACTGCTCTCCTCAGCTATCTGGGCAGCAATGTCATCAGAGAAAGGGTGTTCCAGCAGCTTCAAGACACGGCGCACTTCGCTGTAATCACCCTTCTCCGCCCTGTCAATAGCCTGCTGCGCTATCCAGTTGCGCAGTACGTATCTGCAGCCATGCTTACATCGGAGTGTCAGTAAGCGCATGTTGCATAGTTGCCTCCTGGATCTCTGCGCATCCTCCTCTATTGTCTCCAACACAAATGATACATGCCAACATTGACCTGATGTCACACAAAGACACACCCTAGGCGCTATCCACTATAGGCAAAGGCACTACGCTCCTTGTTCAGACGAGAAGAAACAATCGCAGGGATACTGAACCTGTTACGTGGGGCCAATGCAAAGCAAGGGGTGCAAGCATCCAACCCATTGTCGGCAACACACAAATGCTTGATGTCACACCTTGGATTGGTAGCATTCATGATCTGCACTCTTTTGTGAGGGTCTGCGCCAGCTTGAGCCTGCCGGTGCAGGCGGGCGCCATAGCGTGCCAGCCAGCCTTGCCATGCCTTCCGGTCACTCTGTGCTTTCTGCTCAGGTGTGACGTCCAGCAACTTGGCTGATGCATTCAGCCTTTCTACCTCTGCTTGAATCATCTGCATGTGATGCAATCAATTGACATGCCAAAAATGCATGACATGAAGTGTCTGTGGACAGTACGAGAAGAATGTGAGTTGCAGTGTCACACACTTGTCAGCATTGTCCATGTAAGACTTAAAGGTATGCCAGTATGCCCTCAAAAGGGGCGTTAGGAAGGTGTTTTCAATATCTGCCTGGGTAGAGATGAACATGGAACAAATCTACAGTTCACAATGCTACAGTAGCAACTAGTGAGCTGCAATAATCAGTTGTGAGTATAGTAGGTCTAAGATACCCGTTCAAGATGCAAGGAGTGAGACAAGTGACACAGCTGTCAAGCGGCTTAACTGTGGCTGCCAACACAGCTGTGCCAGCGAAGTGCTTCACCAGCCTTCATCTGATGTGGCGTCCAGCAAGAGCAGACCATGACCAGTAATAAGCACAGCAGCAAATGTGACATGCAACACAGGCTGCAAAGTTCTGTGCCCTGATGTGTCACAAACGCCATCAGCAGCATGACACAAACTGTCCAGGCTAGGTCAAGGCTTCATCAAGCGGCAGACCTGAGGTGTGGCTCCAAACTGGGCTAGAATACCAGGGTCTTTGCCGGCAAGCATCTGCAGGAACTGCAGCTGCTGTGGAGGCCAGCGTGGCCTGGCTGCCTTGGCCAGCACTTCAGAAGGAGCCAGGCTGCTCAGCAGCTGCTCCTCTACCCCTCTGCTGTCGTACCCACTGGGACCTGCTCCATCTGATTGCCTGTCTTGTTCATCTACATGGAACCATTTGCCACCCAGCGCATGTTAGATTGCCATGAAAGTGTAGATGAGATCCTGAGTCGGCGACGCACTGGTGTACGTGAAGATGCTTGCTCCATGATGCACGATTGCAAGGCAATGTACTATAACTGCAGTTTAATCAATGATACTTGGGACTATGGCTACATTTACATCTGCAGCATGATTAGGCAACTATCGCATCACAAGTCATTGCGCATGGACTGACCTAGAGAATGAGGGGATGGCATGGGAAAGTTGGAAAGGCGGCGAAAGGTGTTGGTGAAATCGGCTCCTGTGTCATGCATGACTTGCAGCAGGTCTGTGATCAGCTCTTGGTCTTCTTCACCACCATCCACCTCCTGTAGACCCAGCTTGCGCCGCATTGTTGCCCAGTAGCACCTGCAGTTACACGCCTGTCATGAAGAAAATACAGAGACTGTCGACTCGCGCGTTGACTCACAGAGCTTCTCCCGTAGATTTTTGGCGCAAATTTAGTACATCCTGCCTGCGCTTGTGTTGCCCAGTTTCACCTATGCCCACAGGTGTACATAGAAGTCTGAGGCAAACATGCTCAGCTTGTACACTAGCATGACATGCAGCATAACCAAATGACCATCTAGACTCCTTCAGCACTACTGTCTCTTGCCTCTCATGATCCAAGCAGCACTGAATATAGATAGCAGGCAAGCCTGCAAAGAGTCAACACCTTGCATTGCTCTGTGTCTTGTACAAGGTCCATGCTAAGCCCGCTAGTGTATGTAAGGATTACTGCCTTGCACAGTCAGAGGCAGGCATAAGGTACCTGTCAAACTCCTGATCAAAGATCTCAAGCTCTTGCTTGGCCTTTGACAATGGCAGAGCGGCCTGGATGGCCTCTGCCAGCTTGAGGCAGTTCCAGCGGCAGATGCTGGGCTGAGACTGATAGTCGTACCGCCCACTGTCATCTGAATGGTTGCACACATATCCTGGATCACACCTATCTAGGAACCCATACGGCCTGCATATGCACAGGGGAACTAAGCAGTGCACGTGAGGGGTTGCAGCAAAGCTGCACCACCCAGAGTACAGATGATCACGCTGCAGAGAGCTTCAGCGACATGCTGGGTGCTGTTCTGTCCAGCCATGTGGCATGAAGACAGTGACCTGCAATGCTTAGGATGTGATGTCTGCAGCCACAGTGACTCGAAACAAGCTATATTCAAATTCATATGTTTATGTATATAGGCATTCAAGTGGCAGAAGCTGCACTCACCCATAGTCAAGCGTGATGCCTATGATGGACATGTTGTCTGTATTCAGAACACCATGACAGAACCCAACGCACTGCCAAGCAGCTACCATGGCAGCTGTGCGCCTGACTACCTCCCTGAAAAGATCTAGGTACATGGCATGTCTTTGGATAGGGTCTGAGGCCTGCTGCACAGCTTCACCATTGTGCTGTTCCCATAGGCCAGGGAAGTAGCTTTTGATGACATGGTTGAGCATGACAGGCAGTATTTCAGCTTGGAGAGCTCCATCTTTTGTATATGACGGGCCAGTCCTGCCTGCATCATGTAGTCTCAGATGAGTTTTGCATTGCACAAATTTTGAATGCAGGAGTTACGCTGTTGTTGTTCAGCAGTTCTTCCTGCAAACTTCTGTACGTCCACAGCCAGTTTCACTAATTGCGCTGCAGCACAAACAGTGCCTGTTACACCCTATGATTCTGGTGGTTATCACAGTCCCAGGGACTGCAAGGCAACCACATCTAAATGTTGAATGCTACTTAGCACGAGCTACCGTTCATACACCAGTACAACCCACCATGACCGTGAACTAGCTTTGTGCAAAGGTATATACACTCCAGCCGTGCCTTGCTATGCCACTTTGACAATGTAGCGTACCAGTCATGCTTGTCTGCCATGCATCATGATCGGTGTGCTGCTGACCTGTGGTTGAATCTGTCGGCTTGAAGATCTCAAAACTGCCAAATCTGATGAAGGTAGGAGCGACACGCAGGACAACAGAACAGCGTTCCTGTTTAGGGTTGCCTGTGTAGAACATGTCGCGCACTACCTTGCTGTCAGAGGTGATAATGGATCCTGCTCTTGTAGTCGGTATGCCCTGCAAACAAGGCTTTTCAGCTCAGATAGCCCCTCGCCCAGCTCTTGCACTTTGATGCCAACAATGGCTTTAGGCAAGTGCTGCTGCTTAGGCTGCAAAGCTTGATGAATTGGGATTGAGATCATCCCACTGGGGGCCTGTTGCAGACGGCATAAGCAATGATGGCTGCAGGTGTGACTGACGGTGACAGAACGTTTGGCAACTTGCTGAACATGCATCACACAGACACGCGCTCGCCCTGCAACCAAGCCATGTGATGCAGACAAAGTCTGATGTGCTTGCCACTGTTATAGAAGCAAAGACAATGACATTGAGTTTGTGACTGACCAGGTGATACAAGCACTCGCTTGCCAGGAACTCTCGTATGCTGCTGCGTAAGACTTTGCGGCCGTCGGCTGTCCTGGAATATGGTGTTGGGCCTGCGCCTTTAAGCTGTATCTCCCATCTTTCGTTTTGGGAATTGAGGACCTGAAACGCAATGACTCATTTTGCCTGAGTGACAACTATTACACGCCACATGGCACACTGGCACACTGGCATGCAATTTGCCGCTCATCAATATGCAAGACACCAACAGCAGTGACCTTCAGAAACCGATGCAAGCCACATGATGCCCACCACTGCCAGGGCCAGGGCTAATGCAACTTTTGCATGCTGCAACTGGTGTACCTCTCCAAGATAGATGGCTGCACCATCTCCTAACTGACCACTGAAATGACCAAACTGATGGCCAGCATAACAATGTGCCGCAGTTTCTGAGCCGGGCAAGAGCTTGTTGCCGCTAAAGTACTCAACAAAGCCAGCACCTTGCACCTGGCAAGTCACAGCTAGTCATTTTGGGACACCAGCAGGCAAAGCCAAGCTCATAAGATCAGCGCTTTGCTCCTTAGCGTCTGCAAATGGTCCCGTGTCACAGACCTGCTCTGCTTGCAGGTCCAACAGAGCCAGGCAGGGCAAAGAAGCTGCCACCAACATCGGGGACTTGACAGGTTCTGGCTTGATCGGCGACCAACACGCAGCCTTGACCTGCCTTTGCGGCTGAACAAGGCGTACGTCTTCCGGGACAAACTCTACAGGCAGTGCATGCAGAGACGTGTTGTCGAGACGTAGCTGTGTCAGCTGCATGGCTACCAAGGAACTTTGCAGCAACTTTGAAAGGCCCTTCAGTGTGCCTTTCTGATTGATCTGCGCAAGCGTGCTTCTCCCGAGGTGTACAGTAGGACTTTTACTTGTTGACTGCGGCTCCGAGACCACACACTTGCATGTTACGTAATACTGCATCATTGCCGCATCAAAGCGCACATAACATGGCTGGTGCTGTAAACAAATGCAGACCTGGCTGCAAACATATGCCGGTGTCAAAAGCCACCTGTGTATGTGGGTGCAAGCTGACGTCACATGTAGGCGTTTGCAAGCTTGTCCTTAAGGACAGGCAGCAATGCTTGCATTTTGGTATTACAAAGCGCACATGCTGCTGATCACTTGCACCAAAGCTTATCATTGGACTTTGCTCACAGGTTTGTTTCAAGGTTTTCTGACTCAATTCTGGCGCTAATCTGACATGCACCTGCTGAATGTAACACCACGAGGCCATACCATCAAAGCAATTGTGCTGCTATTATATATAGCTATAACAGCAACCCAAGTATGTCAGCATCTGGCGATGATGTGCATGCATCTACACTTTGCAAAGCTGCAACAACAGTACAAACATACAAGTAGTTATTGATGATTGCTCAGTCAGCACTATGGTGCTTGCAGGTCTTGGGACCAAAATGCCTGCCACTGGAGCCGCGCCCGATGAGCAGCTGCTTGCACAGATAGCAGAAATTGACGGTACAAGCTGGACAGCGCATATTGTTGTTGTTGCCTGCCTTGTAGTTGATGCGACCACAGCGGGGACACCGGCACGACTTTTCTGCTCGGGCAACAGGGTCAGCCCCTCGCCGCTGCTCATCAGGGACGCCCCTGTAGCAAAAGACGTTATTTCCACGCAAAAATTGTAAAGAGACTGTGTTGCAGCAAAGTAGTACAGGCATCGTAGGGCAGGGCTGAAACCAACAGAAAGGGACGTGTAGTGGTCCTGATAGACGTTGCTGCACACTGTGAAACACTTCTGTGAGCAAGAGGACTTTCCAAAGCCAGCAACAGTATGCATGCTGCAGCTGCATACAGGCAACCGACCATGAATCATCAACGATAACGTATAAAGTCAAAGGACGCATTGTACTTGTACACAGTCACATGCAACATTTGCCTCATGTCTCGAAAAGAATGAGGCTTACATCATTTGCTGACCCATTTCTGCCTCCCAGCGCTGTATCTCGGTAAGGTCAAACAGGATACAGTTGCCATCCCAGTAGTGCTTGTATCCCTCTATCACCTTGTTGCATCTGTAGCAGAAATACACGCCACAGGCAGTACATGTCATCTGTTGCAGCCTTCACTGCGCTCAATGGCCATACCGCAGGCTGGGCACTGCTTACAGTTTTTCTGCATAGCCACAACACAAGTTGGGACCAGGCATGTTACACCAGGCATCTTGTGACCAACTGGCTCAGAGCAGACAGACTCCAGTGTGCAACGGTGGTCTAGAGTACCTGCTGACATACAGCATGCGACAGCAAGGATGAAGTTGACTGCTGTCTGGGTGGATGCTTCCTAGAATCAATTTGGCTGCATGCAATGTGACTGAACAAGGCATCGCCATAGCATGCCCTCAACCAACAGCAGTATCATATAATCACACAGCCAACTGTCAAGGCTGGTCCTAGACAAGTTCGGGCCGCTGCCCAATACCAGATCCATCCAAAATGTCATATCAGACCTGGACAGAATCAATCTCGCTTTGTTGGTCCTGATGGCCCCTGAGGAGGTTGCAAAATCAGGGGTATGAACGAATGAATAGCCCTCATGGAAGCAAACCTCAATATGAGCCAGATTCTGCAGCTCTGCTTCACGTTTCCTAAATTCCCGGTCGCCACTCTTGGTGCCTGCCCTGCGGCGGCGCATGAGCGCTAGCTTGTCCTCTGGACTCAGGCACTTGGTGCCAGGATGCCAACTCTCATTGCACAGGGAACAGAAGGCAAAGAAGCATGCGCTGCACTGGGCACAGTTGTCCTCATCCTCCAGGCTGACTGTGCTACAGCGCGGGCAGTAGACTGCATCCATCATGTGGTGCAAGGTACGCTCCAGCTCGACTGACTCAAGGCGGTTGTTTTGCTCATCTGACAGCAAACTCTTCACCATCTGCAGCATGAACCAAAACAAGCTCTTGACACTGCAGGCTGAACTTGGGACACAATGGACAGGCTGGACCATTGCCCGTTTGCCATGCAAGCAACAAACAGCTGACTGTAATGATTGTGCTCAACAAAGCAATGCAGAAGGCCATGGACTGCAGATCATGGAGATCATGTGCAGCCGTAAAGACTGCAATTCTTGTGTGGGTGTGTTAGGACGAGATAAGCAGCACACCTGTCTGTCAAGGGGCTCCTTGCAGCCTGGCTCAGGGCATCGCAGAAACTCCAGACTGCCTTCTCTCACATGCAAACCGCAGTGCTGTGCCATGCAGCCTTTGCAGTATACATGGCCACACTGCAGGCTGGCTTGGACACAAGACCTGCCAGGAAACTGCTCAAAGCAGATGCCACAGGACCATGTGCCATCACGAAAAGCATGCTGCTTCTCAGCAGCATTAAAGCGCAGCAAATTCATCAGGACCTCCTCAGGAGTTGCACTCTGGCAAGGATCATGATGATGAAGATGCTGCTGATCATGTTCGGAATCTGAGCCTGCTGCATGCTGACAACAGCCATTGTTATGTGACCTGTCTGGGGTGCCTGCTGATGCAAACTGGGACAAATCAAGTGAGTCAGAAATGCCCAAGTGTTCCAATGCATCCTGCTGCAGCCAGTCAACCCATGTGTAGCAGATTGGGAAGCCTGATGCCCCATTCCACATGTCTAACAGGTGCTGCTGAAGCTGCTGCAACTGGCTTGGGGTCAACCACATTGCGCTGAGGTGCACACCTGGGGGCTGCTCAGAGGGGTATGTTGAGGGTAAGGAAACCTGAAGCAGGATGGGAGGCAGATGCTGAATCGGCCAGCCTGACTCCTTGCCTCCATCCATGCTGCCATCCTGCAAAACACGCAATGACCCTGAGACGGGCAAGCAGACACCATGCAGCCATGCACAGCTGCCTGCTGTTGAATGACTCGACTCAGTGTAAGTCATACAGGTTGCAGCAAGAGTAGCCATCCAGCATGGGCCCAAGTAGTTGGATCGCAGCTGAGGGCAACTGCAGCTGAAGACAGTTGTACCCTATGTATGGGTGCTGCAACCATAAGACTTTTGTACCTTGATAGTCATTCCACCAGACGGCAGAGCAACACGCACAGCTGCATTGCACTGCAGCTGCTCACTGCAAGGACTTGCCAAAGCAAGGGCTGAAATGTCTTGCTCTGTGTCTCCTGTAACTGCGGGACCTGCTGTCAGAGTGAAGTCTTTGTCCAGAATGGATGCCAAGGCCACAACCTCATCAAGCTGCTGCTGCCAGTCGTTCTCTGTGCGTGTCAGGACCACCATTGCCTTGTGTCGAATGTCGAGAAATGTGGTGTTATAAGTCCTTCAAGTCAGAAGGCTCTGAGCTGCAGCAGCACAAGCAAAATTCCGATGCAGCTCCAGCTCGGCTTTCGCAACTACTGACGTGAATCGCGGCATGGACTATACAAGAAAAACCACCTACCTCCGCAGCGCTGAAGCGATCATGACACAGCCGATGAAGCCAACTGTGACGCTTGCAAGGACAACGCCTGCTAGCGTGGGCAACAGTACAGCGTAATATCTGGGAGGGAAAGCTGCTAGAACTGGATGACCTTCGTCAATGTATGGCTACGCAAAAGCATCACACGTAACACCAGCGAGGCACCTGGTCAGCGTATGTAGGTGTGTGTCGGGTAAACGGTAGCTTACCGTTGCCAAGCACCACAAGGTGTAATAGCCGAACAGGAACAAGACAACCGCAAGCGATATCTGTCCTGAAATAGCAGGCATAGGCTGTGCTCAGCGCGACGTAGCACTGTGCAAGCCATGGAAGAAGGCATGGGAGGACACTGAGTGATGCCCATATGTATTCCCCGTGGGTGCAGAGGGTTTCACAGCACAGCATGACGAAATTGGAATGATTGATTGATTGAAAGCAAACCCTTGATATTATTGATCGTGATCAAAAGTTTCGTCAACCTATGACTGTGTTTGACCTTGATGACAACCGCTCAACAACATGAGCCATAAGGTTTCGGAATAAGTTCCAGGGTGCACTAGACTCTTCGGACTATGCTCTATATTTCTGCACACTCGCACTGATTGACAAAGCCTTGTCAACACAGGAGTCGGCATGGAGGCCGACGACCTTCTGCTGGCAGGTAAGGACAGTACGGATTTAGCTGAAGGGCGGGCGCTCTTTTTACCACAATATTGCCAGTCGCTGACTCCCACTGCTCGTGCAGGGGATGACAGCAGTTGGAACATGTCAGACTGGCAGTGGGATTCAAATGCATTCGTTGCCGTCCCCAAGCTAGAGCAACAGTCGGGCTGTTGCAAAAGGCGGAAGACATCAATCCCAGCAGCTAAACGTCACTCACGGCCGTGCGGGAGTTGCAAAGCCACAGATGGGCCCCTCAAGTTCTTACAGCAAGCAGGAGACAGTGCAGGCAGCAACAGCTGTGGGGAAGGATCAGATGGCCAGCGCAATGCTGTGGTAAGGTTGTACTTCCACACAGCATTGTCACCTTCAGATGGAATAATCATGTAGCGCTCCCGCTTCCCATTGCACTGCTAATATTGTACTCGTTTGTAGGTGGCAACTGAGTCTCCCCCAGCAATTTCCAGCAGTGCTGGCAGGCAGAATGTGGTAGCAGCGCATGTCTCTGGTGAAAGCGCATGTCAGGCAGATGGCTGTGCATGCGATCTCACCAAGCAATCAGTGTGGCACCAGAAGAGCAGAATATGTGACATACACATGTCAGGGGTTTTCTTGAAGCAAGGGAAGGAGCAGCAGTTCTGCCAGCAGTGTGGCCGCTCACACAATCCAGATGCATTTGACAAGGGGCGGCGGAGCTGTAGAACACAGCTCGCCAAGCATGCAGCCAGGTCAGCACATCACATACCTGCAGCTGCTTTGCCATACAGCTTGACGCTCAGCAATGCACACCAGCCATTATTGTTGCTCATCAATGCCTTGCCTGACAAGTTTGTCATTGCCTGCAGACGGCGCAAGCGTAGTGCTGCTGCTGCCAGCAAGGATCACTCAGACGCTGTTGCTCCAAGCAAAGTTGCAGGCACCTCAGCAGCTACAGGTTGCAGAGCAGCGGTCTCAATTGCTGCGCTGGCAATGCAAGACACCAGTACAGACGCATGGTTCCAGAATCTGTGCAGTAGCCAGAAAGCTGCTGAGAATCAGTCACTGGCCCAGCCTCTGGATGCTGGGCATCGCCACTCTTCAGGAGGATCAGAGCAGTCACAGGCCAAACACAAATCACTCACTCAGCAGATCCAGCCTGTGGCTTTTGAGGAGTTTACCAGCCCTCCCGTGTATCAGCCATCAATGGTGCCGTTGGACATGAGCAGCTCGGAAGCTTTAGCAGGCCGTGGTGCTGCACCAGGTTGCCAGCAGCTAACCTCCACACCTGCTTGGATAGGCGACGCAACTGCACATCCGACAGCACAAGGCAGCGATGACCCTCTACAAGATGTGCTCAGCTGGCAGTTGCCCCCACTGGAAGGGTGCAAGCCAGAGCTCTCCAGCTTTGATCAGGCTATGTCATTCATGCAAGATGGCATGGGAAGTGGCGATGCCATTGTCTGTGCTCCCTACCAGCAGCAACCAAAGCTGCAGCCTGAGCCATTCATGCCAGCTCCCGGCTTTGATGCACCCACCCCTACCTTCCACCCTAGCAGCAACCCATCTGGGTATGCAGACTATGCTCACTTTGGTAGCCAAGTCGTTCCAAATGGACTTGGGAACATGGCAATTGCGCCGCAGCAGGCCTGGGCAGCCAATCACACCGCAGTGCGGCTGTCCATCAAGCTGTTCAACTGCACTCCAGGTCAGCTGCCTGGTGACCTGCGTGAGAGGGTGACTGGCTGGCTGGGCAGCACACCAGCAGGCGTGGAAGGATACATTCGGCCGGGTTGTGTCCACCTGACTGTGCAAGCTACCGTGCCCAAGCAGGCAAAGGGCAGGGCTCCAGGCAGCCCAGCTGACAGTTCTGTGAGGAAGGCTGTCAGCCATCTGCTAGCCAGCCCACAGCAGGAGGTGTGGCACAAGTGCACCATGCTGGTGCAGTTGGGCAATGAGGCTGCCGTGGTGCATGAAGGCACTCCTCTGAAAGTGTGGAACATCCAGGCTCGGGCAGAGGCTGAACAGCCACAACCGCAGCAGGTCAGGCAAGGGCAGGCGTGCTGCAAGAAGCAGTCTTCTTGCTGTGGTGGTTCTGCCAGCCTGCCCCGCAAACTGCCAGGGTTATCACATGCACAGCCAATGTGCTTGGTGGCTGGGCAGAAAGCAGAGCAGCGGGTGACAGTGGTTGGGCAGGGCAACCCTGCGGACTGCAAGGTGCTGTGCCGTGCGGGCGGCAAGCATCTTGAGGTGCAAGTGTTGCATGCTGAAGTCGGCCACACACTTCAGGTATGGTCTTGTCATGTTGCATGTGCCTGAATCCATGGTGTGTCAAGGGTTTTACCACCAATATATCCATTCACGTATCTATCACTGCTGCAGCGCAGACTTCAGCTCTGCAGTGAATGCCTGTACTGTCACACTGGACAGTTCGTGTTGCCGATCGCGCATGCATCATGAACACACACAGCTACGCCATTTGTGTGACTCCTCCAGTACCTTGCATGCGCCTTGGTGCTGATGGCTGCTGGCATCAAATAATGCATCATGTGTTCAGTCTGCAAGCATACAGACGCTCACACCCTGAATTTTTTTGGTTAGTGACACAAGATTGTGCGTTTTGTACAGGTTGTGGTTCCTGGTGAGCTACCAGCAGGGGTGCTGTACTTGGAGGTGCAGAGGGGCTCCTACATGGGTCCTGCACTGCCTGTACTCGTTGCCGCGTCAGCAGCCTTGGCCGCAGAGGCGGTGTGCATGCTTCAGATGACCCAGCCAGCTGACAGGCAGGGTCTGATTGTGGACCTTGGATGTGCAATGCTGCAAGCTGCAGTCCCTCAGCAACAGTCAAGGTACCCCTCTTGCAGGCTTTGCATCTATGGCAAGGAGAGTGGCATTGTTTGCATCAACCCACATGTGTGATGCCTGCAAAGACAGCAAGCAAGAGTTGCACCCCTGTTTTGATTCAAATTTACCCTCCTGATTTTGTTGTGAGCAGCGTTTGTTAGCTAGTGTCCAACAGGGCATACTGTCTTCTTGCAGGCAGCAGCAGTCAATTGTTGGAGGAACGTCAACTTTGCTGCCTCTGATAGCGAGGGCAGTGCAGAATGGTCTGCCTGTAATGGCCAGGCAACTGCTGAAGCTGGTGATCCTTGATGATGCAAAATTGCTTGGAGGGTACAGAGAGGCTTCAGGCATGGGCCTGCTGCACCTTGCAGTGCGCTCAGGCAACATGGAGGTGCTGGCAGCAATGCTGGAGGAAGCCGATGCTGAGTGCTGGCAGGTCAGTGGCTGGCTGTAGAGTGTGCCTGCAATATCTACTCGACGTGTTGCACTAGCAATGGCATGATTGTGCTGAACAGTGAAGTGCGCTACCAAGCTTGCGCTGTCATGGAGTATGCATGAACAGTATACCAGATTGCTGCTGCCTTGTATGTATGCCCAAGGCGCTGTATGCTGTGTCCACGCAAGGTGTCAGCAGCCTGGCTTTGCACATCCAGTTCACACCTGCCATGGCTTTGCACATGAGCTTCATGTTTGAGGTGGCATGGATGCGTCATCTGCAGGGTGGCCTTGCTGGACCCTCAGGCATAACCCCCTTTCACCGAGCAGTCTTTTCATCAGAGGCTCAGTCCGTGGCGCTGCGACTGTCTGCCACACTTGGAGCGTGCCATTGGTTCTCTGCCAGCACACATGACGGCCACACCCCAGCAGACTTTGCCCTGCGCCATGGCAAGGCTGCTGCACTGAACCATGCCGTCAGCGTTTTGATGTG
>JAABVA010002594.1_pt1 | contig 17822 bp, 16 predicted proteins | sample 5560331 | NCBI WGS metagenome assembly JAABVA01 (sample SAMN12812661, study PRJNA571458) | rock metagenome | isolation source: Antarctica rocks | place: Antarctica: Victoria Land, Mt New Zealand sud | collected 2016-01-07 | reverse complement strand
TGCTCCGCAGCGGTAACGCCGGTAGCAATACCGCCGCCGATCACATCCAGGTCACCAAAGACGCGCTCCGACAGTTGCCGTTTTATCGTCATAGTGGTCGGATCGGCCGGAAGGTGCTGATCCGCGCTGATGGTGGGGCGGCACCCACGAGTACCTGAAATGGCTTTCTGGGCAGGGGTTGTCGTACTCGGTCGGGTTCACCCTGACCCAGGACATGGCCGACAAGATCAACCTGCTCCCCGCCGCGGCGTGGACCCCGGCCTACGACTCCGACGGCACCCCACGCGAGGGTGCCCGGGTCGCGGAGCTGACCGGGATGCTGGAGTTGAAGACCTGACCCGCGGGGATGCAGGTGATCATCCGGGCCGAACGTCCGCACCCTGGCGCGCAGTTGAGGTTCACCGACGTCGACGGGAGCCGGTTGACCGTACACAATGCTGCCGGACCGACTAATGGAGGAGCTGGCCTACTTCGGTCCCCGAAGGCGTGAACCTGCGAGCGATGAGAGGACACCCGGGTCACGAACGTCCAAGGTCAGTTACGCTGTGGTCGTATTCAGCGGGGCCGTCAGTCGTCGGGGCTGACCGAACGGTGGGCGATGTCGCTCACCTTCACTCGACGATTGACGAGTAGGGGTTGCTTCATGGCAGTTCGGATCGGGTATGCCCCGGGGGCGTACGACCTGTTCCACGTAGGTCACCTGAACATTCTCCGCCACGCGAAGGCAGAGTGCGACTACCTGGTCGCCGGCGTCGTGTCGGACGAGATTTTGGCCATCACCAAGGGGCGCACGCCAGTGATTCCCCTGGCGGAGCGTCTGGAAATCGTCAAACACATCGCTTTCGTGGACGAGGTGTACGCCGAAGTCACCGCGAACAAGCTGGACTCCTGGATGGACCTCAAGTTCAACAGGATCTTCAAGGGTGACGATTGGCGGGGAACACCGAAGGGCGACAAGCTGGAGTGCGACTTCGAGGGCACAGGCGTTGAAGTCGTCTACTTCCCCTACACGATGCACACCTCGAGCACGATGCTGCGTCGGGTGTTGAGCCAGATCGGCGGGCCCGAGCCGCAAGCCATCGCCGAAGCGTAGACGCGGCAGTCGGTGACCGTCGGACCACCCCCAGGTATGAAAAATCTACCGTTCGAGTGAATGAAGCACTCAGCCATAGTCATTTGGGTTACTGAAAGATACGTTCAATCTGCTCCCACGAGTACGGCTCGGCCAAATGAGGACCTGGCGCGAATGGTGATGCAGTGGCCGGGTAGTCGGCCCAAATAGCTCAAAGGAGGCGGCACGTAATGACGTTGGGCGTAGATCCATCATCACAATCCGGGCCGTCTCCGTCGAACAAGGTCACGAACCCGACGTCAGCGGTCGTGGACGGCGCTGGATCAGAGCGGAGCCAGGGATCAGCGATCCCGAAGTGGGTCATGCCCTACGGGCATGGCACGGACTCTGATTCGGCCCCGCTTCCGGCCGCTGGGGTTGGACATGGTCTGTCGCCAGTCCTCAACGGAGGATGGGTCGAGAAGTACCGGCTCCGACTTGTGATCGGGGACTCGATCGGCGTGGTGTGGGCTGCTGTCGGGGCGCACATGGTGCATGTCGGCAGCTTCAGTAGCCGAGTTTCCCGAGATCCCGCTTCTCTCCCTTTCATCGCCCTGACCGTCTTCCTGAGCATCACCTGGATGTTGGCACTGCACTGGGGCGGCTCCCGGGATGCCGAGGTCATCGGTCACGGGCCGGAGGAGTACAAGCGCCTCGTCCAGACGTCGTTCGGGTTCTTCGGTCTGGTAGCCATCAGCTCCTATGTCTTCGACCTGCACCTGCCAAGGGCTTACGTGTTGGTCACCCTGCCGGCCGGGCTGGTCGCCGTCCTCGCCTCGCGCTTCATCTGGCGGCGTTGGCTCCATGCCAGAAGGCGCAACGGCGAATTCATGTCCAAGGTCCTGGTCGTCGGAAACCTGCGGACCGTTCGGGAGCTGCTGATCGACCTCAAGCGGGCGCCGCTGGCCGGCTACGGCGTCCTTGGTGTCAGCGTGACGGCGAGTGCAGCTGTGGAAGATCTCGACATCGACCCGATTACCGGGCGGCGAATGGTTGACGGGGTACCTGTCCTCGGCGGCCTGGAGGACGTGGCAGCGACAGCGCAGGCCTTCGGGGCCGACACGGTGGCGGTCACGTCCAGCGCCTCCTTCGGACCTGCCGCCGTCCGGCGGTTGAGCTGGGAGCTTGAAAAGACGGACATCCAGCTCGTGCTGGCCCCGGCCCTGACCAACATCGCCGGCCCTCGGGTACATACCAAGCCGGTAGCCGGCCTTCCGTTGATCCACGTCGACCGACCCACCTATCGCGGCGCCAACCGAATAGTCAAGCGATCGTTCGACGTGGTGGGCAGCCTGCTGCTGCTCCTGTTGTTCTCGCCCCTGTTCGTCGTACTGATGGCCTCCGTCAAACTGACCAGTCCCGGACCGGCGTTCTTCCGGCAGGAACGCGTCGGTCTGAGCGGCAAAACCTTCCGGATGATCAAGTTTCGGTCGATGGTGGTCGATGCCGAAGCCCGTCTCGCGGAGTTGAAGAGCCAGCAGCAGGATGCCGGCAACGGCACGCTGTTCAAGATGAAGAACGATCCGCGCATCACCTCGATCGGCCGGTTCCTGCGGCGGTTCAGCCTCGACGAACTGACTCAGCTCTTCAATGTGGTCAAGGGCGACATGAGCCTGGTCGGTCCCCGGCCACCATTGATGGATGAGGTGGCCACATACCACGCAGAGGCCAAATTGCGGCTTTTGGTTCGCCCGGGCATGACCGGCCTGTGGCAGGTCTCCGGTCGCTCCACGCTCAGCTGGGAGGACACGGTGCGCCTTGACACCTACTACGTGGAGAACTGGTCGCTGACATCTGACCTGGTTATTTTATGGAAGACAGCCAAGGCGGTCCTGTCCTCGTCCGGGGCATTCTGAGCGAAACATCTGGCAATCGCAGCCCGGTGCTTGGCCGGTTCGGTCGCGGATGCCGCCTACTCGGTCAGAGAAGCGACTGTGGCACTCTTGTCCCTGGGCAGCGCAACTGCCGGAAGCCGACCCGCGGAGGACCTACCTTGAGCTTGCTCGCAGCACTACGGATCAGGCCGAACTCGAAGGTTCGCACTCCCAGGACGATCGGCATCGCCGTGGTGGGCGTATTGGCCCTGTCCTTGTTGACGGGTTGCGCAGTGCAAGCGGGCTCCGCCCTGGTGCTCGACGGTGCGACCATTTCTGAACAGTCGGTCCAGCAGAGCACCGCGGCATTCCTGACCGAGAACACGCCGACGACGCCGCCCACCGATGCGGACAGGGCGGGCTTGAACCGGAGACAGATCACCTACCTGGTGCGCCATGCCCTGATCGCGAAGGCTGCAGTCGCGCAGCACATGACGATCACCACCGATCAGATCAATGCTGTCAAGGCCTCTGTTGCCCAGCAGAGTCCGCATGGCTCGGTTGCCGCCGGCTTGGAGTTGCCGGCATCCGACGAGGCCGGAGTTCTTCGCGATCTGGTTGTACTGCTCTCGATGGCGCAGGCGTTGCCGGCAGCTGGAGTGGCGGTCCAGAACGTTTCGGTCACAGCCGAGGGCGTGCAAGCCACGACTCGGGACGAGGCCGTCGCCCTGCGGTCCAAGTTCCTGGCGAATCCGAACGACCTGGACGCCGCCGTCGCGTCGAACGCCAAGAGCCTTGCCAAGTCACCGTTCAGCTTGATCCAGAACCCCGGCGTCGGTTCCGTCGGGCTATACCAAGCCACCTCGGATCGGGTGGTGATCGTCCCCAACCCTCCTGCTTACCTCGTCTTGCGCGCCACCGGTAGAACGGTGGCTACCACGCCGTTGACGAAGGCGGCCTTCTCCGCCGTTCTGCAGCCCGGCCAGTCCGGACAAGCTCCCTCGCTCTCGGGCTTTCTCGACCTCGGTGCTCTGCTGGTGTCGAAGTATCAGCCGTCGACGAGCATCGCGGTGAACCCCCGATACGGCGTGTGGGACCCAGCGAGCCTGCAGGTCGTGCCCGGCAACGACGGCCTGTGACGGCCGCGGACGACTCGCCGCTGCTGGCCGCGGTCCGGGTGATGGACCGGCTGCGCTCACCCGGCGGCTGTCCGTGGGACGCGGAGCAGACCCACGATTCGCTCCGCCGTTACCTGGTGGAGGAGTGTTATGAGCTCCTGCAGGCGATCGAGGACGGCGATGCCGACGCCATCCGCGAGGAACTCGGCGACGTGCTGCTGCAGGTGTTGTTCCACGCCCGGATCGCCGCAGAGCGCGACCGCGCAGACGGCGGCTTCGACCTCGACGACGTCGCACAAGGCCTCATCGACAAGCTGGTCCGGCGGCATCCGCACGTCTTCGCCGATGCCCAGCCAATTCACACTGCAGCCGGTCAGCAGGCTCGCTGGGACGAGCTGAAACTGGCGGAGACGGGAAGGGCGACCGTCCTGTCCGGCGTGGCATTCGGTCAGCCGGCAGTAGCGCTGGCTGCGAAATTGGGGTCGCGCGGCGCCAAATTCGGTATATCGATCGACCTACCGGCGGGGGACACGGCCGCGGAACTGATCTTCGGGCTCGCCTACGAAGCCGGCGCAGCCGGAGCTGATCCCGAATCGGAGCTCCGCGCAATCGCCAAGGAGCATGCCGCGCGTCTGGCCGCGGCCGAGTTGGCCGGTGTGGTGTCGGGTCGAGCCGTTGATCCGCAACAGCGTGACGAAGCGAGCCGCCGCCCGGCCCGCTAGACTTGTCGCCAGGTCATGAGTTCCAGCGACAGCCCCGGCTTGCTGGGCGGCAACCCTCCACTCGCGGTGGGGTGCCCCGGGTGATGACCAGGCAGATCACCGCAGTGGTGGTCTGCAAGCGCGGGGCCGCCAGCGGGCGCGCCCCTAGTACCTCGAATGGGAGAACCGCTGTGTCGCAACGAATGTGCATCAGTCCGTAACGTGCGGCCGGCCAGGTGCCGGTTCACCCCACCTTCGCGCCGCCAGGGCCACCTCCGACTGGTTCTGCGGCCCGGCCCTGGAACCACGTCGGAGAAATCACCGGATCCGATCGTCCGTCAGTTGTCCCACCGTCCGGTGTGCTCCCCGCTCGAGCACTCCTATCGCCACCGGACAACACACCCCGTGACACCCCCGCCATCCACAGGAGCCCATCGATGAGTCCCAACTGGTCCTTCGAGACCCGCCAGATCCACGCCGGCCAGACGCCCGATCCCACCACCAAAGCCAGAGCACTGCCGATCTACCAGACCACCTCGTTCGCGTTCGACTCGTCCGAGCACGGTCGCAAACTCTTTGCGCTGGAAGAACTCGGCAACATCTACACCCGCATCATGAACCCGACGACCGCGGTGGTGGAGGACCGGATTGCCTCCCTGGAAGGCGGTGTCGGCGCGCTTCTGGTCGCCTCCGGCCAAGCCGCCGAGACGCTCGCGATCCTTTCCATCGCGGAGGCAGGGGACCACATCGTCTCCTCGCCGCGGCTGTACGGGGGCACCTACAATTTGCTGCACTACACGTTGCCGAAGTACGGCATCACCGTCGATTTCGTCGAAAACCCGGACGACACGGCTTCCTGGCGTGCCGCTGTCAAGCCGAACACGAAGTTGTTCTACGCCGAGACGATCTCCAATCCCCAACTCGACGTTCTCGACATCGAGGCAGTGGCGGCGGTCGCACACGAGGCCGGCGTGCCCCTGATCGTCGACAACACCGTGCCCACGCCATATCTCATCCGGCCGTTCGAGCACGGCGCTGACATCGTCGTGCATTCGGCGACCAAGTATCTCGGTGGCCACGGCACGGCGATCGGCGGCGCGATCGTCGACTCCGGCAACTTCGACTGGACCGCCGACCCGGAGAAGTTCCCCGGCTTCAACAATCCTGACCCGAGCTACAACAACTTGGTCTGGGGCCGCGACCTGGGGCCGGAGGGTCTGTTCAAGGCGAACGTCTCGTTCATCTTCAAGACCCGGCTGCAGTCGCTCCGCGACATGGGTCCGGCGATTTCTCCGTTCAACTCCTTCCTGTTGGCGCAGGGCATCGAGACGCTCAGCCTGCGGATGGAGCGGCATGTGGAGAACGCAACGAAGGTCGCGGACTTTCTGGCAGCCCACGACGACGTCGAATCGGTGTCCTACCCGTCGCTCGCGTCCAGCCCGTGGTACGCCAACCAGCAGAAGTATTCGCCGCGAGGCGGCGGCCCGATCGTCGCGTTCGAGATCAAGGGCGGCGTGGAAGCCGGCTCGAAGTTCACCGACTCGCTCGAGTTGTTCACCAATCTCGCCAATATCGGTGATGTCCGCTCGCTGGTCATCCACCCAGCGTCGACCACCCACAGCCAACTGGCGCCGGCCGAGCAACTGACCTCCGGTGTCACCCCAGGGCTGATCCGGCTGGCGGTCGGTACCGAGAACATCGACGACATCCTGGCCGATCTGGATGCGGGTTTCCGAGCGGCGAAGGGCTGACGGTCTGAACGACAGCGCAGAGTTGATGACAGCACAGGGTCGATGACCGCCCAGGGGTCGCGGACAGGCGTCGCTCCGGCACCGACCGGCGGGGTGCAGAGCGGCGTCGGCGACCCCGCAGGCCCTTCGACCGGCGGCGAGCCGGACGCCGGTAGCGAGCGGCGCTACGCCGAAATCGGCGACCTGGAACTGGAATCGGGAAACGTGCTGCCCTCGGTGACCATGTGTTACCAGAGCTGGGGACGGCTCAACGAGGCGGGCGACAACGCCGTTCTGGTGTTGCACGCGCTCACCGGCGACTCCCACGTGATCGGCCGGGTGGGTCCGGATCATCCGACTCCGGGGTGGTGGAACGGATTGATAGGGCCGGGCGCGACCCTGGACCAGGACAACCTGTTCGTGATCGCCGCCAATGTGCTCGGCGGTTGCCGCGGCACCACGGGTCCGTCGTCGGCGGCGCCGGACGGCAAACCGTTCGGGTCGAGGTTCCCGCGGCTGACGGTTCGGGACCAGGTGAACGCCGAGGCGGCCCTGGCTACGGTGCTGGGAGTGCGCTCCTTCCGAACCGTGGTCGGTGGGTCGATGGGTGGAATGCGCGCCCTGGAGTGGGGTGTGATGTACCCGGAAATGGTGCGCTCAGTAGTCGCCATCGCCACCACAGCCGCCGCGTCCGGAGATCAGATCGCATGGGCTGCACCGCAACTCGCGGCCATTCGGATGGATCCGCACTTTGCCGGTGGAAACTACTACGAAGGCGAGTTCCCGCTGGCGGGGATGGCCGTGGCTCGGCAGATTGCCCATGTCACCTATCGCTCCGGATACGAGTTGAACACGCGATTCGGCCGGCACCTGCAGCCACCCGTGTCGAAATCGGGGCTCGGACAATTCGCAGTCGAGTCGTACCTGCACTACCACGGCCAAAAGCTCGGTCGGCGATTCGATCCGAATTCCTACCTGGTCTTGACCGAGGCGATGAACTCCCACGATCTGGGCCGTGGGCGTGGCGGTATCGACGTTGCGCTGCAATCGATCAGCGCTCCGCTCACCGTCGCCGTCGTGGATTCGGACCGGCTGTACACGCCGGCCGAGGGAGCCAGAATCGCCACCGCTCGTGCTGCTCGGCCGTTGATCACCATGCGCTCCGATCACGGCCACGACGGATTCCTCATCGAGGCCGAACAGGTCGAACAGGTGGTGCGCGGCGCGCTGAGCTGATCCGCGGCGATCCGGGCCGCCTCTTGCGCGGAATGCGGCCCGGCCATCCTGTCGATTTGACCGTCCGCCGGACGCCGACGGGGCCACCCACTGGGTCGCGTTGCGGCGACTGGGGAAGAATGAGGTCGAGCCCGGCGTTCCGATCCGGTCGTGGGGCAGCGGCAGAAGGAGCAACATCGATGGCACTGCGTCTGGGCTACAAAGCGTCCGCGGAACAATTCGGACCCAGGGAGCTGGCCGATTTCGGCGTGCTGGCCGAACAGGCCGGCTTCGACTCGGTCTTCGTTTCCGACCATCTGCAACCCTGGCGGCACGACGGCGGCCACGCTCCTGCCGCGCTGCCGTGGCTGGGCGCGCTGGGCGCACGCACCGAACGGATCGTGATTGGCACCAGCGTGCTCACTCCGACCTTCCGGTACCACCCGGCGGTGATCGCCCAAGCCTTCGCCACGCTCGGAGTGCTCTACCCCGGCCGGGTCATCCTCGGCGTCGGCTCCGGTGAATCCCTGAACGAGGTGCCGCTCGGCCTGACCTGGCCGGACGGCAAGGAGCGGTTCGCCAGGATGAAAGAAGCCGTCACCCTGATCCAACAGCTGTGGCGCGAGGACAGGGTCAGTTTCGAGGGCACCTACTACCGAACGGACAGGGCCACCATCTACGACAAGCCGGAGAACCCGGTTCCCATCTACATCGGTGCCTCCGGTCCGGCCGCGACCCGGCTGGCGGGCCGGATCGCCGACGGGTTCATCACCACCTCCGGCAAGGCCGACACATTGTACCGGGACACCCTGCTGCCGGCGCTGGCCGAAGGTGCGGGCAAGGTAGGGCGCACGGTGGCGGATCTTGACCTGCTCATCGAGATGAAGGTGTCGTTCGACCACGACCGGGAGCGGGCGCTGCAGGACACCAAGAATTGGGGGGCGCTCGCCCTGACGCCGGAACAGAAGAGCGGCGTCGAGGATCCGATCGAGATGCAGCGCCTGGCCGACGAACTACCGGTCGAGCAGGCCGCCTCCCGATGGATCGTCTCCACGGACCCCGACGAACACGTCGAGAAGATCCGTCACTATGTGGATCTCGGGTTCCGGCACCTGGTTTTCCATGCGCCCGGACCCGATCAGGCAAGGTTCCTGGAGCTGTACGGCTCGGAGGTTCTGCCGCGGCTGCGCGCGCTGGAGCTCTGAACGCCCGGCGCGTCCGGCGGACCCGGAGAACGGTATACAGATTTTCGGACTTTCCGCCGCCCACAAGGCTGTGTCCGGAAATCTTGACATGGGCGAACGGCAACCGTAATGTCGTGATATGGCGACATCCTCGGATTATCCTGTCTATCCGGTTCGTGGTGCCGATGCTCTCGGGCGTGCACTCCGGCGCCGTCGAGCCGATCTGGGCCTTACGCAGCAGGAGGTCGCCGGTCTGAGCATGGTGAGCCGGCAGACAATAGTGGCAATCGAGAATGGTCGCGAGACCAAGGCGCTCACAGCGATTTTCGATACGGCAGGGGCGCTGGGGCTGGAACTGGTTGTTCGCACCTGGGTCGATCCATGAAGCTTGACCTCTACCTGAACTCGAAAATGGTTGCGACGACGGTCGAAAGAAGTCGCGGTCGGCAGGTCGTTCTCGAGTACACCGATCAAGTCGACAGGGACCATCCGCCCGAGACTGCGCTCTTGTCGTGCTCGCTCCCAACTCCTGGCCCAAGTCGTCCGGCCGCAACGCCCGCCTTTCTGGAGGGATTGTTGCCCGAAGGGGAAGCTCTGCGCACCATCGCTTCCACGACGATCGGCGCGCGCCTCGACCTCGAGGCAATCGCGCCGGCACAGCGGGTGTTTGTGACAGAGCGATTCGACCGGATCGTCGATGGTTCTTCGCCAGTCAAGCGGCTACACCAGGAATACATGTGTCAGGCTCTCGGACTCCGGCCGAGGGACAAGTATCAAATTGGCCGGCCTTCGCAAAATATGGCACGACTCCTTCGCCGGTGGGCGACGGACCCGGCTCGAAGTGTCCGGAGCTGTTTTCCCAATTGGTCTTTCGTGCAGTAGTCGGCGATGAGGACGGCCACGGCAAGAACTACGGACTGCTGCTGGAAGGCGGTAAGGTGGCGGTAGCACCACTTTACGATTGTTTGAGCACCCAGATCTATCCGTCGCTCGCCGGCAGAATGGGCACCCAGCTCGGTCGGCAGGTGAATCGTGCTGCGGTCGATCTGACGGCGTTGGTAGAAGAGGGTGTCGCCTGCGGCATTGGTGAATCCGAGGCAACACAACTCGTCGACACTCTCACCGATCGTATTCTCGCTGCTATGCAGGCCATCAGTCCGCCGTCCGTCGACGTGCGGGCTTTGGAGTGTGTTCTGGGGACGATCGGGCTTCGAGTTGGGCGACTGCGAGAGGGCAAGCCGATGGGCGTGCCACCTGAAAATGGTTGATACCGACGGCGAACCGGGCGCCGGGCGGAACTTTGGATCAGAACGGCCGCGGCTCGAACCGCGGCTGAGACCGGCTCAGGCCGGCTCGGAAACATCGGTCGAATTCACCGGGGCGCCGGCGGCCGCGACGCCGGCGTTCGACTCGTTGAGCAGCCGACGGTGCAGTTCGGTGGTGAGCACGTGAATCTGCCGCGTCAGGTCGGTATTGGTCTTCAGCTCTAATTCCTGCTCCACGAAATCGTGGTCCGCCTTGTGCTGTTGAAAGGCGGCCGCGCGATTCTGGCCGATCATGACGAACGTCGACAGGAAGATGGCCTCCAGGGAGACGACCAGCGTCAGGGTCGGCCATGGTGACCGCTCGACGACGATCATCCAGACCGCGAACACCACGATGTGCAGATAGACGAAGTTCATCGAGCCCGCGAACGCGGTGATGGCATCGGCGACCTTCAGTTGTAGGTCTGCCGCCCGATGCTCGAGCTGGGCGGCAACCGTGGGGTGGTGGACAGCGGGCTTCGAAGGCGCGGTACCGATGGTCGTCATCTGAAGGCTCCGGGATGGAAAGGCGATGGTCGGCGCGGGAGTCCGTGCCCTCAGGTCGCACTATCCACCCATTTGCCGGGCACAGGGACCCGTGCCGGGCGAGTCAGGTGGGAAACGGACAGCCCGCGCCGATAGGCTGCTGGTGGAGCAGCGTGGCTTCGCGCCGGCACATCGCGCCCGAACGGAGATTTCCGGACGGAGCATCGAGCTGGCACTTCATGTTCTTCCTGACCCGTTAGCGAAGGGATGTGCCCGTGGCGGCCATCGAACTCATCGGAGCCCGCGAGATCCTCGATTCACGGGGCAACCCGACCATCGAGGTCGAGGTAGCACTGGAGGATGGCTCACTTGCCCGCGCTGCAGTGCCGTCCGGCGCCTCCACCGGCGAACACGAGGCCGTGGAGCTGCGCGACGGGGACGCAGCCCGCTATTTGGGTAAAGGAGTCCAGAAGGCGGTCGAGGCCGTGCTGGACGAGATCGGTCCGGAACTGGTCGGCTTCGACGCCACCGAACAACGGCTGATCGACCAGAAGCTGATCGACCTGGACGGCACTCCCGACAAGGGTCGAATCGGTGCCAATGCCATTCTCGGCGTCTCGCTCGCCGTCGCCAAGGCGGCCGCGGAGTCGGCCGAACTCGAGCTGTTCCGTTATATCGGCGGACCGAACGCGCACATTCTGCCGGTTCCCATGATGAACATCGTCAACGGCGGCGCCCATGCTGATACTGCCGTCGACGTCCAGGAATTCATGATCGCGCCGATCGGCGCGCCGTCCTTTCGGGAAGCATTGCGCTGGGGCGCCGAGGTCTATCACGCGCTTAAATCGGTGCTGAAGTCGAAGGGCCTCTCGACCGGTCTCGGCGACGAGGGCGGCTTCGCGCCGTCGCTGGAATCCAATCGCGCCGCACTCGATCTGATCACCGAGGCGGTGACCAAGGCCGGATTCACCGTCGGCACCGACATCGCGTTCGCCATGGACGTGGCGGCCACCGAGTTCCACTCTGACGGCCTCTACCTGTTCGAGGGCGCGAAGAAGACGTCGGCGGAGCTGGTCAAGTACTACGCCGAACTGGTCGCAAACTACCCGATCGTCTCCATCGAGGATCCGCTGTCCGAGGACGACTGGGACGGCTGGGTGGCGATGACCACCGAGATGGGCAGCAAGATCCAGATCGTCGGCGACGACCTGTTCGTGACCAACCCGGATCGCATCGAAGAGGGCATCGCCCGCGGCGCGGCCAATGCGCTGCTGGTGAAGGTGAACCAGATCGGGACCCTGTCCGAAACTCTGGACGCGGTGACCCTGGCGCAGTCGTCCGGGTACCGCTGCATGATGAGCCACCGTTCGGGCGAGACCGAGGACACCACGATCGCCGACCTGGCCGTTGCGACCGGCTGTGGGCAGATCAAGACCGGTGCGCCCGCGCGGTCGGAGCGCGTCGCGAAGTACAACCAGTTGCTGCGCATCGAGGACAACCTCGGCGACGCTGCTCGATACCTCGGCGACTTGGCGTTTCCTCGCTTCCGGACCTGACATCCCGACGTTGAACCTGGTGAGATCTCGCCGGGTTAGATCACGCGGCGAAAGTCCGCACCACCCCGAAGCGATGAAAGGCACCTGATGGACAGAGCGCCCCGCAGGCGAGCGGCCGGCACCGGCCCGTCGCGGTCCGGTGCCGGCGCGCGTTCCGGGGTGGGCGGAAGCGGCTCCTCTAGAGCGGCTCGAACGATCGTTCCGAGAGCACCCGACGACGCCGCGCCGGACCGATCCGACCGTCCCGTCGTCCGGCAGCGGGCTGCCGGCTCTCGGCCCGGCGCCGGGCGGCCTCGAACTGCGCCGCCGGCCACAACCGGCGGCCGGCGGCTCGGCCAACTCAGCGCGCGGGGGGCGAGTGCGTCGAAGTCGGTTCGGACCAAGTCCCAGCTGATCAAGCAGGTCGCGGTGTTGGGGCTCGTTTTCTGCGCCGTTGCTTTCGCCCTGGCGGTGCCGCTGCGCAACTACCTCACACAGCGCGCCGCTCTGGGCGCGACAGTCAGCCAGGAACAGCAGTTGCGGGTCGAGTTGGCCGGCCTCGTGCAGCAGAAAGCCGCCCTCTCGGACCCTGCCTATGTCGCAGCCGAGGCAAAACGTCGCCTGCAGATGGTGAAACCCGGTGACACCGTCTACGTGGTGCATGCGCCGCCGCTGCCGGGAACTCGACAACCAGCCGCGACCCGCGCCACGCCGGCCGTTCCCTGGTACTCCCCGCTGTGGGACACGCTTTCGGATCCGGTGGCCTCCTCGCCGGCGGCCGGCCCGGCCGCTCCGAAACCTGCGGCGACCAAAGCGGCCGCTCCGAAACCGGCGGTGACCGGTTCGGCCGCGACCGAATCGGGCGCTTCCGAACGGGGCAATGGGGGCGCGACCTCGACCTCCAGGGCCGGAGCCGGTAGGTGAGCCCGGAGCAGTCAACCTCCGGCGCGCCCGTGGATCTGCACCAGGTCACCGAGGCCGACAGGGAGGCCTTTACCCGTGAACTGGGCAGACCGCCCCGCGGAATCCTCGCCGTCGCCTACCGCTGCGCCCACCAGGTTCCGGCGGTGGTGGTGACCGCGCCGCGGTTGGAGGACGGCACCCCGTTCCCGACGATGTACTACCTGTGCTGCAAGGAACTCAACGCAGCTGTCAGCCGGATGGAATCTTCCGGGCTGATGCGCGAAATGACGGAACGGCTCGGGACCGATGCCGACCTCGCCCACCGGTACCGCGCGGCGCACGAAAGTTATCTGGCCGCCCGCAACGCTCTCGGCGACCTCGGAATCTCGGTGACAGCCGGCGGTATGCCCGACCGCGTCAAGTGCCTGCACGTGCTGGTAGCGCATTCTCTCGCCGTCGGTCGGGGAGTGAACCCGCTCGGAGATGAAGCCGTCGACTCCTTGGCCGACTACTTCCGCGGTGAGCCGGCCTGCTCGCGCCTGTGAGGGCTCTCCGATGATCGTCGGGCTGCTCTGTGCGGTTGTGGCTTCGGTGTGCTACGGGAGCGCCTCTGTCCTGCAATCGGTATCGGCGAAGAAGTCAGCGGCCGGTCATGGCCTGGATCCCCGGGTACTGGCACGGATGTTCGGCCAACTGCCGTACCTGATCGGACTCGCCCTGGACGGAATCGGCTTCGTCGCGGCGATCGTGGCGCTGCAGTTGCACCAACCGTTGTTCGTGGTCCAGGCGATCGTGGCCGGCAGTGTGGGCGTGACTGCCGGTATCGCCGCATTCCTGGGCACCCGGCTCGGCCGGCCGGAATGGCTGGGACTTGCCGCGCTCGGAGCCGGGCTGATCCTGCTGGCGGCCTCCGCCGGCATCGAGAAGAACGAGGCGATCGGCACCGGCTGGTACTGGGTGATGCTGGCGTCCGCGGTCCCGGTCGCGTTGCTCGGTGCGGCCGGACTGCGGATGACGGGTTCCGCGGCCGCGATCGTCCTGGGTACCGCAGCCGGATTGGGCTTTGCCATCACGGCCATCGCAGCCCGGGCGCTGCAGGTTCCGAATCCCTGGTGGAAACTCGTCGCCTCGCCGGCGACGTGGGCGATCGTCGTCGGCGGGATCCTCGGCATGTTGCTCTTCGCCCTTGCGCTGCAACGTTTTGCGGTGACGACGGTTACTGCCCTGGTGCTGATGGCCGAGACCGTGGTTCCGGCGGTGATCGGCCTGGTGTTTCTGGGCGACACCATCCGGGCGGGTTTCGGTGCCGTCGCCGCCGCCGGGCTGTTACTGGCTCTGGCCGGTGCCGGGCTGCTCGCGAAATTCGCGGAGGTCGACCTTGCCGTGAGCTCGGGCTGACGTGGACCCACGGCGGCGAAGTCGCAGCGTCGACCGGCCGAGTACCAGCGGGGCCGTCCGCGGCCCCGGGAAAGTTCACCCCAATGGGAATCGGATGGGACGAATTTCCGCAGGGGTCCGTTTCGATACGTGATGAGTGACCGTAAACTCAGCTCCATCACCCTTCCGACCCGATCGAGCAATATGCTCTCGGTTTGGTGGCTGGCAGTGAGGCGTCCCGATCCACTTTGTGAAGCTGAAGACCTCGACGTATATCTTGGTATGACAGAATTGGTGTCTGGCGAGACCAAAATATTTGAGGGTGTCCCGATCAAAGTGTCCGCCTAGTACTAACGCTGACATTCAGCATTCACGTCATTCCGCATCCAGATCGAGATGACGTGCCCAGTCATCTTTCGTATGCACTCGACTGACCGAATTCTATTCGACGGAGAAACATGTGACCAGTCCACAGACTCGTACCGGCCGCCCATCATGGGCTTTGTCCGCCGTGCTCGCCGCCGTCATCGGACCCATCGCTCTGGCGGGGGTCGCCGCGGGGGCGACGAATGTCGCCACAGCAACGCCGTCCACCAGTTGCCCGTGCGCATTGCTGACCACCCCCGTCCTGGAGCGGGTCAATCCGGTGAGCACCGCTGCGCTGGTCAGCCGATCGTCACATGAGGAAACCAACGCCTCGGTCAAATACGGCTTCACCGAAGACCACGGCGTGCTGTTGCGCGCGGCTGTGACCGCAAATGCGGCCCTGCAAGCCGTACACCGTCTGTGGAACCCCAACGGTGACTTCGTGTGGATCAGCGACCCGAAGGAGGTCAGCGCCGCGGTCACCAAGTACAACTACACCGATCAAGGCGTCAACTTCTACGCCTCTGCCACACCGTTGCCGTGCACCGTTCCGGTTACTCGGTACCGGAAAGGCAACAAGCACCGGCTGGCGGTGTCGGCCGCCGACAGGTCGGCGTTGACCAGGGCCGGTTGGGCCAGTGAGGGCGTGAGATTCCACGCCGCCGCCCCAACAGCACCAGTCGTCACCACAGCACCGACTCCTTCGCCGGCTCCGACCTCGGCGCCAACGCCCCCGCCACCCTCGACCCGTCCGGCCGAGACGAAGTTCAGCATCGCCGTCTACCCTGACACTCAGATGGAGGTGATCAACCCGGCGGACACCCGCTACGCGGACCGGGCGAAGTGGCTCATTGCCAACAAGGCAAACCTCAATCTGAAATTCATGCTGTCCGTCGGTGACAACGCCAACTGGGACACCCCGGCGCACGAGCAGTACCAGGTCCTCTCCAATGGTGACAAACTTTTGGAGGATGCGGGGATTCCTTACTCGTTGCAGGTCGGAAACCATGACACCGAAGCGACAGGTGGTGCGAACAGCAACGGCGGCTCCTGCCGTCAGGAACCAGCAAATTCCGGAAAATGCCCCAACACGCATGCGAATCAACGGGACACGCACACCATCAATTCGTATTTCGACGCGGCTAGGTTCGGTGCGGTCTCCGGCGATTTCGAAGCCAATAAAATTGACAACAGCTACTCCACCTTCGCCGCCGCCGGTTCCCAGTGGATGGTTCTGGATCTGGAATTGTGGCCCCGTACAGTGGCTGTCGACTGGGCGAAGATGGTCGTCGCATCGCATCCGAACACTAACATCATCGTCGCCACACACTCCTACCTCAATTCCGATTGCACCATTTACGGGGCCAACGGCGGTTACGGGGACAACTCGCCGCAGTACCTGTACGACAATCTGATCAAGCAGTACGCGAACATCAAGATGGTGTTCTCCGGGCACGTCGGTAACGCCTGCCAGCGCACCGATGTCGGAGTGCACGGCAACACCATCCACTCCTTCCTGAACGCATTTCACTCGGGTACCACCAACCCGATTCGGCTGGTCACCATCGACACCGCCGCCGACAGCGTCTCCACCCGGGTGTACGGGCCGAACGGCGACGTTTCGTACCCGCAGTACAACTACGCCTCAGGCAGCATGGGTTGGGTTCCGGCGCCCAAGGTGACCAAGGTGTTGACCGTGGTGGAGGAGAACCACTCCCTGGCGCAGATGCAGGCGCAGATGCCGTACCTGTACGGCCAGGCCAAGCGGTACGGATACGCCACGGCGTACACCGCGACGCGGCACCCGTCGCTGCCGAACTACTTGGCGATCGCCGGTGGGTCCACGTTCGGCGTGACCGACGACAACCCGCCGTCGTCGCATCCGATGAACGGAGCGTCGGTGTTCGGCGCAGCCATCGCGGCCGGTCGGACGGCAAAGTCCTATCAGGAAAACGCCACCGGCCACTGCCAGCAAACCACGGCCGGTCGGTACACGGTTAAACACAACCCGTGGGCGTACTTCGTCGCCGAGCGTGCCCTGTGCGCCGCCGGTGACGTTCCGTCCGGCTCCTACCTGTCGGGTGCCTTGCGCGATGACATCGTCAACGGACGATTGCCGAACGTGGGTGAAGTGACCCCGAACCTTGACGATGATGGCCACGACGGGACCCTCGCCACGGCGGACGCCTGGTTGTCCGATTGGCTCAAGCTCATCTACGCCAGCCCCGATTGGCAGTCCGGGCACTTGGCGGTGGTCATCACTGCCGATGAGGATGACACCACCGCGAACAACACGGTTCTGACGACAGTGCTCGACCCGTCGCAGAACCACCACCTCGTGACCACGCCGCTGAACCACTATTCGTTGACGAGACTGCTGAACAGCGTCGGGCACAGCCGGTGCTTGGCTGCGGCCTGTACTGCGCCGAACATGGCGCAGGCGTTCAACTTGAACATCGGCTGACCGGCCACGCTCGACAGAGCGATGCCGTGCTGGTGGGATGGTTGACCGGTCGAAGACACGGCAGGGCGCCCTGATCGAGGGCGTGGCGGCGCCGGCAGCCCGTTCGATCAGCTGACTATCAGCACGCGCAGGCTGCGCGGGCCATGCACACCTTCCACTCTGGACAGCTCGATGTCGCTGGTCGCCGATGGACCGGAGATCATGGTCAGCGGCGCAGTGGACGTCAACCGGCGCAGGCCATCCGGCACGGTTTCCACGATCTGATCGAGCTGTAGTACGACCACCAGCAGGTCGGGAACCAAGCTGATCGCCCGGCGGCCCTCGTGAGCCTGCCCGCTGAGGATGATGGTTCCGGTGATCGCGATCGCGACGGAGGCCCCGACGACCGTCGCGTCGACCGCGTCGAGCTCAGCTGCGGACAGCGCCACGGGCTCGCCGTCCACCACGACGGTGCGGCCGCGAAGTTCCGCTCCGGCCCTGGCGTCGGGATGCAGGCCCGGCGGAACAACGACGC
>JAABVA010002593.1_pt1 | contig 17827 bp, 17 predicted proteins | sample 5560331 | NCBI WGS metagenome assembly JAABVA01 (sample SAMN12812661, study PRJNA571458) | rock metagenome | isolation source: Antarctica rocks | place: Antarctica: Victoria Land, Mt New Zealand sud | collected 2016-01-07 | reverse complement strand
CCGTCGCCGCGATTGTCGGGGTTGGTGAAGTGGTAGCGGCCGAGCAGGTTGATGTGGTCGTGGGTCAGGGGTGAGAGCCGCTCGACGTCGGCGTCCTCGACGGGGTAGCCGTCGAGGCGGAGCTGGGCCAGGGCGGCGTCGAGGTAGCGGGTGTTCCACAGCACGATGGCATTGAGGACGAGGCCAAGCGCACCGAGCTGGTCTTCCTGGCCTTCGCGGTAGCGCTGGCGCAGCTGGCCGCGTTGACCGTGGAAGACCTGGCGGGCGAGAGCATGGCGGGCTTCGATGCGGTTGAGCTGGGTGAGGATGCGCCGCCGGCAGGGCTCGTCGTCGAGGTAGGCAAGCAGGTAGAGGGTCTTGGCGATCCGGCCGAGTTCGGCGATGGCACGGCCCGGTGGGGGTGGGCCGGCCGCCGCCTTGCAGGACGGGGAGGTTCGGGGCGGGCGTTGTGGGACGCGGGGTGCGCGCCGTCCGGTCGGAGAATGTCTCGGGCAGGTGCGAGGCGATCAGACTGCATCCAGCCAGATCCGACTGATGCGGTCCTTTTTGTCACTGTGACGCTTCGAAATGTGGCAGGCCGTCGGCCATCGGCCTGGCCTTCGAGCAGCTGCATGTGCAGGGCCGATGGCCTGACAGGTCTTCCCGGCGGAGTGACCGTGGCCGTTCGTGGGCGCGGCGTGAAGGCTGCAGCCTTGCAACTGCCGTTCTCAGTTACCGTCCCGACAGCGGGTTTGTCCAGCACGCCTCATCGCCACGGGTGCCGGGTTTCGACTTCCTGACTGCAGCGAAGATGCGCCACGAGCCCTCACTGGTTGCCCAGGATCGGATCGGTGAGCCAACTGTGCGGGCGCCCCTGCATGGGGTTTTCCGGCGCCGCCCGACGGTGCCCCTTCTCCCCGCGGTGGCAATGATCGTTCGCGGCGGGCACCGTGGTGATGTGCAAGAACGAACCCCGCTACAGCGGCTCGTGGACACGATGCTTGATCGCGCTGAAGCGACGAGTCCGACCGTGAAATACGACATTTGGATGCCGTCACTGGAGAGTCTGCTCCTGCCACGCGACCCTCCTGAGAGTCCTCGGGCTGCACTGCCGGTTGTACACCGCTACCGCAGCCACACGGTGCAACCCTTCGACACCGCTGCTCTGCCTGTGTGGGTGTCCCCCGCGGGTGGGGTCACCGCGCCACCCCCCTGGCTGTCAGGCAGGGCCCCGGGTCACCGTAGAAAGTAAACGGGCAGCCGAAAAGCGCCCCAAGAACCTTGGCATTGCGCTGCGTACCCGGCTCCCTCAACGCGCCCGGACGGGACGGAACTGGTGCACGGATTGTGAAGAGCCGCCACAACGGGACACGTCGCCTACGTGCCTGTAACGTCCGTCACATTGTCCCGGTCGGGCGCAGCGGCCCAGCCCCTTTTTTTGGAGTCGCCGTGCGCCGTATCGCCTCGCTTGTTGCCTGCGCCGCCCTCGCCGGCGTGGGAATGGTCAGCGTCACGGCCCCAGCCGCCGCCAAGACCACCCCGCCTACCGCCGCGGCGGCGTCGATCAAAACCTCGCCCTACGTCGCGCTCGGCGACAGCTACTCCTCCGCCGCCGGGGTTTACCCACAGGTCCTCACAGCCCCACCGGCGTGCAGCCGCTCGCAGCTGAACTACGCCGAGGACATCGTGGCGGGTACCCACCCGCAAACATTCACCGACGTGACGTGCAGCGGCGCCACCACCTCAGACTTCTACTCCTCGCAGACACCCGGGGCGCCACCGCAGCTCGACGCGGTAGACAACACCACCCGGCTCGTGACCATGACCATCGGCGGCAACGACGAAGGAGTCTTCGCGAACTCCTTCTTCGGATGCGTAACTGTGGACGCCGGCAACGTCTACGGCAACCCGTGCCAGCAGAAGTACGGCTCCACGTTCACCGACCTGATCAAGACCCAGACCTATCCGAACCTGGTCCGGACGTTGTCTGCTGTGCGCGCCAAAGCGCCGCGCGCGACGATCGTCATTCTGGGCTACCCGCAGATCCTCCCCCCCGTCGGCGACCCGGCGTGCTACCCGGCCATGCCCATCTCGATGGGTGACGTTCCCTGGCTCGTCAACCAGCAGCAAGTGCTCAACGACGCGGTGCGCCGCGCCGCCGCCGCGACCGGCGCCCGGTACGTCGACACCTACTCCCCCTCCGCTGGTCACGACGCCTGCGCGCCGGTCGGTACGCGGTGGTTGGAGCCTCTGGTCGCCCCCATCAACGCCTTTCCGGTGCACCCGAACGCCACCGGCGAAGCCGTCATGGCCCAAGACACCCTGGCGGCAATCGGGCGCTGAACAAATCGTCGCGAAGTACTCCCTCGCTCTGTTCGTCAGTCGGCGAGTGACACCGTGACCCGCACCCTCGGCGACGTCGAGATCGGAGTGCCCGACCCGCTCGACACCCTCGTCCAGACCACCGCCGCACGGGCGGCGGACTGCGACGTGGCACAGGCCGGACGTTCTTAGGAGGCGTTGGTGTAGAGCCGGGTCGGGTTGATCAGGACGGCGACACGGCTCTGTTCGACCATGATGCAGTCGTAGGTGTCCCAGTCGGGGTGCTGCCCGCCCGCGGCGGTGAAGATGGCCCGGAGCAGACCCGGGAGGTGGTCGGGGTCGAAACCGGGCAGCCGATCGAGCGGGCCGGCGAGTTGGGCAGTGCCATCGAGGCTGACCCAGGACCATCCCGAACGCCAAGTGAGGGTCAGCGCGGGCCGGCGCCGCAAGTGAGCGAGCTTCACCGGCCCATAAGTGACGAATGCACCCACCTGCGCCCCGGTCACCGGGTGCGCCACCACCGCGGCGTTGACCACCGAGGAATGGGGGGACCCGTCCGAGCGCAGGGTGCTCACCACCGCAAGGTAGGAATCCTGAGAACCGATCGCGGAAATCAGGTCAAGTCGTAGTTCCTCATCCTCAGTGCCCATCGCTCCATCCCCTGCCGTGCTCACCAAGCCACACCGATCTGCGGCCCATCATGGCCGACAACCCATTAGAAGCCCACTCCAGTTCCGAAAAGTGGTGAACGTCCGCCGCGCTCGCGGCCAGTGAGGGCGAAGTGCGGTTATGCCGCGCAGTCGCGGCAGATCGGCAGGCCTGCGCGTTCGCCGGCGTAGCGGTAACGGTGGTGGACCAGGAAACAGGCCGAGCAGGTGAACTCGTCGGCTTGTTTCGGCGCGACCCGCACCGAGAGCTCCTCCCCGGACAGGTCCGCACCGGGTAGCTCGAAGCCCTCCGCGGTGTCGGTCTCATCGACGTCAATGACCCCACCACTGAGCGCGCTGCCCGCCGCACCGCCATCTTAAATGGACCAAACCGCCGGAGCTCGCCGAGGCAGTAAGGAACTGTGACACCACCTCTGACCCGGATGACTCCTCATCCAGATCGCAGCCGGGACCAGTCGGGTGTCGACTGGGATCGACCCGGTGTACTGGCGCAGGGCATGTATTCCAACCCGGCAGTATTCGTGATCAGGTTGTCCGCCTCGACAGCTGCTGTGCACGGCGCGCCTCCACGGCGGTCCGCGGTCGTCGCTTCGGCGGTCAGCTCGGTCACCGTCCTCGCCGGTCGGCTTTGCGACTCGGACGATTGCCCCGTGCATCTACGCTGCGCCCTGGCCACCTGGGACCGACGCATCACCGCGGGGTGGGGTGAACCGGTGCCCGGTTGCGGCCAAGATGAGGGCGAGGACCAGGGCCATACCGCCGGAGAGCAGCAGGGGCAGTTGGCCGGTGGTGTTCCAGGCCAGTCCCGCCCAGAGGCCGGCGAGCAGGATCGCCCCGCCGTTGAGGCCTTGGTAAAGGCCTTGGGCGCCGCCTTGGCGACCGGGTGGGGCGAGGCTGGCGACCCAGGCTTTGCCGACGCCGTCGGTGGCGGCGGCGAACCCGCCGTAGAGCGGCAGCAGCAGGAACACCCAGCCGGGCGAGCTGACGATGCCGAGACCGAGGTAGCCGATGGCGAAAAACACCAGCCCGGCGGCGAAGATCAGGTGCCGGGGGAAGCGGTCGGACAGGGCACCGGCCGGGTACGCCAACCCGGCGTAGACGAGGTTGTAGACGATGTAGGCGGCGATCACCCCCGCGGTGGACAGACCCAGCTCGTGCGCGCGCAACAGCAGCAGGGCGTCGGGGAAGTTCACCAGCGAGAACACAGTGAGCGCCGCGATCAGCGCCCGCAGCCGCGGCGGCAACACCGCAGGTGACGCGATCGGTTCCCGCCGGGCGCCCGCGGTGGTGGGTTGGTGGTCTTCGCGCACGGCCCGGACCAGCAGCACCGACAGCACGGCCGGGATGACGGCGATGAGTAGCAGCGGCCGGATCTGATGATCGAACAGCTCGTACAAGCCCAGACCCACAGCCGGCCCGACGACGGCGCCCGCGGTGTCGGCCGCCCGGTGCACCCCGAAGATCCGGCCGCGCGCGCCCGGGTCGGCGCCGACCATGAGCAGCGCGTCGCGAGGCGCCCCCCGCACCCCCTTGCCCAGGCGATCCACGCAGCGGGCGGCCAACACGACGGGCCACGTCCCGGCGACCGCGAGAATTACTTTCCCCAGGGCCGCCAACCCGTAGCCGACGGCGATGAGCGGGCGCTTACGGCTGTGGTCGGCCAGGCGCCCCGCGGCGAGCTTGGTCAGTGCGGCCACCCCTTCCGCCGCGCCCTCCACCACGCCGACAACCGCAACCGGTGCCCCGAGGGTCACGGTCAGGAAGATCGGCAGGATCGGGTACAGCAATTCGCTGGCCGCGTCCTGCAGGAAACTCACCCCGCACAGCACCCGCACATTCGCCGTCAGCCACGGCGGCCAACCCCACGGGGTAATGCGGGCGGGCATAGCTGCCTCCCTACTGACCTGTCGCGGACAGCGACACTCCGCACAGCCTCGCAGAGTGCGTGCACCACCTTGGGCTCAGACGAGTTGAAGACGCCGCATCCAACCGCCTTTCCGTTGCAAGCCGGGCGGTTGAACGCGATTGAGTTCGGTGCTCGGGGCGGTAGATCGCGGCGTCACAGGTACGGCAATGGTAGGTGTGGTGTCTGCGGCCCACGTGCTGGCACGAGCACGGCATCCAGCCGACCAGTACTCGGTTCGGCCCCAGCGGTGGCCGTTCGGGCGGTGCTCGGGCGTGCGTTCCCGCACCGAGCCGGCTGGTGGTCGCCGCGGCTGGCCATCGATGACTCCACCGACCCATCATTTGAACTAAGAATGTCCGGCAATTTGATGTGACTGGTGGGGCGGATGTTGCTGGTGTGTCGTTACGGGTTGGGGCACGGACCCCGGCTTGATCGTGGGGGTGTCACCGCCGCCCGATCCCAACCGGGTCGTGTTCAACCACGTGCTCGCCGCCCTGGTCCATGGCAGCGGTTACAAGCGCATCGCCACCCCGGGGTGTTCGGATCGCACGATCCGCCGCCGACTGCTCGACTGGGCCGAGCGCGACGTAGGTGTGGAACTGCTCAAAGCCGCGCTCGCCGCCTACAACCAGATGATCGGCCTCGACCTCGACGACCTCTCATCGGATGGGTCGATCACCAATCGCCCCGCGGAAGCGAACTTTCGAGTCGATCCCCGGTCGATCGCGGTAAGCAAGGCACCAAACGCTCGGTGGTCACCGACGGGCGCGGCATCCCCCTCGCCCCGGTCGGTGCCGGCGCCAACCGGCACGACTCACCCCTGTACGAACACACCATGCGCCAGATCCCGGACATGATCGGACCGCTACCCGACCAACCGTGGGTGGGCATCCGCGGCTACGACTCCACCCCGACCCGGCACCTGCTCGACGAACTCGGCTATGTCCACGAGATCGCCCGCAAACCCATTCCCGCCCCCATCCAAGCCGGCAAACGGTGGGTCGTGGAACACACTCACTCCTGGATGAACGGCTACGGCAAGAACCGCCGCTGCACCGAGAAACGCCGCAGCACCGTCGAGTTCTACCCGCACCCCGCCGCCACCCTCACCGCAATCCGCCGCCTCATCAACGAAGCCCGCACCCACTACCGCTGACCAACCCGACCCACCACCCGAAGACTCAAGTAACCATCAACTGCCGGACGTTCTAAAAGAAATCTAAGGATTCGCGACGAACCCCCGCTTTCTCAGGATGCGTACAGGTTTAAGGGGCACCGTGGTGCTCGGGCGAGACCACCACGTTTCTCGCCCGGCGATGTCGACAGCCGAGGAGGCCGTTTCCGATGATGAACCGAACCAAGACCATGGTCGCAGCCGGGGGCGTGGCCCTCGTACTGGCCGGCACCGGCGCGGGGATTGCCGCCGCCCAGAGCAGTCCCGCTCCGCCCGCACCGCCGAGCAATTCCGCCCCGAACGGCGCAGCGCCAAACACCCCTGCGCCCAAGGCCCACGCACCCGGCACCAAGCACGACGGGCACAAGGGGAAGGGCCTGCTGGGCAAGGTGGAGCACGGCGAGTTCACGACGCACACCAAGACCGGGGACAAGGTGCTGGACGTGCAGCGCGGGACCGTGACCGACGTCAACGACAAGTCCATCACGGTGACGTCCACCGACGGGTTCAGCGCCACCTACAAGATTGACGCGACCACCACCAAGGTACGCAAGGACAAGAAAGAGGTACCGGTCAGCCAGATAGCGAAGAACGACCGGGTCCAGCTGAACGCCGTCAAGGCCGGCGACACCACCACCGCCCAGCACATCGGCGACTCCGGCCTGCCCAAGTAGTTGACGTCGACGGAGGTCAGCCGCGGGATTTTGTAGAGCCCGCGGCGCCCTCCGTGGCGTCACTGTGTTCCAGCAACCTCGCGCGAAGCACCTTGCCGGCAGCGTTGCGCGGCAGCTCATCAAGGAACACAACATCTTTCGGCACCTTGTACCTGGCCAGGTTGTCCTTGACGTAGGCGCGCAGCGCGTCCGCGTCCGGTGTCGTCCCCGGTTCCGGCACCACGAAGGCCTTCAGCCGCTGACCGAAGTCCGCGTCCGCCACGCCGAGAACGGCAGCGTCGCGCACGTCGCCGCGGGTGACGAGCAGGTTCTCGATCTCGGCGGGGAACACGTTCTCGCCCCCACTGATCACCATGTCGTCGGAGCGCCCGTCGATGAACAACCGTCCGGCCTCGTCAAAGTAGCCGGCGTCACCGCTGCTGAGCAGGCCGTCGAGAATCTCCTTGTGGGCACCGCCGGTGTAACCCTCGAATGCCAAGCCGCTGCCCACGAACACCCGGCCGCGCTGGTGGGGGCGGGCGATCCGCCGATCGTGCTCGTCGTAGAGCGTGACGTGGCAGCCCACCGGGATACGTCCGACGGTGCCGGGCGCGGCTTTCCAGTCGGCGGGCGTGGCGACGGTGGCCACCGCGACCTCGGTGGAGCCGTACAGGTTGTAGAGCACCTCGCCGAACGCCGCCGTCGCCCGATTCCCCAGCTCCGGCGACAACGCCGACCCGGCGACGAACACGATGCGCAAGGTGGAGGTGTCGTAGCGGGCAAGAACGTCTGAGCCAAGGTCGAGCACCCGCTTCAGCATCGTGGGCACCATGACCACAGCCGTGCACCGGTTCTCCTGAATACCCCGCAGCACCGCCTCGGCGTCGAAGCGTCGACGCAACACCACTGTGGACCCGAGGGAGACCGTCAAGATCAGCTGCGACAGACCGGTGCCGTGAAACGCCGGGGCTGCGAGGAACGTCGCGCCGTCGCTGCGGTAGGGGATGCGGTCCAAAAACTGCGCCGCCGCGAGCGCTGAACTGACTCGCCGGGGTGCTCCCTTGGGGGTGCCGGTGGTGCCGCTGGTCAGCATCACGAGGTGCCCGGCGTGCGGCGGGTTCGGCAGGCGCGTCTAGGGGTGTCCCGGTGATCAGCTCCTCGAGGGTGGGCACCGCGCCGCCGTCGATCGCCGCACGGTCGTCCACCCAGGCCAGATACCGGTCCACCTCGGCAGGCAGGGCCGCAGCGAGGGCGGTGAACTCCTGGTCGAACACCACCGCGGAAACCCCTTCGCGCACACTGACGTCGCCCAACTGGGTGCCTGCGAACCCCGTGTTCATCAGCACCACGCTGGCACCGAGCTTGCCCGCCGCGATCATCGCCTCGAGCTCACCGCGGTGGTCTCGGCACAGCACCGCGATCATCGACTCGGCGGTGATGCCGCGCTGCGCAAACGCCGTGGCCAGACGGGTGGCGCGGCGGTCGATCTCGCCGAAGGTCAACGTTCCCAGCTCGTCCACGATCCCGGGCTTGCTCGGGTGTCGCCGCGCAGCGACCTGAAAAGCCCCGGCAATCGCACCTAACCGCCGGACGTCGAGCATCGACCGCACCACCTCGTCCGGTCGTGTCGCCGGGACCAGGCCGGCGCGGAACAGCACACCGACGCTGTAGCCGGCGTCCACGGCAGTCTTGACCGCGGTGGAGACCTTCTTGACGATCGTCATCCTCACGCCTTCGGGATCTCGAACATGCTGCCGAACGCGACTGCGAAGCCGAGGTCACCGGACAGTTTGAGCTTGCGGGTCATGTACACCCTTGTGGGAGAGGCATTTCCGGAAGCAACCCTGATGAACTCCGAGGGCTTCATGGTCAGCGTCACCCTAGGGGAGTCGGCGTGTTGCCCCTCGCTGACCATGCACCCAGCGGTGGACACGACCGTCTCGTAGACGAGCTCGGAGCTGCCCTTGAGCACCCACCTGATGGTGGATTCTTTGGGGGAGCGCATCTTGTCCGGGCGGAAATATGCCGACATCTGCGAAAACACGGCACCGATCACCATTGGAGCCCGCTTGTTGGTGTCCAGTTCACCAAGCTGCTTGCCCGAGGAGTGCTTGACCAGGCGGGCGAATGCGCGTGGGTCCACCTCGCTGGGGTCCAACCCGGACTCGAACATCTCCTCCAGGGCAGCGATGTATTCCTGAACGCTGATCTTTTTGGGGTCGATCTGGTCGAAGTCGGGCATGGCGCTCCTCCGCGTGGGTTGGCCCATTCTTGCCTACGGCCTCAACCGCGGTGTCCAGGCCAGAGAGGACAGGCCCCCCACTGAGTGACGTCAGTTCCGGTCGGCGGCGGTGTAGACGATCATGCCGCGAATGTTCTTGCCGTCCCGCATGTCCTGGTAGCCCTGGTTGATGTCCTCGAGCTTGTACTTCGTCGTCACCAGGCCGTCGAGCTTGAGCTGGCCCTCCTGATACAGGGAGAGGAGCGCGGGAATCTCGGCGCGGGGGTTGCAGCCGCCGAAAATGGCGCCCTGCAGGTCCTTTTGCAGCAGGGTCAGCTCGAAGAGGCTGAGCTTGACGTCGATCTTCGATGCGTGGCCCATACCGGTGACGACGGTGCGCCCGCCCTTGCCGGTGAGCGAGAGCGCCTCCTGCACGTTCTCGCCCTCGATGTCGCCGACGGTGATGATGACCTTTTCGGCCATCCGCCCCCAGGTCAGCTCGTTGACCCCGCCCATGGCCTCTTCGGCGCTGGCGTAGGTGTGCGTGGCGCCGAACTCCATGGCCCGCTCGCGCTTGGACTCCACCGGGTCGATGACCATGACCCGCTTCGCGCCTGCCGCGGCCGCACCCTGAACCGCGTTCATGCCCACACCACCCGCACCCATGACGACGACGTTCTCGCCGGGGCGGACGTCGGCGACCTTGGTGGCCGAGCCCCAGCCGGTGGTGACGCCGCAGCCGACGAGCGCGGCCACCTCGAGCGGGATGTCCGGCTCGATCTTCACCACCGACGCCTGGTGCACTGTGATGTAGGGGGAGAACGTGCCCAGCAGACACATCGGGAGGGCGTCCTGTCCGCGGGCCTGCACCCGGAAGGTGTTGTCGCTGATGGCGCGGCCGGCGAGCAGCCCGGCGCCGAGGTCGCACAGGTTCTGGTGGCCGTTGGAGCACGGCGGGCACTGCCCGCAGGCGGGGATGAAGGCGGTGACGACGTGGTCGCCCTCCTTCAGCCCGGTGACCCCGGGGCCGACCTTGGTCACGATGCCCGCGCCCTCATGCCCGCCGATGACCGGCCACGACGCGACGGGGGTGCCACCGGTGACGAGGTGCTCGTCGGAGTGGCACAGCCCGGAAGCGGCCAGCTCGACCGTGACCTCACCGGCGCGCGGGTCGCCGACCTCGATCTCCTCGACCGACCACGCCTCGCCGACACCCCAGAGGATTGCGCCCTTGGTCTTCATCCGTGCTCCTGTCTGCTTGTCAACGCACATGTTGATGGATTACCCACAGTCTGACTCAGGCCACGCCGTGAGTCGAAACGACGGACAGCAGAGGGCCGCGCCAGCCACTTCCTAGAGCCGGTAGCGGCTGGTCTCGGGTAATCGGAAGTACGCGCGATGGAGGTTTGTTGGTTTGCCGATACAGGAAGGCACGGACCGACCAGTTCGCGTCGAGGCAACGGCCCGGGGCCGCAATGGTGACGGTCCCGGGCCGTTGCCACGTATTTGAACAATGACCAAGGTCGGCCTGGTTGTTAGCCTGTGGTCGAGGGTGCCCCCGCTCCTGCGCCGCTTTCACCGCCGGCTGGGGGTGGTCCGGATGGCTTGTTGAGGGCTTCGTTGCCGGTGTGCAGCTTGTCCACTGTCACGGTGTTGTTGGCGGTGGTGGTGCTGAAGGTGATGGCGTCACCGACGACGAGGTCGCCCAGCGCGGCTTCGCCATTTTTGTCGATGTCGCTGGTGGCGGACACGGCGTACTCCGTGGTGGCTGTGGCGGTCTTGATGGTGACCGATCCGGTACCCACGGCGGTGACGGTGCCACTCAGGTTGAGCCCGCGGCCGTGCCCGTGGCTCGTGCCACTCGGGGCTGGCGCGTCGGTGGTGGCGGCCGCCGACGCCGCGCTCGGTGTGGGTGTTGTCGCGGCGTTCGCAGACATCGCGCCGAAGGCGAGGCCGCTGGTGATGACCCCGCCGGCGATGACGCCGACGATGACGCGCTTCGCCTTGCGTGCAGGTTTGGTGGCGGTGGGTGTCGTGGAGTCTTGCATGAGACGACTTCTTTCGTCAGGGCTGAACCCGACTGGCTCGGCCGACGCCTTCAACCTGTCCGGGGAATCTATGCGTCACCAATGAGCCACCTGCGATTCTGCCGTGTGTGCGTAGGGCGACGTATCACCTGACGGTGCTCGCCGGTCGATCGTCACGATGGCGACAGAGGTCTGACACCCCACCAGTACGGCCACGCCCCCAGCGAACGACCACACGTGCGCTTCGCGACGACCTCGACTCCTGGTCCGAGCTCAACATCGCCAGCAGCACGCCTCCCGCGCGACGCCGCTGACCCCGCTGCTCGGTGACTTCTACGGCTACGAGGATCTACTTTCCCCGGCCGATCAGGGCGTGGTGCTGCGCACCCGCGAGTTCCTCGAGCGGGAGGTCCGGCCCATCGCCAACGAGCAGTGGGCGGCATCGGAGTTCCCGTACCAGCTGATCCCGAAGATCGGCGAGCTCGGCATCGTCGGGCTCGGCTATCCGCACGGGGACCGGCCGGCGTCCAGCCGTCTGCTCACCGGGTTCCTGGCGTTGGAGATGTCCCGGGTGGACACGTCGATGGCGACCTTCTTCGGGGTGCACAGTGGACTGGCGATGGCGACCATCGTCGCCTGTGGGTCGCCGGAGCAGCAGCAGCGCTGGTTGCCCGACATGTATGCGCTGCGCAAGGTCTGGGCGTTCGCGCTCACCGAGCGGGACGGCGGCTCGGACGTCGCGGGCCACATGGCCACGACGGCTCGGCGCGAGGGCGATGAGTGGGTGCTGAACGGCAACAAGCGATGGATCGGGAACGGCACCTTCGCCGACCTGGTCGTCGTCTGGGCGCGGGACGAGACCGACGACAAGGTCAAGGGCTTCGTAATCGAGAAGGGCACCCCCGGCTTCGCCGCCGAGAAGATGGCCGGCAAGCTGACGCTGCGCACCGTGCAGAACGCGGATATCGCCTTGACCGACTGCCGGGTTCCTGAGGCGAACCGGCTGCAGAACGCCAACTCGTTCAAGGACACCAGCCGGGTGCTGCGGCTGTCCCGCGGCGGGGTCGCGTGGAACGCGGTCGGCTGCATGCTGGGCGCCTACGAGAGCGCCCTGGCCTACGCCAAGGATCGCGAACAGTTCGGTCGCCCTATCGCGAAGTTCCAGCTGATCCAGGACCACCTGGTGACCATGCTCGCCAACGCGACCTCGTCGCTGGGCATGGCTGTGCGCACCGCTCAGCTCCAGGACCAGAACCGCTGCACCGACGAGCAGGCGTCGCTCGCGAAGTTGTTCTGCACCGTGCGGCTGCGCGAGGCGGTCGGCCGGGGACGGGAGCTGATGGGCGGCAACGGGATGCTGCTCGAACACGACCTCGTCCGCTACTGGAACGACGCGGAGGCGCTCTACTCCTACGAGGGCACCCGCGAGATCAACACCCTCATCGTCGGTCGGGCCATCACCGGTATGGGCGCCTTCGTCTGAGTCAGTCAGGCGCCAGAGTCGAGAGGAGATTCACGTGCGAATCGACGAGGTCCGGCGACAGCAGACGACACCCCTCGGTGCTCCGGCGTTCCCGGGTGGCTCGCGCTACCGGTTCACGAACCGGGAGTACCTGAACATCGTCTACCGCACCGACCCGGAGGCGATGCGGCGCCTGGTGCCGGAACCGCTCACCGTCGGTGACCCGCTGGTGAAGTTCGAGGTCATGAAGATGCCGGACGTCTCCGGGCTCGGGTCGTTCAACGAGTCGGGGCAGGTGCTGCGCGTCGAGTACGAGGGGCAGCCGGCCGACTACTTGCACGCGATGTACGTAGACAGTCTGGCCTCGATTGCCAGCGGCCGGGAGATCAGCGCGTACCCGAAGAAGTCGGGCAGCCCGGAGCTTTACGTCGACTCGGACACCCTTGTCGGGACCCTCGACTACGGCTCGCTGCGGGTGGCGACGGCCACGATGGGCTACAAGCACTGGACGATGGATGAGGACGCTGCGCGCGCGGAAATCGGACAGCCGACATTCGCGCTCAAGATCCTGCCTGGCTACGACCGGCGGCCGAGGATCCTCGAGCTGGTGCGCAGCCAGATCACCGACATCAACATCAAGGGCGCCTGGACGGGGCCGGGCCGACTGCAGCTGTTCGAGCACGCACTGGCGCCGCTGGCCGACCTGCCGGTGCTCGAGGTGGTGTCCACCACCCACATCCTCACCGACCTGACGCTGGCCCCGTTTTCCGTCTGCTTCGACTACCTCGCTGAGTGATCTCATGCTGGAACCGATGGAAGGCGTTGGGGTCCTCGAGCTGGCGGGTTGGATGGCCGGTCCCGGCGCGACCGCGATGATGGCCGACCTCGGTGCCGAGGTGATCAAGGTCGAGCCCCTGCGCGGCGACGCCATGCGCGGGGCGACCCGGCAACCGGAGGTCGCGGCCGGCACCCCCGCGATCGACGCCAGTTTCCAGCACGATAATCGCGGCAAGCGGGGTATCGCCGTCGCCGTCAACAAGCCGGAAGGAGCGGACCTGGTCCGGCGGCTCGTGGCGGGCTCCGACGTGTTCGTCTCGAACCTGTTGCCGTCCCGGCAGGCGAAGTACGGTCTCGATAGTGCCTCACTGTTCGCTGTCAACCCGCGACTCGTGCACGCCACCTTGACCGGCTACGGGGTGACGGGGCCCGACGTCGCCCGGCCCGGCTACGACATCACCGCCTTCTTCGGCCGCGTAGGCCTCGTCGATTCGATGACCGAGCCGAACAACCAGGCGCCCCGGCTCCGGCCCGCCGTCGGCGATCACACCGTTGCGCTGGCGTTGCTATCGTCGGTGCTCGCGGCACTGCGCCTGGCGGAGCGGACGGGCGAGGGGCAGGTCGTCGATGTCAGCCTGCTGGGGACCGCCGCGTGGACCATGGCGACGGACCTCGCCGCCACCCTCGTCGACGGGCAGAACCCACCGACCCAGGGGCGACGAGGCAGGCCGCACGCGCTGCACGGCGCCTTCCGCTGTGCCGACGACCGCTGAGTACTGCTGTTCATGCCGGAGCCCCGCTGGTGGCCGGCGTTCTGCGAGGCCGTCGGCCGCCCGGCGTGGATCTCGGACGAGCGCTTCGCGGACTTCTCTGGGCGCAAGGCGCACATGTCCGAGCTGACCGACGGAATGGACGCGCTGTTCGCCGAGCGCACGCTCGCGGGCTGGGGGCGGCTGTTCGACGCGAACGACTTCATCTGGGGTCCCGCGTCGACCGTCGCCGAGTTCGCGAGCGATCCCCAGGCCGAGGCGCTGGGCCTGTTCCCGACCATCGACCATCCCGCCGGCCCTCTCCACAGGATCGGGTCGCCGGTCTCCGTCGCCGGCGCCGACGTCCGTCCCCGTGGGCCGGCACCCGCGATCGGCGAACACACTGCCCAGGTACTGGCGGAGTTGGGCGTATCGACGGAGCAACTGCGGACTCTGACTGACGAGGGCATCGTCGGTACCGGCTGAGCCGCCGCGGAGGCGGACGCCATCGCCCAGCACGTGGCACTGCCCCCCGTACCTTGGCCAGCTGTACACCGTCGTGCTTCGCAGCCCCGATGTCTTCAGGCGAGCATGGGGTGGCTCGTCGGGGCAAGATCAGCTACTCGCGGCTGCGCCGGCCCTGGTCAAGGCGGGTCGGGATCGGAGAGATCGGGTGGGTGGTGGAAGGTGTTGATGCGGGGTGTTTGGGTGGGGTCCAGATGTTTCGGTGCGATCCATTGCACCCGGCCGTTGGCGCCCATGCGGACGGTGAAGCCGTGCTCGGTGATCAGCCGGTGATCAAAAGTACAAACCAGGCACATTCGGTGGATGTCGGTGCGTCCGCCGTACTGATATTCGTCCAGGTGGTGCACTTGAGTCCATTGTGGAGGTATATCGCAGCCGGGTCGGGTACACCCGCGGTCTCGGGCGTACAAGGCCAAGCGCTGCGCGGCCGATGCCAATCGGGCGCCGCGGCCGAGGTGCAGGGGTTGGCCGTCGGTGTCGAACAGGCACAGCACCGGGAAGGCGTCGGTGGCCATGGCCAGGGCGGCGCGGATCGGGACAGTGCCGCCGGTGGCGGTGGTCGCGACGCCGGCGGCATCCTCGAGCTGGTCGATGTCCATGTTGATCACGACGGTCGCCGGCAACCCCCGATTCGACGGCATTGCCTGCGCGGCGAGAGCGTTGCGGCACAATACGGCCAGGGCATCATGGTGGCGCTGGGCGGGCGAGCGGGGATCGGGGGCGTCCCCCTCCGACACCGGGCGGGCCAACGCGGAGAACGCGGCATCGACCAAAGCGCGCGTCGCGGGGTCGAGTAATCCGGTGATGGGACTCATCCCATCGGGGCGTTGTCGGCCGATGTTCAGCGCTCGCCGGGCGGCCCGGTCGGTGTCATCGGAGCGCTGCCCGTCGGGATCCAGATACGCCGTGAGCCGCTCGGCGACTTTGATCAGCTCTCTTGGCCGCAGGCCTTGCGCCTGGTTCACCAGCGTCTGCTCAGCGGAGGCGACGGTGTCCTCGTCCAAACTGTGCGGCAGGCGGCCAATCGTGCCCGTCACGACCCGGGCGTGCTTCTCCGAGATCGTGCCCGTCACCACCCGGGTGTGCTTCTCCGAGATCGTGCCCGCGGCCTGGGCGGCAGCCGTGGCCGGGTGCACCGGGTCCAGCGGCTCACCGGTGAGCGCGGTGCGCGGACCCAGCACCGCCGCGGCCAGGACCCGGGCCTTCGCCTCGGCCACGTCTACATGCAGCAACTCGGTCAGCAAGCCCGGGGTGCCGCGGGACAGCAGCTTCCTCCCGGTGCAGCGGCATTCCAGTTCGGCGATCAGCCGGTGATCAACGGTTGGCAGCCGCCGCCGCTGCGTTTCCAGAACTTGAAATACGGCAAGCATCTCGTGGTCGTCGAGGCTGTCCAGCGACTCGCGCTGCAAGGTGTCCACCGCGCGGGTGAGCTCGGTTAGCGCAGCACGCACGACGACCGCCGCGAAGGCGGCGGGCCGTTCGCGCAACTTCATCGAACTCATGAGCGAATTGTAGCGACAAGCACCGACAGTCTCGGTGGAAGACGACGCCCACCAATCGGCCCCCGGATCGGATCCGGTCCCATGCCAGCGATGGCTCCAGTGTTCCACCGCTCAACGAATGCACCCGTAACCCATTGCGTATATAAGTGACACCAGATACAGTACTCGCATGCACGCGTTCGACGTCCTCGGTGACCCAGTTCGGCGGCGCATCCTGGAGTTGCTTGCCGACGGGGAGCGCTCGGCCGGTGAGCTCGGCGCCGTCGTGCAGACCGAGTTCGGCATTTCGCAGCCGGCGGTGTCTCAGCAATTGCGGGTGCTTCGCGAGAGTGGCTTCGCGACGGTTCGCGCCGAGGGCACGCGGCGCCTGTACGCCGTCGATGCCGAGCCACTGCGGGAGATCAACACCTGGCTGGACCCGTACCGCCACTTCTGGACCCAGCGGCTTGACTCATTGGCCACGGAATTGGCCCGAGGCAAGAGGGCGCGACGCGTGAACGGTCCTGCGAAATTCGAGCCCCCCACAACCCACCAGGAGATGCCATGCACATGAAGCTCGAACTCGTCCCCGTGCCGGTGACCGACGTGGACCGGGCGAAGACCTTCTACACCGACAAGGTCGGCTTTTCCCTCGACGTCGACGTGCAGCCCGCGGACGGCGTGCGGGTGGTCCAGCTGACTCCGCCCGGCTCGGCCTGCTCCATCGTCCTGAGCACCGGCCTCCCCGAGATCTCCGACATGGCCCCCGGCAGCATCAAGGCGCTCCACCTGGTCGTGGCCGACATCGAGGCAGCCCGGCGCGAGCTCCTCGACCGTGGCGTCGAGGTCGCGCCGGTCGAGGACGTCGGCGGTGGCGTGAAGTACGCCCGGTTCGCCGACCCGGACGGCAACACGATGACCCTGCAGGAGATGCCCTGGCGCACCGGCGACGCCTACTAGCTAGTGCTGCGCTGTCCGGTATTGCTGGTCAGTGACGGGTTCGAGCCATCGCTGCGCACGTACCCACATCCGGGACACGCCGATGATGAGCCCGAACAGTACGACGGTGAGCACGACGATGACGACGCTGTCGAACACAGACAGCTGAGCGGCGTCCATGAGCATCCGCAAGCGGTGCTCCCACACGAAGAACCACACGAACATCGCCGCAGTGCCGAGCACCGCGACGACCGGCAGGCCCCGCCACGCCACCCTCTTGACGGCGCGCTCACGAAATGCCGCTCCTCGCTGGCCAACCTGCGCGGTCCGTACCGCGCGACCGTAATAGGGCGCCGACGGCGGATCAGCGTAGGTGAGGACCAGTCGATAACTGCCGCCAGCATGACGCCAGCGGCTCCGGACCGGGCGGCGGCTCAGCGACGAGGCAGGGCTCGGCCGTCCGGCAGGGAACGGCCGCTCAGAAGCGCCACGAGAGGGCCACTGTCGGCGCAATTTGCGCGGGGTTTCTTTCGGACATGGTCCCGCGGATGGGTTGATTCGGTAGGGCCGATCTGTTCCTGATCCAGTTGTAAAGTGACTGGCTGGTGACGGGTGTGCGGGCTTCAGACCGGGCCGGACTGGCTAGCCCTACCGCGGGGTGTGCTCGCGGGGCTGCTGCCCTTGTGGTGGTGTCGATTGTGGAGGAGAAGGGTTGCGGTCGAGATGAGCCCGGTCGAGCGTATCCCGGTGCATCCTGATCTAGGCGCCCACCGTTTCGGCGTGCATCTGCTGTTGGATATGTGGGGTTGCCGGGTGGACATCCTTGGCGACGGCGACGCTCTTGTCGCGCTCGTTCGTCGCGCGGCGGACGCTGCTGGTGGCACCGTGATCGACGTGGTGGTGCACTCGTTCGGGGCGCCGTGGGGGGTGACGGCGGTGGCTGT
>JAABVA010002590.1_pt1 | contig 17832 bp, 17 predicted proteins | sample 5560331 | NCBI WGS metagenome assembly JAABVA01 (sample SAMN12812661, study PRJNA571458) | rock metagenome | isolation source: Antarctica rocks | place: Antarctica: Victoria Land, Mt New Zealand sud | collected 2016-01-07 | reverse complement strand
TATCTCGTCTTCCCAGACTGGAAGACGCTCATGCAGACCCTGATCGACTCAAAACCGCCGCCCCACGTCGAGGCCCAACTCGCACGGTGAAGCTAATGCAGCCAAACGACCAATTAGAATTGCTGATATGCTAGAATTTATGCAAGGCATATAGTATTGACGTGCTGTGATATTTGCCAGAGTTTCGCAACTCAAGCTTATGCAAGGAAAGCGCATGCCGTCTTGGTTCGTTTCGCGCCTCTGGCGAGCCGACATGGCCGTTCCGGACAGCCGCAGCGCCCTCCCCTGCCCTATACTGCGCCGAAGCGGCGCGCGTCTGAGGCCGGCGGCGTCGGGCGGCGCCGCGCCGTGCTGATCGGCTATCTCGGGGCGTGCCGCGGTGATGACGCCGATGAGGGCGCGCAACGCCGGGCGCTGGCTGAGGCAGGCTGCGAGCAGGTCGTGGCGGAGCAGCCCGGTGCGGAGGACAGCAGCGGGCAACCCGCCCTATGCGGCCTGCTCGCCCGCCTGCGCGCGGGCGACGTCGTGGTCGTCCCGCGGCTGGACAGCCTCGGTTGGTCCGTGGCCGACGTGGTGCGCTGTGTGCGGCACCTCACCGCTGCCGGCGCGGGCCTGCGCAGCTTGGCCGAGCCGCTCGACGCCATCGCACCTCAGGACGGGGCGGCAGGGGCGGCCGTGGGGAGCCTGGCGGCCCGCAACGGCCCAGGCGCGCCCGAGCGGACCGGACCCGGCCATCCTGCGGCAGCGGGTGCCCGGCGGCGGGCGGGCGACCGCCGAAGCTCTCGCCCGAGCAGCGGGCAGTGGTGGCCGACGCGGTGCTGTCCGGCCGGAGCACCGCGGCCCGCATGGCCCGGCGCTTCCGCGTCAGCGAGGCCACGATCAGCCGCCTGCTGGCCGCCCAGCGGGCAGGTTCTATGGAAGCCTTGCGGCGCGGGCATGCGGGGGAGGACACGGCCTCTGCGGACCGGATCGCCGGCGTGCTTCCCCTTTCCGCGCTGGACGACCGGCTGGCCATCGTGGGCACATCGGGGTCGGGCAAGACCTATGCGGCCAAGGGGCTGGCCGAGCGCCTGATGGACGGGGGTGGGCGCGTGTGCGTGGTGGACCCGCTCGGGGTGTGGTGGGGCCTGCGCAGCGCAGCCGACGGTACCATTCCCTCCCCCTACCCCGTCGTGGTGTTCGGCGGCCGGCACGCCGACGTGGCGCTCGAGCCCAGTATGGGCGCAGCCCTCGGCACTCTCGTCGGCACCCGCGCGCTCGCCTGTGTGGTGGACGTGTCCGACCTCGGCAGCGCTATCGCCCGGCGCGGCTTCATGACGGCGTTCACCGCGGCGCTGTATGAGGCCAACACCGAGCCGCTGCATTTGGTGCTGGACGAGGCCGACCTGTGGGCGCCGCAGCGGGCGCAGCCGGGCGGGCACGAGTTGCTGGGCAGGATCGAGGAGATCGTGCGCCGCGGCCGCATACGGGGCTTCGTGCCGTGGCTGATCACCCAGCGCCCGGCGGTGCTGCACAAGGACGTGCTGAGCCAGGCCGACATCCTGGTGTCCATGAAGCTGACCGCGAGCCAGGACAGGGACGCCGTGGGTCGCTGGATCGAGGGCCAGGCCGACCGCGCCGAGGGCCGGCGCATCCTGGGCGCCCTGCCCCGGCTCGGGCGCGGCGAGGGTTGGGGATGGGCGCCCGGTGACGGCGTGCTGGCGCGGGTGGCCTTCCCGCGCATCCGCACCCTCGACAGCTCGCAAACGCCAAAGCGAGAAGTACAGGCCAGCACGCCATGCGCGCTCGCGGCGGTGGACCTGTCCGCCCTCCGGGCGGCGCTGGCCGGGATGACGTGGGACAACGCCAACTCTGCCGAAAGCGGGCGCACTCAGACGTGGGACCTGGAGCAGCGGCTCAGCCAGCGGGAGCACGACCTCGCTGCAGCGCTTGCCCAGGTTGCTGAACTGAAAGCCGAAGCGGTTGCGATGCAGGCACACAGGAAGACGCCCCACCTTGCGGTTCCGAGCACGGATATTGGATCGGCCCCTGGTCGGCCGGTCGTCACGGTCAAGGTGGAGAAAGCATGAGCGTCCATCGCAGCACCGCTCATGCCAGCGTCGGACCGCTGAGCTGGACCAAGTGAGCGCCGTAGCAATTGCGGCCAAGTTGGACGGCAGGGTAAGGGGCGCATTTGGAGGCGCAACGCAATGAAACTGAATCACGTCGCCAATCGCCTCGATCCACGGTACTTCGAAACCGTCGTCGAGATGCTGAAGGCGAAGCTCGGCTTTATCGAACTGCGCCGGACCGATCGGGCCATCTGGCTGCGACAGCCCGGACGCAACGTGGACCTGCAGTTCAGTCGCAGTGAGGCAACGCATCGCGATGCGGACAAGCTTCGGTCGCAGGTGTCGTTCCTGAGTGAGACGCCCCGGGCCGCGCTGGAGGACCTCGTTGCCTGGGCACAAGCGCACGGGATGGCAGTCACCGTGGGCAGCTATTCGGACAAGGAGTTCTTTCTGGACGCTCCGGAGGCCTTCGTCGATTTCGTCATTGAGGCCATGACGCCGGACCTTGCCGAATACGGCGTGTAGCAACGAACGAGCGGAACAGTGCGCCGATGCCGCGCTCGGGGCAGACTGCGCCCGCCAGGGCAGCGGAACCCTCGCGCTCGGCTCCTGCAATGCCGATCGCTGCCTCTACAACGTAGGCATCATCCGGCCCAGCTTCGCTGCAAAGGCGCTGGATGACCGACCGACCAGCCTGTCGGCGGTGCCCTCGGGTTGCCCGGCCTTCCTGTTCCTTGGAAGCGTTCGGGCATGATGTCGCGAGAAGTGCAGCAAGTTTGGCGACGACACGCAGCGTCAACTTGCCTCCTCGCTGTGCGATCCACGAGCCATTTCAGTATGACGGTTTCATACCGCATGCTAGGGTTGCATCTCAGGAGAAGTGAAATGGCTCTGGCCGAGAAGCGGACCGTCAGCCTGCCACCCGAGCAGGCGAATTACATCGACGCTCTCGTCAGCCGGGGGAGCTACGCGTCGGCCAGCGAGGTTGTGCGAGCCGGGCTGCGTGCCCTACAGGAGCGCGAGACCGCGGTCGAGCGCTGGCTGCGCGAGGAGGTCGCGCCCGTTTACGACGCCATGCAGGCCGACCCCTCGCGTGCGATCCCAGCGGACCAGGTCCGGCTGACCGTGCGGGCCCACCACGAACAGCGGCTGAAAGCCAGGCGTGGCACATAAGGTCGTCTTCGCGCCGGAAGCCCAGGCTGATCTTCTCGAGCTCTACGACACCATCGCCAGAGACGCCGGCGAAGAGCGGGCGCTGGCCTATGTCGAGCGCATCGCCGCGTCGTGCTTGGGCCTCGCGACCTTCCCGAGCGCGGCACACTACGGGACGACATCCGGCCAGGGCTGCGCGTGATCGGCTTCGCCCGGCGGGTCGCGATCGCCTTCCACGTCACCGCGGGGACGGTGACGATCAATCGCATCCTGTATGGCGGACGGGATTTCGGGGCTGCTTTCGAGGAGGGTTGAACCGCCAACCGGCGCGGCGGCTTTTGCGCCATATCTGATACGCTATCACTCACAGTGCTGCAGAAGGGGCGTATCCAAATGGCAGTCGCCGGCCGGTCCGCACCTGTAAGAGACCATGTCTATCCAGCCGGAAGCGCCGCGCCTACGCTGCTCGAGCCATGGTGCTCATCACAGACACACTCGCGATCACTTGCGACGATAAGAGGCGTGTACTGCCGCGTGCCGCCGTGCTCGTCGAGGCCGGGCGCATCGCCGCTATCGGGCCGACGGAAGAGCTGGAAGCCCGGCACGCCCATGCTGAGCGGATAGACGGGCGCGGACTGGCCGTGCTGCCGGGCCTGATCAACGTTCACACCCACACGGTGTTGCTCGCCCTCCGTGGCACTGTGGAGGACTGGGAGGGCGACGCCGTGTATGGCTACATGTCGCCGATCTCCTATGCCATGTCAGCCGAAGAGCGCGCCATGTTCGCGACGCTCGGCTGCCTCGAGGCGATCCGCAGCGGAACGACCACCATGGTCGATCCCTTCCGGCACGTGCTCGACTACGCGCCCGCCATGGCGGCGACCGGCATGCGCCTCTGGCTGTCGGAATCCTGCGCCGATATCGACACGCGCCGCATCCGCCACGGCGACTACACGGTTGACCCGGCCTTTGGAGCATCGTTCGTCGATCGCACCATCGCGCTCCTTGAATCCATGCACGGCAGCCACGGCGACCGCGTGCGCTGCCAAGTCGCGGCCCACGCACCGGACAATTGCTCGCCTTCCATGCTGGCGACCGTGCGCGAGCTCGCGTCCAGATACCGGCTGACCCGCACCGTGCACCTGGCGCAAAGCCCTGGCGAGGTGGCGGCGGTGCGGGCCGCGCACGGGCTGACCCCGGCTGCCTACCTGGACCGCGAGGGCTTCCTCGGCCCTGATCTGGTCGGGGCCCACTGGTCCTACTGCACGCGCGACGACATCGCGCTGCTCGCCGAGCGCGGCGTCCTCATGGCGCACACCCCGGCCAGCATCTCCCGCCGCGGCCTGCACAAAGCCCTGCTCGGCCCGATCCGCGACGCGGGCGTCACGATCGCGGTCGGCACCGACAACATGAGCGAGGACATGTTCCAAGCGATGGCCTTCGGCTCGATCGTGCACCGTGCCGGGCGCGGGCGGGAGCGCGAAGGCGGGGTCTCTCCCTCGCCGCAACAGGTGCTCGACATGGTCACCCGCAACGCCGCGTCCAGCGTCGGCGCGGCAGCCGAGATCGGCTCGATCGAGCGAGGCAAGAAGGCGGACCTGACCCTGATCCGCCTCGACATGCCCGCGATGCGGCCCTTGATCAACCCGGTCTCCAACCTGGTCCATTACGGCCATCCCGGCATCGTGCACTCGGTGATGGTGGACGGCGCCTTCCTCATGCGCGACGGCGAGATGCTCACGATCGACGAGCCGGACCTGCTGCGCCGGGCCGAGGAGGCCACGGCGCGGGTGTGGGCACGGATGCTCGAGGCCAACCCGGATCTGCAATCCCCGGCCCAACGAGGTGCACATTGACCTTCTCCCTGGCGGGACGCTGCGTTCGGACTGGCATGATGGGCGGCGTGATCACGACGTCCAGCCTAGCGGTCGGCGCCCGCTGCCTCTACGCGCGCGCCGGGCTGGGCGTGGTGCTGACGCAGAACCGCACCGATCCGCGGCTGGGGCCGCGTGGTCTCGACCTATTGGCGGGGGGGTGCAGTCCGGAGTCGACGGTCGCCGCCCTGGTCGCGAGCACCCGGCATGCGGGGTGGCGGCAGCTCGCGGTGCTCGACCGGACAAGGGCGGCCGCGCACCACTCCGGGCGCAACATCCACTCGCACCATGCCGGGGTGGCGGGCGCGGACTGCGTGGCGGTCGGCAACATCCTTCTGAACGATGCTGTGCCCGGGGCGATGGTGGCGGCGTTCACGGCAGCGCAGGTGCTGGATTTGCCTGCGCGGCTCTTGGCGGCGCTCGATGCCGGGGACGAAGCGGGCGGCGAGGTAGCGCCGCTACGCTCCGCCGCGCTGCTGGTCGTGCACCGGGAGGCGTTCGCCTATGCCGATCTGCGGGTGGACTCCGCTTCCGCGCCGATCGCCTCGCTGCGCGCGCTTTGGGACGAGTACGCGCCGGAGGCCCAGGAGTACGTCACCCGGGCAATCGATCCGGACAGAAGCGGGCCACCGAGCCGCTAATCCAAACTGGCGTGGACGTCGATCTCCATCAGGATTTCTGGCGCGGCCAAGCCCTTGACCACCAGCTCGGTGCCGGCCACCGGCGCGCTCGCGAAGGCGGCTTCGACTTCTGCAAGTACCGGGGTGAGATAGGCGCGGTCTGTCACATAGGTCACCAGCCGCGTCGCGTTGGAAAGGCCAGCGCCCACGTCGGCGAGCAATGTCTGCACGTTGGAAACGGCCTACCGCGCCTGCGCCCCGGCGTCATTGAGGCCCACGAGGTCGCGCCCGAGCGTCATGCCGGTTTGGCCACGCAGGAAGATGCGGCGGCCGGCAAGGACCACCATGCAGAACTCCATGCTGAACGCCTGGCGCTGCAGGCCGTAGGGGACATCGCTCGACCGGTAGCGCCGCAGCCGCTCGTGCGGCCCGCCGCGCACGGCATAGGCGTCGAGTTGGAACAAGGCGTCCGGATCCGCCAGCCCGTTGACAATCAGGCCGGTCGAAACCGGCCATATCCCGGCCAGCGCGCGCCCGAGCACGCCATAGACGGCCTGGCGGTAGGCGCGATCGGTGATCTGCATGGTGATCTTGCAGACATCCGTGGCGCTTCCCCCAGCCTGCGCCAGCCTCTCGTGCACCAGTGCGAACACGGCCTCCGCCTGAGCCGCGGCGGCCTCGGGACCGTGGCCATGCCGGCGCACCGTTGCGGCTGCGGCCGGGTCGGTGAGTCCCGCCAGGAAAATCTCGCTCATGCCTCGGGGATCACCGCGTCGATGTCGATTTCCACCAGCATCTCCGGCGTGGCCAGCCCGTTGACGATCAGCCCGGTGCCGACTGGCGCGATTTCGCCGAGATGGCGGCCGATCACGGCATAGACCGGTTCCCGCCAGGCGCGGTCGGTGATGTAGGTGGTGATCTTGCAGATGTGCTCCATGCGGGCGCCGGCCTCCTCGAGCAACACCTTCACGTTCTGCATCGCCTGATCCGCCTGCGCCGCCGCGTCGCCCAGGCCGGTGAACCCGCCATCCAGGGTGAAGCCGGTCTGGCCGCGCAGGAATACGTGGTTGCCCGCCCGCACGGCCATGCACATCTCGTTGGCCACGGTCTGCTGCTTGTAGAACATCGACGTGTTGAACCGCCGGAACCGCTGGTGTGCCATCATGCCACTCCTTCACGGCCGATCGCCTCGATCAGCCCGGCGAACAGCATGCCCCGCGGCACGATGCTGTCCAGTTCCACCCGCTCCCGCCGGCTGCAGGATTCGTGGCAGACCGTCCCCAGGCCGTCGAGTGTGGGCACACCGAGCGCGGCGGCGAAGCTGCCATCCGAGCCGCCAGGGGAGACGACCTCCTCCACCGCGATGCCCAGCCCCGCGCCGACCGAGCGGGCCAGCGCATAGAGCCGCCTGGTGCCGGGTCCTGTGAGGAAGGGTGGCCGGTAGAACCCGCCCTCGGCTGCGATCGATACCCGAGCATCGGCCGGCGCCGCGCCGGTGATGCGATGCAGTTCGGCCAGCAGCCAGTCGGCGCCCTCCTGCGTGGTGGCGCGGAGGTCCAAATGCAGCTCCGCCGCATCCGGCACCACCTGCCGCGCGGCGCCGCCCCGGAAGATCCCGACCGAGGTGCCGACCCCGCGCTCCATATCCGTCAGCGCCTCGAGCGGGCCGACCAGCGCTGCCAGGGCGGACACGGCCGAGGCGCCCAGCGCGCGTGACGGGCCGACATGGGCGCTCACCCCGGTGGCGCGGATGTAAAGCGCGCCTACCGCGCCGCGGCCGACCACGAGCTTGCCGCCGGGCCTGCATGGTTCGAGCGTGAGGCAGGCGTCGGCATGCCTCGCGTGCGCCTCGATCCAGGCGCGGCTGCCAGGGCTGCCGATCTCCTCGTCCGGCACGATCAACACCGTGATGCTGCCAATGCTCGGCGGGGGTGCGGCGGCGATGTGGCGGAGCGCGTGCAGCGCCACGACCACATTGGATTTCATGTCGCCCACACCGGGTCCGGTCAGGAATTTACCGTCGTTGCGGAACGGCCAATCGGCGACCGTTCCCTCGGGCCAGACGGTATCGGCGTGGCCCAGCACGAGGATGCGCTGCCCGTTTCCGAACACGTGGCGCGCCGTGAGCTGATCGCCACGCCGGGCCAATGGCGCGCGCTCGACCGTGAAGCCGCTGCCTTTCAGGTGCGCCGCCCAAAGCTCGAGCACGGCCTGCACGCCCGCGGTGTGATACGTGCCGCTATCGATCGCGACGGACTTCTCCGTCAGCTCGAGGATGCTCGGCAGGTCGGAGGCAAGGTCGATCATACGGCAGTCTCCAGGGCCATGAGGTCAGGTGCGGGGATATGACACCGAGACCAGTGGCCGTCGGCGAGTCCCCGCCAGGGAGGCGGCTGGTCGCAGACGGGACCGAGGCGGCGATGGCAGCGTGTTGCGAACCGGCAGCCATCGCCCGGCGGGACCGCGCCGGGCTCACCGGGCAGGCGCACGCGGGTAGGACGCCGCCCGATGGCGGGCACCGCCGAGAGCAGCGCTTCCGTGTAGGGGTGGAAGGGGGGCCGCAGCACCGCCTTAGTCGGTCCGAGCTCCATCAGCGTGCCGCCATACATGATGGCGACCCGATCCGAAACGTGCGCGACGACGCCGATATCGTGGCTGATGAATAGCAGCGCCAAGCCGAGCGTGTCCCGCAGCGTCGTGAGCAGGTTGAGCGTCGCGGCCTGCACCGACACATCGAGCGAGGAGACCGCCTCGTCGCAGACCAGGAAGTCCGGTCGGCTCGCAAGCGCGCGTGCGATGGCCACGCGTTGCTTCTCCCCGCCGGAGAGCTGGTGCGGGTAGCGGCCCGCATATGTGGCGGGCAGGCGCACCAACTCGAGCAGCCGCGTCACCTCGCGCTCCGCCACGGCGCCGTAGGCAAGGCCGAAATGCCGCAGCGGCCGGCGCAGGATGGTCGCGACGGATTGCCGCGGGTTCAGCGCCGTGTCCGGATTCTGCAGCACGATTTGCGCCCGGCGGCGGAACGATTTGTCGGGTGACGGGCCGATCTCCTTGAAATCGAACCGCAGCACGCCGGCATCCGCCGCCTGCAACCGGAGCAGCAACCAACCCAGTGTCGACTTGCCGCAGCCGGACTCCCCGACCAAGCCCAGCACCTCTCCAGGAGCGATCGAGAGCGAGACGTCGCGCACCGCCTGCACCGCGCCGAAGCGGCGGGAGAGGTGCTCGGCCTCGATCAGCGCCCCGGCGGGCACGGCCCGGTGTGCCGCGGGGGACGGCGCAGGCCAGGGCGCGCCCGTGATGGCGTCGGCGCGGTGGCATCGAACCCGATGGGGCCCGGCCGTGAGGAGCTGGGGCTCCTCGCATCCCGCTGCCGCAAAAGGACAGCGCGGGCGGAAGTTGCAGCCGGGATCGGGCCGGTGCATGTCCGGCAGGCCGCCCGGAATCGGCGCCAATGGTCCGGCCTCGCCGAGCCGCGGCAGGGCCGCGATCAGCCCGCGCGGATAGGGATGCCGCGGCGCGCTCAGCACGTCGCCAACGGGCCCGTCCTCCACGACCCGGCCCGCGTAGAGAACGGTTGCCCTCTCGCAGAGACGATCGACGATGCCAAGGTTATGGCTGACGAGCAGCAAAGAAAGGCCTCGCCGCTCCCGCAGCCCCGCCAGCAGGTCGAGGATCCCCGCCTCCACCGTCACGTCCAGCGCCGTCGTCGGCTCGTCCAGCAGCAGCAGCTCGGGCCGGGCAGCCAGCGCCATGGCGATCGCCGCCCGCTGCTTCATGCCACCCGAGAGCTGATGCGGAAAGGCGCCCAGCAGTGCAGAGGGCCGCGGTAGCCCGACCTCCGCCAGCAGCGCCACGGCCTGCGCCCGGGCCTCCTTCGCCGGCAGCCCGCCATGGACCAGCAAGGGCTCGGTCACTTGCGCGCCAATGGTGAGCGCGGGATTGAGGCACGAAGACGGGTCCTGGAACACGACCGCGATCCGGCGGCCCCGCACCGCGGCGGCTTGGGTTTTCAGGTCGATACCCCCGAACGCCATCCGCCTTGCGGTCACGCGGGCCCGGCCCAGCAGTCCCAGCGCTGCAAGCACGAAGGTCGACTTGCCCGAACCGGACTCGCCGACCAGGGCCACCGCACCGCCCTTCGGCACGGCGAGGCCCACGTCCTGCAACGCGTAAAGATCACCGCGCGCGGTCGGGAACGCGACATCCAGCCCCTGTACGTCGAGCAGCGTGTCAGGCATTCGCTGGGTCCAGGCGGACGCGCAGGCCCTCGCCCACCAGGTTGACAGTGACCAGCAGGACGCACAGGCACAGGCCCGGCGCCAAGCCGATCCAGGGCGCCTGGTCCAGGAACTGACGGCTGTCCGAGATCATCAGCCCCCATTCGCTGGCCGGGGGTTGCGGCCCCAGCCCGAGGAAGGACAGTGCGGAGCCGAGCAAGATGGCAAAGGTGACCCGCAGCCCGCTCTCCACGATGATCGAGGGCCAGGCATTCGGCAGGATCTCGCGCACCAGGATCGAGGCTGCGCCTTCTCCACGCGCCCGCGCCGCGTGCACATAGTCCTCCTGCAACAGGCCGAGCGCCACGGAGCGAACCAGGCGCAGCATGATCGGCACATAGACGAGACCCACCGCCGCGATCGTCTTCCACAGGCTCGGGGGTGTAACGGCCAGGACCAGCAGACCGAGCAGGATCGGCGGGAGGGAGAGCAGGAGGTCGGCAGCGCGGAGCGTGAGCATCGCGGCAATGCCGCGGCTGAATGCGGTGAACAGGCCAAGCGGCACGCCGATGACTAGGCTGATCAGCATCGCGCCGAAACCAATGGCGAGCGACAAGTGCGCCCCGGCCAGCACGCGGGACAACACGTCGCGCCCGAACTCGTCCGTGCCGAACGGATGCGACAGGCTGGGTGGGGCCAGGCGCACCCGAACCGCGAAGGCCGTCGGGTCGTACGGGGTCACGAAGGCGCAGACACCAGCCACGACCGCGATGACCAACAGCAACGCGAGGCCAAGCCAGAGCAATCTCATGACACAACCTCGGCGTGCCGGATGCGCGGGTTCAGCAGCGCATAGAGGAGGTCGGCGACGAGATTGGCGAGCGCGTAGACGGCGGTCAGCACCAGCATCCCGGCCTGCAGCAACGGCAAGTCGTGGCGCTCTATCGCGTAAACCAGGAGGCGGCCGAGGCCGGGAAAGGCAAACACCGTCTCAATGACGACCACTCCGCCGAGCAGTAGGCCGAAGTCGATGGCGAGCACGGTGATCGCGGGAAGCAGGGCGTTCGGCGCGGCGTGCCGCCACAGCACGCGCCGTTCGCTCAGCCCCTTGGCGCGGGCCAGCAGCACGTATCGGCTGCGCAGCGCCTCCAGCATCGAGGCCCGGGTCAGGCGCGAGACATGCGCCACCAGTCCGATCGCCAGCACACCGACGGGTAGCACGAGATGCGCGGCCCAGGGACCAAACCCATCACTGAGCGCCACGTAGCCGGTGGCCGGCAGCCAGCCAAGCAGGGACGCAAACACCAGGACGCCGATTATGCCCCAGAAATAGTCGGGAACCGCGATGAACACGAGCTGGACGATCCCGAGCGCATGGTCGGCAGCGCTGCCCTGCCGGCTGGCCCCGTACACGCCCAGCCCAATCCCCGTGATGGCCACCAACGCGAAAGCGAGGCCGGCCAGGACCGCCGAGCGGCTCAGCGCATCGAGGATGAGGGGCGCGGCCGGCCGGTCCATGGTGAGGGAGACACCGAGGTCGCCGTGCAGCAGTCCGGACAGCCAATGCCAGTATTGCAGCGGCAGCGGATCGTTCAGGCCAAGGCGGGCCTCGAGCGCGGCGACGGCGGGTGGCGTCGCGAACTCGCCCAGGATCGCATAGGCCACATTGCCGGGCAGCACGTGCACGATCGCGAAGATCAGCAGCGTCATCGCTGCCACCACGGCGACCACGCCGCCGAACCGGCGCAGGATGTAGGACGTCAAGGCTAAGCGATCACCGCTTCCCGTAGATCGAACCAGCGCATCGGATGTGCCTTCACCCCGCTCACCCGCTTCGTGTAGGCGCAAGCGAAATTCACCGAATAGGCGAAGAAGCCGCAAGGGTCGGCCACGAGGGCCTGCTGCATGTGGAGGTAGTGCGCCTTCTGCACCGCCTGGTCGGCGGTGAGCCGTGCGGCTGCCAGGGCATCGTCGACCGCCTTGTCGCTGTAGTGCCATAGCTTCGCGTTCCAACTGCCGCTTGTGTGCAGGAACGGGTAGGTCGAGGTATCGATTGTGGGCCGGGCAAAGTAGCCGTCGATGTAGAGCGGCGCCTTGCCGGAGACCTCCGCATCGAAGCTGCTGAACGGCACCCGCTGGACCTGCAGGTCGAAGCCAGCCGGCTTGGCGAGTTGCTGCAACGTCACGCCGAGGCGTTCGCGCACGGCACGGCCCGCCGGCACGATGATCGGCACCGTGATCCCGTTCGGATGTCCGGCTGCGGCAAGCAGTTTGCGGGCGCCGGCCGGATCGGCGGCAGCAGGCTCGAGGCCGTGCGCGTAGAAGGGGTGCGTGGGCGGGATCGGGCTGATGGTCGGCTCTCCCTGCCCGAACAGGGTCAGCTCGACGATGTCGGCCTTGTCCACCGCCATCCCGAATGCCAGCCGCACGCGCCGGTCGTTGAAAGGCGGGTTGAGGTTGTTCATGATCGCCGCGTCCCAGGATCCGCTGGCGACGCTGTCCACACGCACGTCGCCGCGGGCGGAAAGCGGCTTCACCTGATCCAGCGGCAAATCCCACACGACGTCGAGCTCGCCCGATTGCAGGGCCGCGAGCTTGGCGCTCATCTCCGGGATGATGCGCAGTTCGACCCCGGCCAGCTTCGGCATCCCGGGCTCGAAATAGTCGGGGTTGCGGGCCAGGATCATGCGGTCGCCGGGGGTGTAGGAGACGAACTTGAACGGTCCGGTCCCAAGCGGCTGCGTCGCGAGCTGGGCGACCTTGCCGCGCGGCACGATCTTGACCTGCCGGTCCGAGAGGATGTCCGCGAAGCCGCCATAGGGGGAAGCAAGGGTGAAAACGACGGTATGATCGTCCGGCGCGTCCACGGCGGAGACCATGTCGTAATTGCTGCGCGACGGCGCGGCGTTCGCCGGGTCGAGCAGGCGGCGGAACATCGCGACCACGTCGGCAGCCGTCATCTCGTTGCCATCATGGAATTTTACGTTACGCCGCAGGTGAAACGTCCAGCGCGTCAGGTCCTCGCCGTAGTCCCAGGACTCCGCCAGGTCGGGATGGACCGTCTGGTCCTCCGCCATCCGGGTCAGGCCGTTGAAGACCAGGTTGTCATAGATGTATTCGTCGCCGATCGTGGTGAGCAGCGGATCGAGCTTGGAGAGCGAACTGCCTATGCCGATCCGCAGCACTCCATCAGCGGCTGCCCGGGCGCTGCGCACGATGGGGAGGGTCAGTGCCGCAGCGGCGGTACCGAGGGCTGTGCGGCGCGTGATCGTCATGGTGTCGCTCCTCATGTGCAAGCGACCACGCACGCTGCATGCCGCCTCTTACGTCCGCCGAAAATAGCCCGCCCGCGCCGCCGCGCCCAGCAGGTTCACGATCAGCCGCCCCGCGGTGATGCACGTCATCCGGTTCACGTCGGCGCCGGGCGTGATCTCCACGACGTCCATGCCGACGACCCGGCCCTTGCGCACCAGCCCGCGCAGCAGCGCCCGCGCCTGGGCGAACGTGACCCCACCCGGGCACGGCGCGGCGACGCCAGGGGCGCAGGCCGGGTCCATGCCGTCCATATCGACCGTCACATAGTAGCGCCCACCGTCGGGAATGCGGGAGAGCACCGATTCCGCTCCCGCCTCATGCAAGTCGTAGGCGGTGATCAGATGCGCGCCATAGGCAAGCGCCGTGTCGACCTCTTCCTGCCGGGCGCTGCCCGTCGCGCGAAGCCCGATTTGAAAAATCTCGCCCACATGCGCCATCTCGGAGGCCCGGCGGATCGGGCTGGACAGCCCGTCCCGCACACCGGCCACCTCGTCGCGCCAATCGATATGCTGGTCGATCTGGACCAGCGTCAGCTCCTCGCCTTCGAAGGCGCGCAGCACGGGGATAGGCACGGCGTGGTCGCCGCCCAGCACGACCGGCATCGCTCCGGCGGCTAGGATACGGCGGACGGCCGCCTCGGCGCGTGCCACATGGCTCATGGGCGCGGCCACATCGGCGCGGACGTCGCCGCAATCGACGGCACGGACCGGTTGACCGTCATAGAGCGTGCCGCCCAGGTCGAAATCGTAGCGCTCGGGCGAGCGTAGGATCCGGTCGGTCGCCTGCCGCATGGCCGCGGGGGCGTTGGCCTGGTCCGGCGCTTGCTCGGCGAAGCTGTAGCCGCTGCCGAACGGGATGCCGAGAAAGGCGATGTCGGCCCGCTCGAGCGCCATGTCGAAATCCGGCTCGCTGTAAAGGAACGTCGCGTGGCCGCGCCGGGCCGGGGTGGTGAGCGGGGTCATGCCGGCCGCACGTTCCAGAACGTGGCCGTCCCGCTCAGTACGCCGGTGATGCGGCTGCGATAGGCCGTCGGCTGCTTGTATTGGCCGACGGGGTAGAAGGGTACCTCATCGAACGCCACGCGCTGGATCATGCGGCAAATCCGCTGCTGCTCCTCCAGCGAGGGCGCCGCCAGCCAGTCCGTGCGCAGACCCTGGATCGCCGGGCTCTCATACCAGCCTGGATAGGCGCCAGCCCCTGCAAGGGCCTGATGGCCGATCGGGTTCAGCCAGTCCATCCCTTGCGGGTTGCTCACCGCAGCGCTCCAGCCTCCCTCCGCGACCGGCGCCTTGCTGTTGCGCCTTGTAAGCGTATTGCCGAAGCTCATCGCCGCGTAGTCGACGTCCATCCCGGCCTGATGGAGCATATCCGCCGCGATGTCTCCCAGCGGCTTCTGCGCGACGCTGTCGGCGGGGACCAGCAGCACGACCTTCTCGCCGCCATACCCGCCACGCGCGAGTTCCGCCTTCACGCGGGCGTAGTCGCGCGGCCCGGTCAGCACGCCCATGCCCTCGTCGCTCGCCATCGGCGTGCCGGGCGCGAAGAACCCACACGGCGTGTGCTGGAACTCCGGGTCGTCGCCGGCCACCGCGGTCATGAACGCGGCCTGGTCCACGGCGCCCAGCAGGGCGCGCCGGATCGCCGGGTTGTTGAATGGCGGTTGCAGCTGGTTCACCAGCACCTGGCAGGTGAAGCCGTTGGGATCGAGCACGCGCACCGTCATCCCAGGCGCGCGACGCAGCCGTGGCACCAGATCGTGCGGCGCATTCTCCTGCCAGTCCTGCTCGCCGGCCAGGAGTGCGGCGATGGCGGTGCCGGCGTCCGGCATCGTCGTCCATTCCACCCGGTCGAAATAGGCGATCTTCGGGCCGCTCGTCCAATCCGTAATCCCGCCCTCGCGCGGACGGTAATGGTCGAACCGTGCATAGACGTTGCGGGCACCCTGCAGCCGCTCGTCCGCCTTGAACCGGTAGGGCCCGCTGCCGACCACTTCCGGGATGTGCTTGAACGGGTCGGTGGCGGCGAGGCGCTCCGGCATCATGAAGCACGTGGGAACGGCGACCTTGCCGAGCGCCGACGGCAGTAGCGGGAACGGACGCTTCAGCCGGAACCGGATCGTCCGGTCATCGGCCGCCGAGAGTTCATCGGTCGCCGCGAGCAGCGCCGTCCCCATCGCATCGCGGACCGCCCAGCGGCGGATGGAGGCGACGCAGTCCCGCGCGAGCACACGCTCCCCGTCATGCCAGAGCAGGCCGTCGCGCAGCACCAAGTCCCTCTGCCTGCCGTCATGATCGATCCTGTGGCCTTCCAACATCTGCGGCGACGGTTCGAGCTTGGTATTCCAGCCGTAGAGCGTGTCGAACACCATGAGCCCATGCGTGCGCGAGACCTGCGCCGCGGCGGCGAAGATCGGGTCGGTGAAGGCCAGGTCAATCACCGGCACGAACCGGAGCGTCGTGCTCGACGCGGCGCGGACAATGGCAGGTGCCCCGGACAACACGGAAGCCCCTGCGGCGGCGAGCAAGGTACGGCGTTGCATGCGCGACACCATTCCAGCCTCTCGTCGGCAACGCAACAGCAGCGTTGTCGAGCGGGCCTACGGCGTCTTCGGAGCGCCAGCTGCCGCACCTAATCGAAACCGTCACGGCGTTGTCCCAACGCGGCGTCGGGTTCCGCAGCAGTGATGCTGGTTGCAAAGCCGGGGTTAGCTTTTCGGCTACATTCTCGGCGGCTCACCCAGCCCGTTTTCGCCGACGTTTCTAACGTGACCAATGGATGCCGAGAGCGACGTGGCGGCCAGGCCGCTGACTTCGCCACCAGCATCGGTGTTGGGTCGGGACCAACACCCGCCGGCGCATTGTTCATGACAGGTTCAGACGCCCGCGCCACCGTGGGCACATGCACCCTGCCCCGCATCACCCGGATCACAGGCTAGCCGACTGGCCGGATTGCAGCATGGCCGGATTGCAGCATGGAGGTGCGGTGCCCGTGCTCAGAACAGGTCGTACTTCTTTAAATCCGCTTCCTCATCCAACAACACGGGGACCGAGCCATCCGGGTCGTGGTGGCCAGCTTGCGATGGGCGGTTTATCAGGGAAAGCCAGCGCCAGTCTACTTGGTTGCTGGTCAGATGCGGACGTTCAATCACGGGCCGCCGCCGGCCTGGACGCTCGAGCTGGTCCCTCCCCGGCCCAAACCCATTCCGACGCCATGGTCCGACGGTCTCGCCCGTGATCGCCATCAGCCGCCGGCGAGGTCTCGCCAACCGTTCGCAATCTGCTCCCGTAACAGCCGTTGCTCGGCAGTTTCCGGCTGCAACGCCAGGGCATCCCACCGCCGGGCGATCACCTTGCATTCGCGCGCCTTAAGCTTCGCGAAGCTGCTTTCTGGATCACGCATTGGCCGCGGCTGGTTTGAGCTGCTCAAGCCGAATAATCTCAGTATCCCGCGCCGCTTCGCTTTCAAGAATCCGAGCATTTTCCCCTTCCTGCATAAATGCCCAAGTGCCGGCGTGTGGTTGCTTCTTAATTGCGTGGGGCCAGATTGCGGGGTTGGGACAATATCATTTATGCCGCAAATACTGGTTGAGCAGACACGTCGCCAGAGTCTCGCCTGATCCTGGTTCCAGTGTGTGTTCAGCCATTCATTTGTCAGTTCAGAAAGAAGCTGCAGTTCATTTCCGCAAGCCGCACCGGATAGATCGTCTCATTATTGACTTGACGATTGCTCCGTCTTGTTAGCAACGACATTAAACGCTGACCTACTATCACAGAACTGAAAAGGCATAAACCGGGCGCCTCATTCGACATCCGTAGTTTTCCAACCAAAGTCACACGGAGATCACTATGTCCTGCTCGACGGCACCGTCGCTCAGCGCAATAACGAAGCTTGCAAGGAAGAGGCCCATGGATGAGCTTTACGATGCCGACATAGTGGAATGGTCGGAGCGGCAGGCCCGGCTGCTGCGCCAGCACGCCGGGGCGAAGTCGGTAACGAGGTGCCGGACTGGCCGAACATCATCGAGGAGATCGCCAGCTTGGGGCGTAGCCAACTCCACGCCGTGCAGTCCTTGCTGGTGCAGGCGTTGTTCCATGATTTGAAGTGCGAAGCGTGGCCCGTGGCCCAGGAGGTACCGCACTGGCGAGCCGAAGCGCGTGGCTTCCGTCGCGACGACCGCCGCATCTACCCGCACTCCATGCGACAGAAGATCGACATGGCCGACCTTTACGCGGATGCCCTCGACCGTATGCCGGAAACCCACGACAGCATGCAGCCTTTGCCGGTGCCGGCAACCTGCCCCGTCACGCTAGGCGAGCTGCTGGGCGAGTAGCAGGCTGGGACAAACCTACGGCTTGCCCAAAGCTGGCGCGCTCACCGCCAGGCTGATGATTGTGAACAGCATCAGGCCGGTTTCGTCGGTGACCCAGGGCCATTCAGTTCTAATTAGGCCGTGCCGAGGGCCAGTAGCTGATTGAAGCTGACGGCGTTGGCATAGAGCGCCAGGCTGATGTTCTGGACGCTGTTGGCGCGCAGAAGGTTGAGGGCGACCGAGCGGATGCGGGCCATGACGCCGGGCTTGGTGCGGATGCGGCTGGCATCC
>JAABVA010002585.1_pt1 | contig 17886 bp, 8 predicted proteins | sample 5560331 | NCBI WGS metagenome assembly JAABVA01 (sample SAMN12812661, study PRJNA571458) | rock metagenome | isolation source: Antarctica rocks | place: Antarctica: Victoria Land, Mt New Zealand sud | collected 2016-01-07 | reverse complement strand
CAAGGCCAATCCAGATTCGTTGCCCTGCGCATGCTGCACGACGGCAACCCCTGGATGCCCGCCATCGCTGGCTAGCGCCGACCCTCGCCCTCCAAAGGAACGGCGCCAAAACCAGCTGAGTAGTTACAAACAAGTGACGCGAGCGGGCCGGGAGCGAAACATGTAGATACCCGCTGCGGTCAAACAATGACCATCTAACGGTCGAGTGGACAATCCATGGGCGCGGCTGATCGTCCGCTGCTCCTCCGAGGGTCGCATCCAGCCTTGCGTACGTCGCGGCAAACCATGAGCGTCACCGGCGCGCGCTACCCCACCGACACCCTCGACGGCGTGCTCCTCGGGCACGCCGAAATGCTCACCCTCTGCCTGCACGCTCACCCGAAGCGGGCCCACACGCTGGTCCTGCGCCTCCCGCGCGCACCCCGACGCGAGAGCGCCCACACGGCGCCAACACTCACGCTCGGCCGCGAGTTCCTACGCGACCAGAGACTCGTCTGCCTGCGGGACCGGTACCAGCACCCTGCGCAGCCCAGTCCGCCGTCCGTCCGCTGCCGGCGTGACCGACACAAGACCCGGCCGGCCCGCCAGGAGTGCGTGCCCGACCTCGATCGCCGGCGCGGTCCTCAGGGTGCTGAGCTCCAACACCAAGCTCTCCTCCTCGGGCCCGAACTTGCTCGCGTTCGCCGTCCGAGGAAGGTTCGCACGCAACGCCCCAAGCAGGGTGCGGAACGCCGAGGTGAACGCGACCAGGAACTCACCGCGCAGCGGCAGGACCAGCACCGGAGTGTCCCCGCGCAGCATCCGCTTGGCCACCAGGTCTGCCGACTGCTGACCCTGTCGCGCGCTTGTCTCGATGACCAACTGCAACCCCGCGCCCCCGGTGCCGACCCGTGCGGGGAACTTCAGCGACGTCGGCACCCACGCCGTCGGCCACGGATCGTCGGTCACCGCGGACACAGCAGCAGTCCGCTCGAGATGATGCCCACCCAGGAACAGGTCCGTCTGCCACAACCGCCCCAGGGCCGGGTCGATCCCCTCCTGCACGAACCGCTCGTCGCCCGTCCGAGGACCCGGCCGCTGAGTGCTCCGCGGGTTCGAAAAGCTCGGGCAGTGCACGTTCGGGAGGTGCTCACTGAGCGCGTACGGCACACCGTCGGCGAACATCAGCGCACCCGCACCCAAGCTCTCAAGGGCGCCTGACCTAGCGAGCGTGTCCTTCTCTACCCCGTACAGCACGCTGCGCAGACCACCGCTCAGCGAGCTCGTCGGCACGCTATGACGCTCATGCAACCGGCCGATCTCGTTGTTCACCACTGCCTGCACGAGCGTCCGGTAGCTCTCAGGAAGCCCTGGCGCGTTGTTGATCGTCTCGTGCATCGCGTACTCGAACGCGCAACCGTGCAAGCCGGTGTCCTGCCTGGTTGCCACCCTCCGCAAGTCAAAGAGCGTCACATCCTGAGACAGGACCGTCCCGGCCTTCTCATGATCGCGGCGGCCGTAGTGCCCGAGAAGCCCGAGGATGCACGCGCCGGTGAGCGCGCGGTGCGCCTCCGCCGTCTCCGCGTCCGTGCGGCCGACAGGCTCGCGCTGCTGCAGGAACGCCGCGCCCGCACCCCTTCGGAGAGCGTCCATCGGAGCGTGCCCGCCAGGTCCGAACGAGGAGAAGGAAGGGCGGTCTGCAGTGGGCACCGAGTGAGCGTAGGCGCACCTGGCACGCATAGCCAGACGCGTTCACGCTGACCTTGCGTGCCCTTCGAACATTCGGGAGCCTGACCATGGCAACTCGTTACCCAAGAAGGCTCGTAGCGGCACTTTCGCGCTGTCAGGCCTCGTGTCGCCTCACTCCGCGCGAAACATCCGGGCTAACTCAGCCGCCGATTACCGTCGCGCGAATCAACGCTGGGTACTTCACGTCGAAGTGTCGCTTCCCGTGCTTCCGGATGCTGCCCGCACCGCGGCGAGCGACATTGCGGACGAAGAAGCCACCGCGCCCGGACCTCCGCGCGCGATGTCGCACTTGCGCCCTATGGTGACGCCCGCCTGCCACGTGCACCCGGCCGTGCAGGGCGAAGGGACCCTGCTCGCGTGGCCGCACCCGAGGACCGCACGCCGCCGCCCGGTGTACGTCAGCTCCTCGCGCTGTTCACCGAGCAGTCCGCAGCCCTTACTGCGGATGAGGTCACCGCCGCGGCCCGCCGCCGGTTCCCCGGCCAGCAACCGCGTCGCATCAGCGAACTCATCAGCGCTGCGGTCGAAGCGGGAGCGCTCGTCCATGACACCAACGGCCGCCTGAACCTACCCGTCGCCGACGCCACACCCCCTGCGGTCGGACCCGCCGACCCGCCCCGTCCGTCCGATCCGCCGACCACTACGGACGACGGTACCGACCGGCCGTTGCGCGCCGTCGTCGTCGACCTCGAGTCCGTCGTCCGCACGACCGCCTCAGAACCGTTTACGGACAAGCGGATCTACCAGGTAGGCGCGGTCCGAATCGGCACGGACGACGCATGGGTCGCTGCAAAGCCGGTACTGAGCGCTTACCTCGAGCTGCCTGATGACACATGGCTCATCCGGTCTGCCACTGCCCGTGCAACCCACGGGCGGGACGCTGTTCCGCCCGCCCAGGCGCTGCTGGCGCTGCACACCTTCTGCGACGGCGCTGGCATGATCGTCACGTACAACGGTACCGAAGCGGACTTCCCGCTGCTCGCGCAGGCGTACGAGCGCGAGAACCTCCCGACGCTCGAGGCGGCGCTCGTCGACGCCTACTACCTGGCGCTCGCAGTATGGCCGAACGCGCCGACGCACCGCCTGGCGCTGCTCGCCGACGATCTCGTCATTGACCGGTCCGGCCTCGGCTGGCACGACGCTGTCGACGACTGCTACCTGCTCGTGCTTCTCCTCGAGCAAGCCGCCACGGTCGTCAACACCTGGGCAACGCCGTTGCAGGACTTGATCGTGTCCGTGTGCCCGGACTCGCACGCATGGACGCTGCTGCGGCACCTCGCCGGCCGAGCCGCCGGGCTGCCCGCGGGTGGGCTTGCCGGCACCGTCAGCGCGCACCGTCAACCCGAGGTGTCCGCCGTCCTCGCCGCGCACCTAACTGGTCGGACGCCGCGACGAGTACCTGCCGGCCCACAGCCGGGCCGGGCGTCGCTCTCCGTCGACCCGGCCCTAAGGGACGCAGCCGGCCGTGTCGACCCGGTCCAGCTCGCCGCGGTCGCGCACGGCAGCCAGGCCCGGCCGCGCGCCGCGCAGCAGCAGATGACGACTGCGCTGCACCGCTGGGCCGACCGCGGTGAAGCGGCCCTGGTCGAAGCCCCGACCGGGACCGGGAAGTCGTTCGCTGTCCTCGCGGCTGCACTCGACTGGCTCGCCGGCGGTCCGCAGCGCTCCGCAATCATCACGACGTTCACTAAGCAGCTGCAGCAGCGGCTGGCTGACGACGTCGCCATCCTCGACAGGGCGGTCCCCGGGCTGCTCGAGGCGGCCGATGTCGTGAAGGGGCAGGCGAACCGGCTGTCGCTGCGCGCCCTGACCGTCGCCCTGGCCGATGCGACGAGCGCCCTCGGTGGTGGCCGGCCGAGGCCCGGGACGCAGAACCGGTTCCTGACCCGTCCGGGGTTCCGCGAGATGGCCGTGTTCATTCTGCTGCGGCTGCTCGCCGCCGACAGTGTCCGCACCGGCTGGGTCGCACGTTCGGTGGACCCGGTCGACTGCCCTGCGTTCTTCACCGCCTACACCGGCCCCGTCCTCGCCGTGTGGCTCGAGTCGCTGTCGCAGGCGAGCAACGGCGAGTACCCGGCCGCGGCCGCGACCCCTGTCGCGGCGCACACCGACGCGGTCCGGGAGGCGCTGTCGTCGCACCGACTGCTGCTGGCCAACCATGCGCTGCTGCTCGCGCACCTTGACGACCTCGGCGCGCTCGGCCCGGACACCTTGCTGATCCTCGACGAGGCCCATCAGCTCGAGGACGCGGCCACGTCCGCGCTGACGACGGCGCTGGACTACCGCTCCGTCGAGGATCTGTTCGCTGAGCTGGACGCGTGGGTCCGGACCGCTCGGGCTGGGGCCGAGCGGGACTCGGTCCGCGAGGCGGTGGAGAACCTCGGCATCCTGCTCGACCACGAGCACCTGCCGAAGATCGCCGGGATGGCCTTCGACGCGCGCGGCACCGGCGTCGGGGTGAGCGTCGGCTCACGCACTGTGACCCTCGCGAGCTCGTACGCGGGTACGGGCGGCGTCGGGCAGGTTCGGCAGCTCACCGCGATGATGTTGCGCCTCGGTGGGCAGTGCGAGGCCCTCGTCGGGTCGATCGGCGCGTACGCCCGCGCACACGGGCAGACGCTCGACTTCTTCGAGCTGGAACGGGCCAGTGCGTTGCTTACCCGGTGCGCCGCGACGAAGGAGTCCGCGCAGAGCATCGTCGGTGACGTCGACGCGATCGTCGGGTCGGCCGCGCCGAAAGCCCCACCTACTGCCCCGCCCACTCCCGCCGCACCGCCGGCCATGCCCCCACCGACGGAACCTGCTGATGCCGATGCTGGAGCCTCCGGAGTGGACGACCCGGACGCGCCGCCCGCCTCCGACGCCACCGACGCCGAGCAGGCCGACGACCCCACAGACGACGACGCCGACGGTGCTGACGATAGGGCTGACGACCTTGGTGTCGGTGCCGATGACGGGGTGGACGGCGTCGCGATCCCTGACGGTCTCGACGGAGCAGGCCCGTCGGGCGTGCACCTCGGCCCGCTTCCTCCGGGTACCAGCAACCAGGTCGTGTACGCCGAAGAGCTCGGCCAGCTCCGCGAAGGGCTGCGCCGTTATCAGTTCCGGGTCGCGAGCAGCCCCGTCGAGCTCGGCGTGAACATCGACTGGCAGCAGTTCCTGCTCATGTTCGCCCGCACGTTCTATGTCAGCGCGACGCTGCGGGTCGCCGGCCGGTGGGACTTCATCAGAACGCGTCTCGGCCTGCCCGCCGGCATCGCGACCCTAGCGATGAGCACCCCGTTCAACCTGGGCCAGCAGGCCGAGCTCGTGTGCCTATCGGACTTCCCGTCCTGGGCGGAGCAGTCCGAAGGAGCGATGCGCACCGTCGCCCATCAGCTCGCCGGGTACTCCCGCGAGATCGTCAAGGCCGTCCCCGTCCCTGATGGTGACCGGCCACCCGGCACCCGTGGCGGGTACGACGGCGGCGCCCTCGTCCTCACGACGGCCCGCTCAACCGCCGGCGGTATCGCGGAGTACCTCGCGGAGCAGCTCCGCCAGCGCGGCGACGACACCCCGGTGCTGTCCGCGATGGTGCTCGGCAACCCGCGCGGCGTCCGGACGTTCACCGACCCCGAGTTCGGCGGCGGCTTCCTCGTCGGCACCAAAGGCCTGTGGCAGGGTGTCGACGTCGCCGACGAGCACCGGCTGCGCCTGGTGTGGATCAACAAGCTGCCGTTCGCGCCGTTCGCGGCGCCCGTCATCGAAGCGCGACGCGAAGCGGTCAAGGCCCGCGCCGAGTCCGGCAGGTCCGACGACCCGGACGCCGTCGCGACCGCGCTGTACTACCTGCCACTCGCCGCGCTGCAGCTACGGCAGGCCGTCGGACGCCTGATCCGCTCCGAACGGCACCGCGGCGTCATCATCATCAGTGACCGCAAGCTCGCCGGGCAGACCGCGCTGCGCCGCGCCTACCGGGAGACATTCCTCGGATCGCTCGACGACACCCCGACCGACGGCAGCCGCGGGCTGCTGCGCCCCGACCCCGTCACCGGCGAACGCACCGGCGGGAACGTCGGGACGATGGCCGAAGGCTGGTCACGCATCTGGCATTTCCTCGCCGACCACAACCTCCTCGATCAGGCCCGCGCCGCCGAGCTTCAAACCCCGGACGCGCTCGAGGAGCACACGCTGCTGCCGCAGACGCGCCGCATCCGGCAACTCGCGATGAAGGCCGCCGACGTCGCCGCGCACCAGGCCGCCGGCACGTACGAGGCGGAAGTTCTCGAGCGGGCCGCGACGATTGGCGGGCTGCTCGCCCTGTCCGATGACCCGGCGACGCTCAAGCCTTCGCAGCAGCAAGTCATCACCGCCGTCGCGCAGGGCCGCAACGTCCTCGGGCTGCTCCCGACGGGCTTCGGCAAGAGCTTCTGCTTTCAGCTGCCGGCGCTCGTCCTGCCCGGCGTGACCTTGATCGTGTCACCCTTGGTGGCGCTGATGCACGACCAGGCCCTTGAGCTGAACCGCAGCATCGGCGGCGCGGTCCGGGCGCTCGTCGCGCCGCTGCGTGAGTCGAGCTCACGCGCAGGCAAGACCGAAGTCGCCGACCAGCTCCTCGGCCGCGCCGACCACGGTATCCGGATGTTGTATGTCAGCCCGGAACGGCTGTGCCAGCGACGGTTCCGCGAGCTAGTCAGGCAGGCCGTCGCCGATGGGACCGTGACCCGCATCGCGCTCGATGAGGCGCACACGTTCGTGCAGTGGGACGACTTCCGTCCCTCCATCAGCCGCGTCGAGCTGTTCCTCGCCGAGCTTCGCGCCGAGTTCGGCCTGCCCGTCACCGCGCTGACCGCGACCGCGAACCGCACCGTGCACGCCGGCCTGCGCGAAGGGGTGTTCGGCCTGACACCGGACCTCCCCGGCGGCGCGACCGGCGAGGCAGCAGAGGCTGCCGCGGGTGGGCTCGTCACCGTTCGGGAGAACCCGATCCGGCCGGAGCTCGCGATCTTCCGGCGCAGCATCGCCGCGGCCGGCCCAGCGATCACTGCGGGCCTCGCCGAGGAAGTGCTCGAGACGATCACCGACCATGCGATCTTCTACTGCCTGACGGTGAAGGAAGTCGTTGCGCTGCAAGCGCACCTGCGCGACTACCTCGGCGAGGCCGGCGTGCGAGTCCGACGCTTCCACGGCCGGCTGACCGAGGTGGAGAAGTCCGCCGTCATGATGGAGTTCCGGGAGGCACCGACCCGCGGGGAGGAAGGCTTCGCGCCGCTGATTGTCATCGCGACGAGCGCGTTCGGTCTCGGCATCAACCGCCCTGACGTCCGCACCGTGTTCTGCGTCAGCGCCCCGACCGACCTCGCTGCGCTGTACCAGCAGGTCGGCCGGGCCGGCCGTGACATCGCCGGCCGCGGCATCGTCGGCGCGGAGCTGCCCGACCCGGCCGGGATCGGTGAGGCTGCCGCCGGCACCCCCGAAGACGCGGGCACCGAACCTGCCGTCGGTACCTCGCCCGACGCAGCTGGCGACGCGGGCCCGGGTGCCGCGCAACCCGGCGCCGCGACCGCAGGTGCGACGACCACCCCCACAGCGACGGCCACCTCCGCAACCTTCCTGGAGGGTGGGACGGCGGCTGCAACCGCCAGCAACGTCACGCCGGTCCCGAACGTGGGACTCGCCCTGATGACCGGCCGCGGGCTGCGCACCGTCGCGTTCATGACGGGCAACGACCTGCGTCCCGGGCTGCTCGACGCGATGGGCCGCGCCGTCCTCGCCTGCACCGACGTGCTCGACCCGGCCGCGGTCGCCGACCGGCTCGTCGGTGCCGACCTTGCCGCGAACATGCTCACCGCCGACGAGGCCCGCCGGCCGCGCACCGCAGAGAGCTACCAGTCCGGCGTCGTCCGCGCGTTCGCAGCGCTCGTCGGCCTCGGAGCCGTCGCCGACCTCGGCGACTTCCCGCCGCTGTGCACAGTTAAGGCCGGTGAGCTCCTCGGCATCGCGCCGCCGCCAAGCGCAACTGGTGGTGAGCGCAGCGGGCAAGCCGCGCCTGACGAGCAGGTCGAGCAGGTCGTCGTCGCTGCCATCCTCGCGCTGCCGGTCCGCGACCCGAACCCGGGAGCGCTCCGCCGCGCGCAGCTGCGCGTCACCAGCCTCGACCGGCACCTGAGCTCGGTCGTCGCCGACTACCGGACCCTGGCCGAAGACCCCGCCGGCACGTGGCAGCTGCTCGCCGACCTGCATGACCGCGGCCTGCTGGACGTGTCCGCCGCCCCCTCGCGCCGGCTCGTCACCGGTCTCGTCGTCCATGACCGGCAGCTGCTCGCCAGCTACGCCGCCGCGGTGTCCGGCAAGGCAGCCCGCGCCGCGACCGAGATCGCGCTGCTGCGGGACTTCTTCGCGGATGCGAACACCTGCGCGAACCGCAAGTTTGCCGACTATTTCGGCGTGCTTGACCTTCCCACAGGCTGCTGCAGCAACGCGGGCAACCGTTGCTCCGGCTGCTGGAACGCCGGTGGCTGGCCGCTCGGGGAGCAGATGCCGCCGACCGCGGTCGCGCTCGCGACCCCGCGGCCGCGGCCAGCCGGGACGCGCGTCGACGCGACATACCGTGCCCGGCGCCTCGACGAGCAGGTCTCCCGCCTCGTCTGGGAGGTGTTCGGCGGCGTGCACCCGCTCGATCTCCATCGAGCTCTGCGCGGCGAGGACAGCTACTACCAGCCGTCCCGACGCCGTAGCGTCCGGCTGCGCGCCGGCCTGATCACGAGCCGGTTCTTCGGCGCGAGCCCAGCCGTGCGCCTGCCCGACATCGAGGACTCCCTCGCGCGGCTGCAGGCGGATGGCAAGGTGGAGCAGGACGGACCGCGGTGGCGCGACAGCGGGCACGTCCGCCGTGAAGCTGCCCGCGCCGCCCGTACCGCAGCGCACCTCGCTGCCGCGCAAGGCGCCGGCGCTGCAGCCCCGGCTGCACCATGACCTGGCCGACGAGCACCGACACTCCTCCCGCCGGCCCGGCCGACGCGGTGGTCGGCCTGGAGCAGGTCAGCGACGAAGACGCCGGCGCGCTGTGGCAGCCGTACGTCGACCGGCCGCTGCTGACCGCGCAGATGACGCTCGGCCTAGACACCGTGCCCGCCGCCGACCGGTCCCGGCTGCAGCGCTACCTTGCCGCGCTCGTCGCGACCCGCACCGGCCCGGTGCACGTCAACGTCGCGTTCAACGCCTGCTATTTCGGCTATGACCTCACGACCCGCAGCTACGTCGGGGGCGCCCTGAACGACCTGTTCGCCTTCCCGAACGTTGACGTGTCCGCCCCCGCGGACGCGCTGCCTGTCGGTGCGCTCGTCAACATCACTGCAGGCTCGCACCCGCTGTTCGCCGAAGTGATCTACAAGGAGGGCGCGCACCCGCAGCTCCACGACGACGGGTCGCTGCCCGACTGGCTGTCCGGCGCCCCCGCCGGCGCGACCGGCCCTGCCAGCACCACCACGCCCGAACACGGTCATGGCAGCAGCAGCCCGAGCAGCGCGGACCTAGCCGAGATTGCGGCAGCGAGCGACCCGGCCAGGTCGGTCCTGCGCGAACGGCTTGTCGTCGACGTCGACGCGTTCGGCACCGACCTGTCGCTGACCCCGGAGCAGCTCACCCGGCTGCGCCGTCAAGGCCGCGGCCTCGACAGCGACGGGCACCTAGTCGTCGACTCACGCTACGTCAGCCGCACCGACGCCGACCTCGACGACGTCACTTTCTACGCGCGCTACCTGCTCACCACCGGACGCGAGCAGCTGCTTAGCGCCTCCGCGCCGCTGCCACTGCGGACGGTGCTCACCGACGACGCCGGCGACAGCGAGCTCGAAGCGGCGCTGCTCGGGCTGCTGCGTACCCTCGAACAGGCCCTGTCGGAGATCGGCGAGCTACGCCTGTGGCGCGGCTACGCGTTCACGCGCGCGAGCCTCGGCGCACGTCTGACTGACAACGGGCCGCTCGGCGGGCAGGACCTCACGTCCGTCGCCGTGCAGCTCGGCCGGCTCGCCATCCCGACGCCGGGCCGCCGCTTCACACCGCCGCGCACCGTCATGTACACCGCGCTCGGCCCGCGACTGCGCCAGGTTCAGCACGCTGGCACGCACCTGGCCGGGGTCGGGTACGCCCTCGCGGTCTGCCATGCGAACGCTGTCGTCAGCGACTACGCCCGCCGTGACATCGACGAGACGACCGGCCTGCTGCCCAGCGACGTGCACCTGCGCCTCGACGACCCGTGGCAGGGCGGCGGCGTGTGGCGCGCCGAACATCCCGACAGCGCCTGGGTCAACGTCGACATCACGCATCCGCTCGGCCTCGGCTGGCTCAGCACCGTCCCCGGCGCCCTCGAACCGACGCCGCCGCCCGTCCCCGAGCATGAGGCTGACCCCGAAGTAGTCTTCGAGGAGGACGACGACAGCAAAGCAGCCGACGCGACCGACCTCACCGTGACCGACAGCCAGATCAGCTGGACGCAGCCACTGCGGCTCCGTCATCAGCTCCAGGACCGGCTGCCGCTACCGGCCTCAGTCGCCAGCCAGATGCGCGCCACGGACGGCCCCGCCAGGCTGCGGCTGCTGCTGACCCACGACGGGTACGACCTCGACCCCACGCAGGCGCAGCAGGAAATCCGCACCGAGCTGTACGGGCCGACGCCGGAGCTCGGCGGGATCGACTGGCCGCTGGAGTTCTTCCCCGGCATCATCCTCACCTGCACGTGGCCGCGCGGAGGATCCGTCGTCCGGGCCACGTCAACGCTCCTTGAGGCGCCCGTCACCGTCGACGGGTATGAGATCGAGCACCGGTACGACCTGTCGATCTTGACGCGTGACACCGCACCCGGCGCGCCGACCCGCGACAGCGCCGGCGCGGGCAGCTCGACCGGCGCTGCCGGGACTCTCACCCTCGCCGAACGTGTCATGCGGGCCGTCCGGCGCCTCGGGCTGCTCGACCCCCAAGGTCGCGCCGTCCTGGCCCGCACGCACCTGCCAGCCGCCGTGTACGGCACCGGTGCACGCAACAGCGCCGCGACCGCGGCCCTCGACACCGCAGTCATGCTCGACGCCGGCGACCTGCGCGCGGACACCGCGGCCGAGACCAGCTCCGGCCGGCTGCAGTACCCGGCCGACCCGGCGCTGACCCAGTGCCCCGTCCTGGTGTACGCGCCGCAGGTCATCACGGGCCCGCCGCGGCCGCCGCGCCGCCCCGGCATCGTGGCGCTGGACCCCAGGTTCCTGCGCGGCAGCACCGACGTGACCGGGCACCTGCGCTACATCGGTCATCTCGGCTGGGAAGCGACCGATACAGCCCGTGCCTCCTACCGGGCCGACCGTGCCCGGTTCGGCCTCGTGGGGCCGGCCGAACTGCCGGTGGGCTACACCTACGTGTCGCCGTTCCACCGCGGCGGCTAGCCATGAAAGGGGCCTGCGATTGTCGCCGTTGTCGGCAACACTGGCAGCGCCTGCCGCCGGCGGCGCCCGTTCCGCCCGGCAGCACGCACGTCGAACGGCTCCCGTAGACCCAGTGCAGGTGACGATGGAGGATGGATGGCTCAGCGCCGCGCCCACGGGTCGTGCCCACACGGCGATGCCGGCCGCAGGCCCTACCCGGTCTGGCCTAACGACGGGTGGGATCTGGACGTCGACGCCGACCGTGACGCTGCCCTCGCCAAACTCGAGACCGCGCTGACAGCGTGCTCGTACGCGCTGGCTCCGGCTGCGGCAGCCCTGACGACGCAGGACGTCCGCCATGCGCTAAAGGCGGTTCCGCTCGAGCTGCGCCCGATGGTGCTGCGTCCGCTGGGTCTGACGCTGAAGCCGCGGCAAATCAGCCAGGGCCTCTGCCAGGACGTCCGCGGCCGGCTCGCTCGCGCGGACGACCATGCGCTGCACCACGCGCTGGCGGCGCTCGGCACGACCGCCCTGCTCGACATGCGCCTGGCCGCGGCCCGCGACGAGTTCCCACCCGAGATAGCCGAGGATCTGCGCGACCCGGCCGTGCACTGGGGAGAGACGCTGTGCCGCAGCACCGTGTGGGCTGCCGCCCTGAGCAGCGTCGTGGATGCCCGCCTGTGGCAGTGGGCAGCGCAGCAGCCTTGGTTTGCTCCTGATGGCGCCCCCGCCGAGCCGGTCGCGGCGATCGTCGCTGCGGCCGAGCACGTCATCGAGCTCACCCCGGAGTACACGCACCTGCCCCGAGCGGCCGTCGCCAGCCGCGCCGACGCTGAGGTGCACGCGACCGACGCCGCACCGTCGGAGTCGCCCCTTCCCGAGAGCACTACGCCGATGACGTCCCCAGCCGCCACCGTCGATTCCGCCGCCAGCGCAGCGCTACCCGGAGCAGCGAACGCGTTCGACGCGGCCCTGACCGCTGCCGTCCCGGCTGCGGAACGCATCACGGCCGCGCTGCGCGAGAAGTGCCCGCCGCTGCCCGAAGACGTGCAGCTGGTTGCGCTCACTCGGCAGCGCTTCGACGAGGCCGCCGGACTTGCCGCCGCCGCAGGCCAGCACATCGCACAGGACAGCGCCGCCGCGCTGCACGCTGCGGTCGCCGCCGCGGGGGCGGACGCCGGCGACGACGAAGTCCGCGCCCTGCTCGATGCCGTCCTCAGCCTCGCCGCGCCAGACGGTTCCCCGCTCACCGCTGCGCTGCAGGCCGCGCAGCAGCAGGCCACCGCACTGCTTGCGCTGCGACCGTGGGATGCCGCTGCCCGCGCGGACGCGCACGTGCTCAGCTTGCTCGTCGCGTTGACGTCCGCGGACCTGGACGCGACCGGCCGGCTCGAGCTGATCACGCAGGTCGCGCAGACCAGCCCAGCTCTTGCCGGCCTCGCCGTCCAGGCGGACCAGCTGATCGCCGCTGCACCGCCGACAGCGCCAGTACCCGCGGCAGCCGCAGGCGCAGCAGCCGCGCCTACTGACGCTGTCGCGGAAGCCGCTACTCCCGAGGCGCCCTCAGCCGCGGTCCCGACGACCCTCACAGCCCAGGCTGAGCCGCTCGAGCCCGCCGCCACCGATTCCTCAACGAGCGACCCCGCCGTCACCGAGTTGGCCGCCGCACCGGAGCCACCGCCGGCAGCTCCGGTCGCCAGGCTCGCCCCCGCAGCCCAAGTCCCCGAGCAGCTGCCCGCACCGGAGACTGCCGACGCTACTGACGAGCTCGACGAGACGCAGGTCGAAGCGGCCGTCGAAGAGGGCCTCGCCGCCCTCGTCGCCGACAACCGCTTCGGCCTCGCAGTCGCCGTCTGCGCCGCAGACGACGAAGCTCCCGTCAGGCAGGCCGCGCTGCGGATCGCCGCACTCGCGAAAGTTGTCCGGCACCAGAACGGGCCCGTCGCCGCTGCGCTGCGCGCCGAGTTCGACGCCCTCGACGCAGACACCGTCGCTGCCGACACCCCCAGCCTGCTGCTGACCGTCCCATCGCTCGTGAGTGCCGCCCTCGTCACCGGCGAGCCGACCATCGGTGCGCTGCTCACCGACCTCGCGACCCGCGTCGAGCCGAACCTGTCCGCGATCGCCGAAGAAGTCGGCCAGCGCACCCTGAAGGGCGTCCTGCTCGACGCGCAGGCCCTCAGCGTCGTCGCGGACGTCACCGAAGCCGAACGTGACCTGCACACGATCATGGCGACCGCCTACCAGGTCCGGACCCGGCACCGGACCTTGCGCTTCAAGCGCGCGACCGACATCTCCAAGGTCCTGCTCGGCCACTCCGGCATCCTCGGCAAGCCGCTCGCGGCCGTCGAACGCAACGACCTCTCCGCCCTCGACGACGTCGTCGCGGACCTCGCCCGCCTCACCGACAGCAGCTACCTGCGCAGCACCATCGACACCCTCGACCGGCGCTTCCAAGGATCCTCCGGCAAGCCGATCGAAGGCGCTGGCCGCCAGGACCTGCTTAACCTCGTCAGCGAAGCGCTCAGCCCCCTCGCCGACTGGGTCGAGACCGTCCGGGCCATCGGCGTGCAGCAAACCCGGGGGCAGCACTGGAGCGCCGCCGAGATCGCGACGCTGCGGACCCTGGTCCTCGACCGCGCCACTGCCGCGCTCGGCGCCCTTGAAGCGCAGCTCAGCCACCCGGACGCGCTGACTGCGGCAGCGGCCCGCGCCGCGCACGCGAGCCTGACCGGCACCTTCGCCGTCCTGGACGGGACCGGCGTGCTGCCCGCGGGAGAGCCCTCCCCGCAGCAGGCCTTGACCGTCGAGCTGCTGCGCGTCCCCGGCGCGACCGTCGATGTGGCCCTCGGCGCGGTGACCGCGCCTGCCGGCACGACCGCGACCGATCTGCTCGCCGCCGTGACACGCGACTGGGACGCGTGCCTGCGTGCCCAGATCGCCGCGGAGAACTTCGAAGCGGCGTACTTCCTGCTGACCGCCGGCGCCGCCGGCCAGCTGCCCGCCACCCGCAGCGCAGACGGCACGCTGGACGACGCGCTCGCGTTGACGCTCACCGATGCGGACGTGACCGCCGCGGAGAAGGCCGTCCGCCAGCAGCTGACCGACGACCGGGAGCTGTTCAGCGCGACATTGCGCCGTGCCCGTCTGAACAACGAGATCTCCGACGAGCAGGACGGCGAACTCGCCGGGCTGCTCCGTGACGCGCACGCCGGCCTCGCGGCCCGCGACCTCGCCTCCGTTCGCACCATCCTCGACCGCGCCGCTGAGCTGCTTCCCAGCTACCGCGCCGAGGCGAAGTCACGTCTGACCGACCGGCTCGACGCGCTGCGCGCCGACGGTCGAGTCGACGACGCGACGATGACCAGGCTCGCGAACCTGATGGACGACGGGCAACTGTCGACCGCGGAGGAGCTCATCTACTTCCTCGAGATCGACGAGGACGTCCCTGAGGTGTACCAGAGCGAAGACCTCCAACGGTTCTTCCCGGCCGTCCCAGACGCGATGCCGCGTGGCATCACCCGCGAGCTCGTCCAGCTCGTCAGCGCCCGTGGGCAGCTGCCAGCCTGCCCCGTCCTGGACTTCTCCGAACTCAGCCCGGACCTCGCCGCCCTCGGCTCCGATGCGTTGAACGCCTGGCGTCAGCTCGGCGCAGCCGACCCCGACCAGCGCTCCCGCATCAACGAGTCCGACATGATCGCTCCGGCGCTGCGCCTGATCGGCCTCGAAGCGCGCCGGCACAAGCGCCTCGACGACCTGCCCCGCAGCCGTGACCGCCGCCTCGTCGAGTTCCCGGTCGAGGAGATCCTCGGCAAGGCGCTCGTGCCCGCGTTCGGCTCGAAGCTCGGCAACCGGCTTCGCGTCCTGCTCGCCTGGGGCCAGCCGAGCGCCGACCTGCTGATGAGCTGGGCCGACACAGACCCATCAGGAGAGAGCCTGCTCATCGCGCACTTCGGCACGATGAGCGCGCAGACGCGCCGCGACCTCGCCGTGAAGGCTGCCCGCAGACCCGCCCCGATCGTCGTGCTCGACGATGCCGCCCTCGCCTACCTCGCCGCGCACGGCAACCGGCAGATGACCGCGACGATGAACGTGCTCCTGCCGTTCTCCTCCATCAACCCGTACCTGCGGCAGAAGCGCGGCGTCGTCGCGCCCGAGATGTTCTACGGCCGTGACGCCGAACGGCGAAGCGTCCTGGACCCGGACGGCACACAGCTCGTCTTCGGCGGCCGCGGCCTCGGCAAGAGCGCCCTTCTTAACAGCGCCGCGGAGCAGTTCGAGAAGCAGGCGTCCGTCGGTGAACGCATCGCGGTGTACCTCGACCTGAAGGCGGTCGGGATCCGCCGCGAATCCGCCATCGACCAGGAAGCTATTTGGGACGCGCTGCTGGCCGAGCTGACCCGCCGCAACCTGATCACGGCGACCGGCCGGTCCGGCCGCCGCGGTACGCCGCGGTACGCCGCGTGTGCAGGCCGGTGTGCAGGCCTGGATCGACGGCGACCAGCGCCGCCGACTGCTCGTCCTGCTCGACGAGGCCGACCAGTTCTTCGAAGCCGACATGCCGCACTTCATGGAGACGACCCGGCTGAAATCGCTCGGGCAGGTGAACGAGAACCGCGTCAAGGTCGTGTTCGCCGGTCTGCACTCGGTGCAGCGGTACGCCAAGACGGCCCGCAACGCGCCGTTCGGGCACATGGCTCAGCGCCCGACCGTCATCGGTCCGCTGCGTCCGCAGCATGCCGCGAACCTGCTGACCCGACCGATGGCAGCGCTCGGCTTCGACTTCGAAGATCCAGATTTGGTCAACCGCGTCCTTGGGTTCTGCTCCTACCAGCCGTTCCTGTTGCAGATCTTCGCGAACCGCCTGATCGAAGCGCTGCACGACAAGCGCGGCACCGACGGCCTCGGCGACACCGAACCGCCGTACGTGATCGCCCGCGACGACGTCGAAGCGGTCGAGACGCACGCAGACCTGCGCGCCGACATCCGTACCGCGTTCCACGAGACGCTGAACCTCGACCACCGCTACGGCCTCATCGCGCATGTCCTCGCGCAGCACGCGCATGAGAACGGCCTAGACGCCCGCCTGACCGACGCGCATCTGCGGGAGGACTGCCTGAGCTACTGGCCGGACGGGTTCGCGAAACTCGACGTCGAAGGGTTCCGCGCCTACCTGCAGGAGATGACCGGCCTCGGGGTGCTCGCGCCGAACAACGACGGGCGCGGCTGGCACCTGCGCAGCGCGAACGTGCTGTCGATGATCGGCACCCGCGACGACGTCGAAGCGCAGCTGGTCTCCGCCGCGGAGTTGTCCGTCCCAGACGAGTTCCTCGCGCTGGAGTCCCGCCTGGAGCTCGCCGCCGGCCGGCGATCGCCGTTGACCGCGAGTCAGATTGACGATGTCCTCGGCGACCACGACAACCAGGTCCGCGTCGTCATCGGATCGGTCGCGACCGGCATCGACCACGTGACAGCCGCGGTGAAGGAAGCCGCCGACGTCGGCAGCCGGTTCGTTGTCCCCCCGGTCAGCACGCGCCGGCAGTTCGAAGATCAGCTCGTCGCCGGCCAGCCAGGGGAGCGCCGCGTCGTCGTCGACGACCTGTACTCGCTCGCACCCAGCGACGACTCGTGCACGCAGGCTCTCGATGCGGCCCGCACCCGCCGGCCAGCCACATCCGGCGTGACGCGCTCCGCCGTCATCGTAGCCGGGCCCGACCAGATGGACCTGTGGCGCAAGGTATTCGCCGCGCAGAGCTCGACCACAGGCGCAAGGTCGGCGCCGCTGCCTGTGAGCACCGTGACGCTGCGCCGCTACGACGCCGCGTCGCTGCGGGTCTGGTCACTGGAGACGAACGCGTTCACCAGCGAGGACCGTCGCGCGCAGCTGCTCGAGGTGACTGGCGGCTGGCCGCTGCTCGTCGAGCAGGCCGCAGCGCTCGTTAAGGTCGACGGAGGCCTTGACGAGCCTGCAGCTCTGCAGCGGCTGGCCAATGAGCTCGGCACCCCCGCCGGCTCCGCCGCGCTCGTCGACACCATCGGACTGACCGCGAACGAAACGCTGTGCACGGCGTTCGAAGGGGTGCTGTCCGTCATCGACTCCGGCGCGCTGACCCGCGCTGACCTGCAGGTCGCCGTCGAGATGACGTCCGCAGACCCGGTCGCGGTCGAGCTGCTGCTCGCGCTGCAGGTGTTCGAGCTAGACCTGCTCGGCCGGTTCGTTCCCGAGCCGTGCCTCTTGCGCGCCTGGCCGCAGCGGGCCTGACGCTCCCTAACCCGCTGGGCGCGCCGCCAACCTGCTTCGGCCTCAGCCAGCGTAGCCGGGCAGCGTTGTGCGGTCGCGCGGCCTTCATTGGAGCCTACGTCTCCGCAGATGCTTGCGGAACTCGTCCAGGACGCGTGCATGTTGGCATACGGGAGTCGTGATGGTCTGCCTAGCAGGCGCGGCAGACCGACCTGTGCAGGCCGAGAAGAGTCTTCGAACTCGATGCGACTACGTGACGTCTGAGCCGGATCAGAAGACGGTGGCGCGGCGGAACCTGTCAACCTTTGTGGGGCAGTTGATCTCAGCTATTACTGAGCTGTCGCCTCGCTTTCGGTGGGTGGGTTGATCCAGGCGCTGGTCGGCAGTTTCGGTGGCTGGGAGTGTGTGCGGAAGCGGTTGCTGTGGCGGGTGTGTGCGGCGTCGAGCACGAGGGCGCGTTGTGCTCGGACGGCCTGGGCTTGTCCGCTGTGCACGACGTTCGGCGTCAGGAGCCCGAGGCCGGCGTGG
>JAABVA010002584.1_pt1 | contig 17896 bp, 17 predicted proteins | sample 5560331 | NCBI WGS metagenome assembly JAABVA01 (sample SAMN12812661, study PRJNA571458) | rock metagenome | isolation source: Antarctica rocks | place: Antarctica: Victoria Land, Mt New Zealand sud | collected 2016-01-07 | reverse complement strand
CACCAGGAGCACGGAGCGCTGGGGGCAGCACCTTAAACATTTCAATGATGGGCTGGGGCGGGGTGCCGGTGATGCGACCAACCGCTTGCTACAGCACGCACACTTGAGGTTGTCGCATATTCGATCGTTAAAGCAACATCCCGGTGGCGAGAAGTGGCCTGCAGGTCAGCGGGGGTGCAGAGTGTTGCATAGCACTGTACGAAACCGGTGTGTCACCGGAAGGCTTGTCGGCGGGTTGTGCAACAGTGCGTGGTCATGGGCGAACTTTTGGGCTATGCGAGGGTAGTCCACTGCGGAGCAGACCGCCGCGTTGCAGGAGGACGCGCTGAGGGCCGCGGGGTGTCAGCGGATCTGGTCGGACCCCGCCAGCGGTACTCGGACCGACCGCCCGCAGCTGGCGGCGGTGTTCGATCACCTGCGGGCGGGGGACACGTTGGTGGTGTGGCGGTTGGACCGGCTGGGTCGGTCGTTGCCGCATCTGATCGAGACCATCGGTGAACTGGGGGCCAGGGGAGTGGGGTTCAAGTCGGTGCAGGAGAGCATCGACACCACGACCCCCGGAGGTCGGTTGGTGTTCCACGTCTTCGGTGCACTTGCCATCGAACGTGAACTCATCCAGGAACGCACCCTCGCCGGGCTGGCCGCCGCTCGGGAGCGTGGCCGCCTCGGCGGGCGGCCCACTGCGTTGAGCCCGGCGAAGTTAAAGCAGGCCCGGAAGATGATCGGAGAGAAGACCCCGGTCACCGAGGTCGCCCAGGTCCTCGGGGTCAGCCGAGCCACCCTGTACCGCAGGGTGCCCGAGCTCGGCGAGGCGCGGACCCGGGCGCACTAAAAGAGCCGGTTACTGGTGTCAGCGCGTTGCTGTGACTTACCGGCTTTGCCAGGGGGCGGGGGATCGTTTAGTAGAAGTGCTTGCGGCCGCCGACGGCGCGGCCCATGGAGCCCATCGCCAGCAGGACCAAGCCGACGATCAGCACGATGATCCCGATCGTCCACAGAATGGGGATCTTGATGAGGAATCCGACGATGAGTAGAATGACACCAAGGGTGATCATGACGCTCCCAGCTGTGCGCTGCAGGCGGGTTTACCTGCAGATCACAAGGAACGCTACACATTTCGCTACCCGGCGGGAAGAGCTCGCAGACGTCGAGCACCCCCGGTAGGTCGAGCACAGCTGCCGATCGCACCGTACGGGGCGGTGGTGTCATCGACGAACCCTTGGCAGGCACCCGTCGACCGGGGCCCCCGCCAGGAGGTGGGTGAGGTTGCCTGCCGCGTCACGCGCGACGTCTTGCCGTCGAATGCGATCACTAGCCTGCTGAGCTCGGTCGAGGACACATCGGAAGCCCGTGCGGCGATCGCGGTGAACGTCCACACCGCTCCCGTCTGGGGCGGCGAGCCCGGGGCTTGCACGGCGGGCCGTTGAGACGGCCCCTGATCGCATACTTCTCATGAGACGACGAACCTGTGGGCGGTGTCACCAGCTCATCGAACAGCAGCGGACCGATACGGCCGGAGACCAAGGCACCTGGCGGTTCGTCGAGCATGACCGCGTTGTGCGCCCTGCGTCGTCCCCTGTGCGATGCGAGGGTTCCCACGTCAACGAGTACTACTCCCGCAAGCCGCCCCGAGGAGGGATCAGGTCGACGGACGCCCCCTCGCCCTGACGGACATCGCAGCGTGCGGGAGCGGTCGACGGGCTAGCGGCAGCGCCCCCGAACCTCACGGCGTGTGGCATGGCCTGAGCACGGGTCCGGTAGTCCTCACCGCGACGGTTGTCTCTTTGATCGACAACGGGTGGCGGGCGCGGAGCCACAGGCGGACAATTTGATCATGCAGCGCTACTGCCCGGTCTGCCACAAGCTCATCGAGATGAGGCGTCTCAGCGAAGCCACCCGCCCGAGCGATGCTGTGGACCCGTGGCACTTCGACCGTCATGCCCGCGAGGACTACAGCGGGGAAACCACGACACGGGCAGTTTGTTCTGGTTCTGGCAAGAACGAACACGACGCCCGGGACACTTGGTAGGCGTGGTGGCGTCCCAGGAGACAGCATGGTGCTGGGCGTGCGGCAATTCCATCGCACTGGTCACCCCGGACGTGCAGAGGATCGCTGAACCTGTCCAGGGCAGCGGCAGCCCGTGGCTTTTCGTCGAGCACCAACGCAGCGGCACACGAGCCGGTGTCCCCTTCGGCCGGGGCCGGTGCCCAGGTTCCGGGCTGAACGTCAGGGACAGTCTCCGTGCTGTGTAGCGGTCTACGAAGGGGCGGCCAATGAGCAGAAGGAATGACTCGAGGACCACCCACCGACGCTCTCCTCGCGGTTGCTGAGGCGGGGGCCCCAGACTGCCGCCCCTGCAGCCCGAGCGGGCACCGGCCCGCAAAACATCCAGCACGTCGCCGGTATCGGATGCGCCCTCAAAGCCGGGGACGCCAGCACCCCGTTGCTGGCCGCGGACGGTTCCACCTGAACATCACTCGCGGGGAGTGGGAGAAAGCCGCCGGGACAGTCGCGGTGTCCTGCCCCAACTGCGCGGAGCAGGCGATCAGCCGGCCTGCACGGAAAGCTGTGCACGCTTCGTCCACAGTCTCAGTGCCACCGCGGGATGGGCGCTGCGTCCACTGATCACGAAGGACTCGCCGGGCTCGTAGAAGACGCCAACGCGGAAAGCTTCACCCGCACCCGCACCCGCACCCCCAGCGCCAACAGGCGTGAGCGAATGCCTGCGGGTGCTTTGCCGTCGTACACCCCGAAGGTGGCGTCCGCGGCCCACGCTGTCGAGCAGCAGCGAATGGGGATCATGTGGGGAGGCAGGTTGGGGAGGCATCTCCGCTGGGTTGGCCAGCGTGACGCCGATGTGTCTCGCTGGTGGTGCGGAGGACGGTTCACGCCAGTGCTCCAGCAGGAAGCCGAGAGGTGAACGGCATCGGAAGAGCATCGTGTGCTTGAGCGCGGTGAACTGGTAGGCACTGCTGGTCCCGCCAGCCACCGACTCGTCGAGCTGCCCATCACGTTGACCAGCGCAGCGTCGTGCAGCACCCACTGCAGTCCCGTTGCGAGCAGGGCAAAACCGCTCCAGACCGCGATGTAACCGTCTACGAAGCCGGGGATCGAGCCACGGACCGACGAGCGGGGGGAGCGTACGGTCCGGGCGTACGCGCTGACCATCGGCGTCGCTGCCGCGTGCATCATCGCCGCCATCATCACGGCCCACATGGTCCACATCAGCATGAAATCGGAGCGTGACCACGCCGACGTCATCGGCATGGCCAGAGCAAAACTGGCATCCGCTCGCTTCCCGGTGATGGAGCACTGCCCACTCCGGCATGTCGTGCACCGACCGGATTCTCCGACATGCCACGATCACCAGGAAGCAAGCCGATGACCTCGTGGAGGAACTGATGAACCGTGGACAGTTGATTGACGCCGTGGCCGCGGCGACCGGCCTGCCTCGCGCGCAGGTCGAGGTCACCCTCCATGCCACCCTGGCCCAGGTGCGGGGTGTTGTGGCGGCGGGGGACAAGGTTCAGCTTCCCGGCTTCGGCACATTCGAGCGGCGTGAGCGCGGCGCGCGCACCGCCCACAACCCCTCGACCGGGGCGCCGCTGCAACTGGCCGCCACTCGGGCCGTGGGATTCAAGGTAGGCGCCACGTTCAAGCAGGAGGTCGCTGACAGCGTCACCGCCAAGACGCCAAAGAAGGCGGCGACCAAGAAGGCCTTGGCGAAGGCCACCACGTCGAAGACCACGGCAGCGAAAAAGGCGACGAAGTAGCCGCACACACTAGGGTTGCGCGCCCTGTGCGTCGCTGACCGATCGTCACCCGGGTGTCATTTTCAGAAGACGACTGCACCGTGTTCGTGCGGAAACGTCGGTGGCTGCGGGGGGACTGTTGACCAGCAGCTGTCGGAAGTCGTGTGCACCAAGCTCCACTGCTCAGGAGTCGGTGAATTATCGCCGGTGGTGATGTGGCGGTAGATGGTCATGGGGGTGAACTCCCGGCTGTATGCCCACCAGCGGTTCACCGCGCTGACCCCGACCGAGGTACTGGCCGTCATTTCCGGTTACCACCGCATCTACAGCGACGCCGATCCCACGGTGCTGCGCCTGGTCGATGAGGTCTGCGCCCACGGCAACTTCCGCGCCTGGGCCCGCTTCACCCACCACGTTGACAGGCTCTGCACCCGCACCGGGCTGCCGCGGTGCGATGAACCCGGAACAGGGTCGTGCGGAAGTTGGCCACGGCTGATCCCGGAGTGACTGACGTTGCCAGTTAGACATCGGAGGAATTGGCCTCGTTCACTCTTCAACCGGTCTGAGGCGCAGCCCCGCCATGCCGCCGTCCACTGCTAACGCTGTGCCGGTCGTGGAGCCAGCAAGGGGACTGGCAAGGTAGGCGATCGCGGCGGCGACCTCTTCGGCCGACACGAGCCGGCCCTGCGGTTGACGGGCACCTAGGGCCGCGCGCTCGGCGGCGGGGTCTGCAGCCCGCTCCAGCAGCCGCCCGATCCAGGGCGTGTCGGCCGTGCCCGGGCTCACCGCGTTGACGCGGATACCCTCCCGGACGTGGTCGGCCGCCATCGCCAAGGTGAGGGCCAGCACGGCCCCCTTGGTCGCGCTGTACAGCGCCCGTGCGGGCAGTCCGGCGGTGGCCACGATCGAACAGGTGTTGACCACTGCCGCATGGGCGGAGGCACGCAGGTGGGGCAGGGCGGCGCGTGTCACCCGGACGAGGCCGAGGACGTTGACGTCGATGACCCGCTGCCATTCGTCGTCCGAGTTGTCCTCGACCGTGCCCTGGGCGCCGATTCCTGCGTTGTTCACCAGGATGTCCAGGCCACCGAAGGTGGCGACGACGGAGTCGACCGCCGACCGGACGGACGTGTCGACGGTGACGTCGCCGACGACGTGGACGAACTCGGCATTGCTGGGGGGCGGCTGCGGATCGAGTATCGCGACGCGCGCCCCCCGTGCGGCGAGCAGACCCGCCGTGGCCAGCCCGATTCCGGAGGATCCGCCGGTGACGAGGGCAGACAGACCGTCGAACTCCTTGTTGCTCATGCTCGACCTACCTTCTGCCGCTGCCGACCGAGCCCGTCGATTTCGAGCTCGAGGAGGTCACCCGCGCGTAGGTAGTGGGCCTGAGCCATCCCCATCGCCACCCCCGCGGGTGTACCGGTGTTCACCACGTCGCCCGGATTGAGCACCATGAACTGGCTGAGGTACCACAGGAGATGATGTACCCCGAAGGCCATCTCGGCGGTCGTGCTGTCCTGTTGCAGACGCCCGTTGACCCAGAGGCGCAGCCCCAGCTGCTGAGGGTCGGCTACCTCCTCCGAGCTGAGCAGCCACGGTCCCATCGGGTTGAAGGTCTCGCATGACTTGCCCTTGTCCCATTGACCGCCGCGTTCAAGTTGGAATTCGCGTTCGGACACATCGTTGGAGATGGTGTATCCGGCGATGACTCCGGCGGCCGCGGCTGGATCGGGCAGGTACCGCGCCTGGTGCCCGACCACTACTGCAAGCTCGACTTCCCAGTCGGTCTTCGTCGATGTTCGTGGCACCAGCACCTCGTCATTCGGTCCCACCACCGAGCTGGAGGCCTTCATGAACACGACCGGCTCGGCCGGGATCTCGGCGTTCGTCTCGCGTGCGTGGTCGTGGTAGTTCAGACCGATGCACACGATTTTCCCCGGCCGGGCGACCGGCGCGCCGATCCGTTCGTCCGCGGCGTTGGGCTGCTCGGGTAGATCTCCGGTCGCTACGGCAGCCGCCAGCCGGGTCAGGCCGTCGGAGGCGAAAAATGCCGGGTCGTAGTCGGGTGTGATGCCGGAGGCGTCCAGGAACCGGCCGTCCGCGGTGAGTACCGCCGGCTTCTCGTGGCCGACGGCACCGATCCGTATGAGCTTCAACATTGGTCCTTATCGGGTGGGCGGGATTGCATTGGGAGGGTTGAGCTGGCCGGGCGGCGTACAGCTCGTCGCGCACGCGCCTGTAGACCCGTGCCGCTCACCCCGCGAACCGGGCGCAGTGGAAGTATCGCCAGGCCACGACATGGGTGTGAGGCGGGGAGCGGCGCGAGGTTGGACGTCCCGCTGTGCCCGCAGCACAAGAAACGGGCCGCGTCCCGGCTCCGCCTCGGTCGCGGAGATCGCGTCGGATGGTGTCCTATCCATGAGTTCAGTGCTCCGAACCGGGCGACGCCAGCGGCGATGTCCGGCGACGATGTTTGGCTTGGACGGGCGATCATAGGGGTGCGCGCACCGTTTCCCGGGATCCCGTTCCGCTCGTCGGTTCATGTTCGTGTGCCGGCCCATTCGCGCCCGTGCGGAAACGCGAACGCATCGAGGGACTCCCGGCGGATCTGCGCGCTGTAACCTGGCTGATCGGGCAGAAGGTAGCGGCCGGCCTTGGTGCGCACGGGGTCAACAAAGTGCTCGTGCAGGTGGTCGACGTATTCCACGACGACATCGTCGAGGCTGCCCGAAACAGCGACGAAGTCGAACGCTGCCAGATGCTGGACGAGTTCGCACAGGCCCACGCCGCCGGCGTGCGGGCACACCGGCACGCCGAACTTCGCGGCGAGGAGCAACACGGCGACGACCTCGTTGACCCCGCCGAGGCGGCAGGCGTCGATCTGGCAGAAACCGATAGCGCGAGCCTGCAGCAACTGTTTGAACATCACCCGGTTGTGTACGTGCTCCCCGGTGGCGACGCGGCATGGCGCGATGGCCGCAGCGATGGTGGCGTGGCCGAGGATGTCATCCGGGCTCGTGGGCTCCTCAATCCACCAGGGTTCGAACTCCGCGAGTTTGGCCATGTTCGCGACCGCTTGGTCGACGTCCCATGCTTGGTTGGCGTCGACCATCAGCCGTCGGTCGGGTCCGAGAATTTCCCGGGCGATGCGGCAGCGGCGCACGTCGTTGTCGATGTCCGCGCCTACCTTCAGCTTGACGTGTGTCCATCCGTCGTCGACGGCCTGCTGGCACAGGCGCCTCAGCTTGTCGTCGTCGTAGCCGAGCCAGCCGGCGGAGGTGGTGTAGGAGGGAATGCCCTCGTTGTGGAGTAACTTCTCACGAGCGGCGCGGCCGCTCTCCTTGGCCTGCAGCATCTCGAGCGCTTCGGCAGGGGTGAGGGCATCGGTCAGGTAACGCCAGTCCACGAGGCCGACGATCTGTTCGGAGGTCATTTCAACGAGCAGCTTCCACAGCGGTTTGCCCTCGCGCTTGGCGAACAGGTCCCACATCGCGTTGACCACGGCAGCGGTCGCCAGATGGATGGCACCCTTTTCCGGTCCAATCCAGCGGAGCTGGCTGTCGCGGGTGACGGTCCGCCAGAACTCTCCCATGTCGGCGCAGGCGTCCTCGACCGGATGGCCCAGGACGAGAGGGCGCAAAGCATGGATGGCGGTGCATACGACTTCGGTGCCGCGGCCGATCGTGAAGGTGAACCCGTGACCCTGCAGGCCGTCCTCGGCGTCAGTGTGCAGGATGACGTAGGCCGCAGAGTAATCGGGATCGGGGTTCATCGCGTCCGAGCCGTCGAGTTGACGTGAGGTCGGGAACCGGACGTCGATAACCTCGAGGTCGGTGATCTGGGTCATGGGCGCTCCTCCTAGCGTATGTAGCGCACGGGTAAGCCCACGTGCGCGAGCGCGGTCCGCTCGTCGGCCGCGCCCTTCGTCGCGGCGGGCCGAGCGTGCACCTGCCCCGGCGAAGTCGCCGGGACCCGGGTGGCTTCACACGCTCTTCGGGGGGTGCTGAGAGCTGAGCCTGACAATCGTCTCCTCGGGCGATAGCGACATTTCGTCTCCTTGAGTGGAACAGGCTGGACGGGTGCGGTCAGACGGTCGTTCGATCAAACTGACGGAAAGGCAGCGGCTCCACCCGCCCCACGATGAAGGCGTAGGAAATCGCGCCGAGGATTGCGACCGCGCCGGTGATGATCAGCGGCAGGACAAATGATCCGGTGATGCCCTTCAGCACGCCCAGAAACAGTGGGCTACCCACGCCGGCCAAGTTGGAGGCAAAGTTTTGGATGCCCCCGATCGACGCTACCTGGCTTTGGGAGGGCGCGACGTCGGCAGGCAGCGACCACACCGAGGCCGCAGCGAAGGTCAGGCTGGCGTAGCTGACAGACAACAGCCCGAGGGCGGCCCATCCATTGGGCACGATCACCGCGAGCGCGATGACGGAACTAAAGAGCATGCCGCCGACCAGTGGGATCTTGCGGGCCTTGGTCAGGCTCGCGCCGTTGCGGACGAGCCGATCGGAGTACAGACCGCCTGCCCAACCGCCGGCGATGGCCACCAGGGCCGGGATCGCGCCGGCGAAGCCCAGTTTGAGCAGGCTGAAGTGCCGGGCATCGACGAGGTAGGTCGGAAACCAGGTGATGAAGAAGTAGATGACGAAGTTGAGGCAGAAAAAGCCGAGCATCATGCCCCAGATGGTCCGGTAAGCGAAGAGCTGGCCCCAGCGCACCGTGCCGCCGCCGTCCTCGACAACCTCTTCGTCGACGCGGCCGCCGCCGTCCTTGATGTAGTCAATCTCGTCCGTCGAGGTGGCCCAGTGCTGGCGTGGGTTGCGGTAATACCACGCCCAGAGCACAACCCACAACGCGCCCACCACGCCGGTGATGACGAAGGACCACCGCCAGCCCACCCCGGCGATGATGAACGCCACCAACGGTACCGACAACGCGGTGCCCACTCGGGCGCCGGAGTCGTAGATGCTGGTCGCGAAGGCCCGCTCGCGGACGGGAAACCAGCGGGAGACCACCTTCGCGTTGGTGGGGTACGCGGCGCTCTCGCCGATCCCCAGGCCGAGGCGCAGACCGAACAGCGAGCCGAAGCCGGTGGCCACGGCGGTCAGTGCGGTGAACAGCGACCACCACAGCACGGCGAAGGAGTACATGATCCGGGGTCCGAGCTTGTCGATGAACCAACCGGCCGGCAGCTGGAAGATCGCGTACGTCCAGAAGAAGGCGCCGAGGATCAGCCCCATCGAGGTATCGCTGAGACGGAAGTCGTGCTGGATGAACGGCGCCGCGATCGACAGGTTGGCCCGGTCGACGTAGTTGATCGCCGTGCCGGCGAAACATAGCCCGACGACGGTCCACCGGACGTGGGTCTTGCGTCGTCCCGAAGGGGCCGCCCCGGGCTGCTCGGATACCGCCCCGGGTGTCGCCAAGGCGGTGACCCCCAGTGGCTGGCGCAGGCCGCTGGGTGCTGCCTTTCGCCTGTTTTTCGAGCTGTCCTTACTGGCGACCATGATCGGAACCTCCCTGCGATTTCGCCACCGCATGACGTTGCCGATTGACACTTCATTCATATATGCGAACATCATTCTCTGTGGTGAGAGTACGGAATGGCGTCCCGTTCGGTCAAGACCCCAGTTGCGAGCTTTCGACGACGCGGGAGCAGGGGGCAGTCCGGGACCGGGCGACGGGCACTGACGGCTTACGTCCGGTGAAGTCGGCTGCCCGCACCCTGGACGTTCTGGAGATCCTCGCCGCCGGAGCACGCTCCTTCGGGGAACTTTCCCGCGACCTCGGCATCCCGAAGAGCAGCTTGCACGGCATCCTCGCGACCATGGAGGACCGCGGATGGGTGGAGCAGGCGCCCGAGGGTCGGGTGCGGCTGGGTCTGCGCGCCTTGCAGGTCGGCAGCGCCTACCTCGAGGCCGATGAGGCGGTGGTCAGAACCGCCGGCCTGCTGGATCGGTTGGCAGCGGTCACGGAAGAGACCGTGCAACTGGCCCGGCTGGACGGCGCGAGCGTGGTCTACCTCGCCCAGCGCGCCTCCACCCATCCTGTCCGGCTGGTCTCTGCGGTCGGCAGTCGGCTGCCCGCCCATGCCACCGCTCTGGGTAAGGCCTTGCTCGCGGTGCGCGATCTTGAGGGCATACGCCGGAGGCTCAGCTTTCCCTTGGAGGCATTGACGAGTCACACCCTCACCCACTGGGATCAGCTGCGTGTCGAGCTAGAACTGATCCGGGATCGGGGGTACGCGGTGGATCAGGAGGAGGCCCTGGAAGGCTTGTACTGCTTCGCGGTCACGCTGCCGGGCACCCGGCCGTCCCTGGACGGGGTCAGCGTCTCGGTACCTACCTTCCGCCTCTCTCCAGCGCGTGAGCGGGTCGTGCTCGACGCGCTGCGCGAGGCTCAGGACGCGTGGTCGGTGGGCCGCACTCAGCGGCGTGGCTAGCCCGTCGGTGCTCCGCGCGACTCCCCGCCGACGGTTCGGGCTGCCGCCGATGTTCGCGGCGATGGCCACCACCACCGCGGCCCAGCTGCCGGTGTTCCTGACCGGTGCGTTGTCCGTGCAGATCGGTCGAGACCTGGCGCTGGGTACCCGGGGCCTGGCCGTGGCGGTCGCCGCGTTCTTCGGTTCCTCGGCCCTGTGCAGCGCCGGGTTCGGCCGACTCTCCGACCATATCGGCGGCGCGCGCATGATGCGGCTGGGCACGATTCCCGCCACCGGTGCGCTGCTGTGGATCGGTTTCGGCGTCCACCGGTTTGCCTGGCTCGTGGCGGCACTCTGCGTAGCTGGTGCGGCCAACGGCGCGATCCAACCCGCCGCCAACCGCTACCTCACCCGGTCCGTCGGCAGCCACAGACAGGGCATGGCGTTCGGGGTGAAGCAGGCGGCCATCCCCGCGGCCGCCCTGCTGTCGGGTCTGGCGGTGCCCACCGTGGCGCACACCGTCGGATGGCGGTGGGCCTTCGTCGCCGCGGCCGTCGCGGCCGCAGCCGCAGGCACCCTCGTGCGCCGCTCGCCGACGGCCACGACGGCTCCCGTCCCTACCGAAACTCGCGGCACCGCCGGGGACGTCGCCCGGCAACCCGGTCGGCCGGCGCTGCTGCTGCTGGCCGTCGGGGTCGGCTGCGCCTCGGGAGCGGCCAACGCGATGGGCGCGTTCTTCGTGCTGTCCGCGGTGAGCATCGGGGAGAGCGACGGGCACGCCGGCCTGGTGGTCGCGGCGGCCAGCGTCGCCAGCGTGCTCGTCCGTCTCGGGATCGGCGTCCGCGCCGACCGGCGCAGCGCCGGGCACCTGCGCCTGGTCGCCGTTATGTGCACCCTCGGCGCGCTCGGCCCCGCGCTGCTCGCCGTGGGTGACTCCCGCCTGTTGGTGGTCGCGGCGCTCATCGGCTACGGCATCGGGTGGGGCTGGGCCGGGCTGCTCAACTTCGCGGTGGCCAGTACCCACCCGACCGCTCCCGGCCGGGCGACCGGCCTGACCCAGGTGGGCGCCAGCGCCGGTTCCTGCCTCGGGCCGCTGGCCTTCGGCCTGATCGCCGCGCGGCTCGGCTACCCCCCCGCCTGGATCGGCGCGGCCCTGCTCTTCCTCGTCGCCGCGCTGGTGATCCGCACCGGTCAGCGCGCGCTGCTGGGCGCTCGCCCCGTCACCTAGTCGGCGCACCAAGCAGGCCGGCGATGCGGCGGATCGCCAGCGTGTATCGCTCGCATCGGCACCCGCACCCACGGCAGCGGACTTGGGGCGGCGTGTCCGTACCGCCGCGGCGGCCGCGACCGGGGAGGAGGAGTTCCTCGCCCAGCTCCGTACGCAGAGGGTGCTGGTGCGGCCGTGGTTCGCTACCGGCGACTTCACCACGGTCGTCGGCATGAGCGTCACCCTGCCGACCGGGTCCAGCGGGGCGAACCTTGACTGGCACGGGGGGGCTGCGCCTCAGACCGGTCCAAGCGTGACGACGGGTATTCCCCCGATGATTGATCCGAAACGGCCGATTCGTCCGATGATTGGCTGGTAGCGTTACTCGCTTCGAGGTTGAGCTGCGGACTGGGAGAGCGAGAAACAGCGCATGGGGCGAGGACGGACTGGGGGATTTCAGAACGACGCCGCGGACTCAGGGGGCGCGACAGCGGAGAGTGCTCAGCCGACGGGGCCCGTGCTGAGCGTGACCGAAGGCGCCATCTTGAAGATCAAGAACCTCATCGTGGACGGCGCGCTATGTCCCGGTGATAGATTGCCCACCCAAGACCGGTTAGCCACGCAGCTCGGTCTGTCGCGTAGCTCCCTCCGTGAGGCTGTCAGCGCCCTGACGCTGCTGGGCGTGCTCGACGCCCGTCAGGGAGATGGCACCTACGTCACCAGCCTGCGTCCCGACCTGCTGGTCAGCGTGATCGGCTATATCGTCGACCTACACCAGGACAGCAGCCTGTTGGAGTTGTTCGAGGTCCGACGCGTACTCGAGCCGGCGGCGTCCGCACTGGCCGCGACCCGCATCACTGACGACGAACTCGCCGGCGTGCGCGACTGCCTGATCCGGATGGAGCACCTGAGCGATCCAGAGGAGCTCGTCGCCGGCGACATGGAGTTCCATGATCGCATCGTGCGGGCATCCGGCAACGCCACGCTCGCCTCCGTCGTGCGCGGATTTTCTCAGCAGACAAGCCGAGTGCACGTCTGGCGGATGGCCGCACTCGCCGGAGTGCCGGAGTGGACCCGGTCCCAGCACCAGGCAATCTATCGGGCTTTGGCGGCGCACGATGCGCAGATGGTGCTCGCCGCCGAGACGGTTCACGTGGCTGAGAGCGAGCTGTGGCTGCGGCGCTACCTGGACAGCAAGTGACAACGTGTCATCCGTTTTCGAAAGTGGTCTTAGGGCTATTCATCTGACCGGACTAGCGCAGGTCAGGAGCCTCTCCAGGTTCGCGCCGCTCGAGGGCGTCCCATGCTCGGCGGGTGGCCGCCTCCTCCTGGTGGTGTGGGCGGGACGCGGCCGCATCCGCCCACAGCCCATTGGGATAGTCCAGTCAGCTGGATAGCCCTGGGTGGGCTATCCATTTTCACTGCCAGGCGCGCGTTTGACCTGGGGAATCCTCCGGAGTGTGCGGAGCGCGCCACGGTCGGTCCACGTGCATCCCCGCCAGGGCCAAGCTGGTCGCGCCCATCTTTGGCTCCGGAAGCGTTGACGTGCTTGAAATGTGGCTAGCTGTCGTTGACCGATGGGTTCAACTACGGCGCCAGCGGGGCGTACTCCCGGCGACGGTAGCTCAGCAGACGCGGGCAGTGAAATGGGTAGCCCACTTCGGCAATTAGTCTGATGAATCGTTGACATGCTGACATGGGCACCCCTAAGGTCTGTGATCAGCGTCACCGCCACCGAGTCCGAGGGGAGTCCACCGAGTGGTACTGCAGACCGGCGATGTGAAGGTTGGCGGCGTCTTTGTGGCGCTGTTGACACCCTTCGATGCCCACCGTGCGGTCGACGTGCGCGCACTGACCGATCTGGTCGAAGGATTGGTCGCGGGTGGCGTTGACGGGTTGGTCGCTCTCGGTACTACGGGCGAGTTCGCAGATCTCACCGACGCCGAGCGTGGCCTCGTCACCGACGTTACCGTCGCGGCTGCTCGTGGTCGTATACCGGTGGTGGTCGGGGTGGGTGCCCTGGGCACCGCGGAAGCGTGCAGCTATGCCGAGCAGGCCGCGCACGCGGGTGCAGATGCGGTGCTGAGTCTGCCCCCGCTGTTCTGGAAGCTCGACGACGAGCAGCTGTTCGCTCACTTCGCAGCTGTGGCCGCGGCGACGACGCTGCCGGTCCTGCTGTACAACATCCCGCTCTTCGCAGGGACGAACCTGTCACCATCGCTCATCCGGCGAGTGGCGGTCGAGCTGCCGTCCGTGATCGGCGTCAAGCTCACCGTCGCAGACTTCCGATCGTTGTCGGAGGTTCTTGCCGCCGTGAAGCCGGTTCGGCCGGAGTTCAGCGTCACCGTCGGCTTTGAGGATCTCGCGCTGTCCGCGATGCTGGCGGGCGCCGACGGCGTGATCAGCGGCATGGCCAACTTCTGCGCCCCTACTCTGCTGCGGATGGTCGCGGCCGCACGTCGAGGTGACCTCTCGGACGCGGTCGGAGCACACCAGGAGCTCATGCGCCTGTTCCCGGTGTATTTCCAGTCCAACCCGCCGATCCTGGCGCTCAAGACGTTGTCCCACGCACTCGGGGTACAGATCGAGCCGTGGGTTCGCACTCCGGTGCGCGAGGATCCCGCTGCCCTGCAGCGCGTCGCCACGTGGATCGGTTCCCTCACTGAGAGTGCCTTGTCGTAGAACATGCCCCATCGCAGTAGTCATTTGATCTGTGCACATACCAAGGAGCGAGATGCGCAAGAGAGCAAGAGCCAGAATCCTGGTGGTCGGACTGGCCGCTGTGCCAGTGTTCATCACAGTGTCGTGCGGCGGTGCCCCGGCGCCGACGACCGCGGGCGCCAAAGCCGGCGAGGGGCAGGTTCAGACGGACGCGTCCGGCAAGGTCATCTGCAAGGACGGATCGCCTGGCGTGACCGGCAACACGATCACGTTCGGTGCCAATGAGGAGCTGACGGGCAAGGCAGCGCTGTCGGGTGCCATCGCCAAGCGCTCACTCGATATGGCTGCTGACGACCTGAACAAGGCGGGCGGCATCCTGGGCAAACAAGTCAAGATCGTCTACGAAGACAACCAGTCGACCAACCCCGGTGCCGTCAACGCGATGAACAAATCACTGACACAGGACAACGTTTTCGCGCTGATCGGCCCAATTCGGTCGACTCAGGTCCAGGCGATGGAACAGACGATCAAATCCAAGATGGTTCCTATGATGGTCGGCGGGACGGACCCGAACCTCACCAAGGATGGGGCTGGTGAGATCTTCCGCTTTCGCCCACCGGACTCGCTCACGGGGGTTGCGATCGCCAATTACTCGCAAAAGCAGTATATGCCCAAAAAGATCGCCATCCTCTATGACTCCGACGCCTTCGGTTCCGGTGGCGCTGCCGTCGTCGAGAAGACTGCGACGGATGCGGGCATCAAGGTCCAGAAGTCTTCGTACACCACTGGCGACAAGGACTACACAGCGCAGCTAACGACGATCAAGAGCTACGCCCCCGATGTGATCGTCACCTATGCCACCAATTCCGAGGACGTCGCGATTATTGCACGGCAGATCAAGGAACTTGGCATCACGACGCCCGTGGTCGGTAGTCCGTCGATCACGTCTCAGGTCACCTTCGACCTCGGCCAGCAGTTCATTCAGGGGTACCGAGCCGTGGTGGACTTCCAGCTCGACTCTAACCCGGTAAACACGGCGTGGGCGAAGGAATACGAGCAGCGGTACGGCTCGAAGCCCGACCTCTTCGGTGCCTGGCAGCGAGACGCCATGTACTTCATGAAGGCGGCTTTGGAGAAGTCTGGCTGTGACAGAGGGGCGTTCACCAAAGCGATGCACCAGGTCGAGACCGACGGGGTACAGGGCCCCCTGAAGTCCAACGCTCTCGGTGACGTCAACCGGAACCTGCTCGTCGTCGAGGTCCAGGGTGGCGCCGCTAAGATCGTCGAGGATGCCTCGAAACTGCTCCCCCCGCCATAGCAGCCGTTGCTGGTGGCGGTTAGCCCGCCCGGCCACCATCAGCAACACCCGGATCTTCTCTCCCTAGCTGATCTTCTCTTCCCAGAATTTTAAGGCGATTGGTCGAATGAGCATCATCATCCAGCTCGGTGTGGCCGGTATTGCGATCGGGATGATCTACGCGTTGGTCGCGCTCGGTTTTGTGCTCATCTTCAACGCGGTCAATGTGGTGAACTTCTCGCAGGGCGAGTTCGCGATGTTCCCCGCTTTCGTCGTTTCGTTCCTCCTCACCTCGTTCCATCTGCCCATGGGGCTGGCGATACTTGGGACGATCCTGTTTGCTGTGGTGTTCGGTCTGGTCTTCAACCGGCTCATCTACCACCCGCTGCGCAACCGTTCGTTCGTGCCGGTGATCATCGCCACCATTGGTGTCTCGCTGTTTCTCAAAAACATTGCCCTGGTGTTGTTCGGCGCCGACCCGCGCAGGGTCGCCCCGTTGATCAGCGGGGTGGTCAGCATCTTCGGTACGAGGGTCAACGCGCAGTACCTCATCATCATCGCCGTCACCGTCGTTCTGCTGGCCCTGCAGTATCTCGTGTTCGACCGCACGATGGTTGGCAAGCAACTCCAGGCGACCGCGCAGAACCGTGAGATGGCGTCGCTGCTGGGAATCAGAACCCACGTCATGATCGCCGGGACCTTCGCCTACAGCGCCGTTCTCGGTGCGGTCGCGGGCATCCTCGTCGCGCCTCTGTTCGGCGTCACGACCGAGATCGGCACGCTCATCGCACTCAAGGCATTCGCGGCCAGCGTCATCGGCGGGTTCGGCTCCGTTCCCGGTGCCGTCATCGGCGCGATCTTCATCGGCCTGGTCGAGATCTTCGGGGCCGCCTACATCAGCGCGGATTACAAGGACGCGTTCGCCTTCGTCATTCTCATCGCCGTCCTCATCCTGCGTCCGCAGGGAATCTTCGGCGAGAAGGTCGGGCAGAAGGCGTGACCAGAGCAGGAAGGGGGAGTCGTGTCCGCGCTCGCTGACCACACGTCGAACGTCACGTCCGGGCCCCCGTCGACCGTGAACCGTTTCGTCGATAAGCCGTACGCACTGACGGTGTTGCTGGTCCTCATGGCTTGCCTGCCGTTCCTGGTGAACCCGTTCTACCTCGGCGTGGTGGTGCTCGGCGCCATCTACGCGATCGCGGTGCTAGGTCTGTACTTCATCATGGGGCTGAGCGGCCAGATCTCGCTGGCGCAGGGCGCCTTCTTCGGGGTCGGTGCATACACGGCGGCGATCCTGTCCACTCGCTACGACTGGCCATTTCCGGCAACCATGGCTGCGACCGTGGTGGTGGGCATCCTCGTCGGAGTTTCCCTGGGCTACGCAACGCTGCGCCTCACGGGTCACTACCTCGCGTTGGCGACCATCGGCTTCGCCATTATCGCGACCGTCGTCTTCCTGCAGTGGAAGCCGGTGACCAACGGCCCCGACGGTATCTCGGGCACGAAGCCGCCCAGGATCGGCAACTTCATCCTCGACCAGAACTTCTACTACTACTACGTCGTGCTGGCCTTTCTCGTGGTGCTGGCGTTCGTCGGATGGAAGATCCAGCGCAGCAGGGTCGGTCGCGCGTTTCTCGCGATACGTGAGGACCAGTTGGCCGCCTCGGCGATCGGCATCAATACGTTGAACTTCAAGGTGCTCGCCTTCACGTTGTCCACGGTCTACGGCTCGGTCGCCGGCGGACTGTACGCGCACGGCCTCACCCACTACATCAGCCCTGACAACTTCGTCTTCGATCTGTCGGTGACCATGCTGATCATGCTGCTGCTCGGCGGCCAAGCCACCGTGCCGGGCGCCATCATCGGGGCGATGCTCGTTACCGCGTTACCGGAGTCGCTGCGGTTCCTCCACCAGTACTACCTGGCGGTGTACGCCGTCGCCGTAATCCTGCTGGTCATCTTCCTTCCCCAGGGCCTGTGGGGCTGGCTGGAGTCGGTGGTGGGCCGACGTGCCTCTCGGGCACGGGTAAGGGCGTCCGAGCCGATATCGACCGACGAGGGCCAGGCGATCGGGGCAGGCGCGCGACCAAAGGTGGGGCCATGACCCAATTCCCGGCCGGTGTGACCACACAGCGCCTCGACGGCGCCCGCTCCGCCCCGGTCCTCAAACTTGAGGGATTGTCGAAGCACTTCGGTGGGGTTAAGGCGCTCGACGACATCAGTTTCGACGTGGTGGCGGGCCACATCCATTCACTGATCGGACCTAACGGGTCCGGCAAGTCGACCATGATCAACGTGCTCACGGGGTTGTACGTCCCGACCCACGGCAAGGTCACCCTCCTGGACCAGGAGATCACCCGTCGTCGGCCGGATGAGCGCGTGAAGCTGGGGATGGCCCGGACGTTCCAGAACGTCCGGCTCTTCAAGGGCCTCACTGTGCTGGACAACGTCATGACGGGGCAACACTGCCGGACGTCGTCCGGGTTGTTGCGGGTCCTGCTCAGCCCGGGCGCTCGTCGGGAGGCCGCCGCGACGCAGGAGCGTGCCC
>JAABVA010002582.1_pt1 | contig 17902 bp, 12 predicted proteins | sample 5560331 | NCBI WGS metagenome assembly JAABVA01 (sample SAMN12812661, study PRJNA571458) | rock metagenome | isolation source: Antarctica rocks | place: Antarctica: Victoria Land, Mt New Zealand sud | collected 2016-01-07 | reverse complement strand
GGTGAGCGCATCGCCAAGATCGCCGAGACTTACGGTCTCAATGTGACGCGTATCGAGTTTCCGTGGGGGCAGGCAGCCGATCCCAATGTTGTCGAAGAGCGTCTTAAAGCACTGCCACCATTTCGTGGTGTCATCATGACTCACAATGAGACCTCTACAGGCGTTACGAATGATGTACAAACGCTGACCGCACTTGTCCGTCGCATTCATCCTGATGCGCTGATTGTGGTCGATGCCGTAAGTTCTCTGGGGAGCATCCCCCTCGATATGGACGCATGGGACATCGACGTAGTGTTTACCGGCTCACAGAAGGGTTGGATGACCCCTCCAGGTGTTATGATGATCGCGGCCAGCCCACGCGCTCTTGAGGCATCGAAGACTGCAAAGCTACCGCGTTTCTACTTCGATTGGAAGTCCACGCTCAAAAAGCTAGAGGCATGGCAACATCCTGTGACTTCGCCTATCTCGCTCTTCTACGGATTAGATGTGGCATTGGAGATGATGATTGCAGAAGGGCGCGAGGAAATTTTTGAACGTCATGTGCGTGCGGGACAGTATGTGCGCCAGCGTGCAAAGGACATGGGACTTGCACTACTCGCCGACCATGACCAAGCATCCAACACGGTAACGGCGATCATGGTGCCAGAGGGTATTGAATTTAAGGCTCTCAATAAGAAGCTGCGTGAGCAAGATCATGTTGTGATCGCGAGTGGACAAGACCACATGGCAGGAAAAATCTTCCGCGTGGGGCACCTCGGCTTCTATAGCCAGCAAGACCTTGAGCAGACAATGAACGCAGTCGAAGCACGTCTGCATGAGCTTGGCTTCAAAGGCTAAGGAAGTAGAGAAGGACATATGGTAGAGACACACAAGAACGCAGAACAGCCCGCGCTCAAAATTCTTATTGCGGACCGCGTAGCACAGGAGGGTCTCGACCTCCTGCACACACAGTTGCCAAAGGCACAGATAGACGAACGACCTGGATTGAAACCAGACCAACTCAAGGCCATTATTGGGCAGTACGCGGCACTGATAGTTCGCAGCGAAACAAAGGTCACAAGCGACATTCTGGCGGAAGCAACGCAGATGAAGATTGTTGGGCGTGCCGGAGTCGGTGTTGACAACATCGACACAGAGGCCGCGACACAGCATGGCGTCATGGTTGTCAACTCACCCACAGGCAATATCGTCGCGGCGGCGGAACACTCCATTGCGATGCTAATGGCATTGGCAAGACATATCCCCGAGGCCGACGCCAGCATGAAAGCGGGTAAGTGGGAAAAAAGCCGCTTCCTGGGCGTCGAGGTACGTAACAAAATACTCGGCATTATCGGACTCGGCAAAGTGGGAACAGAGGTTGCACGACGAGCGCAGGGGCTAGAGATGCAGATTATCGCCTTCGACCCCTTCGTATCACCGGAACAGGCACGTAAGCTAAATGTGAGCATGCTCAGCTTCGACGAGGTACTCCAACAAGCCGATTTTGTGACGCTACACACCTCGCTCACCAGTGGACCCAATGGCACACGCGGCCTCATCAGCACGCGTGAACTAGCTTTGATGAAACAAGGGGCACGACTTATCAACTGTGCGCGTGGTGGTTTGATCGACGAAGAGGCGTTACTGCACGATTTGAACGAGAAGCACCTCGCAGGTGTCGCACTCGATGTATTTAGCCAGGAGCCAATACGAGACGACGCAACACTTAAACACCTTCTCGCACATGAGCGTGTGATTGCGACACCACACCTCGGCGCATCTACCGAAGAGGCGCAAGTGGGTGTGGCTATTGACGTAGCCGAACAGATTGTGTCGGTGCTGCGTGGGGGTTTTCCGCGTGCTGCCGTCAATGCGCCGCTTATTCTGCCGGAGACGTTGAAGGTGTTGCAGCCATACATGCGTCTGGTCGAGCAAATGGGACATCTCTACACACAACTTCAGCCAGGTGCATTGAGCAAGATTGAGCTATCGTGTAGTGGTGAGATCGCGAACTATGACTTGCGCCCATTGCAGGCTGCACTGATCAAAGGCTTGCTAGAGTCTGTTTCAGATGCTCATGTAAACATGATTAACGCACAAGTTTTGGCGAAGCAATGGGGTCTGGAAATCGTTGAGCAAAAATCAACAACATCCACAGAGTTTGCTAACCTCGTGACATTGCATGTGCAACATAGCAACGGCTATGTCTCACCGCTTGCGGGGAAACAGGACGCACAGCATGTCGAGCCAGGGGATGAGCATATCGAGGTATTGAGCGGAACAGTGATGCATGGCGAACCACGCGTTACACGCGTTGGTCGTTATGGAACCGAGTTTGTGCCAGAGGGCTACGTACTTTTCTGTCGCAACCTGAACCAGCCAGGCATGATTGGTCGTGTGGGAACACTGCTCGGCAGGGCCAATGTCAACATTCGCCATATGGACGTAGGACCGATTGTACGTGCGCCGCGCCCTCACGATCAGCAGCAACGAATTGCAGAAACGGCACTAATGGTCATTTCTGTTGATGACCCGATTCCTGACTCGACACTTGAAGAAATCGGCAAAGCAGGCGATATCTTCGGCGTAACTGTCGTAAAATTGTAGGGACCGATTGATCGCGTCCTGGGCGGGGAGGGGAATTCGTCCCTGCACAGCATCGCTGACGACGCGTTGCCCTTCCCCGCCCCCGCCCAGGACGCGATCAATCGGTCCCTACGAGGTGGGGGACGAGTGGAGTCTGGCGTTCACAGTATGTTTCACCCTACGCATGGCAAGGACGTACAGAACAATTAAGGCTGCTACGACGAGCAGCGTCGGCAAGGTGTATTGCTGTAAGAAGTAAAGAGCGATTTTCCAGCGACGGCCTAATGTCCAACCAATGGTCGGCAAAGCGATACACCAGATGATTGAACCTGCCGACGCCGCCAGCAAAAACTTCTTGCGGTCCATATGCGCGATACCAGCAGGAAAGCAAGCAAAGGGGCGTACAAAGGGCGTCATACGCGAGAGGAAAATCATCCAGAAGCCTGACTGCTGGAACCAGTGATCCATAACATGTATCTTTTGTCTATGGACATGAAAGATCGCGGCCAAACGTAACAAGATACGTCGTCCCCCATGCATACCAAGCCAATAGGCACAGCAGGCTCCAGTGATGCTTCCAATGAAGGCTGCGATAATCAGCAGTTCTATATTAAGATAACCCATTGATGCCCATGCACCCATGAGGAGCAGCATGGTGTTATTGGTAACAGGTACTCCTGAACTTTCCAAAAGCAATATTACTGCGACCAACAGGTAGATAAGCAATGGGCTTACGTGTAGTAATGTGTGTACAAGTAAATGCACAACGACCTCTTCCCCATATATGACTATACGAATCAGTTTTTATTTTCAATAAGATGTTTTTTTCGTCTCGTTATACTAAACGGATAATGCTCTTGATCGGTTGCAAGTGACAACACAAAGGGTTATATCGTTGTAGTCTCTGCAACTATAGACATGATACAGCGTACACCTTGTGACACATGCTTATAAAGATGAGAGAAAACGAGAGAGAGATATGGCTACGACGACACAATCGCCTGTTGAGAGAGAGTTGCTGAAACCGAGCAGACCACAGGCACGTTTTGCCTTTACTGTTTTGCTAATCATTAACATCCTTAACTATGCGGACCGTTATGTACTTTCAGCAGTTTTGCCAAAAATCCAGGTGGACCTGTCATTAAGCGACACACAACTGGGCTTCTTATCCTCAGCCTTTTTGCTGGTCTATGCGCTCACTACCCTTCCGTTAGGTGTCTGGGCCGATAGAAGCGCGCGTAAAAATATTGTTGCGATCTGTGTTGGTGTATGGAGTGTGGCAACAACTCTAGCTGGTTTTACCACCAACTTCATCCAGCTTTTTATCAGCCGTACTGTACTTGGCATTGGTGAGGCTGGCTATGCGCCCGCAACACTTTCACTGCTAGGCGATTATTTCCCCAAAGAGAGCCGGGGGAGAGTTCTCTCTTTCTATTCTATCGGCAATCTTATTGGAACGGCCTTTGGACTTGTGATGGGGGGACTAGTCGCGGATGCCTTTGGCTGGCACTGGGCCTTCTTCATTGTTGGTATTCCGGGTCTTATTGCTGCATTCCTGATCTGGCGTGCTACTGAACCAGCGCGGGGTATTTACGAACAAGAAGATGGTGATGATGCTAGCGTAACACATGGGGGGCTAGGGAAAGATTTTTGGGGTGCGGCTAGACATCTCTTCCGCATTCCGACCTACTGGGTTATATTGGGTGCGCTTGTCTTCAGCTTCTTCACGGTTGGGGGTGCATCGGCCTGGATACCAACCTACTTCCATCAAGCCTTTTCCCTTAGCGTCGGTCAAGCTGCTTCAATTTCAGGGGCTGTTCTGGCAGGTGGAAGTCTCATTGGAACATTAGCGGGAGGGTGGGCTGCAGACTATCTTCAAAGCCGCCGTCCTCAAGGTCGCATGATCGTTGTCACCTTTTCCTTCCTTGTCGGAGCACCAATGACCGGGTTCGCGCTGTCGTTGCATACACTGCTACCATTTATCGCAGCCTTTTTTGTTGCAGTCATCTGTCTGAGCCTGTGTCTTGGACCATTGAATGCAATTATACAGGATGTGATCATTCCAGAAGTACGTGCAACGGCCTTCGGTCTCGCACTGCTGCTGGCACATTTACTTGGCGATGCCTCTTCACCAACGCTTATAGGTGCGTTGTCAGACAGGTTTCATGCATTGGGGATGGATAAGGCACAGGCACTGGGAGCAGCACTACTTTCGACAGCACCCGTTTGTCTCGCATTAGCTGGTCTTGTTTGTCTGATTGGACTACGAACGGTTGCGCGTGATATGGGGAAGATGCAAGAGTATCTGCATAGGAAGCAGGAAAGCGTTGAGTAACAAAACAGGCTTCTCGCATTAAGAAGCCTGTCTGCTTAGAGCGGGTTACGGGATTTGAACCCGTGGTCTCAACTTTGGGAAAGTCGCATGTTACCGCTACACCAAACCCGCGTGCGTTTCCAGTTGACGAAAATGAGTATAGCCGATACATAGGGAAAAGTCAAGCATTTTTTGTGTCTCCGTGACTCCAATGTCTTGCAAGATCGTATAATCTTGCAAGACAGGGTATGAAGAATCGAAAAACAAGAGAAGGGCGGTCTTTCTGTAGTTAGACTAGCCCTTCTTTTTTGTCTTTTCCTGCTGTGCTTTGCGCTCTTTGTAGAATGATTTTGGTTTGGGACGATGTTCCGTGTCCTCATATGCGGCCGGGGCGGCATCTTCGTGAGCAGCGACTTCAGCATCGTCACGCTCGCTCACCAATATCTGTAAGTCATTGTAGATGTTGTAGTTGTCGCTTACCTCACGCATGCGTAACATGTGACGCAGCACCTGAACCTGTGTTGTATTCGTTCTATCGTTCTTCGCAGGTTCTGCTCGCTTCAACAACATTTCTACAAGGTCCATACTATCATCATGGGCACCGATTCCTTCGAGCCGCTCACGCACCGTCAATAATTGCTCATACAGATTCATGAATTATTCCTCCTGACTCACCGTGCATACTGTTCTGTTCTACATTATGGTAGCATAGGTCAGGCGTAGCGTCAAATAGACATGACTGATATCAGGTTATGGCCTGTGGCAAGGCAATAAAAAACGTTGTTCCCTCACCCACAACACCAGGACTCTCAGCCCAGATGAAACCACCCATCGCCTCTACGAGTTGTCTACACAGGTACAGTCCCAGACCAGAGCCATGCTGTACGCTCTCAATAGCAGAAGGGAGGCGCACAAATTTAGTAAAGAGTCGTTCCTGATCCTCTAACGCAATACCATTTCCCCAATCTCGAATGGCGATCACAACAAATTGTGCATTAGGCTGATTTCCTTGGAAAGCTGACGGTAAGGAAGAAAAGGGCATGGAGTCTGTATTCACACGAATATTAGTGCCTATTGGCGTATATTTTAACGCATTTGTTAACACATTGAGCAAAATCTGACGGAGACGTGCCTCATCAGCACGTGCATACAAGGCATCGTCCATAACAAGCTCCACCTCCCTGCTTTGACGCACCAATGTAGGTTCCAAAATATCAAGCACAGGGAGAAGAGTTTGATGAAGTTGCACGGTCTTTAGATTAAGCGTCACCTCCTTTTGGTTTAGATGGCTGGTGTCCATTACATTGCCAAGCAGAAGCATAACCTCTTCTGAGGCGCGTCGAGCATTGGCTACGAAACGCGCCCTATCTTTCTCGCTAAGCGTGCTGCCATGAATACTGAGGAGTTCTAAATAGCCTTGAATGGCAGTGAGGGGCGTACGTAATTCATGAGAAGCAATCATAAGGAAGTGATTTTTCAGTTGTTCTGATTCTTGTGCGCGTCGCACCGCTTCACGTAGCTCTATATAGAGACGCGCATTCATAATGGCGATACCTGCCTGTATACTAATCTCTTGTAGCATGTCCGCATGACGCTGGGTATACGCATGAGGCGTGTAGCTTTGGACAGAGAGTGTACCGAGTGCTTTTTCTCCAAAATGAATAGGAACAAAGAGAAGCGACTCCGACGGACGCGGGCCACCTACCAGATCAGTCTGTTCATATGTTTCTGTAGTACGAATAAACGCACTATATTCTTCCTGGGTGGCAAAGAGAAATGCTTTATGCTCTTTCAACATAAGTTTTGAGGCCCACCCAGGCACATCGTCATAAACTTCTGGCGGATAGACATTACCTTCGTCAACAATATAGTCCAGAGAAAGTTTATCTTCATCAGGAGAATAACGAGCAACTATTAAAGCATCTGTTGGCATAACGCGTTGTACTTGCTCGTAAATTGTTTCGTAAACAGAGCGAAGATCGCGCAGTGCATCAGGCAAAAAAAGTGCGCGTCCGATTTCAATAAGGGCGGCCCGCTCTTCGCTATTTTGTTTTGCGTTCTCATACAAACGTGCGCCTTCAATCACAATCGCCGCCTGATTCGCGAGCAATTCAAGGCACGCCATCAACGCCATATCGGGACGCATGTTATCAAGAGGAGCATCCGGCGTTAATAATCCTAACAACGTGTTATCGGCACTTACCAGAGGAACTACGATCAAGTCCGTTGATTGCCATTCGGGCAAAGAAAAATGCGTCGTCAATACAGGTTGCTCTTCAACAAGAGTAAGAAAGTGCGCTGAGAAGAGTTCATTTTCCCAAAGAAGTGATTCTGTGGGGACAAAATAGGAATTGCTGATGCGATACGCATCATCAATAAGCAGAGCCACCACCTCGTTTGGAAGTGGACGCTGATGGAGGTACATTTCTTCTTCAGGTGTAATGCCGCACGTTGCCTCTACATGAAAAAGACCATCGGTGCCAGCTAAATACAAGGCAGAATGACGGTAGCTTAACGCCTCACACGTTGCAGCAGCAATTCTATTGAGTAGCGTTCTGACATCCATTTGTAAGTGCAAAGAGGAACCGATGTCCGTCACATACTTGAGAACTTTTTGCTGGCGTAGTATATTTGAAGACAATTGCATCATCTCAGTGTCTTGTATAAAATTTTGTGACATATGTTATTTTGCAACCTCACGATTTTTACCAGCTTCAATGCGTGCTATTGTATCACATCACACACAATTATATAACCTTTTTACTATTTTTACTAGCCCTTGCTCTTATATTTCTTGAATAAAATAAAAAGTTGCATCCTTGACAGTATACACCAGACGTTTGTATACTCGGGCATAAAAGAAATTTGCTCTTTGTAGCTACTTCCTGGATGCTAATGATTATTTCTAGTATAGCCAATGCTCGTATCAAGCAGATACGCAACCTTGCCCATCGCCATGAGCGAGAACAGACAAAACTCTTCTTTATTGAGGGTATTCGTATCGTAGCCGAAGCAATACTGCTCCGTGCAGAGATACACACGCTTATCTTTGCGCCCTCACTCCTCAAAAGTCTATTTGGCCTGGAATTGGTACAGCAGCAACAGGCACAAGGCGTGCCTTGCCTTGAAGTTTCTGCAGATGTATTCAGAAGTCTCTCTACAAAGGACGGCCCGCAAGGACTTGGTGCGGTGGTACATCAACGTTGGGAGCAACTGGCACAGGCACAGGCACACGAGGGATTATGTTGGGTGGCACTCGATGCCGCTCAAGACCCTGGCAATATCGGTACTATTCTCCGTACAAGTGATGCAGTTGGATGTGCAGGTATACTATTGTTGGGCCAGTGCGCCGACCCCTACGATCCGGGGGCACTGAGGGCGAGTATGGGTGCTGTTTTCTCACAACGCCTCATCAAAGCGAGTTTCGCTGAATTCACACAATGGAAAAGCAAGCATGCGCTTCTTGTTATTGGTACCTCTGACTCAGCACCTGTCGAGTATCGGCAAGCTACGTATCAACGCCCTCTCGTCTTGCTGATGGGCAGCGAGCGCGAGGGTTTGTCACCAGAGCAACAAGCCGTTTGCGATACAATGGTGAATATTCCAATGGTTGGACGCAGCGACTCGCTCAACCTCGCCGTTGCAACAGGAGTTGTGCTATACGAAATCTTTCATCAACACCGTAGTTACAGCGGCTCGACTGTCACCAGATTTGTGTAAAAGGTACTGCCACCTGCAAAGTCTGCAAGCCTGTCGGATGTCGTCCAATTTACATTGCGTTGATCGGGGCTATACTGAGGCCACCAGACGGTGGTTGTCGCCAGCATTCCTGGACGCACATCTTCAGTTACACAGGCTACAAGCTCACACGACCCACGGTCGTTGCCGATACGTACCATTTGTCCACTACGAATCTTGCGTACTGCGGCATCGTGCGGATGAATGCGTAGTGTTGGGACATGTTCTTTGGTTTTCATTGTATCCAGATTGGCAAACGTCGAACTCATAAAGTGATGGGCGGCAGGACACAGCAGAGGTAGCGCCTCGGTAGGAGAAGCCCCGGTAGATGCCTCTTCGTCGCTCGTATGGCGTACCTTCCTCGGTCTGCTTGTCTCTACCTCTGGCACCCAATCCGGCACGGGGTCATAGCCTTTTGCGGCGGCCTGTGCGGAATACAGCTCGACTTTGCCAGAGGGTGTACGGAAGATACCATTGGCAAAGGGCACGCGCTCCTCATCGGGAATAACAAAGGGCAAGGTTCCTTCAGCTTGTAGACGTTCAAGCGTCAATCCTTGCACGCGCGGATTTCTAGCGACAGTTGCGTCAATGATTTCACGCATAACGGCTTCGGCGTCGTCATGAAGCCAGGATTCGTTGAAGCCAAGTGCCCCTGCTAATGCCCGCATGACATCCCAGTTGCTTCGCGCCTCACCAAGCGGTGCAATGGCCTGTGCATTGTATTGGAGGGAAAGATGTCCGTAGGGTTTGTGTACATCAACCTGCTCTAACTGACTCGTCGCCGGAAGCACAATATCAGCATAGCGTGCGCTATCTGTTAAGAATAGATCATGCACAACGGTAAACAGGTCGTTCCGCTGCAAGCCTTGAACAATCTTGCCAGCATTTGGCGTCGATGCGACAGGATTCGCGTTATAGACATACAGCGAATAGACAGGCGGATTAGCTTCACCGGTAAGGATTGCACCCAATCGGTTCATATTGAGTGTGCGAGGAGCAGGAGGGCAAACAGCTTCATCACCATGCTCTGTAGCGTCCTTATCCCACTTAAACCAATCGCTTGTGCTATACATGAGTCCGCCGCCAGCAATGCCATATTGCCCCACAACAGCAGGCAGACAGGCAAGAGTTCTCACAGTTTGGCCGCCGTTGGTATGACGGTTGATGCCATCGCTGATACGCAGCAACGACGGTGTAGTGGTCGCATATGCCCGTGCAAGTTCTACTATTGTTTCGACCGCCAGAGCTGTGATATCAGCAGCACGCACAGGCGGCATGTTTTGAATACGTTCTAGCAGGTGTTCCCAGCCTATTGTATGCTCTGCAAGCCATGCGCGGTTGTGCAGGTTTTCTTCGACCATAACATGCATCATCGCTAATGCAAGGGCGGCATCACTACCCGGAAGCGGTTGTATGTGCTGGTCGGCAGAGCGAGCGGTCAGAGTGCGAATGGGGTCAATGACGATAACACGTGTGCCTGCATGTTGCGCCTTTCGCAAGTAGGGCATAATATGTGGAGCGGTACTTGCTGGATTACTGCCCCAGATGAGAATGAGTTTACTTTGCGGTAACGTTTCTGGTGACGCGGCAAGGCGTCCGCCAATTGTCAGCATCACGGCTTCTTCAGCAGCATGACCACAAATTGCGCGTTCTAGCCGACATGCCCCTAGACGGTTCCAAAAACGAGTATCGACAACCTTTCCCTGCACAAGGCCAAGCGTCCCTGCATAACTATAGGGGAGGATACACTGTGCTCCATACTGAGTAACAATATCGGTCCAGCGTGTTGCTATCTCCGCAATTGCAGCATTCCACGAAATGCGCTCAAATTTTCCACTTCCTTTAGCGCCAACACGTTTCAAGGGATAGAGTAGACGCTTAGGATGATAGACGCGCTCCAGATAACGATTGACCTTTACACAGAGCCAACCCTGTGTTAGTGGATGGTCTTTACGACCACGCACAGACACGGCTCTCCCCTGCTCATCGACAAGCGTTTCCAATGCACAGGTATCAGGGCAATCGTGTGGGCAGGCCCCGTGAACAACACGAAGAGGCTGACGCTCTTCCTTCACTATAGACATCTCTAACGGCATACTCTATTTCCTTGTTATTGTAGCTAAGCATCTTCCCACACGCTTGTTCCTGAGAGCCATTCAAGGACGGACTCGGACAAGTGTGATGCGGTAGATTGGCGTTGTGAGCAGTGAGGCAGGCTATGTAAAATCATTGCACCGTACTCTTTTGATGTGACGCGACGGTCAAACAGCACAATTACGTTGCGCTTTGTTTCGTTCCAGGCCAGTCGATTCAGAATGCGCCGCATGCGAAGAGCCGCGACTGGGACCGTGAGCTGATGTAACTGGTCTGAGTAGTGTTCAACTCTTGCCGCCATCGGAGGGTCGTTTAGCACAGGCATAGGGAGGCGCGTTACAACAATACAGGTCGGTGAGTGCTGCGTATCTTCTACAGTATCCCAAAAGCTACTCGTCGCCAGTAAGACAACATGTTCCTGCTCCTGAAATATCTGCCATAATTGACGCGGTGAGCCGTCCATTCCCTGTCCTAACACCAGGATACCACGCGACTCAAGCACCTGTTTGATGGCAAAGTACGAACTACGCAGTGCCGCATGCGAGGTAAAAAGCACAACCGCCTGTCCTTTGAGGGTGGTTACAAGTTGTGTCAGCGACTCCTCAAGGTGGCGCTGGTACTGTGGCATATTCGGTTCTGGCACATCGTTTAGCAGATAGAGTAATGTTTGCTCATGATGTTCGGTAGTAACGGAAAATGCTGGACACATCTCGTTTTCAAGCCCAAAGCGTTCACGATAATAGGCGAAAGAGTTATCGACAGAGAGCGATGACCCCACAAATATTGTACTGGAATGCTCTCGGACGAGAAAACGTTTCACGAAAACAGCCGTTTGTACCAGTTGAGAATATAAGACAGGTGTCCCCTCACTATTTTCACCCACATGTGCTGATGCTTGTGGATAAGGAAGGGGTGGCATACGTAGCCAATACACAATGTCACCATCACTGAGCGTCATTGCTTGTTGTCCAAGTTTCTTCTGTTCGAGCAGTTGTTGTGCGGCGGCTACAAGCTCTGAGGCGACCGAACTATCTTCACCACTTCCAACATCAAGACGATGGCGACTCCGTTGCGTTGTGAGAATAGTTTTCTCGGCTTCGTATGCAATGTCGATTACAGTCTGCAATCGTGCCGCTGCCTGTTGCCATGCCTGCTCTGTATCTGTCCAGGTGTTCAGAGCGCGTATCTGTCCTGTCAAGCGCAATGGAAGATCGGTACGTTCACCAGAGCGTGCATTGTGTCCACCGTGTGTACGACCTGATGCATCACCCTTATTTTTGTCACGTCCTGATGCTTCACCTTTTCCCTTCTCGCGTCCATTTCCATTGATACCTTGCTGTATAAACTCTTCTAGTAAACGACGATAGGCAGCAAAGAGCTTCTCGACGGCGACACGCGCCTGTCGTAGTGCTTGAAACCATGTGAGCATATGTGTATCGAGTTCGGCTTTGGCAATTGTCGATGTCGTAGATAGACCCCCCGGACCACGATCCCGTAACGAGGGAGCAGCAAGAGCTAGCAAACCCTGATAGCGGCCATCAGGTAGTTCCGTGCCAATGGTGTTGAGCAGTTCAAGCAGGTGACTTTGGTCAAGATCAGCACTACTCCAGCGTGCGTTTTCTTCTTCCAGCATATCCGCGTCGAGAATCAGGCGATAGTCGATTGGGGCAAGGAGCGAATGTGAACTGGAGAGATCATCGAACAAGCCCGCGTGTGTCGTCACAATAACCTGCGCGTCCTGCACACGCTCTTCCGCACGACTCACAAAACAATAGCCACGTTTGCGATAGGTGCAGCGTTCATACATCGTGCCTGAGCGCGTGTCGCCTGATGGGATGCGCTCGATACCAGACGAGATACGTTCCCAGGCCGCTTGCTCTTGTTGTAACAGGGTCAGTTCTCTCCGTTCGCCCGTCATGGTTTGCTGCGCCCACAAGCCCACTTTTGCAAGGCCACGTGCTTGTTCTGCTGGCAGTTCGCCGCTTGTACGCCGTAGAGCCGCGCCGAACCAGCGATGTGGACAGAGATAGCCGCTGCGTTCCGCCCAATATGCAACCGAGAGAGGACGCGCAAGATGTTCTTGTACACGGGGTAAGAGCGTTTCCAGCAGACGCCGTACACGCTGCTGATTGCCACACGCGATCACAAGACGTTTTGGTTGCTCACCTTCCTGAGCAAATTCCGTAAGCCATTCTAAAGCCGACACGAGGGCTGGTGTGTAGTCCTTTCCACCAACCGTCACTTCTAATAGCAATGGCGTATACTGCTCAAATGCGTTCCGTACCGCAGCACGAACCGTCTGATAGCCTTGCTCTATTGGAATTGAGGTGGCTTCCTCTTGTACTGGCATACTCTCCGGCAGCACCTGCTCAAGCGCAGACGGCTGTTCCTGCACTGGCTCCTGTGCCGTATATGCCGTTGAAGGACCATTTTCGACGTTGCTCCGGGCAATCGCGAATGATAAGATGCGTGGGTCTACGCCTAATTGTGATGCAAACAGATCGCCGAGGCTTCCGCGTACCACCTGTGCCCCTTCTTGCTCTTGTCGGCTTCGCAGCTCCTGGCGGAAAAAGCCTAACAAAGGCCAGGTACGCGGAGCATCCAGGGTTGCCAGGTCCTTGAGCAAAGCAAGATCAACGGTCTGAAGTTGTTGATGTAGCGCGAGAAATACATCCTTCGCGAGAACAGTATCAACCATTGCACGGTGTCTATCCACTGGAACCACGATGCCGAGTGCCTCTGCAACCTGTCCCAAACTGTAGCTCTTGAGTGATGGCAGTAGCACCGATGCCAGTTCAAAGGTGTCAATCAAGGGATTGCTATAGGCAAGGCCGCGCTTCCGTAAAAAGCCAGCATCAAAGGGAATACTATGGCCGACAATAGGGAGATCACCGAGAAAGCGTTGGAGTTCGGGGGCAATAGCCTCGAAGAGGGGCGCACCTGTAAGCAATCCTGTGGTAATGCTGGTGAGACGCTGCACACGATAGGGAATAGCACGACCAGGGGCGACAAATGACTCAAAGGTATCAAGCACTTCAGCACCTTGAAATTTGATCGCGGCAACCTCAAGGATGGCATCTTGCTCGGCATGTAGACCCGTTGTTTCCAGGTCGAGAGCGACACGGACAGGAGGCTTTTTCGCCATAGTAATGCGTTCCTTACATCTCTTTCAACTACTCCAATAGACAGTGTTTATATTTATTTTTGCGTGGAAACAGGCCACTCTTCGAGTAGCGGGTGTGCAAGTCTGGCTGCGCGTCCACGATGGCTAATACGGTTTTTCACCTCTGGCGGTAGCTCTGCGGCTGTCTTGCCAAATTCTGGAATCAGAAAAATGGGGTCATAGCCAAAACCACCCTTGCCACGCGGCTCATCTGTAATAACGCCTTCCAATGTACCATCGACGCTGCGATGATAGCCCGATGGTTCCGCGATGCAGATCACGCAACGATAGCGAGCGGTGCGTTGTGCGGTAGGGAGGCCATGTAATCGCTCAAGAATGACGCGGAAACGCTCTTCATAGGAGGTATCGACGCCGAGAAAACGTGCAGAGTAGACACCCGGGGCACCATCGAAGGCATCAATTTCTATGCCGGAATCATCGGCGAGCGAGAGCATGTTGGACGCTTTGGCATAGGCAAGGGCTTTGAGTTCTGCGTTCTGTTGAAAGGTGGTTCCCGTCTCCTCCACATCCATATCAGCGAGGGAAACGTCCGCGAGTGAGTGCAGTTGAAAGGGCAAATCGGCAAATATGGCGCGAAATTCCTCAATCTTATGAGGGTTAGTCGTTGCCAATAACAGGGAACGCATGTATACAGGTCTCCAAACTAGGCAGAAGGCGAACACTTAGCCATTATATTACCATACCGTTCGCTCGTTGTCGAGATTGAGAATTGCTGTTGAGTTTGTGAGTACGTAAGCAAAGGAAGAGGGAGGAAAAATGCTTGACAGGATAAGGGGGTTAAGGGTATAATCTGCACGTTCACACGGTGTTCTGTGATGTATATAGGCAATTAGCCGGTGTAGCTCAGGGGTAGAGCATCGCTTTCGTAAAGCGATTGTCGTCGGTTCGATTCCGACCTCCGGCTCTCAAAGAGACTTCAAGCTAAAAAACTTGAAGCCTCTTTTTCTATTCGTCTGATGGGATTATCTCTAACCAACTATCAGTTTCGTGGTTTTCTCTCCAATGTCGCTTTGCATGACCGTTCACAATCTTGCGTGTATAGTTGCGTTATAGGAAAAAATCCCGTCAATTTAATTAACACGTACCAGGGGGACTTTTATGTTTAACGTTTGCCCACGATGTGGCGAATATGCTGTTGAAAAGTCTATCGATCCTTCTGGTTCCTATGCCATCTGTCCATTCTGCCGCTACGCGCATCCTTTCCTTCAGCAAGCGCTATTCATTATTACTGGTGCGAGTGGCTCAGGAAAAACAACGGTTTGCTTGAAACTAGTTTCACTGTTGAAAGAGTGTGTAGTCAATGCTTGACACATAAAATCAGGTGTGGCTAAGAACAAGCATTTGGAGATGTTCTTGACAATGCTCAATGACTCCTTTCGTTCGTTCATAGACATATTCGCCTGGTTGAAAGAACGTTTCGTCCAACTTCCTGAGCATCTCGATATCACGTTGGTATGCTTGGCGCAGTATGTCGCACACCGTATCAAGTGGTTGATCTCCAATCATCGTGACAATCGTTGCGTTGATCGCATCATCCATGACAGCTTGCCGTGTTTCGTCTGCATCCTCAAAGGGTGGCATACCAGCAACAATCTTGGGAATACGTACTGTTGCCATGACTTCCCAGCCTGCTAGATGGGCTACGATCTCGCGCGGTCCCCATCTGTCCCCCTGGGGAGTAACGCCGTGTTGCGCGGCTTCAGTAGCGGCTGCTATGACTTGCTCAAATGCCTCTGCTAATTCTTGGAGAAGCTGTTCTTTTGACATGGTATCCTCCTCTGCCTTGTAAACATTATGATGCCGTACTTCTTTAGTATACTAGCTCATACGGTCAGAATGAGTCCTCCGGTGTAGGAGAGTCACCTCGTACCAGTTTTGTCGGAGCCAGAGGCAAGGTCACTGTAAAGGTTGATCCCCGCCCTACCTGGCTCTCGACAGAAATCGAGCCACCATGAGTGTGGACAATCCACTCCACAATCGCAAGACCCAACCCACTACTGTTGCCATCTGTTCGTATACGCGCTGGATCGACGCGGTAAAAACGTTCAAAGATATGAGGGATGTGCTCTGCCGCGATTCCTATTCCTGTATCACGAATGATCAGGCAAGCTTGCCCATTCTGCCTTTCGAGAGCAATCGTTACATGCCCACCTGCATTGGTATAGATAATAGCGTTGTCCAGCAGGTTCATGACCATCTGAATAAGTCGAGCCTCATCACCCAGGATAGTGATTGGTTTGGCTACTTGCACATGCAACGTGATGTCATGCTCCGCTGCCAGCACTTCAGCGTTCGTCGCAACAACTGCAACGAGCTGATCGAGCTGTACTGGTTCCTGTTCAAGCAGCGTCCTCCCCTCGTCAGAGCGTGCTATAGCGAGCAGATCACTGATGAGATGCCCCAATCGCTCAGTCTCAGTATTGATATTGCCCAGCAGCTCTCTATACTCTTGCGAAGTCAGTTCCTGTAACAAAGCCAGGTCTGTCATACTACGAATGACGGCAACGGGAGTACGAAGCTCGTGAGAAGCATCCGCGACAAAGCGGCGTTGCCGTGTAAATGCCTCGTCCAGGCGTGCAATCATCTCATTGAGCGTGGTGGCAAGCCGATGGACCTCATCATGAGCAGGAGGTACAGGAACACGTTGATTCAGATCTCCAGCTTTGATCTGTCGAGCAGCGCGAGTCAGGCGATCAATAGGAATAAAGGCACGCGTAGCCAACCAGTAACTACCGATAGCTCCCAGGAGTAAGGCAAAGGGAGCGATGAGGAGAAGTTCGAGCAGCACACTCCGCAACGAGGTATTCAGTTGTGTGAGTGATTCCCCTACCTGGACAATAGCGAAAGGAGTGCCATTGTCCAGCAACGCCATGCTATAGAGGCGGACCGCCTGTCCATTGCGAGTCGTCACGTTTCCTTGCCAGGGCGTCCCGTGAAGGGGTTGTGTGAGGCTCGTCGCAGGAACGACAAGAACACGAAACTCGGGAGAGATACGCACAGTCTTTCCCTTCGCATCCAGAATGCGGATCAGGGTTCCAAAGGTAACGTCCGCATGTGCGCCCTGCTGATCTGTTGTATTGGAGTTCGACTCAGGCAAGACACCGGTGACATCCTGGATAGCAATCGTCCCGTTCTCGTTACTAATGCCGCTCGCAATCTGCTCCGTTTGGAGTTGAAGCGCGGTATCCAAACTCGTCGTGAGCGATGTTTGAAGCTGCGTATACAGGATTGCATCTGAGCAGAAAAGCAGTACCGCAAATACTATGGTGTACCAGAACATCAATTGGAAACGGATACCGGGCGGCCACAGACGATGGAAAAGGGTCTTCATGATTCTGGCTCCTTTAACTGATAACCAGAACCACGAATCGTGTGAATCACATCGGGTTCTCCACCTGCACAGAGTTTGTTTCGCACATAACGAATGTAGACATCAATCACATTCGAGAGATGCTCGGCATCAAAATCCCAGACGTGTTCCGCAATCATCGTTCGGCTCAAAACCTGTCGAGGATGGCGCATGAGGAACTCTAAGAGCGCGTATTCTTTGCTCGACAGGGAAATGCTGCGTTCTCCTCGCTTCGCCTCATGCGTTGTAGTGTCTAGGGTAATATCAAGGAAAGATAATACTGATGTCTTCGTAGAACTTTCGCGTCGCAACAGTGCTCGTACTCGCGCTTCCAGTTCACGAAACGAAAATGGCTTGACGAGATAGTCATCCGCACCAAGATTGAGTCCAGTGATGCGATGATTCACTTCGCCAAGAGCTGTCAGCATGAGAATAGGGACCGTCCGTTTGTGATCGCGTAGTTGTCGGCACACCTCAAATCCATTCAGCTCAGGCAACAAGATATCGAGGATGATGAGATCATACGGCACACTTAAACCGAGTGCTACCGCATCTTCACCAGTGGTCGCCAGATCAACGGCATAATGATAGTTCTCTAAACTTTTTTTGAGATTTGGTCCCAGAGATGAATTATCTTCCGCTAGTAAAATTCGCATAA
>JAABVA010002580.1_pt1 | contig 17919 bp, 21 predicted proteins | sample 5560331 | NCBI WGS metagenome assembly JAABVA01 (sample SAMN12812661, study PRJNA571458) | rock metagenome | isolation source: Antarctica rocks | place: Antarctica: Victoria Land, Mt New Zealand sud | collected 2016-01-07 | reverse complement strand
GCGCTTTCGGGCGTGGCGGCATGCCCCACCTGTGCCCACAACGGCCGAAGGGCTACCGCACCCGCTCATGCTCGCCCTGAGCCCCTGCCGGCAAAACCCTGCCGGAACACGCTCGGACGGCTGGACCAGGGCGGCCTGGGCGGAGCCAGACCACACGTTCGGCCACCCACAGCAGCAGATCCTCGGCGGGCTCGCGATCGCTGCCCTCGCCCTGGTCGCGCTGCCCGGGCTGATGCGGCTGATGGCACCCGCGGTGGCCGCGGCGACCTCACAAGGCGCCGGGGGCAGTGGGCTGCTCGCCGCCGCTGCCGTGCTGCCGACCGGGGCACGCATCCTTACCAGCGTCGGCGCGGGGGCCGCAGGAGCAGCCGGAGCGGCCGGAGGTGTCGGGACCGCCGGGACAGCCGGGGCAGCTGGGGCCGCCGGGACAGCCGGGGCAGCTGGGGCAGCTGGTCCGGTCGGTGCGGCAGCAGCTGCCGCCGCTGGCGCCGTCAAGGCCGCCAAGGGCGCCGCCGGTAGCGCCGTCACCGACTACACGAGCAGCAGCGAGGGGAAGGCCGCATGACCGCCACCGCCGACCGCGTCACAGACGGGCCGACGACCTACGGCAACTGGGCGCGGCCCCGCACCCCCGGGCTGATTCCCCGCCTGGGGATCGTCGGCTCGGCGGGGCTGCTCGCCGGTGTCGTCCTGGTGCTGCTGACCGCCCAGGCCCGCGGGTTCGGCGCCGGGCTGGTCGCTCTGGTGCTGCTGCTCGCCGGGCTCGCCCCGGCGCTGTACCGCTCCCCAGCGGGACGCAACGGCTGGCAGGTCGCCGCCGGCCAGGCCGGCTGGGCAGCCGGCCGAGCCCGGGGTCAGCACCTGTACCTGGCCGCCAAGGTGCCGCCCCGGCCCGGCGACGGCCAACCGGTCGCGTTCGGCCAGCACCGCCTGCCGGGCCTGCTCGCCTCCTCCAGACTGCTCGAGGTCGCCACCCCGACCGGGCAGCGGGTCGCCCTCGTGCACGTCCCCGCGGCCCGGCACTACACCGTGCAGCTGGGCATCGCCCCCGAAGGCGACGCCCTGGTCGACGAAGACACCATCGACGCGTGGGTCGCGGGCTGGGCCGGCTGGCTCGCCAACCTGGGGCACGAACCGGCGCTGGTCGCCGCGGTCGTCACCGTCGAAGCCGCCCCCGACCCGGGGCACCGCCTGGCCGCCGAAGTCGGCCGGCAGATCACCGCCGGCTGCCCCGCCTTCGCAGCCGACGTGCTGCGCGAGTGCGCCGCGACCTACCCCGCAGCCGCCCCCGACGTCACCGCCCGCGTCGCTCTCACGTTCAGCGCCAAGCGCGACGACGTGACCGAACAGGCGCTCGTCAGCCGGCGGGCCCGCCGGCCCCGGACCCGGACCGCCGAAGAGATGGGACAGCTCGTCCTTGCCCGGCTGCCGGGCCTGGTCGCCGGCCTCGCCGGCACCGGAGCCGGCGAAATCACCCCGCTGTCGGCTGCCGGGCTGGCCCGCACCATCCGGGTCGCCTACGACCCGGCCGTCGCCGACGAGCTGGACGCCGCCGCCGCCAGTGGCCAGGACATGCCGGTCAGCTGGGACGAGGCCGGCCCGGTCGGCGCCGTCGAGGCGTTCGAGTCCTACCGGCACGACAGTGCCGCCTCGGTGACCTGGTCGATGGTCGACGCCCCCCGCGGCGCGGTCACCTCCCGGGTGCTGGCCGCGCTGCTCGGCGAATGCAAGGGCGCGCTACGCAAACGGGTCACCCTCACCTTCCGGCCGCACCGCGCCGGGGACGCCGCGGCGATCGTCGACGCCGACGTGCGGACCGCGATCGGCTGGGAAGGCGCCCGCGCCGGGGAAGCCAAGGCGACCGAGACCGCGGCGCTGGCCGCTGCCCGCCAGACCGCTCGGGAGGAAGCGGGCGGCGCCGGCCTGACCCGTTTTGCGCTGCTGGTCACCGTCACCGCCGACCCGGCCGCTCTGGAACAGGTCGCCGAACAGGCCGTGCAGCTCGGCCGCGCCTCCCGCCTGCGGCTCCGCCGGTGCTACGGCTCCCAAGCCGCGGCGTTCGCCGCCGCGCTCGGCGTCGGCCTGGTCCTACCCGCGCATGTCACCTCCACCGGAGCCGCCCCATGAGCGTGATCACCCGACGTGGCTACACCGGCCGGGGCCTGGGCCGGGCCTCCTACGTCGAAGCACCACCCGAATGGCGCGCCACCACGGTGCAGGCCTGCGGGCTGTGGCCGTTCGCCGTCGGCTCCGGCTCACCGCCGATCGGCACCCCCCTGGGCCGGCACCTGCTCACCGGCCAGACGGTCTGCTTCGACCCGCTGTCCTGGTTCACCCGGGCCCGGCTGCTGTCCAACCCCAGCGTCGGGCTGCTCTCCCTGCCCGGGCTCGGCAAAAGCTCGCTGGTGCGCCGGCTGTGCATCGGCGCCGCCGCAAGCGGCACCGTCCCGCTCATCCTCGGCGACCTGCGCCCCGACTACACCGCGCTGGTCCGCGCCCTCGGTGGCCAGGTCGTGCGCCTCGGCCGCGGCCACGGTTCGCTCAACGTCCTCGACGCCGGCGGCCTCGATGAGGCTGCGCTCGCACTTGGCGGTGCCGAAGGCGAACGCCTCACCGAAGAGGCCCACGGCCGCCGGCTGAACCTGCTGGCCGCGCTGCTCACCGTCGTGCGGGGCAGCAGGCTCACCGACCACGAGCTGACCATCCTGTCGGCGGCGCTGCGGGCGCTCGCCGTCGCCCACCACGGCCAGCTCGCGCCGCTGCTCAAACACCTCATCGCCCTGCTCGAAGCCCGCCCCGGCGCGGTCCAAGCCGTCACCCTGGACCGCGGCAACCTCAAGCGCTACCGCGACGCGGTCGACCCGCTCATGCGCAGCCTGGGCTCCCTGGCCGACGGCCCGCTCGGGGCGGTGTTCGCCCGGCCGACGACCGAACGGCTGCGCCTGGACGCCCCCGCGGTCTGCGTCGACGTGTCCGGCATCGCCGCCGGGGACCTGCAGCTCCAAGCCGCCGCCCTGCTGGCCTGCTGGTCAGCCGGGTTCGGCGCGGTGGAGGCGGCGAACGCCCTCGCTGACGCCGGCGCCGGCCCGCAGCGCCGGTTCCTGGTCGTGCTCGACGAGCTGTGGCGGGTGCTGCGCGCCGGCGAAGGCCTGGTCGACCGGGTCGACGAGCTGAGCCGGCTCAACCGCGCCCAGGGCGTCGGCCAGTGCCTGATCACCCACTCCCTGGCCGACCTGGCGGCGCTGCGCAGCGAGGACGACCGGGCCAAGGCCCGGGGCCTGTTCGAACGCTGCGGCGCGCTTGTCGTCGGCGGGCTGCCCCGCCAGGAGCTGGCCGCCCTGGCCGGGGTCGTGCCGTTCACGAGCGCCGAAGCCGACATGGTCACGTCGTGGTCAACCCCGCCGGGCTGGTCGGCCGCGGCTGAGCCACCCGGGCGGGGACGGTTCCTGCTCAAGGTGGGCCAGCGGCCCGGGGTGCCGTTCCGGACCGAGCTGACCGCAGCCGAAACCGCCTCCGGGGTTCACGACACCAACAGCCGGTGGGCGGCGTGACCGGCCGCCGGGCCGGGGCCGGCGAACTGGCCGCCGCCTGGGCCATCCCGGTGCTGGCGCTGCTCGTCGCGATCGCCACCGGAGCGTTGTGGGCCGGCGCCGGCCTGGTGTCGGTCGCCACCGGCCGGGGCTGGCCGGCCGTTCCGCTGCGCGCTTCGCTACTCGTCGACCTGGCCCGCTCCGGTGGCCCGACCGGCCTGTGGCCCGCCCTAGACCCGACGGCCGTCGTCGCCGCGGCGCTCGTGCTCGCCGGGCTGCTGCTCGCCCCGGCCGCCCTGCTGGGCCGCCGGCTGTGGCGACGCCGGCCGGCTGGTGCGACCCGGTCCCTTGCCCGCCGCGGCGACGTCGCCTCGATGCTGGCCGGCCCTGCCGCGGCCAAGGCCCGGGCACTGCGGCCCTCGCTGGCCCCCCGCGGCAGGCTGCACGTGCACGACGCCGGCCTGGCGCTCGGCCGGCTGCTGCCCCGCGGGCCGGTGCTGACCGCCTCCTGGGAGGACGTAGCGCTCGCCGTCATGGCGCCCCGGTCGGGTAAGACCACGGCGTTGGCGGTGCCGGCGACGCTCGCCGCCCCCGGCCCGGTGGTGCTCACCTCGAACAAGAGTGACGCGTGGGCCGCGACCGCTGCGCTGCGCGCCGCCGACACCGGCCAGCGGGTGTGGACCTTCGACCCGCAGCAGATCGCCCGCGCCCAGCAGCTCTGGTACTGGGACCCGCTGGCCGACCTCGCCGGCGTCGAGGACGCCGAACGGCTCGCGTCGCACTTCGTGCTCACCGTCGACGACGAGCACACCCGCGACATCTGGGGACCGGCCGCGGCCGAGCTGCTCGCCGCCCTGTTCCTCGCCGGCCACCTGGCCGGCGTCGACCTGGCCGGCGCCTACGGCTGGCTGCAGTCCGAGCTGGACCCGACCGCGGTCGCGACACTGGACCAGGCCGGCTACCCCGCCCTGGCCCGGTCGCTGCGGGCCAGCATGGAAGCCCCCGCCGAGACCCGGGGGTCGGTGCTGTTCACCGCCCGGACCGCCGTCCGGTGCCTGCGTGACCCGCAGATCACCGCGTGGACAACTCCGGGGCCCGGGCTGGACCGCTTCGACCCGGCCGCTTTCGCCGGCTCCCGGCAGACGCTGTACCTGCTTTCCAAGGACGGCGGCGGCTCCGCCGCTCCGCTGGTCGCCGCCCTCACCGACCGGGTGCTGCGCTGCGCGGTCAACGCCGCCGAGGACCGCGGCGGCCGGCTCGACCCGCCGCTGCTCGCCGTCCTGGACGAGGCCGCCAACGTGTGCCGCATCGCCGACCTGCCCCAGCTGTACAGCCATCTTGGCTCCCGCGGCATCCTGCCGCTGACGATCCTGCAGTCCTACGCCCAAGGTGAGGCGGTCTGGGGCCGGACCGGGATGCGGACCCTGTGGAGCGCCGCCACCGTCAAGCTGCTCGGCGCCGGCCTCGACGAAGCCAGCTTCGTCGAAGACGTCTCCCGCCTGGTCGGCGAGCACGACGTCCCGGCCGACAGCTGGTCGCACGGCGACGGGCGCACCACCCGCACCAGCTCCACCCGCCGGGAACGCATCCTCCCCGCCGCCGAGCTGCGGGCCCTGCCCAAAGGCAGCGCGCTGCTGCTCGCCACCGGCACCCGCCCGGCGCTGCTGTCCCTGCTGCCCTGGTACGACGGGCCCAGGGCCGGCGCGGTCGCCAGCGAGGTGGCGACCGCGACGGCGGGCATCAGCCGGCGCGGCGCCACCACGGCGGGAGTCGGATGACCGACGACGCGGTGACGGCACAGCTCGCCCACCAGGCGCAGCAGCTCGACGACCTCGAACAGGCCGTCGCCGACCTGCGCACCGCGCCGCCGGCAGCGGCTGGGCAGCCACCCGCCGCGCCGCCGGCGACCGCCGCGTTCCGGTGGGCAACCCTCGCCGAGTTCGTCGAGCACGTCATCGCCCCGCTCTACGCCCAGCACCTCACCGGCAACGGCACGTGGTGCGCCTCCTGGTGGGACCACGACGACGCCCGCGTCCGCCTCGAGGCTGTCTGGCGCGCATGGGAAGTGCTACGGCTCGAACCGACGACCGGGATCGCCCGGTGGCTGCGCGACGTCGCCGACCCCCAGCTGGATCGGCTCCGCGACCGGGACCGCGGCCCGTTCCGGGCCTGCGGTGAGGGCAAGCACCTGGCCGCGCCGCCGCTGCCCGTCAAGAAGGCCCCCGCCGGGTTCTGGGACCAGCACTAGCAGACGGGTGGCGTGTCCGCTCAGCGAGCGACTCAAGCACCGAAAGGACCTCGCCACGCTCGGACCCTCCCACCTGGGCCGCGTTCCCTGCCTACGCGACCGCTCCTCCACCCTCAAGGGACCGCTGCGCTCGGCCACGCCGCCCTTGACCGCCGAGCCTCAGCGACCGCTAGAACGGGCAGGGGCGGGCAGGCGGGCCTGCCCTGGCAAACGGGACCGCGGGCGGACAGTCATTGACGTGCTCACCGCGGCATCCTTCGCCAGACCGCCTGTGGCAGCAAACGCATCACGAAGCACGCAGGGCGAAACGCCCAGGGGATCCACACGACGCGCGTGCGGCGATGCAGTCCGCCGACGACTGCGTCGGCGACCTGTTGCGGCGTGCTCGACATCGGGGCCGGATTCATACCCTCGGTCATCCGCCCGACCACGAAGCCCGACCGGGCCAGCAGCAGATGGACACCCGTGCCGTGCAACGCATCCGCGAGCCCGCTGGCGAAGCCGTCGAGCCCGGCTGTCGCCGAGCCGTAGACATAGTTCGCCCGCCGGACACGAGCGCCCGCAACGGAACTGAAAACGACGATCTGCCCATTCCCTTGTGCGCGCAGCAGATTGGCCAACGTCGTCAGCACGCCGACCTGCGCGACGTAATCGGTATGCACGACTGCGATCGCGTGCGTTGGATCCTGCTCGGCGCGAGACTGATCACCGAGAATTCCGAAGGCCAGCACGGCCACGCCGATCGGCCCGTAGGTGGCGGCGATCCCGGCGAGCAGCTCCGCGTGCTTGCCGGTGTCGTCGGCGTCAAAGTCGACGCAACGCACCTCGGACGCACCCGAAGCCAGCACCAGTTGCCGTTCGGCAGCGAGTTCGGCGCTGCGCCTGGCGGCGAGAATCACCACACGCCCGTCAGCGATCCGCTGTGCGACCTCGAGCCCGATCTCACTGCGTCCACCCAGCAGCAACAAAGATCCCGGCGCGAGGTCGCGCGTACCGAAAGCCATGCGCGCAGTTTGCTCGACTAAGGGCAGGGCCAGTAGTGGTCTCGCTCAGTCGCCAGCTAGTCCCCGCGGCCGCGGCATGTTCCTCGGCCTCGAGTTCGTCGACCCCTCCGGCGGCGTGGACGCCGCTCCCGGGCGGCGCGGCGTTCGCCGCCCACCTGAAGAGCGCGGGCTTCGAGCACGGCGTTCTGCTCTATCCCGGCCACGGCACCGTCGACGGGTCTGCGGTGCGCGCCTACTGCTGGCGCCACCGCTGATCGCCGAGGTTGGTGAACTCGAGAAGATGACGCAGGGCGTCCGGGCCGCTATCGCTTCGGCTGTCGCCGAGTGGGACGTGGACGTCGGGACTCTGACGTCGGATGAGAGAAGGGGTGGAACGCGAGGTGTCCTTACAGCGCCGTGGTGAGCTCCGGGACCACCGGGGGTGACTCAGCTCGCGATCTTTTCGGCGTCTCGGACGGCAGCCGTGGCGCTGTTGATCTCACTCAAGTCCAGCCGCGAGCTGACAACGCAGGGAGGGTTCAACATGGACAGCGAACGCGAGAGAGCTCGACAACCCGAGGACCTGAGCCGGCTGCTGGCCGAGAGGGCCAACGCTGGGGACCTTGAAGGCATGGTCGCTCTGTACGAGCCCGGCGCGGTACTCGCATTCCCTGCCGGTGACACGTCGACAGGCCCCCAGGCGATCCGCGAGCTGTATGCGGGGATGCTCTCCGCGAGATCCAGCTTCCCGCCCTGTGACCAGCGCCGTGCGATCCGCAACGGAGACCTGGCCCTGACGTCGACGCACCTCGCCGGTCAAATCACCGCCGAAGTCGCACGCCGCCAGCCGGACGGCTCGTGGCTCTGGATCATCGACCAACCTGACGTCCTCAGCTGACGATCGGATGGCGGCCTACACCTGGGGCTGCACTGATGGAGGTGCACGTGGAAGGAGGAACGCCGTGGCAGGCAGCCAGAAACAGGACGGCCCGCAGCTGACGGACAACCGTGACTTCCGGTGCTGTGGCTCGGGCAGGGGCTCTCGCAGGTCGACACGCAGATCACGGTCGTCGCGTTGCCGCTGCTCGCGGTCGTCACGCTGGGGGGCACCCCGCTGCAGGTCCGCGGTCTCGTCGCCGTCGAGTACCTGCCCTCGCTGATGCTCGGGCTTCTCGCCGGCCTGCTGGTCGACCGGATGGAGCGGCGCTCGGTCATGCTGGTCGGCGACTTCGGCCGCTTCCTGTTGCTCGCGACCGTCGCCGGCACGGCGCTCGCCGACGTCTTCGACTTCCCTCTGCTCTACGTGCTGATCGCCCTCGTCGGCGTGCTGACGCTCTGCTACGACGTGGCGTACCAATCCGGGTTGCCCTCACTGGTGCACGAAGATCACCTGCTCGCCTCCCAACACCCGGCTGCAAAGCACCCAGGCGGTGGCCTCCCGCGCGGGCCCGGCTCTGGGTGGTGCACTCGCACAGGTCGCCAGCGTGTCGGCACGGGAGTGACGACGGTTCGACTGTGTTGGTCGAGATCACTAGAACGTTGGCGTGAGGTCTTGGCTGATGACCCAGAGGTGGCCGAACGGGTCTCTGATTCTTCCTTCCCGCTTGCCCCAGGGGCGGTCCTCGATGGAGACGATGACCGTTCCGCCGCCTTCGACCATGGCGGCACCGACCGCGGATGAGTCGGCGACCGTAAGGGTCAGCAGGACCGGTGAGCTGGCCGCGGATTCGGGCGAGTAGAGGCGGTAGTCGTCGTAGGCCTGGGTGAGCGAGATGGTGCTGTCCCCGATCTGGACTTCGGCGTGTACCACCAGTCCGGACGGTTCGGCATACCGAGGGCCGGGTGCGGCTTCGAGGTATCGCTCGTAGTACGCGATGGCGGAGTCCACGTCCTCGACGACGAGGCGAGGCCGGATGTTGGGTGTCCTGCCCGCCATGTGGGCGAGCACGTTGATGACCGTCCCGGCCGGATCCTCCACGAAGAAGCGCCGCACCCCCCACGGCTCATCGGTGAGCGGGTAGACGACACGCAGCCCGCGTCCCACCGCGGCGGCGTGCGCGGCGTCGACGGCCTTTGGGTTGCCGAGGTCGACCCCGAATCGCGGCTGGGGGTCTTCGAATCCGTCTGGCGGGATGAGGACCTGGGCGTTGTGGTTGGCCGGCGAGGTGAGTCCGAGCACCGGCTCTTCCATCGCCACGTTGAAACCGAGAACTTCGGTGTAGAAGGCCCGCGACGCGTTGGGGTCTACTCCACCGGCGTAGGACACCACCCGGGTCGGGGACGCGGCCTTGATCAGGTCAGTCATCGGAAGTTTCTTTCTCGTCGGTCGGTGCTGCTGGGGTCCACTGCAGGTGCGCGAGCTGCCAGGGGTCGCCTTCACTAATGACCGCGGTGATGAAGGTGGGGCGGGCGGTGTCGTCGGCGGCGGTGGCCACCTCGGCGGTGACGGTGATGACGGTGGTGGCCGCTCCCAGCAGCCGCACTACCGGCTCGGTGAGGATTTGGTGCCGCCGGTACGGCGGGTGGGTTGCGACCGAGTCGATGCAGCCCTTCTTGTCGAACGGACGGGACACGCCGGGAAACACCAGCACGGCGTCGGAGCGCAGGTGGCGCTCGAAGAAGGCGGTGTCGGCTACGGCGAACGCGTCGAGGAACCCGCCCATCCGGGTGAGCAGTTCACGGGTCCGTGGCTGGGCGGAGACCGCCGCCAGCTCACCGGCCCAACTGGTCGAGCGCAACCATCCGGCGAAGGCGTCCAGCGCCGCTGGCCGCAGCTCGTAGGCACGGCCCCGTCCGTCGCCGGCGACGTCCATCCGCGCGACCACCTCGGCCTTGCGCAGCAGGTTCAGGTGCCGGCTCAACGCGGCCGGAGTCATCCTCGTCGCTGCCGCGAGCTCCGCCGTGCGCATCGGGCCGCTGGTCAGCGCGTCGAGGATCCGCACCCGGGTCGGGTCACCCAGGAGGCTCGCCGTCGCTGCCGTGTCCACCACAGGACTGAGACTACTAACACGCCCGTAAGTGGTCAAGGGACAAGTGAGTGATCTGCTGGGACAGATTCGCGGCTTGAAGCCGCGGCAACGTCATGTGCAACGCCACTCGGCGCGGCGAGTCGAGGTTCCGTAAGCCGATCCGTCAACGGGCGCTGCGTGTCAGTGGTCAGGTCCTCTGGTCCAGTCGAGGGCGAGCGTGGTGTGCGGTAGTTCGATGAGGGCGGCCGCTGGCGCGGTGGGTCCGGTCGTCGGCTTCGGGTAAGCGCGGATGGTCAGGTCTGGAGTCCCCGCCGGCCCGTGGCGGTCCCAGGCGTGTAGCTGTGCTGACAGCCGGGCGGCGGGCTCCGCCGCGTCCGGCCCGAACTGCTGAATGATCGTTGTGGGGTCCTCGGCGACCGCCGATTCAGATCGGACGAGGGCGGCGAATGAGCGGTCGCCGAGGACGGCGAGCGCGATGGTCATACCGGTGAGCCGCCGCGATACCGGCAAGGCACCGGCATCGGCGGCGGAGCCGACCGCGGTAAACAGTGCGGCGTACGGCTCGTGCATGACGATCCACAGACCCAGCTCGCCCATGATCTGAGCATCGGTGACCGCTATGTCTAGGGTGATCAGCCGGCCAGGTTGCTCAAGGGCTGCCTGCAGCGCGCCCGGGTTGATGCTCTGACTCCCTTGGTGCATGACAAATGTGCCGGGTCGGCCCAACGGCTGCGACCCGTCCGGGCCGGCGAGCGCCCCGCGCAACGGCATGAATCCGCAGTTCACGATCGAGTGGCTGGTCAGGTGCTCGCCGTCCCGGACGAAGGCCACCGACCGCTGCATACCGCGCAGCGACAGTGGCAGCACCAATCGACCGGTGCGGGTCAGTTGGGCCAGCCAGGCCGGGGCAAGGTCACGAGCACTGGCGGTGAGAATTATGCGGTCGTAGGGCGCGCCCGCCGCCCACCCGGCGACGCCGTCGGCATGGATGACCTCTACCGTCGACCGGCCGGCCCGATCAAGATTGGCTCGCGCCTGCCGCGCGACCTGCTCATCGATGTCGACGCAAACCACGTGACCGCTGGCCCCGGCCAGGTGGGCGAGCAGCGCAGCGTTGTACCCGGTGCCGGCGCCAACCTCGAGTACCCGATCACCGGGCTGAACGGCAAGTTGCTCGAGCATCGCGGCCATGATTGAGGGCTGAGACGAGGAACTGAGCGGTCGTCCGTCGCTGTCCCACAGGGTCACGACCGCCTCGTCGTGATAAGCCTGCGCCGCGGGGATACCAGGAAGGAACAGCTCGCGGGGCACCGCCCGGAAGGCGGCCTCGACCGCCGCGTCGCAGATGCGGCCAGCCGCGACCAAGGCGTCTACCAGCCGGTCACGCCACTCTTGCGGGCCGCTCACGCTCGCCCGCCGTCGCTGGCGTGGTCATCGAGAAAGCGCTCCAGCAAGGTCCGGATGACTACCGCCATGCTGAACCCGTATGCCTGGCAGAACTTTCTCAATCGCTCGTAGTCGGCCTCGGGCAGGCGCACCGGCAGCACTTTGAGTGCACCCCGCCCCGTGGTGGGCAAGTAGTCATCTGACCCCAGCAAGGCGGCGAGCCGGTCCCGATCGACATCAGCTCCCCGCGGGACGGGCCGGGTCACGCCGCTCGGCCACAGCGTGCCCATGCTGCTGAGCTGGCCCAGCAGCACGGCGTCCAGCAGCTCATCACGCTCCGCGGGCTGCAGCGACTGCAATGCCTTGCGCAAAAGGACTGCTGCTCGGTCCGACATCGCGATATCGCCTCCGATATTGCACCCTAGGTTGCCAGACGCGCCCGGTCAACATGGCTAAACTTCGGCGGCGCACACGAGATCGCCTAAGACCACCCGCGGGTTGCGCCCGGCTTGACCGCGGCCGGCTGCGACGATCCGCACGTCTACGTCCAGCGAAGACTGACGTGCTGGCGGCAGAAGCCAGCTTGTCGCGGAAGCGAACCCCTACCGGCACACCTCTGCTTCGTGCGGGTACCGGTCGCTGCTGCCTGCGGGTGGCAGGATCATGTCGCATGATCGATGACCTCGCGAAGGCGCACCTGCACGACCATCTGCGCTGGGTGCGCGAGGCGCTGGTGTGGAAGCTCGACGGACTCTCCGAATACGATCTCCGGCGGCCGCTGACCCGGACCGGCACCAATCTCTTGGGGCTGGTGAAGCACAACGCGATCTGGGACTCCCGATACTTCGGGGAGGTCTTCGACCGGCCCTTTCCAGAGCTGCTACCCCCTTGGAACGACGAGTCGGCGCGCGATGCCGATCACTGGGTGACTGAGGACGAGTCTCGGGACGGGATTGTCGACCTGTACCGACGCGTGTGGGAGCACTCCGATGCGACGATCACTGCGCTGGCCCTCGATGCCGCCGGCCACGTCCCCTGGTGGGGCGAGGAGGTCATGCTGTTCAACGTCATGATCCATCGGCTCTCCGACGCCACCCGGCATGCTGGACATGCCGACATACTGCGAGAGCAACTGGATGGCGCGGTGGGAGTAGACCCGTCGACCACGCCACTGCACGGACGCGATCGAGTATTTTGGGAAGCGCGGCGCGCCAGGATCGAGCAGGCTGCCAGAGCGGCGTTTGATCACAACATCATTTGATATCTGCCACCGACCTTGCTCGTGCCGCAAGCCGAACGCTGAGCGGCACCGTTGTCGATCTTCGTTACGGGATCGGCGAGCGGACACAAGCCGCCGCTCGCCATACGGTTCGCCCGTGACCATCAGCTCGTCGCCCTCCGGCGCATCCGGGGACGTCACGCTGGACTCTTACGACGCGGCCGCGGACGTGTACCTGCAGCAGTCGGTGCCCCCCGGGCCAGCGGTCATGGCCTACCTCGACGCGGTAGCCGGGCTGGTCGGCGACGGCACCGTGCTCGAACTCGGCAGCGGTCCCGGATGGGACGCGTGCTACCTCGAGAACCGAGGCCCCGAGGTCCTGCGCACCGACGGAGCCCCGGCGTTCGTGCAGATGCTGCAGGCGGCCGGTCACCAGGCGCAGCTGCTCGACGTCCGTGTGGACGACCTCGGCGGACCGTACGACGCGGTGCTGGCCGACGCAGTGCTGCTGCACGTGACCAGGGAGCAGTTCGTCGACGTCCTGCAGCGGGCACGACAGGCCGTCACCAGCGGGGGCGTCCTGGCCATCACGCTCAAGGAGGGGGACGGCGAGGCATGGACGGAGGCCAAGCTCGGCCGCCCGAGGCACTTCACCTACTGGCGCGAGCCGGCAGTCCGCGCCGCACTGACGGACACCGGCTGGCAAGTCCTCTCGCTCGAGCATGTCGCCGGGCGCGTCGAGCCCTGGCTGTTCGTCATAGCCCGGACCGGTCAGGTGCCAAGCAAGATTCCCCAGCGTCCCATCTGAGCATGGGTCACCGGTCGTTGGCAGGGGTGAGTGGGCGGCTGAACGTCACGCGATCGGGCCGACCCTCGGCTACCCGCACTCCAGCGCTGTGCAGGGCACAGCCGGGCTACGAGAACTGCGCCCCCGCGGAGGGCGCAGCCCGTGGCGCGGCCTGTACCGCCAGGTCGGTGAGCGGTTCGTCATCGCTGCCATCGCCCCCGAGGCCCAGCACGACCCCCGCCGGTTCAAGCGGGCATGCGCGGCCGCCAGCAGGCGGCTGGAAGAGCTAGAGAAATGAGGAACCGATGCGAGCATCCGAGCTGACCACCGCCGACGACCTCCACGAACGGGACCTAACCGACCCCGACTACCGCGCCGAGCACGAGCGGACCCGCTTCGCCAACGACGTCGCGATCCGCGTCATCCTTTACCGCGGTGAGCACGCGCTTACCCAAACCGCGTTCGGCAAGCTCGTCGGCATGCGCCAGCCGCACGTGGCACGGCTGGAGTCCGGCGATCACGAACCCTCGCTGTCGACCCTGGCACGCCTGTCCGCGGCGCTGGACGTGGACTTCACCGTCGCCATCACTCCCAGCGGCGTACAACTGCGCGCCAGCGCCTGACCCTCCTCGCAACCGAGGCCGGCACCTGCGTCGCATGACGATCGGCTTGAGGCACAGGGCCGATAGCGTGCACCAGACAACGATATCGGGCATACTTTGCCGCCAGCACCCCTCGGACCCTTGGAGATCATCGGTGAGCAGTTCAACGCTGCCGGGGGGCGAGACATAGGCCTGATCGTGTTCCTGAGCTTGCTCCTCGTGGGGGCAGGCCTGGCGTTGCGAGGACAGATTGGGGACAAGCTCCCGGAGCGCGAAGTGCTGCGCCGACGGACCGCGGGGCTCAGCGCACGGGACCGCTGGAAAGTGCGCCGAGCCGTGCAGAAGGGCCGCGCTGTCGGCGACCCGGCCCTCGCCGCTGCCGCAGTGGCCCGAGCTCGCTTCAGCCGCGCCTACAGCCAGCGCTTCACCGGCCGCCGGTGGCGATGGGCGTTCCCGGCCTTGGCTGTCTTCCAGTTCATCGTTGCTGGGCAGCGCCTGCTGACACCGAGCGCCCACGCCGTCGTGCGGTGGACCGGAGCTGGCTCCTCAGTCCTGCTTGGCGTGCTGCTGGCCAGCATCCCTTGGCAACAGCGCTTCTATGGGCGCCGAGCCGACCACGGCGAGCAGCTCAACCTGGCGCTGCTCTACGAAGAGCAGCAGCAGAGCCCCTGACCCGGTCGCGGCACGTCGAAAGACGACCTTCACCGTCCCGCCAGCCGATCGGCTACCGGAATGTAGCGGCGCCCTAGGCTTGCCCAGGGCGCTGATCACAGCGCCCCTGGCGATGTCGAGTCGATGGTGTATTTGACGGCACCGTCCCTACCGGCGGGAACGCGACCCGCCCCGCTGGCATGGGAAGGTGCCACGATGACGATCGAGACGACCACCCGGTTCCTGGCTGCGGTCCCCGCCCTACCGGTGTCCGACGAGCAGGTGACGGACGAAGGACTGTGCTTCCTGCGCCGGACTCGATCGAGATCCACCTGTGGGTCCCTGACGGGAGCGCGCCTGGCGCGGAGCGCCACCTGGCGGGACCTCGTCGTGCCGCATCGAGGTGACGGGCGTCGACGAGCGCTACAAGCACTGCACGCGCAACGGTGGAGTGCACCCAAACGCGACCTCACATCGGTCAGAGCATGTCTGGCGGGGACCCGCGATTTGGTCGAGTCATGAGTGAACAACTGCAGGTCAGCACCTTGGGCCACGGTGTACGGACCCTGACGCTGAACCGACCGGAGAAGAAGAACGCGCTATCCATCGAGCTTCGTGACACCATCACGGCAGCGTTGCAAGCCGCTGCAGCTGACGACACTGTCAAAGTCGTGGTCCTCACCGGAGCAGGGTCCGTGTTCAGCGCAGGCTTCGACCTCGGAGAGTTTTCCAGACTGGGTGAGCCCGAGTACGCGAACCTGCTGTGGTCTTCCAGCGACCGGTTTCACCACGCCTGCCTCACGTTCCCGCTCCCACTCGTCGCCGCGGTCAACGGGCCGGCCCTGGCGGGCGGCTTCGACCTCGCCGTGATGTGCGACATCCGCATCGCCGCAGAGTCCGCGCGCTTCGCTCACCCCGAGCGGCTGTTCGGAGACGTCGTCTACGGCCCGCTGCACGACATCGTTGGAGGCGCGCTCGCCCGCGACCTCGTCCTCACCGGTCGGAGCCTGGAGGCTCACGAAGCCCTGGCCCTCGGCCTAGTCCGTGAGGTCATTGCCGACGAAAAGCTCGCAGACCTCGCCGCTGGGCTCGGCGCGGACATCGCCCAAGCACCCCGAGAAGCCTTGGTCCGCACGAAGTCCAAGATCATCCGCCGAGCGGAGATCTCGCTGGTGACTACCTTGCAGCTGTGACTGCCCCGCCCAGTTACCGCTCGGTGAGCATCGGCGATGCGCTGCCGCCCCAGTTGCACACCCCCCGGCGAGCTGATCTGGTGCGCCACGCCGCGGCCCCCGGCCTGCCGGGCAGCACTTGATGGACAAGGGCTCTAGCGCAGGCCGTCGCCCCTCGTCATTGCCGGGTCGGTAGCCCTGCCCAGCGACGCGTCCCGTATGCCGATCGTCGAGGGACGCGAAACGAAGGTCGCCGTGGTCAGCTCGTCGGCTGGTTCAGAACGTTGGGCAGCAGGCTGAACAGGAGCGTGTCGCGGCGAGCTCCTCGAAGGGGCGTGTGGGCGCGCAGCAGGCCCTCGCGCAGGAAGCCGGGCGCTTGGCTATGTCAGGGCGGATCCAGCTAACGTCGCAACATGATGGAGTTTCGACGGTAGTGCTCGGACGCGCAATTGCGCGGGGGCGGCCGTGTGAGCGTGCGGACCGGTCGAGCGGACAGCCGTGTTACCAGCGTTGGGCGTGAATGAACGTCGCGCCCGGCTTTTTGACCTGCTGCGTGACGCGCATCGTGAGGTCCATATCCGCCAGGCGCGCATCGCGCAGATTCGTCAACCGGCTGGGTGTGCAGTCAAGCTCGTCGGCCAGCGACTTCCACGTGAGGTGGCGTTCCTGCCGGTGCTCGTTGAGTGCCGCGTGCAGCTGATTAAGATCCCAGCGGAGTCGGCGGTCCGGGCCTGCCTCCGGCAGACGAACGTCGCCCACATCTACCGCCGGGCCTGTCAGGAAGTCCTCGGGCACGCGGCGAATCCAGCGCAGAATGATCAGTGCGTACTGACACGACATCGTTCCCCGCTTTGCGGTTCGGACGAGCGCTCCCTGGCATAGCCCATGATCAGACAGTTGCGCATTGAGTTCACTGGATTGCTGCCAGAGCTCGACGGCCAGCGCGTTCCAGTCGAGGCCGCGGCTGGAACGCTGGCCATCGAGGGCACTGATCATCGCTTTGCCATCGAACGAGACCACGGTTCGCATACCGCCGAGCTAAGCACGCGGCTCTGACAGCGGTCGGCCTGTCGAACACCGCCCGGGTCATGTGCGCTGCCAGTCATTGGCATGTCCAGTTCGTTCGTCTGGTTACGAGAGCGTCAGGTGGCTTCCGAAGAGATCGGCGGGCGTATCCCAGTCGAGTGTCTTCCGAGGCCGGGTGTTGATCTCAGCGGCCATAGCTGCGAGCCGTTCGGCGGTATGGACGCGCAGGTCAGTGCGTTTGGGGAAGTAGTCGCGCAGCAGGCCGTTCATGTTCTCGTTGCTGCCGCGCTGCCAGGGACTGTGCGCGTGGCCGAAGTAGACCGGTATGCCAGTCTCGCGGGCCAGCTCGTCGAGCCGCACCGCCATCGCCGCAGACGTCCGGTCGGCTGCCATGCTGAGGCTGTGAGGTCCGGGCGACGCTTCCTGGTGCTGCACGGCTGGCAGAACCGGCGGCCGCAGGAGCACTGGCAATGGCAGCTGGTCGAGGCGCTGCACCGCGGCGGGGAGCAGGTCCTGTACCCGCAGTTGCCTGACCCAGACCGGCCGTCGCTACCGGACTGGACCGAGCTGCTGCGCGCCGAGCTCGCGCAACTCGGGGCCGCTGAGCGGGTCGTCGTCGCGCACTCGCTGGCGGTGGCGCTGTGGCTGCTCGCGGCACCGGAACTGTCCCTGCCCGAGCGGGTCGACCGGGTGCTGCTGGTCTCCCCGCCCAGCCCGTTCGTGCTTGCCCGCAACCCCGAGGTCGCAGCGTTCGCCCAGCCTCGGCCTGACGCTGCCGCCGTCGCGGCCGCCGCTGGCAGCACCCGCCTGGTCTGCAGCGACGACGACCCTTACTGCCCTGAGACAGCACCAGTCGCGTACGCCGACCTTGATGTGGACATCGACATGATCCCTAGCGGGCAGCACCTCGACCCCGACTCCGGCTACGGCGCCTGGCCGTCCGCTTTCGCCTGGTGCCTGGACCCGATGGTCCGGCTGCTTGCCCGCTGACGCAGCCCCAACGCGACGACCGCGACGATAGGAGCCACCCACCGGGAGGGGCACGCTTCGACGGGTACAGGCCGTACTGAGCGGCTCCCGTATGAGGATCGGTCAGCGGGCACCTCCGTACCGTTCGCCCTATCTGTTCGGCAGTTGGTCCAGTGCCGCGGTGATGGTGGCGGTGCTGGCGTGCAGGACGCCGATCTTGCCGAGCTCGTCGAGATGCAGAGCGGTGGCTCCGGACACGGCGTCGGAGGGGACGAGTACCCGGTAGTCGTGTGCGCTGCTGTCGTAGATGGTGGCCCGCGGGCAGTTCGGGAAGTTGCAGCCAGCAACGACGACGGTGCTCACCCCCAGGCCGGTCA
>JAABVA010002578.1_pt1 | contig 17927 bp, 22 predicted proteins | sample 5560331 | NCBI WGS metagenome assembly JAABVA01 (sample SAMN12812661, study PRJNA571458) | rock metagenome | isolation source: Antarctica rocks | place: Antarctica: Victoria Land, Mt New Zealand sud | collected 2016-01-07 | reverse complement strand
TGACTCGACGAGGGTGCCAACCCCAGCCGTGCTGTGACGTCGTCAGCCGAGCCAAGCTCGCTGTATATCCGCAAAGTCGCCATGCACCGCATCCCCCCATTCTCGGACCTGGCGCGCGGTAACGCCGCTACAGCACGCCCCGACGCCCGGTAGCGGCACTTCTGCGCGCGCTGGGCCAGGGGCGGCTCGTCGATCAACTGCCCCCATGCCCGAGCCGGGCGACTGGTTGAGAAGGTCGTTCCACCTCGCCTACAGGTCACGGACTACCTGAGCAGCGTCGTTGAGGATCGAATCGGCCTCTCGACGCGACCGAGATGTGAGCGCCAGACTCTTGGACAGCTCGTCGCCTGGTGGCAGGAAGCGAACGGAGGATCGTCCAGCCTCTGAGCGCCCGCTATGGGCAACTACAGACCATGTGGAGGGCCGGCGCCGTTCAGCCGCTTGTCCAGCCATGGGAACCAGCGGAAGGGACGCCGCCCCCAGCCAGCTTGCAAGATCACCTGTGCTGCGGCCACCGGGTCATCGGCCAACGTTGCGTCAAGTGCTACGCGCGGGTGAGCAAGATACTCGCGCAAGCGTTCACGCAATTCGACCGGACGCTGTTTGTCCGTGACGTGGAGCATCACCTGCAGCCCTTGCACCTCCGGGCGAAGCAGCGTGCCGTCGTCACCGAAGAAGTCGTACTCATCGTTCTCGACGTCGATGGCTTCGACGGAGCCAGCGGCCTTTTCGAGCGAGGGGAAGACCGCTAGGTCGCCCCCCTCGAAGACGAACACCGCATGAACCATTGCCCCATGGTGCTGCACGCAGGTGCGCGCGCATAGCGCCGGATATCGAGCGGGTGTACGACACGTCGGGCCGCCCAGAACCGTCGCGCGCGGCTCCCTCGGGACGCATTCGATCTTGTCGCACAAGTCGCACCAGCGAAGGATTCGCGGCACACGTGGAACGGTGACCCTGTGCGCGATCCGGAGAAGCCCTATCAGACCGTGGACCGCCAAACCCGCCGAACTGGGCCGCCGGAGGCGCCTTGTCAGGCGCCGTCGGCGGTGCCGCTGTAGGCGCTGTCCTCGGAGGAGCGCTTGGCTGGCTAGGAGTCGCCCTATCGATTGCTGGTCAGAACGCACGTGCTTTACAGGAACGGTGGCGAAGCTCGGATGGCTAGAGGCAGCAGTGGACGGGTCTCCTCGAGGTAGAGCATGCCGCAAGGCAGCCAGCCGCTGTTACCGACGCTCCAACCGCCGGCGGCGGCCTGCATCCACTCACACTCTCCAGCGGCTGATTGTCCTCCCGCAGAGCGACCCCCTACCAGCCGTGATCCGGCCTTCCCAGCTGCCGCCCGGAAGCGGGATGATCACGTTGTGCGTGTGACGACGGTGGGCAGCGGGGATGCGTTCGGCTCCGGTGGCCGGTTCCAGACCTGCGTCGCCCTCGCCTCCCACTCCGCCGCCCCACCCAGCGTGCTGCTGGACTGCGGAGCGACCAGCCTGACCGCGCTGCGCAAGCAGCAGATCGACCCCAACCGAATCGAGGCGGTGCTGATCACCCACCTGCACGGCGATCACTTCGGCGGCCTGCCGTTCCTGGTGCTCGACGCGCAGTTCCGCCGCCGTACCCACGACCTCACCGTCTTCGGCCCACGCGGCACCCGTACCCGGCTCGAGCAGGCGATGGAGATCCTGTTTCCGGGGTCGAGCAGCGTGCAGCGCCGCTTCGCCGTCCATGTCGACGAACACGCCGACCGCGGCCCGGTCGAGCTGTGCTCGACCGAACTGGGCCAGCTGCGCGTCACTGCCTACGAGGTGTCTCACGCCTCCGGTGCCCCGGCGTACGCGCTGCGCGTTGACGGGCCGCACGCCTCGGTTGCCTACTCCGGGGACACCGAGTGGACCGACGCACTGATCGACGCCGCCGACAACGTCGACTTGTTTCTGTGCGAGGGCTACAGCCTCACGCCGGTCCGCTGGCATCTCGACCTCGACACCCTCGCCCACCACCGCGACCAGCTCACCTGCCGCCAACTGGTGCTCACCCATCTGTCCGCCTCGGCGCTGGCCAGCGACCTGAGCTGCTGGCAGGTCGCCCATGACGGCTGGAGCCTCGATCTGTGACCCGGACGTCTCACGCCTGGTCGAGGCCCGCCCCCAGCACGTCTGGTCCGGTCCGCGGCGGGTTCTCGGGCTCGGGTTGGGGATTTACCGCATCTACCCAAGCACTGGTTGGGTCTGCTCGTCAGCAGATCGCTCTTCCGCGCCGCAACCTCCCCGCTCAGGCTGGGCCCATGAGCTCGCCAACGATCGTGCAGACAGAGGCGGCGGCTGCTGCCGTCGTCCGCGCGGAGTTCGACCCGGAGGTCGTCTACCTGAACACGGCCTCGCTGGGTCTGCCCCCGCGGCGCAGCCTGGTCACGCTCGAGCAGGTGCTGCAGTCTTGGCGGGCGGGACGCGCCAGCCCACCGGACTACGACGCGCCCTTGAACGCCTCGCGCGCCAGCTACGCGGCGCTGGTCGGCGTCGAGCCGGCGCAGGTCGCGGTGGGCAGCCAGGCCAGCGTCTTCGCCGGCCTGGTCGCCGCGGCGCTACCGGACGGGAGCGAGGTCCTGACCGCCATCGGCGAGTTCACCAGCATCGTGTTCCCGTTCCTGGCCCAGGCCGGCCGCGGCGTGCGGGTGCGGGAGGTGCCCCTGGAGCAGCTCCCCGAGGCGATCACCGCCCGCACCGCGCTGGTCGCGGTGTCGGCGGTGCAGTCCGCCGACGGGCGCTTGGTCGACCTCGACGCCCTGACCGCGGCGGCGGCCGCGACCGGCGCCCGGGTGCTGCGAGACAGCACCCAGGCCGTCGGCTGGCTGCCGGTGGCCGCGCGGCGGTTCGCGTACACCGTCTGCGGCGGCTACAAGTGGCTGCTCGCCCCCCGCGGCACCTGCTTTTTCACCGTCCAACCCGAGCTCGCCGGCGAGCTCGTCCCGCACACAGCCGGCTGGTACGCCGGCGAGCACCCGTGGGACAGCATCTACGGCAGCCCGCTGCGCCTGGCCGACAACGCCCGACGCTTCGACGTGTCCCCGGCCTGGCACAGCTGGGTCGCACAGGCCCCAGCGCTGGAACTGCTCACTGAGGTCGGGGTCCCGCTGCTCCACGAGCACGCGCTCGGCCTGGCCAACCGCTTCCGCGCCGCCGTCGGCGCACCGCCCGGCGACTCCGCCATCGTCAGCCTGGCAGCAGCGCTTGACATCGAACGTCGGCTCCAGCACGCCGGGATCGCCGGCAGCGTCCGCGCCGGCCGGCTACGCCTGGCCTTCCACATCAACAACGACCAGGGCGACGTCGACACAGCTGCCGACGCCCTCGCCGGCCACGTCCAACCGTGACGCTCATCAGGTCGTCCCGTAGGCCGATCTCGGCTACCGCACGGGGTGGGCGTCGGGAGGCGGGGGGCCGAACAAGGCCGGGTCGCGATCTGGGACGGGCTCAGTGGTGAGGTCTGCGCCCTGGATGCGGTCCCAGCGGAACCAGCGTGGGGCGCGGCGGGTGTGACACCAGCCGACGAGGTACCACTGGTCGTCGGTGCGGGCCATCAGGTGGGGCTCCACCCGCCGGTGTGACGGCCTACCCAACCGGTCCCGATAGCGCAGCACCAGCACGCGGCGCTGCGCAAGCCCGTCCTCGACGGCGGTGAGCACGGCGGGCCGCTCTGCGGACGATGTCCGGATCCAGACCCGACCGGCGAGCTGCTGGGCCCGCTCCCGGGCGGCGGGGTCCAGAACGTCGAGGATCTTCTCCAGCGCGGCTCGGCCGTCGACGGCGTACGGCGCGTCGCCCTGCGCGGCGAGCGCCACCGCGACCGCGACCGCCTGCGCCGGAGTGAGGTTGACCGGCGGCAGCGTGGCGGCCTCGTCCAGCACGTAGCCCCCGCCCGGGCCGGCTTGCGCCCACACCGGCAGCCCGGCCTGCTGCAGGGCGGCGACGTCCCGCTTGATCGTGCGGGTGCTCACCTCCAGCCAGCCGGCCAGCCGCGCGGCGGTGCGGCCGCGCGGACCGGCGCGGCGCAGCTCCTCACTCAGGGCGTGCAGCCGATCCGTGCGGTTCACAGCGGAAACAGTGACAGAACCGGTGACAGGCTGCTGTCACCGAACCATCTGCAGGCTGGGTGGCATGACCGACATCGCGCTGTTCCACTCCGTCCTCGGCGTCCGTCCGGGGATCACCGACGCCGCCACCCGGCTGCGCGCCGACGGGCACCAGGTGCTGGTCGTCGACCAGTACGCCGGGCGGGTCTTCAACGACTACGACGAAGCCGGTCGATTCGCCGAGCAGGTCGGCTATCAAGAGCTGATGCACCGCGCGGTGCAGGCGGTGCAGGACCTGCCGGACGGGTTCCTCGCCGCCGGCTTCTCCAACGGCGGCGGCATGGCGGAGTACGTGGCCACCCAACGGCCCTGCAGCGGCGTCCTCATGCTGTCCGGCGCGCTACCGATGTCGATGCTCGGTGCCGAGACCTGGCCGGCCGCGGTACCCGCTCAGATCCACTACACCGAGCACGACCCCTTCCGCCGGCAGGAGTGGATCGACGCCGTGGTCAAGGAGGTCCGCGCCGCCGGCGCCTCGATCGAGCTCTTCGACTACCCCGGTTCTGGACACCTGTTCACCGACCCGAGCCTGACTGACGAGTACGACGGGCAGGCCGCCGCGCTGCTGTGGCAACGCGCGCTCGCCTTCTGCCGCACCCCCGGCAGCTGACGCCCGGCTTCGACGCTGTCCCGGCTGACGATCGGCTACCGGCACGTCGCCCACCGCTAGTGATCACTATCAGGGCGGGGCGGCGCCGTTCAGATGTCGAGGTCACGGCCGACCTCGTCGGCCCTCTACGGGTGTACTGCAAGTGCCTCGCCCCTCAGGTCTGAGGCGCCAGGGCGTGGTGGCGGCGGCGACCAGACCGGGCCGGGCGAGCTGGGCGAGTTGTGCTCGCCCAAGGTCGGTGACCCGTAGACCGCGGTCGGTGCGGCGGCGGGCGAGCCAGCCGAGTTCGAGGAAGCGGGCGAGCAGAGCAGCCGGAAGGGCGCCGGCGAGGTGCGGGCGGCGCTCGGTCCAGTCCAGGCAGTCGCGAGCGAGCAGCCGGCGGGAGCGGAGTAGCGCGGCGGCGTCGATGCCGAGGTCGGCGAGCAGGGCTTGGCCGGTGGCGGTGAGTTGGTGGTCCCGTGGGCCGTGTGGGCTCAGCGCACCGGTGTCGAGCAGGGCGGTGCGCAGGGTGACTCCGGCGTGCCCGGCGAGATGGTCGTAGCAGCTGCGGGCGTCGGCCAGTGCAGCTGCGCTTGACGCCTGCCGCAGGGAGCGGACCGGCATCGGTGGCGCGATCAGGGCCAGCGCCTCCAGGGCGACGGCGACCTGCGGCCCGGCGAGGCCGTAGTAGCGGTGCCGGCCGCAGGCGCGCACGGTCAGCAGCCCCGCGCCGACGAGGCGGTGGAGGTGCCCGCTGGCGGTCGTCGCGCTGACTCCCGCCGCGCGGGCCAGCTCCCCGGCGGGGCGTTCGCTGCTGTCGAGCAGGCAGTGGAGCATCACGCAGCGCGCGCGATCGCCGATCAGGGCGGCGACCGCGGCCACGTCGACGTCGGCGATCGGGGCCTGCGGGCTGCCCGTGGAGGTGTTCACCGCTCCAGGTTGCGGCAAGCAGGCTGCGGCCGACGCCGAAACGTTCGGTACCTAGCGTCGCACTCATGACGATCAGGCAGACCGAAGCGCAGGACGACGACGTGCCCCGCACCGACGACCGGGACCCAGCGACGCTCGTGCCCGCCGCGGTGCAGGAGGTGCTGCGGCTGGCCGCCAGCTGGTTGTGCTGGGACGGCGCCCCCCGCTACGGCGACGGAAACACCTGGACCCCGCACAAGGCGCTGCGCCGCGTCACCGACCACCTGCTTGACCATCTCGCGGAGATCGACGCGCTGCGCGCCGGCGCCGCTCCCGTGCCGGACACCTGGCACGGGCGGACCGTCACGCTGGACAGCGACTGGGCTCGGTTCACCCAGACCGACCTGGAGCAGGCCCGCAGCCGGCTGTTCCGCTACGCCGAGCTGTACCGGCTGCGGCTCGCCGGCGTGCCAGCCCAGGAGCTCGACCGGCCGCAGCCCGCAGCGTGGACACTGCGGCAGATCGCCCACCACGTGGCCGACGTCGTCTACTACGCCCGCCAGGTCGGCGACCTCACCGCCGAGACCGCGGCGAGCGCGGCGGACGCCGACTTCGTGTACACCGAGTGGCACCGGCGCACCCAGGCCGGCGACGTCGGCGCGCTGCTGGAGCTGTACCGCCCAGACGCGGTCCTGGAGAGCCCGCTCGTGCCCCGACTGCTCAACCAGCGCACCGGCGTGCTGCGCGGCCACGACCAGCTGCGCGAGTTCTTCGAGCACGGCACCCGGTCCCGGCCGCACGAACTGGTCAGGTTCTGGCGCACCGGCCGCTACTCCTTCAACGGCCGCACGCTGATCTGGGAGTACCCGCGGCAGACCCCGGACGGGAACCAGCTCGACCTGGCCGAGATCCTCGACCTGTCCGGACCCCGGATCACCCACCACCGCATCTACTGGGGCTGGGCTGGTCTCCCCCTGCTCATCCCCTCCGCCACCACTCAGGCATGATCACACCCATCGCGAAGCGCCAGCCGTCCCGGAAACCGATCCTCCACGGACAGCCGTCCGGCCCTCGCGGTGTTCGGGCTGCCACCGGGACCAGCGGCGGCACCCCGAAGATCTTGCTCCCACGCGTTGACACTCCATAGGAGCATCGATCGGCTATCGGGTTGCGGTGATGTTCCGCTGGGAGGGTGTGACCTCGGTGACGAGTGCGACGGCGGTCAGCACGATGAGCAGGCCGACCAGGGTGGCCGGGGTGATCGGTTCGCCGAGGAACAGGGCGCCCCAGGCGAGCCCGAAGACGGGCACGAGGAAGGTGACGGACAGCGCCCGGGTAGGGCCGAGGCGGGCGAGCAGCCGGTAGAACAGGACGAAGCCGAGCGCGGTGCACGCCAGGGCCAGACTGAGCACTGCGGCGCCGACTGGTGCGCTGGGGGCTTTGGCTGGTGGTAGCAGCAGGGTGGGGAGCAGCAGGAGCGCTGCGGCTCCGAGCTGTTGGCCGGTGGCTACGGTGACCGGGGCGACGCCGGTGAAGCGGGTCCCGGCGTACACGCCGCCGACCGCGTAGAGCAGGGCGGCGAGCAGGCTGGCCGCGACGGCGAGCAGCAGGGGTGCGTCCAGGTGCAGCGGGCCCAGGCCGACGAGCACGGCGACGCCGAGCAGGCCGAGCAGAACACCGGCCAACCGCCGTGGGGCCAGGGGTACGCGCAGGCGCAGGGCGCCCAGCAGCAAGGCGAACAGCGGCGTCGTGGCGTTCAGGATCGCGGCCAGTGAGGCGGTCAGGCGCAGCTCGGCGGCGGCAATGAGGGTGAACGGCGCCGCGGCCGACAGGGCGCCGAGCAGCAGGTAGCTCCTCCAGTCGGTGCGCCAGGCCGGCACCCGGTGCAGCCCTGCGACCACGGCGAGCAGCGCGAGTCCGGCCAGCAAGACCCGGGCCTCGATTAGGGCCACCGGGCGCAGGTCGGGAACCGCCACCCGGATGAACAGGAACGACGCGCCCCACAGCGCACCGACGCCCAGCAGCGTCACCAGGTCGACGGCGGTGGGAGCGGGGCGCCGCTGCGGGCTGTCCATGGCTGCTTCTGTAGTGCAGGCTGGGCCATAAGACCAACAAGTCGAAGGTCTACGTGTACAAGAGGAACGCATGAACTTGGCGCAGCTGCGGGCGTTGGTCGCCATCGCCGAGCACGGCAGCTTCACCGACGCCGCGGTCGCCCTCGGCCGCACCCAGCCCGGGGTCAGCCACACGATCGCGTCCCTGGAAAAGGAGCTGGGGCTGCCTCTGGTGATCCGCGGTCGCGGTGGGGCTCGGTTGACCGGCCACGGGGAGCAGGTGTTGGCCCACGCCCGCGAGGCGGTGCGCCGCGTCGACCGGATCGCTCAGGACGCCGCCGCTGCGGCTGGCCGGCACCGCGGCCGGTTACGGGTCGCGGCTTTCCCCAGCGCCGCGCAGCTGCTGCCGGGCCTGATCGCCGAATTCGCCCGGCTGCGCCCTCAGGTCAGCGTCGTGCTGCTGGAAGGCACCGACCAGGAGGTGCGGGACTGGCTGACCGACCGCATCGTCGATCTCGGCGTGGTCGCCGAGCTGTGCCACGACGCCACCGGCACTGGGGTTGGTCCGTTGGACGACGCGGTAGGAGCCGTGCTGGCCCGCGACCGACTCGTCGCGGTGCTCGACCCCGGCCATCCCCTCGCCAGTCAACCCGCCGTCACGCTCGACGACCTCGCCGACGACGCGTTCCTGCTCTCCGACGGCGGCTGCGAACCGATCCTGCGCCGCCTGCACGAGCTGGCCGGGCTGCGGCTACGGCCAGCGCGTCGGATCCGGGACATGGCCACCCTGCTCGCCATGGTCCGCGAGCGCCTCGGCGTCACCGTCGTCCCCGAGCTCGCACTACCCGACGCCCACCAGCTCGCCGTCGTCCCACTCGCCCCCCAGGTGCACCGCGAACTACGGCTCCTCGCCGCAGACGAGCACGACCTCCCCACCGCCGGACACGTGCTACTCGAGACCGCCCGACAGCGCGGCGCCAGCGTCAGCGCGTCTCGGTAGCCGATCGGCTAACGGCATGTGAGGAGGAGCCTCACCTGGCCGAGCCGCGTCCGAGTCGGGCGAGGGCGGTGGTCCATGGGTCGGTCGTCGACGCTTTGATGGAGGAGGCGAAGGCCGCGTCGGGGCTGGTGCGGGCCTCGCCGTCGGGCACGCGTAGGGAGCTGGCGACGACGAGGTCGAGCAGGTTCTGGTCGGGCCGGTAGCTCTCGCCGATGGCGGTGGCGAGGTCCCAGGTGTGGATCACAGTGTCGAGCAGGTGCATGCCCACGGCTGCCGCGGCGAGGAACGTGGCATCGGGGGCGATCTCGACGAGCCGCACCGGCCGGCCGGGGTCGGCGCCGCCGACGGCCCTCAGCAGGTGTCCGACGGACTCGTCCCAGGCGAGCATCAGGTCGTCCTGGTCGCCAAGGCGGCGCGGGGCGTAGGCGGTGACGTCGGCGTCTCCCTGGGCGAGCGCCGTTGCGAAGCCCTCGTTCTGCCCGATCATGTGCTCGATCAGCGTCCGCAAGTCCCAGCCGCGGCACGGCGTGGGAAAGGACAGGTCGGTGGTGTCCACGCGGGACAGGACCGCTCTGGCGGCGCTCAGGGCGTCGTCGTAGTGCTCGCTCGGGTCGGCAGGCGTCGGCATCTGCTTATCGTCTACAGGAGTAGATGATCGGTCAAGGCCTACCATAATGTCGTGGACAGCGACGAGCGGTTGGACGGCGATGGGGGCGACCGTAAGGACCTGGCCGCCCTGCTGCACCAGCTCCTGTCGGTCCTCATGGAGCGGGAGACTGCGCTGCTGAATACTCACGGCGTCGACATGTGGGAGTACGTCGTCCTGGGGAGCCTCGAGCTCGGCGCGGCGCAGACGCAGACGCAACTCGCAGGTGCCGTCGGCCGGGACAAGACCCGCCTCATCCCGATCCTGGACCGCCTACAGGCCCGCGGGCTGGTGAACCGGCGACCCGATCCCCGCGACCGCCGCAACCGTGTCGTCAGCCTCACCGGCACCGGCCGCGAGTTGCTCACCCGGTGCCGACGCGACGTCCGCCGGATGGAAGCCGATCTGCTCGCGGCCCTCGACCCCGCCGTCGCCACCACTACCGTCCGCGCCTTGGTCCACCTAGCCGAGGTCACCCATCCCAGCCACGGCCAGGACATTCAGAACCGTTGACTACTCCGTCCCGCTGGAGGAGGCTCGGCTACGGGACGATCGCATCGGCTTCGATCTCGACGAGCAGCGCGGGCTCGATCAGCCGGCTCACCTCGATCATGGACGTGACCGGCCGGATGCTGCCGAACACCTCGCCGTGCGCCTGTCCGACCTCCTGCCACCGGCTGATGTCGGTGACGTACATCCGGGTCCGCACGACGTGCGCCAGCTCGGCGCCGGCCTGCTCCAGCGCGACCGCGATGCGGCGCAGCGCCTCGCGGGCCTGCTTGCCGACGTCGCTCCCGCCGACCGCCCCGCCGTCAGGTGTCGCGGCGGTAGTGCCGGCCACCGAGATGAAGGACCCGACCCGGACCGCCCGGGAGTAGCCGACCACGGGCTCCCACAGCGCGCCGGAGGGCACCAGCTGGCGTTGCATCATGAGGTGATTTTGCCGGTCGCTTGCTGCAGTGCAGGTCGACCCGTGCCGCAAGCCGATCGTCACGAGGACAAGTTCGCGGCTGGGGCTAGTAGCGCTGTGGAAATCAGGTGGGAAGCGCGAGGAGCGCTGAGGGGTCAGCGACGAGGCCGCTACTCGCCTGGCTGCCGTCTGCCGAGTGCACTGATTGCGTGATCGCGTACAGGGAGAAGACTGGCGGCGTGGACTTGCCTGTGATGGATCTCCCGGACCTTGACCGGTTCGCGTTGCTCGTCGTCGACGTGCAACGCGGCTTCGACGAAGCCGGGTACTGGGGGCTACGCAACAACCCCGAGTGCGAGGACAACATCACGGCGCTGCTCTCGGCCTGGCGCGACCGCAGCCGGCCGGTGGTGTTCGTCCGGCACGACTCGATGGAGGTATCCTCGCCGTTGCGGCCGGGACAGCCGGGCAACGACTTCAAGCCCATCGTGATCGGCGACCCGGACCTGCTGGTGACCAAGCACGTCAACTCCTGCTTTCACGGGCAGCCGGACCTGGACGGTTGGCTGCGGAAGCGCCAGCTGCACGGCTTCGTCCTCAGCGGCATCACGACCAACCACTGCTGCGAGACGACCGCGCGCGTGGGCGGCAACCTCGGCCACCACGTAGTACTCGCGCTGGACGCCACGCACACGTTCGACAGGCCGGCGCCGGACGGCAGTGTCGTCACCGCGGATGAGCTAACCCGGGTAACCGCCACCAACCTGCACGGCGAGTTCGCCACCGTCGTGAGCACAGCGCAGCTACTTGCACCTGGTGGAGCTGCCGGAGGCCATGCTGCAGCTCCGGCGGCCGCCGCCGCGGCCCTGCGTCGGTAGCCGATCGCGTGGTGGGACGACAGTCAGGCGTCCGAGACGCGAGCCCTCTTGATGATGTTGCGCATGGTGATGAGTGCGGCGGCGCAGAGCGTCTCGGTCCCGTCGTGTTCGACGTGGACGTCGACGGCGGCGACGGTGAGGGTGGCGCCGGGGCGCAGGACGTGGGCGCGGGCGACGAGCCGCTCGCCGCGGGCTTCGGTGAGGAACTTGACGGTGTAGTCAACGGTGGCGGCCGCGCTGCCTGGGGGTAGCAGGGTGAGGCCGGCGGAGACGCCGGTGAAGTCGGCGAGCGCGGCGATGGGGTTGGCCTGGAAGGCGCCGGGGGTGTGGGAGTGCTCGGGGCGCCAGGGCAGCCGGGCCTCGGCACGGCCGGCGGCCAGCTGGGTGAAGGTGAGGTCGAAGGCGGCGGCCACGGGCAGGCTGAGCACCGTGTCCGCGATGTCCTGCCGGAACCCCGGGTCAGTCGTGGTCATGCTTTCCTCCGGGGGACGGTGGCGAAGACGCCGCTGGCGGCGAGCACCAGCCGGCCGTTCGCGGTGAACTCGCAGCTGGTGAACGCCAGTCGCTGGCCGACCCGACGTACGGTCGCGACGCCGATGACCCAATCGTCGAGCTGCGCCGAGCCGGGAAAGTCGGTGGTCAGCGAGCGGTCACCAAGCCCGCGTCGGGCGGGCCGGCGCGGTGTGCGGTGTGGCCCATAACCACATCGGCGACCGCGACCAGCACTCCGGCGTGCAGGAACCCGCGGGCGTTGATGTGCCGCTCGTCGATGCGCAGCCCGACCACCGCTGGATCGCCCGTCGCCTGGTACAGCGGACCGATCAGCTCCAGGTAGCGACTGGACCTGGCATACGGGATGAACCCGTCAGGGATGCTCACCCGGCCGCCAAGGCGCGCCAGGCACCGTCCGCCAGGTCGGCAGCGACCTCTGTCGGCGCCAGCCGCGAGCGTCCGCGCAACCAGTGCCGGGCGAACTCCTGACCCGGGCCGAGCCAGAGCGCATGAGTCACCCCGAACGGCCACCGGACCAGGGTGCCCTGCTCGGACTGCGTCCGGAGCCAGCCGCCCACGACGTGGACGTAGTGCCGGTTCTGCTCCCCGAAGGTCGGCTCGGCCGCCAGCAGCACGTCGTCGGGCAGGTCGCTGTAGAGCAACCGAGCCAGCTCGGCGTGCTCCTGGACCCAGCCCAGCTGCGCGTGCACCACGTTCCGGACACCCTGCTCAGCGCCGCTGGCGTCGCCCAGCACCTGCAGCACGACCTGCTGGGACCGCGCCATGCCCTCGACCAGCAGGCGCGCCGCGAGGTCGGCCCGGGAACCGAAGTGGTGATACAGGCTGCCGTTGGACACCCCGGCCTCACGACGCACCTGCTCCATCGACGTGCCGGCGTACCCGTGCACGGTGAACAGGCGCAGCGCCGCCAGGGCGATGCGCTCCCCCGTCGCCTCCTGCCGCCTCATGGAGAGGCGCTCTAGAGAACTACTCCAGTCTCGGCAAGGGCATGGCACAATGCCGGGAATGCAGCCCCTCGAAGCATGGGGGTCTGCGCGGACGGCCACGCCCTACCTGCACCTGGACAGCGGCGCCGCCGGTCGGACCAGCACCGCCGTGCAGATGGCGGTCACTGCACACCTGCGTGCGGAGGCTGAGCGCGGCGCGTACGTCGCCGAGCTGGAGGCGACCGAGACCGTTCGGCGGCTGCGCCGTGACCTGGGCAACCTGCTGGGTGTCGGCAGCGAGGACGTCGGGCTCGTCGAGAGCGCCTCGACCGCGCTGGCACAGCTGCTGGCAGCGTGGCCGGTAGAGCCTGGCGACATGCTCGCCTGCCCGCCAAGCGAGTGGGGGCCGAATCTGTCGGCCTTCCGCGACCGCGGCCTTCGCGTGGTCGCCCTCCCCGTCGACGCGGGCGGCCAGGTCGATCTGCAGGCGTTGCCCGGTTTCCTGGACCGCGAACGGCCGGCACTGGTGCACCTGACGGTCGCGGCGGCGCACCGCGCCCTGGTGCAGCCGGCCGCACACGTGGGCCAGGCATGCAGGGAGCGGGGGGTGCCGCTGCTTGCCGATCTCGCGCAGGCGCTTGGCCAGATGGACGTGACCGGTGTCGGGGCCGACGCGGCCTACGGGACGGGACGCAAGTGGTTGGCCGGGCCGCGCGGGGTCGGCTGGCTGGCGGTTCGCCCGGACAGCTCTGTGCTGCTGCGACCGGCCTGGCCGTCACTGCGGGAGGAGGACTGGCCCGGCGAGGCGCCGGTCGCTCGCCGCCTAGAGTCGCGCGAGTCGAACGCCGCCGGCCGGCTGGGGCTCGCGCAGGCCGTGCGGGAGCACCTGGACCTGGGACCGCAGCGGGTGCATGCGTCCCTGGCAGAGGCTGGGCGCCGGACACGCGCGGCGCTGCGGGACCTTGCGGGCTGGACCGTCGTCGACGCCCCGGACGCCCCCGGGGCGGTGACGACGCTGGTGCCGCCGGAGGGACTGCCGCCGCTGAAGGCCCGAGCCCGCCTGCTCGATGAGATGCGGGTGGTGACGACGGCCGCCGGCGTCGAGCGCGCGCCGGGCGAGATGCGGGTGCCGACTCTCCGCCTGACGCCGCACGTCGACCTAACCGACGACGACCTCGAGCGCCTGCGCGCTGCCCTGGCAGCGCTGGCGGCCTGACGGATCCTGCGCTGTTGCTGCTCACACCCCTAGCCGCGTCCGAGCGGTACCGACGATGCCGGCCCGCGCATCGACCGGTCGCCCGCGCTGCGTGCGGCAGGGGATCCGGGACCAGGCCATCGCCCGCGTGCTGCTGTTCACCGGGCTGCGGATCGCCGAACTGGTCGCACTCGACACCGGCGACCTGTCGGTCTCCGCCCGCAAAGGGCAGCTGACCGTGCGCCGCGGCAAGGGAGAGCGCTACCGGCAGGTCCCGGTCAACGCCGAGGCCCGAACCATTCTCATACCTACGGCGCCGGTGCGAATTCCACAGCCCGCCACTGGACCGAAAGCGAGATTCGGAGCAGAGCGATCACCCGAGGTCTCCTTCCGCCAAGGACCCGTCTGTCTTGGAGGGTGCTCGCCGGACGGCGCTGTGACGGAGGCGCTGCGCGTGTCAGCGCGTCGCGTCAGCGTTGGTGCGGAAGGTGCGTCGGTAGCCGATGGGGCTGACCTGGCGGCGGGCGGCGAAGTGATGGCGCAGGGTGTCCGGACTTCCCAGACCGCAGCGTCGCGCGACCTGGTCGATGCTCAGGTCGGTGTCTTCGAGTAAGTGTTCGGCGAGCAGCAGGCGCTGGTCCAGCAGCCAGCGGTGTGGCGTGGTGCCGGTGGCGGCTCTGAACCGGCGGGCGAAGGTGCGCGCGGACATCAGGGCCCGAGCGGCCAGGACCTCGACCTGCAGCGGCTGGTCCAAGTGGTGCCCCGCCCACTCCAGGACATCGCCGAGACCCTCTCTGGGGCCATCGCCGGACCCGGTCGCCGGCACCGGGGACTCCACGAACTGCGCCTGCCCGCCGGAGCGGTGGGGTGAGACCACCATGCGTCGGGCCAGGGCGTTGGCTACGCCTGCCCCGTGCTCGACGCGCACCAGGTGCAGGCAGGCGTCAATCGCGGCCGCGGTCCCGGCGCTGGTGACCACCGGCCCGTCCTCGACGTAGAGGACGCCGGGGTCGACGCACACGCGGGGGTAGCGGGCGGCCAGGGTCGGCGCGTAACGCCAGTGCGTGGCAGCGCGACGACCGTCCAGCAGCCCCGCGGCCGCGAGCAGGAACGCCCCGGAGCACACCCCCAAGACCCGTGCCCCGCGCTCGACCGCCGCGTGCAGTGCCGTCACCACTTGTTCCGGTGCGGCGACGTCCTGGTCGGTCCAGGCGGGCACGGCGATCAGGTCCGCGGTGGCGAGCCGCTGCAGGCCGTGCTCGACCTGCACCGCGTGGCCGGACGTGGTGGGCACCAGGCCCGGACGGACCGCGCAGACGGCGAAGTTGTAGCCGGGCAGGCCGTCACCGCTGCGGTCCAGGCCAAAGACCTCCGAGACCACGCCGAGCTCGAAAGCGGCCACGTGATCCCCGACAACCGCGGCGACGTCCTTCAGCATCCGCTCAGCATGGCAGCTCCTGCCCGAACATGGGCAGTCCTGCCACTGTCGTCCGAGCTACGCCGAAGGCCAACCTGTCGACTATGACCACCAGCACTGCAGCGCACGCCCAACGCGGCACCTCGGAGGCGGACGACTCCCAGCCCGGCACCGTCGCACCTGGCGCCGACCAGGCGGCGATCGAGCACTTCGCGGCCAAGCTGCGCTTCGAGACCGACCCTTCCGATGTCGCCGCCGCCCGCGCCGGCGGCCAGCAGATCATCGTCGTCGACGTCCGTAGCAGGGCCGCTTGGGACCAGGGCCACGTCCCGGGCGCCGTGCACCTGCCGACCGCGGACATCCCAGCACGCCTCGACGTGTTGCCGCCGCCGCAGGAACAACCCGACCTGGTCGTGTACTGCTGGGGTCCAGGCTGCAACGGCTCCACCAAGGCTGCCCTCGCGCTCAGCCAGGTCGGCTACCGCTACGTACGCGAGATGATCGGCGGCTTCGAGTACTGGGCCCGAGAGGGTCTAGCCATCGCGACCCCCAGGGGACGCACCCGCCGCCCGGTCGACGAGCTGACCGCCCCTGTGCCTGTCTTGCCCCCCGTTGCTGCGGCGCCTGCTCGATCTGCAGCACCACAGGAGGCTCCGCAGCAGCCGTCACCGCAGCAGCCGTCACCGCGCTGAGCACCGGACGGACATGATCACCTCTCGAGCAGCGCGCGGCAAGCAATCCCGCTGAAGGATCCTTGGGTCCTCGCGACCGGCGAGAAGTGGGAATCTCAGCGGTAATTGGCACGGTTTCTCGCGGCGCTACGTGGCAGTCGTCGCGTAGCCGGCCGCGGTTTGCACCGCTTGGGTTGTGAGTTCGTCCCGGATCCGGGGGGGCGCCAGGGCCACGGCCGGGGGCCCCGCGGCCCACAGCGCGCGCACGGCATGGGCGTCTTCGGCGAACTCCAAGTCCGCCCGCGACCAACCTGCGGGCCCGGCCTCCCGGTTGAGGGTGCGCAGCGCCTTGGCGGACAGCGACTCCCAGCTGTCATCGCGGACCAAGCAGGTGACGGTCACCTTCGGCAAGGAGCTCCGGAACGACGCCCAGTGCGCCAGGAACGCCGCCTCCAGGTCGACGTCCGCGGGGCGCGTGGCGGGCTCGGAAAGCACTGCGACCTCCTCGAAGCGGGAGACGCGATACGTCCGCTCCGCGCCGTCGCGCAGGGCCAGCAGGTACCAGTGCTCGCCTGCGTAGACCAGGCCCAGGGGGTCGAGGGTTCGCTCGGTCAGCTCGGCGTCACGGCGGCGGTACAGCGCCCGCACCTGAAGCCCGTCGATCACCGCCCGCTGCAGCTCGAGCAGGTGCGGCTCGGGCGGTCGTGGCCAGGCGAAACCGTCGGGGCGGACCAGGATCCGCTGCGCTGCCCGGTCGGCCTGCGCGCGATGCGGCTCCGGCAAGGCGGCCACGATCTTGCGCATGGCGCTGGCGAAAGCGGGGGAAGCGACGCGGCCGGAGCCCGAGCCAAGCAGCGCCTTGGCTTCGTGCAAGGTGAGGCCGGTGAGGTCGGTGCGGTAGCCAGCGGTCAGGCTGATACCGCCGCCGCGTCCGCGACCGGTGTAGACGGGGACCCCAGCCGTGGACAGGGCATCGACGTCGCGGAGCACGGTCCGCTGGGACACCTCCAACTCCGCGGCGATCTGCGCCGCCGTCAGCCGGCCGCGGTGCTGCAGCAACATCAGGATGGCCAGCAGCCGGTCGGCTCGCACACCTCGAAATCCTGCCAGGCAAATCTGACAGCAGACGGCATGTTTGCTCGGTGTACTCGAGTCAGGACTGCCGCAGGCCGCGGCGCCGACGAGAGGACATCCGCCATCACCACGACCACCGCTTCCCAGCTGATCGACCCCCGCCCCGTCTACCTCGGCGCCACCACATGGGTGGCGGGCTTGCTGCGCGCCGTCCGTGCCGACCAGCACACCCTGCCCACCCCGTGCGAGGAGTTCGACGTGCGCACACTGTCCTCGCACCTGGTCGGCACGGTCGGCCGGGTGATCGCCATCGCCGAGCTCGGGAGCGCCGACTCCGTGCCGCCGCTGGCACCCCAGCACGACGCGCACACCTTCGCGCGGCTGGCCGAGCACGCCCAGCGGGCATGGGCTGACGACACCCTGCTCGACAAGCCGGCGACCGTGCCGTGGGGCGAGGCACCGGGCCGCGAAGCGTTGTGGGGCTACATCGGCGAGGCACTGGTGCACGGGTGGGACCTTGCCGTCGCCACCAGGCAGCCCTCCGAAGCCGATCCGGCGCTGGTCGAGCCGACGGCTGCGGTGGTCCGCCGCTTCATCCCCGCCGACATCCGCGTGCCTGGGGTGCCCTTCTCCGCGGTCGTGGAGCCCCGCGCTGAAGCGGGCCCCACGGAGCGCCTAGCCAACTGGTCCGGAAGGTCCGCCAACGGCTGGGTCTAACCCCAGTGTCCACAGACGATCGTTCACCGACACGGTGGGCACTTCGTCAGGTCAGGCGATGACCGGGATGTCGGTGATGGGAGCGGCGTGGGCCTCGTGAGCGCCGGCGGCCGCGGCGGCGTCGAGGGCTTGTTGCAGGACCACGGTGTCCTCCAGCGTCTTGACGTCGGTGAGTTTGCCCCACTTCATGGTCATGATCTGCATGAACACGTTCTGGTACGGCTGGGCGCCGGCGACGCGGGCGCGCACCGAGACCAAGGTGGCGACCGTGGTGTGCCACGGCCAGCCGGCCACCACCACCT
>JAABVA010002574.1_pt1 | contig 17932 bp, 20 predicted proteins | sample 5560331 | NCBI WGS metagenome assembly JAABVA01 (sample SAMN12812661, study PRJNA571458) | rock metagenome | isolation source: Antarctica rocks | place: Antarctica: Victoria Land, Mt New Zealand sud | collected 2016-01-07 | reverse complement strand
GTACGCCGCCAGCCAATGAAGCGCGCTTTGTCGGGTCCGACAAGCCTTCTGGCACCTACATCGCCTCCATTGGCAGGTCCCATTTGCATATTTATGCATTCTACAAACGTCAATTACGGAGTCTCGGAACGCCAAGAAAATTGACCCACCCCTGGTAGACCGTCATCCTAGTCTCTGTACAGGAGATAAAGGGAGGCGGACATGTTAAGGAGTGGATCAGTGAGCAAGATACAAGGATTGGCGGCCGAGGGCAAGCCCATCCGGGAGATTGCCCGCGAGTTGGGACTCGCACGGAATACGGTGCGCACGTACCTACGGAGCGGGCCACGCGCGGCGGGACGGCGGCAGCGGGGCTCCAAGCTGGACCCGTATAAGGAGCGGATCGTGGCCTGGGTGCGCGACGACCATCTGTACAACTGCGTGACGATGCACGAGCGCCTCCGCGCGCTCGGGTACACCGGCGAGGTGAGTACCGTGAAGGCGTTCGTGCGGCCGCTCCGCCCCGCCGCAGCCGGGCAGCGGCCGGTGCTCCGCTACGAGACAGAACCGGGGCAGCAGATGCAGTTCGATTGGGGGGAATGTGTGTACGAGCAGGAGGGGGTGCGGCGCAAGGTCTTCGGCTTTACCGCCGTGCTGGGCTACTCGCGGATGCGCTTCGTCGTCTTCGTCAAGCGCTGCGATACCGCGACGCTGATCCGCTGCGTCATGGCGGCGTGCGAGTACTTTGGCGGCCTGCCCAAGATCGCGCTGACCGACCGCATGAAGAGCGTCTTCCTGGAGAAAATGGACGGCAAGGAGCCAATCTGGAATCCCGTCTTCGCCGATTTCATGACCTCCATCGGTGTCGTGCCACGCGTCTGCCGGCCGTATACGCCGCAAACGAAGGGGAAAGTGGAACGATCGGTCGGGGTGGTCAAGCAAGGATTCTGGCCGGGCGTGACCTTCACCGACCTCGACGACCTGAACCGGCAGGCCACCGGGTGGTGCGATGGCCTCAACCGGCGCGTCCACCGCACCACGCGCCGCCGGCCCATCGACCTCCATAAAGAGGAAGGGCTGCGCCCGCTCCCCCCGGCCTTCGCCTGGGAGCGCTTCGCGACCGAGGAACGGCGCGTGAGTTGGGACGGCTTCCTCTCCTATGATGGCGTCCTCTACGGGCTTCCGTCCGCCGCAGCCGCCGCCGGCGGGGTCGTCCAGGTGCGCGAGCAGGGGAACCGCCTCACGGTCTGGCAGCGCGGCGTGCGCGTCGTCACCCTGGTCAAGGAGCCGCGCTCGGGCAAGATCGTCGCGCATCCGGATCAATTCGCGCACGTCCTCCCTGCGGCGGCGGCGCGGCAACGGCCCCAGCCCCTCGGCCACCAACTCCCCGCCCCCGTCGTCGCGCAGCGCTCGGCCGCGCAGTACGACGCCCTCTACGGCGTGGAGGTGTTCGCATGAGCGCGAGTGCTGCCGTCGTCGCCGAACTCGGCTTGCGCCACCTGGGCCTGGCCCTCCCCACGCTGCTCGACGAAGCCCGCCAGGAGCAACTCTCCTACGACGCCTTCCTGCACCGCGCCCTGGCCGTTGAGGCGCGGGTCCGCCATGCACGCATGGTCGAGCGCCGCAGTCAGGCTGCCCACCTGCCCGCCCGCAAAAGCCTGGACGCCTTCGACTTCTCGTACCAGCCCGGCCTCTCCGAACGCACCATCCGCGAGCTCGCCGGCCTCTCCTTCGTGGACACGGCCTCGAACATCGTCTTCCTGGGTCCTCCGGGGGTGGGCAAGACCCATTTGGCGGCGAGTTTGGCCTGGCAGGCGCTCGACGCGGGCTACCCGGCCTACTTCACCACACTCACCGCCCTGGTCGCCGACCTCGATACGGCCGCGCATACGGGGCTGCTGCGCAAGCGCCTGCGCTTCTATGAACGGCCCAAAGTCCTCGTCATCGACGAAATTGGCTACACGCGCCTGAATCCCAAACAAGCTCATTTGATCTTTGAGTTGGTCAACGCCCGCTACGAACGGGGAGCGCTCATTTTGACCAGTAACAAGAGCTTCGCGGAATGGGGGCCGATGCTCGGCGACGAGGTCCTGGCCACCGCCTTGCTTGATCGCCTCCTGCACCACGCCGAAGTCGTCGCCATCAACGGCCAGAGCTACCGCATGAAAGACCGCCTGCAGGTGTTGCAGGCTCCCGTCGAGAGCGCATCATCGTCATAAGGAGGGATCTGTCGATGTCGAAGATCGAAAATCGAAAATCGAAAATCGAAAATCGGAAGGGGCGACACACCGCGCGCATCCGTGCCCCCGCCGGGCTTTCTTTCCCCCCGGCGGGGCGTGTGTCGATGGTGGTCGGCACACCGCCCGGCGAAAGGAGGACCAGCAATGGTGCCGGCGACAGGACACCGACCCCAGCGGTCAATGGACAGCGTCATACGTTACGCTAGTTTTTAGTAAAAACTAGCGTAACGTATGGCACCGACCGGATGGGTCAATGCAGAGTGGCGGTGGGTCAACTTTAGTTGGCGTTAGGAGACTCCGTAATTGACGTTTGTGGCTGCATATTCATCCGCGGAACCCGTACGCCGCCAGCCAATGAAGCGCGCTTTGTCGGGTCCGACAAGCCTTCTGGCACCTACATCGCCTCCATTGGCAGGTCCCATTTGCATATTTATGCATTCTACAAACGTCAATTACGGAGTCTCGGCGTTAGTGGGTCAAAAATAAATCGCCCTTGACAACGTGCGCCTCGGCGTCACATTGTCCTGCACGAGTACGACCCCTGGATACGGATGGTGGGCCAGCTACGGGTTGACGACGACCGCGGCCCCATTCGACCTGAAGACCGTGTATGGGCTCATGGAGCAGGCATACATCGACCACCTCATCCCCATCGTCACGCTCCGACAGGACGATAACTGCCCGTCTTTTCTGCTGCCGAGTGCGTGGGCGAGCGAGGTGAAGGATTTTATCAACGGCTTCTACATCGAAGCTTCGGATATGCCGCTGCCGCTGCCCATGACCTACTTTGAGATCACGAACGAGGTCAACGACGATCCCCAATATGGATACGGCGGCAACTACTACGGCAACTCGCAGTACACCTTCCAAGACTTCTTCTCCGCCGCCGCGCAGTCCCTGCGTGGCGCACTAGATGCCTACAACGGCAATACCACGTCGCCCTACCGGATCCTTACAGGTGGCATGCTCGCTCCGACGGCGTCGGGCAACTTCTCATCATGCCCGGATATGAATTGCGCGGGGCAACCCACCGGGTACGAGAACGTCGACCTAGCGAATAACGCCCTCACGGAGGCGGAGAAATCCCCTAACAACGTGCCAACGTCGCGCCTCGGCGTGGCGATCCACCCGTACGACTACAACACCAACGAAACGCAGACCTATTGGCAGAACTACTACAACGACTACGGCTATAGCCAGCAGTCGAAGAACGGTCCAGCCGGTGTCTGCGGCGACCTGGGCGCCATGCTCAACCTGTGGACCAACACGTACTTCCCAGCGCTGCCGGTGATCGCCACAGAGGATAACTGGTTAAGTGACCCGCAGAATCACCTCCCCAGTTGTACAGGCGGCGGCTGCCACATCACATGCAGCAACGCGGCCGGCTGTTCGGGAACGTACCTCGTCGATCTGCTCACGTGGTTGTCGGATCACAACTACGACTGCATGACTGTCGACAACAGCATCGGGTGTTCCTCCGCCAGCACATTCCGCCTCTCCTGGTTCCGGGGGATGGATGTGCCGACGGACACCTTCAGCAGTAATCCGATCGACCCGTTGGGGATCTATGGAGTGAACGGCCCGCCGGCGGCCCTGGCGGAGAAAAACTTCACGACCACCTATTGTCCCAACGATAACAACGTTATGGGCGCCCACTCCATCGCCAATGCTTACTGGGAGTTGGGTAGCTGCTACTGAGTTCGAGGTCTAGCGTGCATCCCATTCCTTGAGCCGCGATGTGATGTGACGCGCCGTACCGGTGGATCAAGGACCGTGAGGGGGAGGGGCGCGGCAGTCCGGGCCGCGCCCCTCCCCCTCACGGCGCTGGACGTGTGATGCCGGTCATGTCACACTAGTCAGCGAGACCATGCTAGGTAGGGGTGACGGGGGCGCGACGATATCCTGGGAGGAATCATGGGGAGGACTTTTCGATTACGCCGGGACGCCGGATACCTCGCCGCCATCCTCTGTAGCGCTGGCGCCTTCACTTGCCCGCATAGCGATTCCACGCCGGCCAGCGGCGCGCGCGCCGCACGGCCGCCCGTCGCAGCGCGGTGCGGGGTGTCCGTGGTCGCCCGGATGCTAGAGGTGTGCGCGCGCACGGTCGGCCCGCATCCGGCCGCGCTCGCCATCGACACGCAGGCTGGCCGGGTGTTCGTCCTCGATCAAGGGACGGGGCGCCAGCATGGGGACGTGAGCGTCCTCGACGCGGCGACCGGCGTGGCGCGCGTATCACCACGCTCGACGCGCACACGGGGCGTCCGCTCCGTCGCGCATCCCCAGGCACGCTGAGCGGCCCTATTGCCGTCGCGGGACGGATGCTCGACGCGACGAGCCTGACCATGCGGCAGACGTCCCCCTTGCCCCCGAATATCGACCCACCCCTCGCGCTAGCGGTCGATCAGCAGCACCGTCGCGTCTTCGTCGTATGGACCGCAGGCGAGTACGGCAAGCTGGGCGCCGTGAGCGTGTTCGACGCGACGACCGGCGCGGTGATCGCCGCGGAGAGCGACGTCGGCCCACAGCCGGGCGCTGTGGTGGTAGACGGGGCGCGGGGGCTCGTGTTCGTCGCCCATCAAAACGACATCAGCAGTTCGGGCTTCGCACGGTCCAACGGAGGAGTCAGGGTGCTCGATGCAACGGGCGGAGGGTTCCTGGCGGACACGGGCGTGTCCAGCATACCCGTGTCCATGGCGGAGGACACCCCTGCGCGACGCCTCTATGTGCTCAACAAGATCGCCGACCCGCAGGGGAATGGGAGCATCGACGTGCTGCAGGCGGATCACACCGGCCGTATCATGGCCACCTTCCCCCTGGGGACGGACCCTCCCGATACCACCGCACAGACTCCGATCGCGCTGGCGGTCGCTACGCGCATGCGCCGTCTCTACGTCCTCTACGACCACGCCAGCGGGACAGATCCCCGGTCGCCGGGAGCGGTGTGGGTGGTGGACGCGGGCACGGGGGCCGTCCGGCATATCGTGGTCGTCGGCCACATGCCGTCCGCTTTGCTCGCGGACCCCCTCACAGGGCGTGTGTTCGTGACCAACGCGGGCGATAACACGGTGAGCGTGCTTGATGCCGCGCATCTATGACACTACCGCATGTCGCTGTAGCTGTGGGGGCGCGTCGGTCGTTCCATCTATAGGGAGTATGGGAATGGCTGCATCCCGTCACACACGATAGATAGGGAGGGGGAGAGGCATGGGCGCGGTCGTGACGGTGGCCCGGCGGCTAATCGTGGCCGCCCTGCTTCTCCATAGCGTGCTTCTCCAGCCGCCGGGAGCCGCCTCGGTGTCCCCGCGCGCACGGGACGGCGTCGCCCCCGTGACCGCGCCTCTGCATGTCTCCGATCTCACGTTCGTCGATGCCCGGCACGGTTGGGCCGTGGGGTCTCTCTGTGGGGCGACGGGCACCTGTGTCCCCGCGTTACGCGCCACCCATGACGGCGGGCAGACGTGGCAGGCCCTCCCCGTGCCTCCCCTGTTGCTCACCTCGACCACCAGCACCGTGCGCCAGGTGCACTTCGCGACGACACAGGACGGGTGGCTCTTTGGCCCCACCCTCTCTGCGACGCACGACGGCGGCCAGACGTGGACACAGGACAGGCGCGTGCGCGGCGTCGTCGCGCTTGCCACAGCAGGGCGCAGCGTGTGGGTCCTGTCACGCTCCTGTGCGCCATTCCGCCCGTGCCAGTCCCGTCTCGTGGTGTCGCGCGACGCGGGGCGGACGTGGCGGTGGGCGGCGACGCCGCCACCGCTCCAGCCCGGTGTTGTGCAACTCCTCCATCCCAGCGCACGCGTTGGCTGGATCGCCGCGACAGCGCTGCTGGTAGGGACGCACGATGGCGGTCGCACATGGACGCGCCTCACAGACCCGTGTGCAGCAGATAGTACCCTGGGACCCTTCGGCCAGCAGTTCGCGGCACATGGCAATCGGACCCTGTGGGCGCTGTGCGGCGGTGAGCCAAGTGCGGGGCAGCAAAACAAGTCCGTCTACGTGTCCGGTGACGGGGGCCGGCATTGGGCGCTCACCGCCACCACATGCTTCCCCTGGACGCGCCCCCTGCGAGGGGGCTGCGGGCGCGTGCCCGGTAGCGGCTACGTCAGCGGCCTGGCTCTCTCTACGCCGACCCACGGCTGGATGGTGCTGCAACGGGGGACGCTGTACGGATCGCACGATGGCGGGCACACCTGGTACCCGGCGATCCCCTATGCACAAGCGAATGGGAGCGATGCAGGGATCGGACCGATGGTCTTCGTCGACGCACAGCACGGCTGGCTGGGGGCGCTCGGGCGGGTGTTTCACACCACGGATGGCGGCGCCGCCTGGCGCGCGGTGCTGCTCCGCTAACCGGAGACAGCAGCAGACGGGCGTGGCGCTCGCGGGAAGGACGAGATGTCTACGCTGCTATAGGAGGCGGTGGAGGCGGCGCCATCACGTCCAGGCCGGCCCGCTCGCGCCCGTAGCACGGCACGCACGTAGCACGGCACGCAGCGTATGAGCAGCACGGTCGGGTACGTGATCGGCCGGCGCCGGTCGAGCCAATCGGCGCCGGCGTCGATGGGCGCCCACCCCTCGGGGCTCTCTGCCACCATCATCGGGGGGACACGCGGCGCCATTCGCCCGCCAGTAACGACTAACGCGGCGCATCGAGGATGCTGACGCTGTTGCGACCAGTGTTCGTGATAATGACCTGTCCGGTGTGCGCATTGATGGCGACGATCCCCGGCTGCATCCCGACCGCGACCGTGCGCAGCACGGCCCCACTCGTCGCGTCGAGGAGGGTGATGCCCGCAGCCGTGGTGACGTAGAGCCGTCCCGTGACCGTATCGATCGCCATATCGTGGACCGACGCCCCGATAACGCTGGTGCGGAGTAATGTTCCCGTCCGCGCGTCGAGCACGGTCACGCTGTTGTCGAACCCATTGAGGACGAAGGCCCGCCCCGTCATCTCATCCACGACGACCTTGACGGGGAAGCGGCCGGCTGTCGTCATGCCCACCACCCGGCCGCTCACCGCGTCGAGGACGCTTACCGCGCTGGGCTCGTTACTCTGATCGGCCACGAAGATGCGCCCGGTCTGACTATCCACGGCCACGGGGCTCACATGCGCGCCCACGCGGACCGTGCGCGTGAGCTGGCCACTCCCGGCCGCGAACAGATGGAAGCCACTGGGCTCGTAGCCCGTGACGACCACCTGTCCACGGCGGGTGTCCACCGCCATCGCATCGAGCGGCGGGCTGGTTCGTGGCACCGTGGCGGTGTGCAGGAGCACCCCACTGGTCGCATCGAGCACGCGCAAGGCGTTGCCGTTGATGACGAACGCATGCCCGCTCCGTTCGTCAATGGTCACGGCATAGGGATGGTAGCCCACCGCAACCGTGTGCAGCGCCGGCCACGGGTGGTCGGCTCCTTGACCCGACAGACACCGGGGGTCACGGGCGTCAAGCACGCTCACGCTCCCCGCCGGGAAGTGCATATAGTCCTGCGTCAGGCGTCCACTGTTCAGGACAAAGACGCGGTGCGCGCGCGCGTCCACCGCGATGCTCGTTGGGTTTACCCCGACCCGAAAGGTACAGACCACCCCCCCCCGCACGGCATCAAGAACGCTGACCGCGCCGCTCCCGCTCGGGGCGCCGGTCGCATCGAGCGGACGACTGACGACGAAGATGCGTCCCAGCGGAGCATCAACGGCCATCGCGATCGGGTTGCGGCCAACAGGGACAACGCGCACCTACGGAGCCGCGATCGGGGCGAGATGTGTGACCGCAGCGGCCCCCGCATGGCCCACATGGTCGCCCGGCGCCCCCGGCACGAGGGCCGCCAACGTGGCCATGCGGGCCACGGGACCGGCCAGGCATCGGCTGATGTCGTCGATCCCGCTCCGATGACACAGGAGCATACGCACCACTCCTTGTACTCAGTACTCTCTGTTGCACGCCGCACGCGCTCCGCGTGCCGCCGGTGCTCCTCGTGACGGCCGCTGCGGCGCGTATCCCTCCGGGCTATCGGCCCGGCCTACTCTGGACGACTACGGAGCTGCTCGCCGCGTCCGATCCGCTGTCGGCCGCGTGGCGCAGCACGAGCGAGCGCGACGGGAACGGTGAGGGGCGCGACCTACGCGCCGCGCTTGACCACCTGGGCGTGATGCGTCCGCGCCCGACACCGTCGTTGACCGCGCCTGTGTCCACGACCCTCACGGCTCCGACCAGGGGGGACGCGCTGCGACGCCGCGCGGCGCGGGTGCAGGCGGTTCCCACCAACGAGCCCGCGCCGCGCGATCTGTTGGTCCTTCCGCTGGTGCTGCCGCCCCGCGCCTGGCCGCTGCTCCGCTGCGTGGGCGAACATCCGCTCCTGAGCCGTTTCGACTTGGCCGCTGTCCTGGCGCGCGACCCATTTGACACCTGGGAGTTGCTGCGTGCCCTATCTAACCATGGGCTCTGCACGATATGGCGGCCACAGAGGCACGGGCACGCCTGGCGCTATAGTCTGACCACACGCGGAACGACGCTGCTCGCTCACGCTGCGGGGCTCACGCCGGGGGACTACCGCCACCTCTACGGCGTGCTCGACGACGCGCGGCGCTCTGGGGAGCACGGACTCTCCTACGCATGCGGCAATATTGAGCACACCGACGGCATCACGGCCGCCTACCTGGCCTTCCTCACGGCCGCGCGCTCGCGCGGCGGCCGCTTATGGTGGCGCGGCGAGTGGGCCTGCACGCGGACGTATCGTACCCGTGATCGGCAGGGTGTGGAGCGCAAGTATACGCTGCGACCCGACGCCGAGCTGCGCTACGACGGACCAGGTGGCCCGCTCCGCGCGTTCCTCGAATACGACCGCGAACAGGAGGCGCCCAAGCGGTTCGCCGGCAAGGTCGCGCAGTACGACGCCTACCGCGCCGCCACCGGCGACGACGGCTTCGCCGTGCTGTTCGTCACACCCCGTCCCGAACGGGGGGAAATAGCGCTGGCCGCGGCGCGCAATATCGCCCGGACGGAGCGCCGCCCTCTCTTCGACGTGCGCGCCACCACGGTCGCCGACCTGGCCGGCCATGAGCCTTGGGCCCCCATCTGGTGGGATGCGAACGGTGGCGTTAGCTCCCTCGGGCGACTATGACGGGTACAGATAGCGCCGGACGTCGGATGAGGATGCGCGAAGTCCTCGCCGCTCCCTTCTCCCTCCGCGCACGCTGGCCTGGGCGACGCCCGCCTCACCCTCGTCGTCGGATGTATCGTCGGCTACCCACTCGTCGTCGGCACGCTCACGCTGGGCGTCGTTCTCGGTGGCTTGGGACCGCTCGCCAAACTTTTCTAACCGTTAGAGCGATCCGAAACGGCCGCTGACGCGCTATTCTATTCCAGAGTCACACCAAACAGCACACTTCCCCTGAGCAGACCATCGCTCGGCCGGTCGGCATAGGGCATCCGCGCGGGAGGTCCTGTTCAGCGGACGTTTCGGCTCCGGGGGTGTGGATGGTCCAGCGCGATTGATCGGTCGAGGCTGGCGTGGAGGACACCCGGCAACTCCAGCGATGCAAGGATGTGACGGGCCGTTCCTTCGACCACGACCGTGCGGCCGACCGTTCCCCCGCGCGGCCGGAGGCAGAGGTCTCGCAGCGCGTCCACCGTGCGGCCGGTATCGCGCGCAAGCTGCTGCTCGCGCCGCGCGAGCAGCGCCCGCCGCCACGCCGCGCGCGAGGGGAACTCGGATGGGTGAAGGTCCGGCTCCCCAGACTCCTCGTTGTCCGCATCCGGGCCGAGGACCATGACGGCGTGGAGGATCGTGTCGTCCGGCGCGTCCGCCAGCGCGTCCCTCAAGTGTGGGTCTATTTTGGCGCTGTATCGCCCATCCAGTTGCATCGTCATAGTGCCGCCTTCACCTGGACGAGCCCCCTGCCTTGCCGATTCGCAGGCAGGCCGAGATCCAGGCATGTGGAGAGGAGTTCATCCTCGAGTTCGAGTATTGTTATAGTGGGGCGCTTCTCCAGGATGAGCGCCGCCACGCCCGAGACGATAGGGGTTGCCATTGAGGTCCCATCCCACGCCTCATATCCACCACCCATCACTGCTGAGTATACCCCTTTGCCCGGCGCGACGAGAGCGGGCACCCGATACTGGTGATGATCAACGACGAGCGTCCCGCCGCCGCTAAAACCGGCCACGCCGTACGCCTCGCCCCGACGGTCGGCGGCCCCGACGGACATGGCCTCGGCATAGTTGCCGGGGCTGCGTGTCCTGTTCCGGCCCTCGTTGCCGATGGCGAAGACGGGGAGAATGCCCACGAGTCGCACGTCCGCCAGCGCCGCGCGCAACTCCTCCACGTACCCTGGGATGCCGGCCGACATGTTCACGATCTGGGCTTCCGGTTGCCGGCTGGCCCATTCCAACGCAAGAATGAAATCCGATACCTTTCCTGTCCCGTGCGGGAGCATCATGCCATTCAAGAGGCGCGCCCCCGGCGCGACGCCAATCGTCGCGCCACAGATGAGCCCGGCGACGTGCGTCCCATGTCCCTCGGTGTCGATCGAGGGGCTGACCGGCCGGGCGTCCCAGACCTCGGGCCGGGCGTCGAAGGTGACCGCCTGGGTCACTCTGCCGTCCAACTCCGGGTGGGTTGGGTCGATCCCGGTGTCCAGCACGGCGATGACCGTGCCCATCCCCGTCCCTTGAAACCCACGCGCGCGCGCGGCAGCGAGCCCGATGGCCTCCAGGTGCCAGAGATCGGATGCCGCGATCGTCTCTTTGGCCGTGGTCGCGACGTGACGCGGGGGGATAAGCTCGATCGGCTCGTCGCGCAGGACGAGCACGTCGGGCAACTCCCGGCGCATCCGCGCGGCGTCCCCGTCGGACAGTTCCACGATAACCGTCCCCGTGATGGGCGCATCGCGGACAGCCGACTCGTCGCGCGCTCCAACCACCCCGGTCCGCCGCTTCGCATCGCTTTTCCGTTGCCGCGTCGGCGGCGCGCCGTCGGCCGCCGACAGTCTCCGATCGGCGATCCAGCGGTGTATATCCCGATAGATCGGGTCCTCGGCACGCAGCCGGGTCATTCGCGCGATTTGCGATGCACGATCCTCCGCGGCCATGCTCACCGTGGCGACAGCGATGGACCGCTCCATGATTGTCTCTCTCGGACGAACGATATACGTGTTCATGGCACCGCCGGGCGCGTGCTGTCGGTGATGCGCCTCCGTCGTCGGCCCCGGGCCTCGCGCACGATCGCCTTCAGTCGCGCCGGGTCGGCCTGCACCGCATGCCACCAGGCGAGCGCGCGGTCGACGTCCGCGAGGGCCTCCGCGCGTACCTGCTCGACGGGGACGCCTCGCCGCCGAGCCAGGTCACGGAACCCGCGCTCACTGACCGCCCGCCCCCATGCGCCCACGAGCGCGTCCAACTCGGCCCGCTCGTCATTGGTCAAGGGACGCCGACCGCGCAGGTCGAAGAGGTCCGAGAGGCGTCGGCTCTGCCCCGGCGCGAGGACGTCATCTTCCTCGTCATCCAATCTATCCGTGCCGATCTCGCCCTCGTCGCCCATCGGCATGACGTCGACGAGAAAGAGGAGGATGTCGTCGAGTCCCAAGTCGAGCACCGCCGCCGCAACGGTGGCGGTCTCCATGTCGGGCTGGCGGACTCGCTCGCCGCAGGTCAGCCGGTCGAGGGTCCGCGCATCCACCGCTAGGTTGAAGCGGCCGGCGATCTGGCGCCGTAGGTCGTCCACGCTCATGTTGCGCGCGCGGAGCACACCGCCAAGCCGCGAATAGACCATGACGCCCATCGATCACTCACCCCCTACTATGGTTCCACCTTGCACGCGTGATAGGCCCGTTACGTCTAGTATAGTAGATGGCCGAGACCGGGAAGGAGAGAAGGGACGTATGTTCTAGGAAAGGGACAAATAAAAAACCATCGGTGTTTGCACACCGTTGCCCCTATCCAAATGCAGCGCCCACGATCATCGCCATCCCGGCCACGATGCCTCCTGCGGCAGCGGTGAGGCGCACAAGAGGCGCACAAGCGCCGCGCGACGGGGCGATTTTCAACGTGTTTCGGCGACATGAAAGTGCGGCGATTACGGGTAAAATGGCTGTCGGCGACACCCCGCGACCCCCTACGACATGCTGTGGATGGGACTTTGGATCAGAAGGTTGCAGGTTCGAATCCTGCCCGCCCAGCCATTTTTCGCCCGTACATGTGGCTGTTTTGACCCCCGAGATCGCCGCGGATGCTCCTTCCCAGGGCCACATCTCACAAATATCTCACGAGTGATCAGCCGTGCTCTCCAGCAACCGCGTCCGCCGATATGTACGGCCCAACCGCGTATGATGTTCAAGTGATCGATCAGGCGGCACGCACAGCCAGAGCGCCCGGTTGGGCGGCTTTGGCAGGATGCCTCTGTCGCTACCCGCGTAGAGCACCAGGAGATGGTCGAGCGCGTTGACCCAGGCGCTCGTGATGGTCTCTCCCACTACCAGATGGGCCATATGGCGTCCTCACTCCTCCGCTCGCCGCACCAGTCCCCACGCTTGTAGGCCGTGCGCCGCGACGTATGCCTCGGGCAGGTAGGCGTATCCCCCATCGCCCCGGTCGTCGCCCCATGAGTTGCGGACGATGAAATGGCCGGACGCCGTGGGGTCGTCGTCGTAGCCAACCAGGAGTACCGCGTGCCCGCCGAGTGCGACGGCGCCGGGCGTGGGTAGGGTAATCCACCCCTCGGGAGACGGCGCATACCATGTCGCGTAGAGCCGGATCCCGAGGACAACGGCCAGTCCTTGGTCAAGCGCATCCCGTAGCGCGGCGGGCGTGGGTTCGAGGGCATGCCCGCCGCGCAGACGGCGTAGCGCTGCTGCGGCGTGGGCCTCATCCGGAGGCCGGTAGCTTGCCGCCCACTGGTCGCGCGTGTCGTCGTAGGGCCAGAGCTGTTCGGGCGGCTGGCCTACCTCGGCCAGCGCCACCGCCGCCGCGGCGAGGGTTGTCCCCTCGGCCGCGGCCGGCAGGCCGTCGCGACTCTTGGCCGCCCAATGCAAGAACTCCGCGCCCAGATCCTCTCCGTCGGCGCGCAGCATCTCGTGCCCGGCTGTCGCCGCGAAGGCGACGCACGTGCCGCGGCGCCCCTGATCCTTGATGGGGGACTGGCGATCGCGGAGGTCGAGCACGCTGCATGCCTCCTTACGCCACCAGCACCCGGGGCTGGACGATGCCGGGCGCGGGCGGGGGACTCGCGGTCACGGCGACGCGCGCGGTCTCGATGGCCGCGCCCCGCTGCCAGGGCCGGCGCTTCTCCAGGATCACATCCCCCCGGCCGGGCGCGTCGACCCGGAACAGGAATCGGCGCCAGCCGCGACCACCAATCTCATCTCCGCCTGAGGCGAGGTAGTCATCGCGGACGAGCGTCAGGCCGGCGGGCGGCGCGGGCGCCTGCCAGACATAGCCACTCGAGGGGATCTCCGGGGCCTCCAGCACGATGGCGTCGCCTTCTACAGTGGTCACGGCGTCGAGGCGCGTGACCAAGACGCGATGCACATCCTTCCAGGAGTCGGCCACGACGTCGGAGCCGCCGCGATCCCGCTTGATCGCCTGCGGCGCGACGCGGAGCAACTGCTCACTCTGCCGCGTCGTAAGCACGCCCATGTCGGCCAAGTGGCGCACGGTGGCGGCATAGCTCGTCCCCAATGCGAGCGCAAGGGCGTAGGCGCCGTCGGCGTCCAGACCATCGGGGCGCAAATCGAGGATCGTGAGCGTGTCCAGGACCAGGCGCCTCGGCATCAGGAACCAGGCGGCGAAGGCCTCAGCCAAGCGCTCGCGGTCGGATGCCGGCGTCGCCCCGCGCGCGAGCATCTCGGTGTCGCTGTCGAGGATGATGGCGTGGTCGCGGAGGTGGTGGCCGAGTTCGTGCGCCGCAGTGAAGCGCTGCTTGCTCGGTGGATGGGCCACATTGATGAGCACGGCGGGGATGGCGCGGCCATCGCGCGGGTCGGGCGGCAGGTACAGGCCCGCGAGATGGTCGAGGCGTCGGCGAAAGACCAACACCCCGGCCGCGTCTAGCGCCGCGAACGGGTCGATGGGCCGCGACGTGTCCACACGCAGGGCGCGATGGGCGCGCGGCCTCCCGCGCCGCAAGGAGGTGGATGCGCGGCCAGGGCAGGCTCATGACGATGCCTCGCCCGCCATGTCCCCAACGGGCTGCCGGCGCCCGTACGCCTTGACGAACTGGGCGAAGCGTAACACCTCCTCGCGGTCGCGCTCGGTGAGCCCGGTGGCCTCGCGCGCGAGCGCCCGCACGCTGGCCGGCTCGTCCAGCGCACCCTCCAGGAAGTAGGTGACCGGATACTGGTAGAGCCCGGCTAGGGCCGCGAGTTCGAGCGCCTCCACCTTGCGCTTGCCGTTCTCAATTGCGGAGATCGCGACCCGCGAGATGGCCGTATGGTCCGCCACGAACTGCTGGGAGAGGCCGAGGTACTCGCGCGCTTCGCGCAGGCGTTCAGCCAGCCGCTGCTGGCGTTCCTCATCCGTCGTCCGGATCGGGGAATCCTCCATTGTCGTTTCCTCCTTAGACATTGCTCATGCGTCGTGCAGCTTCGCGCGCACCAGGGCCGCCAGGCGCGGGATCGAGCGACAGACGTGACTCGTCACTTCATCATCCTCTATCGTGATACCGAAGCGCTCCTCGGCGGCCGCGACGAGCTCCACGCCTTCCAAAGAGTCGATCCCTCCGTGGTCGCCGACGGCCGCGCACACGTCCGCGAGCGTGTCGCCGCGCAACTCAGCCAGCGCCTTGAAGAGAGTCTCCTCAATATCCACGCCCCCGTTCACCTCACCTAATGATCGCTTTCAGCGCATAGCATAACGACCTGCTTCATTTTCCTACAGCGTACGGCAAAATTGCAGCATTGTCAAGCAGGAAGGGGTGCGTATGATGGATTTCACTACATGAGTCGGACCGCGAGCCTAAGCGCGCGGACGGCGTTGGGTTAAGCGGTGTAGAGCCGGAAGGCCTTGCCGATCCTGCCAGTAGCGATCCCCACTATCGTTGAGCGGGAGAATATGCGGGGTCGCCAACGTGTCGCTGATCCGCGCGCTCCACGGCATCCCTCAGTTCTTCTGGCGTCGCGGCACCGTCCAGTCGTTGGCTTCCTCTCCTCCTACCCGTTCCCGACGTAACGGCGCAGATGCCGGCGGGCGCGGTAGTCGGGGATTCACACCACCTGGGCCTCTTTCACGTTTCATAACCACATGCCAATGCAGCGATATACAAGGGCAAAAATAAGAGCCGGGGCGCATTGCATCACGGTAGATCTTACTTTCAGGGAGATGTTGCCTCACGAATAATGTAACCCGAAGCGATCGTGCCATCGGCACAGTGGGGGGAGAAAAAGTGAGGTCCATCATGAGTTTCCAGGCCAAGCGCGAGCTCTTAGGGCAGGCCGCCCCGCGCTACCACGAGGCGAGGGGCGCACAGAAGCGCCACATCCTCGCTGAATTTGTCGCCGCGACGGGCTACGCGCGCAAATACGCCATCCGTGTCCTCGGGCAACCAGCCGTCCCCGCAGCCGGCCCCATCACGCGGCCACGGGAGCCGCGCTATGGTCCCGCTGTCGTCGCGGCCCTTGAGGTCGCCTGGGCGGCGGCCAACTTCGTCTGCGCCAAGCGTCTGGCGCCTTTCCTGCCGGAGTTAGTGGTCTCCTTGGAGCGCCACGGGCATCTCGCGCTCCCCGACGACATCCGGGCGCAGCTCCTGGCGCTCAGCCCGGCCACGGCCGACCGCATCCTGCGGCGCATGCGCGCGGCCGATCGCCCCCACGGCATCGGCACGACCAAGGCTGGCACGCTGCTCAAGCACCGTGTACCGATCCGCACCTTTGCCGAGTGGGCCGATGTCCGCCCCGGCTTCATGGAGGCCGACTTGGTCGCGCATTGCGGGACCAGTGCGGAGGGGGCCTACCTCTATACGCTGACGCTCACCGACGTCTCGACCGGCTGGACCGAGTGCCTCGCCCTGCCGTACCGTAGTCCCGAGGCCGTCACCCAGGCGATCGACCACGCGCGGCGCCTGCTGCCGTTCCCGTTGCGGGGCCTGGACACGGACAACGGCGGCGAGTTCTTGAACAACCATCTGCTGGCCTACTGCGCCCGCGAAGCAATCACCTTCACGCGCGGGCGGGCGTACCGGAAGAACGACCAGTGCTATGTCGAGCAGAAGAATAGCTCCGTGGTGCGGCAACTCGTGGGCTATGATCGCTTCGCGGGCGAGCGCGCCTACCGCCAACTCGCCGAACTGTACCGGGCAGTGCGCCTGTATGTCAATTTCTTCCAGCCCTCGCTCAAGCTACAGCTCAAGCGCCGGGAGGGCAGCCACGTCTATCGCCGCTACGACGCGGCCCAAACCCCGCTCCAACGCTTGCTGGCCGCGGGCGTGCTCGACGACGTGTCGCGCGACCGGCTGCACACGCTCTATGAGGCGCTCGACCCGGTGCGGTTGCTGCGGCAACTTCAGACCTTGCAGGAGGCGCTGTGGCGGCATGCCGTCGTGAAGACGCCGCCTCCGACAGGGCCGATGGAGCGGTTCAGCGCCGGGGCCTGCGGTCTGGTACCCGGCGCTGGTGAGGAGAGCGACGCGTTGAGCCGGCTCACGCGCACCAGCCACACACGCCCCTATCGACGAACGGCCAAGGCCGCGGGGCCGCGCCCCTATCGGACCCGCGAGGATCCGTTCGCGGGTGAGTGGGACGAGATCCACGGCTGGCTCGCCGTCGAACCGGAGCGCACTGCAAAGTCCATTTTCCTGGAGTTGCAGCGACGCGATCCCGCGCGCCACCCCGACGGGCAACTCCGCACCCTCCAGCGACGCATCGGTGAGTGGCGCGCGACAGCTATCCTCGCGTTCGACGATGGGTGGCTCGACGAGGACACGCCCCTCGGTCAGCGGGGGCCAGGTGCCCTACGGCTGTGCAGCGATAGCACCGTCGCGGTCGCTGCAGGGTGAGCAGCGCTATGGCTCGTTGTATGTTACGCTAGTTTATAGTGAAAACTAACGTAACAACGGCGGGCCCGCTATATGTTACGTTAGTTTTCACTATAAACTAGCGTAACAATGAAAGGACGGCTATGGCGATCAAAGAACGGCGCATCAAATGTGCCGTCTGTGGCGAGCGCGAGACGGTCATCCGGGGCGAGCGTGGCCCCCTCACCGCCTATTGCGATGTCTGTCGGGAGGAGCGCAAGCGCGAGCAAGCGCGGCAGCGTATGGCCGCGCTGCGTGCCCGGCGGCGGTAACGACTGTCCGGCTACGCCGGACCAAGGGGCTTGCCCCTTGAACCCCGTTTCGGCTGCGGCGGCCACAGGTCAGGTCACGGCGGCACAACATCTCCACGGCTGACCTGTGGCCGTCCTCGCCGATCGTTATGGCCCCGTTGCGGTAAGATATCCCATGAGGCAACAACCCGTCGAAGGGTTACATTCTTCCATGAGGCAATACGAGAGACTTCGTAATTGACGTTGGGCCGAGGGTGGGGGAGTTAAACTGTATCTATAGTAATAGTACTGGCTAGCCTACCCCTTTGGATGTAGCCCATGGAAGATTTGTCCCCCCCATTTTAACGACACGGCGTGCCATGTCCGGCATGTCGTGTGGAGCCTCCCCGTCGCCCCCTGTGATCGCTGCACACGATCGGTGGCGCGCGTATGGGAAACGCGACGTACGGCCCTCGCTAG
>JAABVA010002573.1_pt1 | contig 17937 bp, 17 predicted proteins | sample 5560331 | NCBI WGS metagenome assembly JAABVA01 (sample SAMN12812661, study PRJNA571458) | rock metagenome | isolation source: Antarctica rocks | place: Antarctica: Victoria Land, Mt New Zealand sud | collected 2016-01-07 | reverse complement strand
GAAGCCATCGATCCCGGTGTGCCCGGCGACGGCGTCATGAAACACCCGGCGCAGCCCCGCTTCCGTGGCGAGGCGATTGCGCCCCTGCACGACCAGCCGCTGGTAGTCCGTCCACAGTGCCGGGCGGATTTCGAGATGTCCCTTGAAGTAGCTGCGCCAGAACACTTCCTGGACGTATTTGTCGGCGCCCGTCGGCCCGTGCGCGGCGAGGGCTGCCTCGACCGCCTCCGACTCCAACACCATGCGGCGGCGCAGGTAAGGCGACAAGGCGGAGGTCGCCGTCTCCGTTTCCGGCCCGTGGTCGGTGTTGCGCCCGGCGGCGTAGGTGCGGCCCATGCGGGGGGTGATATCGGCGAGGCGGACCAGCCCGGCGGCGCGGGTGGCGGGGAATGTTCGGTTCATGGCCAAGATGTGGGGCCGGGTTGCTCCGCTGCCACCGACTTCGATCGATGCAGCAGCGCCTGGCGCAGGCATTCGCCTTGTGGCGAACCGGAAGCTAACGTATGGCCGTTGGCACAGCTTCTAGGGATCGTGCGCATGAGCAATCGCTGGCCGTCTCTCAATTTCGACCTGGGCGACACCGTCGCCATGCTGCGTGGCCAGGTGGAGGCGTTCGCGGCCGATGAGATCGCGCCGCGCGCGGCCGACATCGATCGGAACAACGACTTTCCCGCCGACCTCTGGCGCAAGTTCGGCGATCTGGGCGTGCTCGGCATCACGGTGCCCGAGGCGGATGGCGGCGCCGGCATGGGCTACTTGGAGCACGTGGTCGCGATGGAGGAGATCAGCCGGGCGTCGGCCTCCGTCGGCTTGTCCTACGGCGCGCACAGCAACCTTTGCGTCAACCAGATCGCGCGGAACGGCAACGCGGACCAGAAGGCGCGGTATCTGCCGGCGCTGATCTCGGGCGCGCATGTCGGCGCATTGGCGATGTCGGAGCCGGGCGCCGGGTCGGACGTGGTGGGCATGCGGATGCGGGCGGAGCGTCGCGGCGACCGGTACGTGCTGAACGGCAGCAAGATGTGGATCACCAACGGGCCGAACGCCGACGTGCTGGTGGTCTATGCCAAGACCGATCCGGCGGCCGGCCCGCGCGGGATCACCGCGTTCCTGGTCGAGCGCGGGTTCGCCGGGTTCTCGACCGCGCAAAAGCTCGACAAATTGGGCATGCGCGGGTCGAACACGTGCGAGTTGGTGTTCGAGGACTGCGAGGTGCCGGCGGAGAACGTGCTGGGCGAGCTCGGCCGCGGCGTGAACGTGCTGATGAGCGGGCTGGACTACGAGCGCGCGGTGCTGGCGGCGGGTCCGCTGGGGATCATGCAGGCGTGCCTGGATGAAGTTCTGCCCTACGTCCACGAACGCAAGCAGTTCGGCCAGGCGATCGGCGAGTTCCAGCTGATGCAGGGGAAGCTTGCCGACATGTACACGACCATGAGCGCGTGCCGGGCGTATGTTTACGCCGTGGCGCAGGCCTGCGACCGCGGCCGGACGACGCGCAAGGATGCGGCTGGCGCGATCCTGTACGCGGCCGAGAAGGCGACCTGGATGGCGCTGGAGGCGATCCAGTGCTTGGGCGGCAACGGCTACATCAACGACTACCCCACGGGACGGCTGTTGCGGGACGCCAAGCTGTACGAGATCGGCGCCGGCACCAGCGAAATCCGCCGAATGTTGATCGGGCGCGAGTTGTTCAGCGAAACCGCCTGACATGCCGGTGATCGAAACCGCCATCGATCCGCGCAGCCCGGCGTTCCGCGCCAACGCCGCGGCGATGGAGGCCCTGGTCGCCGACCTTCGCGCCGTTGCCGCCGGCGTCCAGGCGGGCGGCGGCGAGAAGGCCCGGGCGCGGCATCTGTCGCGGGGCAAGCTGCTGCCGCGGGACCGGGTCGATGCGCTGCTCGACCCGCTATCGCCGTTCCTGGAGGTGGGACAACTGGCGGCACACGGCATGTATGGCGGCGAGGTGCCCTCGGCCGGGATCATCACCGGCGTCGGCCGGGTCGCCGGGCGCGAGTGCATGGTCGTCGCCAACGACGCGACGGTGAAAGGCGGGACCTATTTTCCGCTGACGGTGAAGAAGCACTTGCGGGCGCAGGAGATCGCGCAGCAGAACCGGCTTCCCTGCGTTTATCTGGTCGATTCCGGCGGCGCCAACCTGCCGAATCAGGACGAGGTGTTTCCCGACCGCGACCATTTTGGCCGCATCTTCTTCAACCAGGCCAACATGTCCGCGCAGGGCATCGCCCAGGTCGCCGTCGTGATGGGGTCGTGCACCGCAGGCGGCGCCTACGTGCCGGCGATGTCGGACGAGAGCGTGATCGTCCGCAACCAGGGCACCATTTTCCTCGGCGGGCCGCCGCTGGTGAAGGCGGCGACCGGGGAGATCGTGACCGCGGAGGAGTTGGGCGGGGCGGATTTGCACAGCCGCGTGTCCGGCGTCACCGACCACATGGCAGAGAGCGACGCGCACGCCCTGGGCATCGCCCGGCGCATCGTCGGCAGCCTCAACACCGTCAAGCGCCCGCAATTGGCCCTGCGCGCGCCGGCCGCCCCGCGGTTCGACCCGGCCGAGATCGGCGGCATCGTCCAGGCCGACCGGCGGCATCCGTTCGATGTCCGCGAGATCATCGCGCGCGTCGTCGACGGCAGCGAGCTGGACGAGTTTAAGCGGCTGTATGGCGCGACGCTGGTGACGGGATTCGCGCATATTTGGGGCATTCCGGTCGGCATCGTCGCCAACAACGGCATCCTGTTCAGCGAGAGCGCGCAGAAGGGCGCCCATTTCATCGAGTTGTGCGCCCAGAGGGGCATCCCGCTGGTGTTCCTGCAGAACATCACCGGGTTCATGGTGGGCCGGAAATACGAGGCGGGCGGCATCGCCAAGGACGGCGCCAAGATGGTCACGGCGGTCGCGACGGCGGCGGTGCCGAAGCTGACGGTGGTGATCGGCGGCAGCTTCGGCGCTGGAAACTACGGCATGTGCGGCCGCGCCTACAGCCCGCGCTTCGTGTGGATGTGGCCGAACGCGCGCATCAGCGTCATGGGCGGCGAGCAGGCGGCGTCCGTCCTGGCGCAGGTGCGGCGCGACAACATGGAGGCGCGCGGCCAGGCTTGGCCGGCGGAGGAAGAAGAGGCGTTCCGGGCGCCCATCCGCGACCAGTACGAGACCCAGGGCCAGCCCTACTACGCCAGCGCGCGGTTGTGGGACGACGGCGTCATCGACCCGGCGGACACGCGGCGCGTTCTAGGCCTGTCCTTGTCGGCCAGCCTGAATGCGCCGATTGAGCCGACGCGCTTCGGCCTGTTCCGGATGTAGGCGATGTTCACCAAGCTGCTCATCGCCAACCGCGGCGAGATCGCCTGCCGCATCATCGCCACCGCGCGCCGCCTGGGCATCGCCACCGTCGCCGTGTTCTCCGACGCGGACACGCATGCGCGGCACGTGAGCCTGGCGGACGAGGCTTGGCCGATCGGCCCCGCGCCGGCCCGCGACAGCTATCTCGTGGGCGCCCGCATCATCGACGCCGCCCGGCGGTCGGGCGCGCAGGCGATCCATCCCGGCTACGGTTTCCTGTCGGAGAACGCCGAGTTCGCCGAGGCGTGTGCGGCGGCCGGCATCGTGTTCGTCGGCCCGCCCGCGAGCGCAATCCGGGGGATGGGATCGAAATCCGCGGCAAAGGCGCTGATGGAGCGGTCGGGCGTCCCCCTCGTGCCGGGCTATCACGGCGCGGCGCAGGACATGCCGTTGTTGGCGGAGGAAGCCGGACGCATCGGCTACCCCGTGCTGATCAAGGCGTCGGCCGGGGGCGGCGGCAAGGGCATGCGCGTGGTCGATACGGCTGACGCGTTGCAGGAGGCCGTCGAGGGCGCCAAGCGGGAGGCGCTGGCCGCGTTCGGCGATGACCGCGTTCTGATCGAGCGCTACCTGACGCACCCGCGCCACATCGAAATCCAAGTGTTCGCCGACATGCACGGCCAGGTCGTCTCCCTGTTCGAGCGCGACTGCTCGATTCAGCGGCGGCACCAGAAGGTGGTCGAGGAAGCGCCTGCGCCGGGCATGGACGCGGTCCGCCGGGCCGCGATGGGCGAGGCCGCCTGCGCCGCCGCCCGTGCCGTCGGCTACGTCGGCGCGGGCACGGTCGAGTTCATCGCGCAAGACGGCGAGTTCCACTTCATGGAGATGAACACCCGCCTGCAGGTGGAGCACCCGGTGACGGAGATGATCACCGGGCAGGACCTGGTGGAGTGGCAATTGCGGGTCGCGGCCGGTGAGGGATTGCCGCTCGGCCAGGACGCACTGTCCATCGGCGGCCATGCGATCGAAATGCGGGTGTACGCCGAGGACCCGGCGCGCGACTTCCTGCCGTCCATCGGCACGCTCACGCATCTGCGCCAGCCGGCCGGGACGGCGTCGGTGCGGGTCGATACGGGGGTGCGGCAGGGCGACGCGATCACGCCGTACTACGATCCGATGATCGCCAAGCTCATCGTGCACGGCCTGGACCGCCCGGAAGCGGTGCGCCGACTGCGGGCGGCGCTGGCGGAGTACGAGGTGGCCGGGGTGCAGACCAACCTCGGCCTGCTGCGCGCGATCGCTGCCCATCCCGAGTTCGCGGCGGGCGAGTTCGACACCGGGTTCCTCGGCCGCAACCCGGCGCTGTCGCAGCCCCCGACCGAGGCGGTGGACGATGCCGTAATCGCCGCCGCGTCGCTGGCGTGGCTCGCCGACACGCGCGCGGCCGCCGCGGCCCAGGACCCGTGGTCGCCCTGGATGCAGGCGGATGGGTGGCGGGTGAACGGGGCGGGGCAGTGCGGCCTGCAGTTCGCGCACGGCGACGCTGTCGTCAAAGTCGAGGTAACGCCGTTGCCGGGCGGCACCGTCGCGCTCGACCTGGACGGCAGACGGCTTACCGCCGAGGCGGCCGAAGACAGCGACGGCATGGCGCTGCGTCTTGACGGCGTGCTGCGCCGGTTGCGTGTCGTTCGCATCGACGGCGCGCTCGTGGTGATCGACCATGGGCAGACGCTCGTGCTGCGCTTGATCGACCTGCTCGCCCCGCCAAGGCTGGCCGCCGCCGGGGACGACCGCCTGTCCGCGCCCATCCCCGCCCGGGTCGCCCGCGTCCTCGTGCAACCGGGCCACGCCGTCCACAAGGGCGACACGCTGGTCGTGCTCGAAGCGATGAAGATGGAGCTGACCTTGTCCGCCCCGCTGGACGGCACGGTCGCCACGGTGCCGCACGCGGTCGGCGACATGGTCGAGGAGGGCACGGTGCTGGTGACCTTCGCGACCGAGCCTACCTAGCTCCAGCCGTTCCGGACGGACGCGGCCTGCGCCTCGACGCAGCCTTCGACGATGGCCGCGCGCAGCCTGGTCATGAGCGACTGATAGTAGGTCAGGTTGTGCCAGGTCAGCAGCATCGGCCCGAGGATTTCCGACGCCCGGAATAGATGGTGCAGGTAAGCGCGAGAATGCCGCGTGCAGGCCGGGCAGGGGCAGCCCGGATCGAGTGCGCCGCCATCTTCCGCGTGCCGGGCATTGCGGAGGTTCAGCACGCCCCGGGACGTGTAAGCCCGTGCCGTGCGTCCGGCGCGGGTAGGCATCACGCAGTCGAACATGTCGATGCCGCGCAGCACCCCGCCGACCAGGTCGTCCGGCGTGCCGACTCCCATCAGGTAGCGCGGCCGGTCGGCGGGCAGCAGCGGCACCGTGCTGCCCAACACCTCGAACATCGCCGCCTGCCCCTCGCCGACCGCGAGTCCACCCACCGCGTATCCCTCGAATCCAATCGCGCGCAGGGCGGCGACGGACGTGGCGCGGTGCTCGGGATACACGCCGCCCTGCACGATGCCGAACTGGCCGTAGCCGGGGCGGGACCGGAACGCGGCGCGGGACCGGGCGGCCCAGCGCATCGACAGCTCCATCGACCGGCGCACCTCATCCTCGGTGGCGGGAAACGGCGTGCACTCGTCGAACGCCATGGTGATCGTGGCGTCGAGCTGGTCCTGGATGGCGGTGGAGGTTTCGGGCGTCAGCCGGTGCGCGGTGCCGTCGAGGTGGGAGCGGAACGTCACGCCGTCCTCGTCCATGCGCCGCAGCCCGGCCAGCGACATCACCTGGAAACCGCCGGAATCGGTCAGGATCGGGCCGGGCCAGTCCATGAACCGGTGCAGCCCGCCGAGTGCCGCGACCCGCGCGGCGCCGGGTCGCAGCATGAGGTGGTAGGTGTTGCCCAGCACCAGCGCCGCGCCGGTCGAGCGCACCGCGTCCGCGGTCATGGCCTTGACGGTGCCGGCGGTGCCGACGGGCATGAACACCGGCGTCTGCACAGAGCCGTGGGCGGTGTGCAGCACCCCGGCGCGCGCTGCGCCGTCGGTCGCGGTGGCGGTCCAGCCGAAACTCAAGCCGGGTCGATCAGGCAGGCATCGCCGTAGGAGTAGAAACGGTACTCGCGGGCGATGGCGTGAGCGTAGGCGGCGCGCATCCGCTCGGTTCCGGCGAAGGCGCAGACCAGCATGAACAGGGTGGAACGCGGCAGGTGGAAGTTGGTCAGCAGGCGGCGCACCACGCGGAAGCGGAAGCCGGGGCGGATGAACAGCGCGGTGTCGCCGGCGAACGGCATGACCGTTCCGTCGCCCGTCGCGGCGCTCTCCAGCAATCGCAAGGTAGTGGTGCCGATCGCCACCACCCGGCGTGCCGCGTTGATGGCGGACGCCGTGTGGGGAGTGATCTCGCCCCGCTCTGAATGCATGCGGTGCGCGTCCGGACCGTCGCGCATCGGCAGGAAGGTGCCTGCGCCGACGTGGAGCGTGACGGTCGCGCGTGCGATCCCGGCGGCGTCCAGCGCCGCCAGCAGGGCGGGGGTGAAGTGCAGCCCGGCGGTGGGCGCGGCGACGGCGCCGGGTTGCCGGGCGAACACGGTCTGGTAGTCGGCCGCGTCGGCCTCGGTCGGGCCGGCGGTGCGGTCGATATACGGCGGCAGGGCCAATGCGCCGGCCTCCTGCAACGCGGCGGAGAATGCCTCGCCGACCCGGTCGAAGCGCAGGCAGACGCTGCCGTCATCATCGATGCGAACGATTGCGGCCACCATGGCGGACCCGTCCAGGGCCAAGGCGTCGCCCACCCGCAACCGCCGCGCGTTGCGGGCGAGCGCGTGCCAGGTGCCGTCCGGGCGTGGCTGGTCCAGGGTCAGTCCGATGCGCGCGGCGCCTCGCCGGGCGGAGAGTTGGGCGGGGATGACGCGGGTGTCGTTAGCCACCAACAGGTCGCCGGGCTCCAGCAGGCCCGGCAGGTCGGCGACGAGATGGTCGCCGAGAGCTGCGGCGATCGTGAGCAGCCGCGCAGACTCGCGGGGGCGCGCCGGGCCATGCGCGATGCGTCCGGCTGGAAGGTGGAAGTCGAACGACTCCAGCGTCAGGCCGGCAGGTAGGACGCGATCTCGACCAGGTTGCCGTCGGGATCGCGGCAGTATACCGACTCCATCGGCCCGAGCGCGCCGACGCGGCTGACCGGGCCGCTGACGACGGGGATGCCGCACGCGTTCAGGTGGTCCAGCACGTCGTCCGGGCCGACCGCGGTGATGAAGCACAGGTCGCCGCCGCCGGGCGCGCCGTTGACGCCAGTCGGCCAGGACCGACTATCGGCATCGGCCGGGCGCAGGTTGATCTTCTGGCCGCCGAACTTCAGCGCAGTGCGGCGGCCCTCGCCGAACTCCTCCGCTTCCATGCCGAGCACACGCTGATACCAGGACGACGCAATCTCGACGTCCTTGCAGTTCAGCACGACGTGGTCCAGGCGATCGACGGTGAAACGCATGTGCAATCCCGAGGGTTGGCGGTTGCGCGCGTATAAGGCTGGCTGCGCGCCAGGGCAATCAGCGCTCGCTGATCGCCGGCTCCATCTCGTCGTAGAAGTCGTGGCCCTTGTCGTCGATAACGATGAAGGCGGGAAAGTCCTCCACTTCGATTCGCCAGACTGCTTCCATGCCGAGTTCCGGGTATTCCAGCACCTCGACATGGCGGATGCAGTCCTGCGCCAGCCGGGCCGCCGGACCGCCGACGCTGCCGAGGTAGAATCCGCCATGCGCGCGGCAGGCGTCGCGCACGGCGCGGGACCGGTTGCCCTTCGCGAGCATCACCAGGCTGCCGCCCGCGGCTTGGAACGCCGCCACGTAGCTGTCCATGCGCCCGGCGGTGGTCGGGCCGAAGCTGCCGGTGGCCATGCCCGCGGGTGTCTTGGCGGGGCCGGCGTAGTACACCGGGTGGTCCTTGATGTAGTCCGGCAGGCCGAGCCCCTGGTCCAACCGGGCCTGCAGCTTGGCGTGGGCGATGTCGCGCGCCACCACCACCGTGCCGGTCAGCGACAGGCGCGTTTTCACGGGATGGCGCGACAGCTCCCGCCGGATGTCGATCATGGGACGGTTCAGGTCGATGCGGACCACGTCGCCGCCGAGGATGTCGTCGGTCGCTTCCGGCAGGTAACGCGACGGGTCAGCTTCCAGCTGCTCCAGGAACACGCCCTCCGGCATCACCTTGGCCAGGATTTGCCGGTCAGCGCTGCACGACACGCCGATGCCGACGGGCAGGCTGGCGCCGTGCCGGGGCAGGCGCACCACGCGCACGTCGTGGCAGAAATATTTGCCGCCGAACTGCGCGCCGATGCCGATGTTGCGCGTCAATTCCAGCACGCGCTGCTCCATCTCCAGATCGCGGAATGCGTGCCCGGCCTTGCTGCCCTCGGTCGGCAGCCCGTCCAACCACCGGGTCGAGGCGAGCTTGACGGTTTTCAGGGTCATCTCGGCGCTGGTGCCGCCGATGACGATGGCGAGGTGGTAGGGCGGGCAGGCGGAGGTGCCGAGGGTGCGGATTTTTGTGCCGAGATAGTCGACCAGCTTGGCCGGCGACAGGATGGCGCGGGTTTCCTGGAACAGGAACGTCTTGTTGGCGCTGCCGCCGCCTTTGGCGACGAACATCAGGTTGAACTCGTCGGCGTGGTGGTCGCCGGGCGCGGCTGCGATGTCGAACTGGACCGGCAGGTTGTTGCCGGTGTTGACCTCGTCGAACATGTTCAGCGGCGCCATTTGGCTGTAGCGCAGGTTCGTCTCGGTGTAGGTGCGGTGCACGCCCCAGGACAGCGCCTCCTCCTCGTCGCCCTCGACCCAGACGCGCTGTCCCTTCTTGCCGAACACGATGGCGGTGCCGGTGTCCTGGCACATCGGCAACACGCCGCCGGCTGCGATGTTGGCGTTCTTGAGCAGGTCCAGCGCCACGAACCGGTCGTTCGCCGACGCCTCGGGATCGCCCAGGATGCGGCGCAGCTGGGCCAGATGCCCCGGCCGCAGCAGGTGCGACACGTCGTGGAACGCTTGGAACGCCAACTCGCTCAGCGCTTCCGGCTTGATGCGGAGCACGGTTTGGCCGTCGCACGTGCTGGTGGAGACGCCGGCGATGTCCAGCTTGCGCCAGGGCGTGTCGCCGGGCACCAGCGGATACATGGGCGAGTAGAGAAAGCCGGACGGCCGGGCTTGGACGGGCGGCGTGGCAATATTCATAGCGGTCAATCCTTGCGGCGGCGGAAGGCGTCCAGGCTGACGACCTGCGGCGCTTCGGTGGCGGGTTCGGCCGGAGCTTCGCCCACGGGAGGCGGAGGCTCAATGGCGGAACCGTCGTCTGGTTCGGGCTCCACGGCCTCGGCGGGGGCAGCCCGGAAGCGCAAGCCGAACTGCACGTGCGGGTCGGCGAACGCGGTCAGCGCGCCGAACGGGATGACCAGTACGCTCGGCACCCCGCCGAACGACAGCCCAACGCTGAATTGCCCGGCGTTCTCATCGACCTTCAAATCCCAGTATTGGTGCTGCAGAACGATCGTCATCTCCTCCGGATATTGCGCCAGCAACCGGGTCGGGATGGTGACACCGGGGGAGTCGGTGCGAAAGCTGACAAAGAAATGATGTTCGCCGGGCATGCCTTCCACCGCGGCGGTGGCCAGCGCGCGGATGGCCACGCTGCGCAGGGCTTCCTCGGCCCACTCGTCATACGGGAGCAGGCTTTCGGGGCGGTCGGTGGTATCGTCTTCCATGCTGCTAAATACCTCGATACGGCAGGGGAGGCAAAGGCTGGAACTCGCTTACCGGCACGCGTAAGTATGTGCTATGCCGATGTACATACCCAGGCAATTTCGAGAGGACCGCCGGGCCGTGCTGGCGCAAGCCGTGCGCGACATCCAGCTCGCGACACTCGTGACGCCGGGTCCGGACGGCCTTCAGGTGACGCATTTGCCGGTCCACTTGGTCGAGGACGGGGATGCGTGGATTTTGGCGATGCATGTGGCGCGGCCGAATCCGCATGGACGATTATCTGGGCCGACGGTGGCGATCTTTCAGGGGCCGCATGCTTACGTGTCGCCTTCCTTCTATCCGTCGAAGCAGGAGCACGGGCGCGTCGTGCCGACCTGGAACTACATCGCTGTCCATCTGCATGGCGTGCTGGAACCGGTGGAGGACGAGGCGTGGTTGCACGCGCAACTCGGCGCCCTGACCGACCACAATGAGGGCAATCGCGCGCAGCCCTGGGCGATGGCGGATGCGCCGGCCGATTACATGGCCGGAATGCTGCGGGGCATCGTGGGCCTGCGGATGCGGGTGGACCGGGTGGACGCCGCGTGGAAGATGATTCAGCACCGCAGCGAGGCGGACCGCCTGGGTACGTTGCTGGGCTGGCAGCGGAGCCAGCGGGGCAGGAGGTTGCGGCGTTGATGCGCGGATTGGAGAAGGGGCGTCAGTAATGTAGCGAGCGTTCGCGGTTTTACGTAGCTGCACTATTTACGTGACATCAGCTTCGACCTTGCGAAGCGGCTGCAGTGCGGCCTGGACACTGCCGAATTGGACGTGGCGTACTACTTCGACAAGGCATGCACATGGACGCGAGACGGACAGCTGGATCGTCCGCCTTCCTCCACCTGGCGTATGACGCTCTGAAATTCACCGAGAAGATGTTTGATCAAGCCGAAATTCGTTTAGGGATACAATAATCTGGCCCCATCGCGGCCCGAACCGGCCGAAGGTGGAAAATCCCAGGGTGCAAGTCACGTTCCGGTTGGACACAGACCTGCTCGGCCGGCTGCGCAGCACCGGACTTGGCTGGCAGAGCCGCGTGAACGATGCCGTGCGGGTTTGGGTGGATCGTGAGCGCGGTAATCGACCGGATTCGAACGTCGCTGCATAGACCGTAGAAGTGAGGGGGCTTCTGTTGCCCGGTGCCCCCTCGAACCGCGCTTATCGCAGCTTACGCTGCGACAGCGAATGCCTCATGATTGTCATTGGCACTTGTGATATGGCCCGATATCGGCGGAACCATGCCGAGCAAAAAGCAAGTCTTTACCACGCGTGTCGAGCCTATTTCGCCCCCTCATCCAACCGCCCACCGGGTGGTTGGTGGAGGCGCCGGGTACCGCCCCCGGGTCCACAACGTTTATTCCACTCACCGTTCATCGCCATCTCTGGCTAAGCCAGCCCGTCCTATATAGGCGAGTGCGCCGCCAAATGGTAGGGGGTCGACCCATGCACCTCACGCCCGAGCAATCTGCCGACATCGAGTCGCTTCGTACCACCGCCGCATCCACCCGCCGCGCGACCGTGCCGGCGCTGGAGGCGCTGCTGTACCAGGCCATGCCCGTGCTGGACCACGGCTTCGTCCGCGTGGTGGACTACATGGGCGACGACGCCGCGGTGGTGCAGGCGGCCCGGGTGTCCTACGGACGGGGCACGCGCCGGGTCAGCGAGGATGCCGGGCTGATCCGCTACCTGATGCGCCATCGGCATTCCACGCCGTTCGAGATGTGCGAGATCAAGTACCATGTGAAGCTGCCAATCTTCGTGGCGCGGCAGTGGATTCGCCACCGGACCGCCAACGTCAACGAGTACTCCGCCCGCTACTCCGTCATGGACCGGGAGTTCTACATTCCCGCGCCCGAGCACCTCGCCGCGCAGTCCGCCGTCAACCGCCAGGGCCGCGGCGCGGTGCTGGAAGGGGCAGAGGCGGCGGAGGTGCTCGACCTGCTCCGCACCGACGCTGCCCGGTCCTATGACGACTACGCCCACATGCTGAACGAGGACGCCGACGGAGCGCCTCGGGACCCGGCACGCCAGGGTCTCGCGCGCGAGTTGGCGCGGATGAACCTGACCTTGAATACCTACACGCAATGGTACTGGAAGACCGACCTGCACAACCTGCTGAGCTTTCTCAGCCTCCGCGCGGACAGCCACGCCCAGTACGAAATCCGCGCCTACGCCGCCCCGATGATGGAAACCGTGCGCGCCTGGGTCCCCGCCACCTATGCCGCGTTCGAGGATTACCGCTTGGGCGCCGTCACGCTGTCCGCCAAGATGCTCCAGGTCGTGCGCCGCAGGTTGGCCGGCGACCCGGTGGACCAACCGGGCAGCGGCCTGTCCAAGCGGGAATGGACCGAGTTGTCGGAAATGCTCGCGCGACCCTAGCGGTAGGCGGTGCCGTCCTCCGCACGCTGAGGCGCTTCGACGTAGCGGCCATGCTCCGGGACGGCGAGCCGGTCGAAATCTCGCGCGAGCGTCTGCAACGCCTCCCGCATCGCCGGCCCCCGCATGGCCCTCCCGTGGCCCGTGATCACCAGTTCCGGTTCCAGCGGGGCAAGGCGTGCGACAGACTCGCGGGCGGCCTGCCAGTCGTGGGTAAAGTATTTCGGTGGCCCGTGCAGCTCCGGCTCCTGCATTGCGGCGGCGTAAGCCGATTCCTGCGCCGTGGTGACGAAGGCGTCGCCGGCGATCAGCGAGCGGTCGGCCTCGCGCCACAGCGACACCTGGCCGACCGAGTGGCCGGGTGTGTGCACCCACCGCCAGCCCGGCATCTCCGGCACGCTGCCGTCGTCGGGCAAGGGCCGCAACCGCTCCTTCACGTCCACGGGGCTGCGCGGGAACAGCGGCGACAGCAGCGCCAGGAGTCCGCCACCGACGCTCGGGTCAGGCGGAGGATAGGACGAACGGCCGTCGAGGTAGGGGAATTCCAGCGGATGGGCGTACACCGGCACGTCCCACCCGCGGGCCAGCTCCTCCAGCACGCCGACATGGTCGAAGTGCCCATGGGTGAGCACGATCGCGGCGGGAGGCACGTCGGCGCCGAACCGCTCGGCGGCGGCTTTCCTGATCCGGCCGGCCATGCCGGGAATGCCGGCATCGATCAAGACCCAGTGCCGCTCGCCCGGCCTGCCGAAAAAGGCGACGTTGACGATGGCGAGACGCTGGTAGGCGAGGTCGGGGGCAATTTCGATCGTGCCGTCGTCCTGCGCCTCGCCGGCGATGTCGGACGGGTTCAGCGGTATCTGTTGGGCCATCGTTCATCCCCTGCGGCATGTGCTATCAACGCAGGGAAGGCATATCGGTGCCCTCGCTCGAACGTCGGAGCCATCCGTGCTGATCGTCTTTGGCAGCATCAACCTCGACCTGACCTTCGCCCTGCCGGCGCTGCCTGCCCCCGGCGAGACGGTAATCGGCCCGGCGGTTCAGCTACAGCCCGGTGGCAAAGGAGCCAACCAGGCGGTTGCCGCCGCCCGCGACGGCGCTGCCGTGGCGATGGCCGGGGCAGTCGGGCAAGACGGCGCTGCCGACACCGCGCTCACCGGGTTGGCCGCATCCGGCGTGGACCTGTCTCGCGTGATGCGCACGGACGTCGCGACCGGCACCGCGGCGATCTGCGTGGACCCCGCCGGACGCAACCAGATTGCGGTCGGCACGGGGGCCAACGCCCTCGCCTGTGCCAGCCAAATTGAGGATGCGGCCCTTGGACCTGCGACCACCGTGCTGCTGCAGATGGAGGTCGACGCGGCGGAGACGGCCCTGCTGATCCGCCGGGCGCGGGCGGCCGACGCGCGGGTCGTGCTGAACCTGGCGCCCGCGGCGGCGCTGGACGGGTTGGGCCTGCTCGACTGGCTGATCGTGAACGAGGGCGAGGCGGCGTGGCTGGCACGCGCCCAAGGTTGCGCGCCGACGGCGTCCGGGCTGCACGCGGCGCTCGGGATCGGGGTGGTGCGAACCTTGGGCGCGGAGGGCGTCGAGGCCGAGCCGGGCGGTCATCGGCTGCCAGCCCGTCCGGCCGCGGTGGTGGACACGACCGGCGCGGGCGACTGCTTCGCCGGGGTGTTCGCCGCCGCACTGGATCGCGGGCGGGACGTTGGAGCGGCGTTGCACCGGGCCAACGTGGCGGCTGGGCTCAGCTGCACCCGGGCCGGTAGCCAAATGAGCCTGCCGCATGCCACCGAGATCGACGTAGCCGCCCAACGATAGGGAACGAACCTTGCACCGTATTTCCTTGACTCTCGCGCCCTTGCTGCTGACCGCCGCCGCCGCGGCCCAGGCGACCCCGACCGTGGACCAGCCCTGGGCCCGCGCCACCGCCGGGGGTGGCACGACGGGCGCCGCTTATCTGACGCTCACCGCGCACGACCAGGGTGACCGGCTGACCGGCGCCAGCACGCCGGTTGCCGACATGGCCGAACTGCATCAGAGCAGCGAGGATCACGGCGTGATGCGGATGCGTCCGGTGGAAGGGCTGGCGCTCGAGCCCGGCAAGCCGGTCGCGCTGTCGCCAGGCGGCATGCACCTGATGCTGATGGGCCTCAAGCAGCCGCTCAAGCAGAGCGCCAGCTTTCCCCTGACGCTTACCTTCGAGCACGCGCCGCCCGTGACGGTGCAGGTGCCGGTCAAGGCTGCTGGCGCCGCGCGGCCCTGACGGCTACTGGGCGACCATGACCAGCGTGTCGAGCAGGAAGCTGCCGTCGGCCTCGATCGCGAAATGCTGCCGGACCTCGTCGCACGCCTTGGCCTGCAGCGCGCGGATTGCGTCGGCCATTAGCGGCGGCGTTGCCATCCGCTGCGTCCAGGAGGTGAACTCCAGACGCAGCCGGTGCGGCGTGACGGCAGTCAGGGCGAAGCCGGTGCGGGTGAGCATGCCCGCCCACTCGGCGGCGGTGTAGTCGCGCGCGTGGGATGGGTCACGGAGCAGTTCGACCGCTTGCAGGAAGGTGTCCAGGGCCGCGCGGCCCGGCGAGACGCTGTCGGCGAACACGGCAACGCCGCCGGGCCGCAGCACCCGGCGCGCCTCGCGCAGCCCGGCTTCGGCGTCGCGCCAGTGATGGGCGCTGAAGCGTGACGCCACCAGGTCGAACGAGGCGTCGGCGAAGGGCATGTGCTCGGCCGTGCCCTGCTGCGTCGTGATCCCGTCCAGGCCCTGCCCGATGGCGGTGCGCTCGACGGCTGCAAGCATGGCGGGCGTCAGGTCGTAGGCGGTGACGGCCATGCCAGCGCGGGCCAGCCGATAGCTGACGTGGCCGCCGCCGCAGCCGAGATCCAGCGCTCGGCCGCCCGGGATGGCCAAGGCGGCGATCTGGTCGAGATCGGCGCCGCTGGCGTGGACAGCGCTGGCGACATAGGCGTCGGCCTGCGACGCGTACTGGTCGGCGACGAGCGCGTCATGGCTGGAACTCACGGCGTTCTCCTCAATTGAACAAGGTTATCAGCGTATGCGCGCACCAACCAGCCACATGCCTTCCGGAGCGTGAGGCCTTATTTATGTTCTTGAACGAAACATTTCTTGACGACCTCTTGCTCGTCCCGTCATGTTTCGGATCGTCAACGGAGACGGGCAATTGGCTCAGTGCGACAGCGACCGGCCCAGGATGGCAGACGGCGCGCAGTCATTGGCGGAGGTCTGACGCACGATGCGGATCGCGATCGGGTCATTGATGCAGGAGACCAACACCTTCGCTCCCGTGCGCGCCACGGTCGAAACCTTCCGTGCGATGTACCTCCACCGCGGGGAGGCGATGCTGACCGGCTTCGGCCCGGCACGGGTGGAAGTTCCGGGCTTCCTGGACGTGCTGCGCTCGGCCGGGGTGGAACCGGTGCCGTTGCTGGCAGCGCACGCCGGGTCCAGCGGTCTCGTGCTGCGATCCGACTTCGGCTGCCTGTTGGACGAGATGGCAGACCGGCTGATGCAGGCGGGGCCGGTGGACGGGCTGTTGCTGGCGCTGCACGGCGCCATGGTCGTGGAGGACGAGCCGGACGCCGAAAGCGAGATCATCGCCCGGCTGCGCGCCGTGCTCCCCGCCGGGCACCCCGGTCGGCGTGTCGCTGGATTTGCACGGCCACATCACGGCGGCGATGCTGCAGCCGGATACGGTGCTGATCGGTTACCGCAACTATCCGCACACCGACATGTTCGAGACCGGGCAGCGCGTTGCCCGCCTGCTGCTGGACATGGTGCGAACCGGGAGCCGCCCGGCGATGGCGCTGGCGAAGTGCCCGATGCTGGTGAGCCCGGTCGCCGCCCGGAGCGACAGTGGCGCATTGCGGGATCTTCTTGCGGAAGCGCGGCGGCACGAGGCCGAGGGCGCCGTGCTGCACGCCTCGCTGTTCCCGGTGCAACCCTGGCTGGACGTGCCGGGACTGGGCTTTGCCGCCCTGGCCTGCGCCGCGACCCCGGCCGCAGCGAATAATGTGGCCCGTCACCTGGCCGACCTCGCCTGGGCCGCGCGCGATGCGTTCGAGCCGGATCTAATGCCGTTGGACGACGCGATCCGGACCGGCCTGGCGGCATCCGGGCTGACCGTGGTGGGTGATGGCGGCGATGCGCCGAGCAGCGGCGCGGCGGCGGACAATGCCGGCGTGTTGCGGGCGCTGCTCGCCGCCGGGGCGGACCTTGCGCCGCGGCTGACCTATCTGACGCTGGTGGATCCTGCAGCGGTCTATGGCGCCGACACGGCCGGGATCGGCGCCACCGTCACGTTGCGGGTCGGCCATACCAGGACGTCCGACGGCATCCCCGTGCGGGTGACCGGCACCGTGCGGACGCTGACCGATGGCACGTTCGTGATGCACGACCCCGGTTCCGAGGGTGGCACCGCTCAAATGGGACCGACCGCGGTGCTGGCGATCGGCAGCCTGCGCCTAGCGCTCCGCTCGCGGCCGGCGTTCGAGTGGGACACAGGGATCTATACCTCCGTCGGCTTGGACCTGCGGGACGCCGGGATGGTGTTCGTGAAGTCGCCCTCGCACTTTCGCATAAGCTATGGTCCGCATGCCGCCCGCATCATTGCCGCCGACACGCCGGGTGCGGCCTGCGGCAACATGCGCCGCCTCGCGTTGCGCCGGGCCACCCGGCCGCTGCACCCGCTCGACGATGTTGCGCCAAGACCCGAGATGCACGACCGATCGAGCGAAACCTCCTTCGCCGCTGCCGACGCGGCCAGCGCTGCAGCCTGATTTCTCCAGCAATGCAGCGAAGCGCATTATCCGTCACGCCGCGCTTGCGCGACTTTCGTGGCCTTCGACACACGGCCGATCTCGCGAGGGTCGACGCGTGCCGTGGCGTGGGCGCTTGGCTTCGCCGGCATGCCCTTCGAGGCCGTACGCCCGCCGCCTGGATGGCGGGCCGCCGGCGTTGCCTGCTTCGCGTCCAGCGCCTTGCGGGCGATCTGCGCTTGAGTGGGGGCATTCAGGCGACGGAGTGCCTGGGTGACTCGTTTCAACGCTTCGACCAGCGCCTCGACCTTGCCTACTGACCCGGTGTTGTCACGCGCCGGCATGGCGCCGCGCGGTTCCGCCTTGCCGCGCATTTCGCGCTGCTGCCGGCTGGCGATGCGACGATATCGGTCACGCGCAGTGCGGAGCCGCTTGCCAAGCGCCTGCAAGTCCTCGCGCGACATCTCTGCCAGGATAGGCAGGCGGCCGAGCCTGCGCCACCATGTCGCGCTCGGCCACGCTTAGCAGCCGGTCGTCGAGTTCCGGATTAGGGCGTGTCGTCATTTAGGGGCTTCCGGCGCGAGGCGTTTTTCGATTCGTAGGGGTCAGCCACTGTGGAGCTGACCGATGCGACGTTACGGGCTGCGCGACGACCAATGGGGGCGTATTG